>Ga0209050_1000787_pt1 | contig 45062 bp, 33 predicted proteins | sample Araplavi_mTSA_r2_FD_184276 | JGI IMG/M metagenome (GOLD analysis project Ga0209050, IMG submission 184276) | Arabidopsis root microbial communities from North Carolina, USA - plate scrape MF_Cvi_mTSA_r2 (SPAdes) (version 2) | ecosystem: Host-associated > Plants > Roots > Endosphere | place: USA... | reverse complement strand
AGGTCTGGTCACTCGCCAGCCGCCAGCGCAGTTGCAGTGTCTGGCCCGCGTATTTGGCGCTGTCGGTGAGATCGATCGATACCTGCGTGAAGCCCGAGGTGCTCCCCGACCAGGCCCGCCGTCCGGCGAGCGGATTCACGGCGTAGGCTGGGCCGGAGTTGCTGAGCGTCGTGTTGTAGCCTCCATTGGCGAACGAGGCCCCGGAGCCACTGGCAGTCACGTCGAACCACGTGCTCCCGCCATTGAGCGAAAGCTCCAGCACGCCGCCATCGCGCCCGCTTTGGAACGCATAATATTGCCAGAAGGTCAGCCGCATCCCGCTGGAGCCCGCCGGCACGGCGATCGCCGGCGAATACAAATCCTCCACATTGCGCGCTTGCGGCACGCTGGTGAAAACCGCGTGTGTCGTGGAGTGGCTCGCATCGGAACTCAGCGTCCAGCTGCTGTAGTAGCCCACACTCGCACCCTGGGTCCACGCCGAGACATCGCCTTCAAAGGTCTCCGCCCATAGCGAACCCGTGACGGTGAATGCTCCGGCCAGCGTGGCCGATTTTCCGTTGGGGTTCGTCACCACCACATCCCACACGCCGGCCGGCGCGGAGGCGAGATTGAGCCGGCCCTTGATGGCGTCGTGCACGACTTCGAGGCCGTACCCTTCCACGTCGCTCTGTCCGCTCCGCGCCAGTTTCACTTTCGCACCGAGGGAAAATCCGCTGCCTTTGACCGTGAGCACCGCGCCATTGCCCGAACCGGAATCGGGGGTGATCGACGTGATGGTGGGAGCGGTGGCGCGGGCGGCATCGATGCCACCCGTGATGATGAGCGAGAAATTCTGCGCGCCATTGGTGAGCGCTCCATCGCAAGTCACCGTTGCGGTGTAGGCGCCCGCGGTGCCCGGATTGGCGAGATAGACCTGCTCGACGTTATCGACGTTGTTTTTGCCGGTCACGGCAGCGGCGCTCAGGTTCGCCGCGGTCCAGGTGCCCACGTACGGCATCACGTAGGGCTGATGCGGCTCGCCGGTGGCGTCCGTGAGCGTGAGGTCGAGGTTGTTCAGCACCCGGGCGGTGTGCAGTTCGCTGGTGGTCGTCGCCGTGCCGGCGGGGTCGGTCCAGCAAAGCGTCACGCGAATCGGGCTCACGCCATCCCAGCTAAAAGTGAAGCTGCGGGTGGTGTCGCCAGTGGAGACGCGGTCCTCCACCACCACCGCGTTGGATTGATCGTGAAACGCTTCGAGCGCATCCGCTGCGGCCTTCGCATTGATCAACCCCCAGCCAGTCTGGTAGTCGGGCCCCGGCGTGCCGAGATCGTCGGCGGTATTGATGAGCAGGCCTTTCAGCGTGCTCGCCCGCATCGCCTGGCCGGGAAAAAGTTTGCCGTAGAGTTCGACGAGCAGCGCTGCGGTGCCGGTGGCATTGGGCGACGCCATGCTCGTGCCGCTCATCGTGCCGTACGCGGTGTTGCTGGTGGAGAGCGCGGAGTAGAGTTCGTCGCCGTTGGCCACGAGATCGGGCTTGATGCGGCCATCGTCGGTCGGCCCCCACGACGAGAAGTAGGTCATCGCTGCTTTCGAGGTATCGCGCACGCCATTGGCCACCGCATCGCTGACGGCCCCGACGGTGACGATGTTCTTCGCCACGGCATCGAAAGAGATCGAGTCGTACCCGCTCTTGTAGCTGCCATCACCGCCAGGATGTTTGGCCGGGTCGTAGGTGACCGCGCTGGAGCTGCTGGTGCTGGTGGAAAGCGAGACGGAATCGCCGGCCACGGGGTTGTCCGCCCGATCATTGCCTGCGCTGCGGAACATGAGGAAATAGGGGAGGCTCGCGGCCAGCGAATCGGTATCGCGGCTATTCGTATCGTAGATGCCGAAGTCCGTTTCTGTGCCGGCCGCGGTGGTGCCGCTGCCGTACCAATTCCACTTCGGCGAGGAGTAGCCGGTGTAGGTCCAGCCGGCGATGTAGCCGTACGAGTGATTCGAGAGATAAATCGTCCCGGGCTCTCCGGGATACGAAGCCCCGCGCGCGGTCATTTCGGATTTGTCGCTATTCCATTCGTACGAATCGATATTGGCCACCGGAGCCATGCCCTTGGCCGCCGCGACGATACCGGCTGCGGCGATCGTCCCTCCGACGTGGGTGGAGTGATCGAGCAAGGTCGCCCCATCTTTCACCGTCACGCGCGCACCAAATTCCTGATGGGTCGAGCGCACGGCGCCGCCGTCCCAGACGCCGACTGTCACCCCGGATCCCGTCGCCGAGTACGGCGCGGCGGAGAGTTGATTGGCCCCAGTCGAAATAGCCGCGTTCGCATTGTGCGTGATCGCGTATACCGGTTGATCGCCCTGAAAACGCATGAGTTCCATCACCGTGCCATCGGGCCGGACGATCTTCGGTTTCAGGCCGGCCTGCTGGGCCTTGGCCAGGGCGTCGGCTTTCTGTTTTTGCTCGGTCGCCTGCATCTGCGCGACGACGCGGGCGCGTTGTGAAGGATCGCTCAGATCGACGCTGGGGCTGAGAAGATCGGCCAGAGTCGGTGCACCTCCCGCGGATTGGGGCAGGGCGAGGGGATTGCTTGGATCGATGGCTGAGTCCGGCTGGGGCGCCGCTGGTGCGGGTGTGGCCGCTTGGGCATACAAGAGGCGCCTGTCTCCTTCTCGCGGCGCGGCCTTCGGGGTCGGGGTGCTGGTTTTGGGCCGCTGGGTTCCGATGGGGACCGTGCTACCGGGGCCGGTGGTAGGCTGGGGCAGGGGAGCGAGAGGGTCGGCCGGGAGCGGGGCATTGTAGCTGGCCGAAATGTCGTCTTCCTCTTCGATTTTCTCGGCGGGTGTGGTCGGTTTGGGCGTTTCTTCTGGGACGCTCCAATTGACGAAAAAGACCAGCAACGCGCCAGCCAGGGTGGCCAGCGTGGCTTCGATCAGCCTTCCGCGGCGTGCGGGCGTAGGCAGCTTTTGGTGTCTCATGGCAGTGTGCGGTGGAGTGCCGCCCGGCCGCTTTTGCGCCGGTACGACGCCGAGACGATTGATAGATGTTTTATCTTTGCAGGCCTTTTGGGACGAAGCCCCGGATTTTCGGGATAAAGCCCCGAGTTTCCTATCGGGGTACTTCAGAGATCAGCGATAGTGCCTGCGCCTCCCGCACAGGGTGATCTTTTCCAACTCACGCAGAGGGCTGCGTGAGCCACGGGCTGACCGCGACGCCCTAGTACCTCCGCCGGCGGTGTTCGGCGATCACCTCACGGTACAGGTCGAAGAGCCGCGAAAACACCTGGGTCCACGAATACTGGGCGGCCACTCGCGCGTGGAGTTTTTGCGGATTGTCCCGCCAATTGATCCCGTTGGCCGCCACGCGGGAGATCGCCTCGGCCAGCGCGGCCGGGCTGTTTTCGCGGGCCCAGAGGGTCTGATCGTTGTGAATGATCCGATCCATGTAGCTGCCATGAATTCCCACAACGGGCAGCCCGCAGGCCTGGGCTTCGAGTGCGACCAAGCCGAAGGTTTCCTGAACCCCGGGGTGGACAAACAGATCGGCTGTCCGGTAGAGCGCCGCGAGCTGGGCCGGGTCCGCGCAATAGGGGAGATGGCTCACACTGCCTGGGTGTGCGGCGAGCAGTTGGCCGAGTTCCGCGCGCTGCAATCCATCGCCCACCACGAGCAGATGAAAGCGCCCCGGTTGCACCGTGGCCAGTTCGGCAAAGGCGGTGAAAAGAGTGTGCGTATTTTTCTCCTGCGCGAGGCGTCCCACGTAGAGCAGCAGCCGGGCATGATCCGGAATTCCCAGCTTGGCGCGCAACCCTTCTTCACCCGGTTCGGGCTGGGGGCGAAACACCGCCGTGTCTACGCCGAGATCGCTCGGGAAAATCTTTTCGGCCGGTACGCCCCACTCGACCAGCACCTGACCCAGCGCCGGCGAGGGCACGATGGTCCGCTCAAACCGCCGGTACAAACTGCGCACATATCGCCGCGCAAAATCCATGAACGCCTCGGTGACGGTCGCGCCGAGAAATTTCCGCACCGTGCGCACATACGCTTCGGGAAAGTGCGAGTGGTAGAATCCGACCACCGGCAATCCCAATGCCGCGCCGGAATGCACCGCCTTCCACGCGACCTGGTATGGGTCGCCGCTCTCGATCAAATCCGGCCGCTCGCGCTCCAGAATTTCTTCGATCGCCTCCAGCCGCAGCAGCACCCGATAACGCGACGTCTTTGAGACCAGCGGCGATTTGATCGTGTAAACGCGCGCGCGTTCGTCTCCCTCACAATTGTCCCGTTCTCCCGGGATGATCAGGATGTGTTCGTCGTCCTCGGTGTGCTCGCGGAGGAAGCGCACCTTTTCGGACACATACCGTTTCACCCCGCCGCTAAACGGCGAATAAAACTGCGTGAGATCGCAAATCTTCACGCGGGTGAAGCGGCAGGTTCACCGCAAAGGCGCAAAGGGGCTCTAAACATGGGAAGGTAGTCCTCGAGCTTTGCGGCTCTTCGCACCCTTTGCGTCTTTGCGGTAAAAATCACGCCTCGAGCGAGGCGAGGTAACGCTCGGCGTCGAGGGCGGCGGCGCAGCCCTGGCCGGCGGCGGTGATCGCCTGGCGATAGACGTGGTCGGAGACGTCGCCCGCTGCGAAGACCCCGGGGACGTTCGTCGCCGTGCCTTCCTTTTGCAGGAGGTAGCCGTTTTCATCGAGGTCGAGGTGACCCTTGAAGGCCTTGGTATTCGGCACGTGGCCGATCGCGACGAAGACGCATTTCACTTCGAGTTCGCGCTCTTCGCCGGTCTTCACGTTCTTGATCTGGATCGCGCGCATTTCGCCCTGGTCATCGGCGCGGTATTCCACCGGGACGGTATCCCAGATCGTCTCCACCTTGGGATTCGCCAGCGCGCGATCGGCCATGATCTTCGAAGCGCGCAGCGTGTCGCGGCGATGGATGAGGTACACCTTGCTGGCAAACCGGGTGAGGAAGGTCGCTTCTTCACAAGCGGAGTCGCCGCCGCCGATCACGGCTACCGGCACACCGCGGTAGAAGGCGCCGTCGCAGGTGGCGCAGCTGGTCAGGCCGTGGCCGATCAAACCATCCGGCTGGGACGTATTACGCTGCGTTTCGCGCGGCAGGCCGAGGTAACGCGCGCTCGCACCGGAGGCCACGATTAGCGCCTTGGTCTCCACCCACGTGTCATCGAGCTTCACTTTGAGGAAGCCTTCGCCGCGTTCGAAATCCGTCACTGTGGCATACTGAAAACGCGCGCCGAAACGCTCGGCCTGCGCCTTCATGTTCATGATCAGTTCCGGCCCATCGATGCCGTCTTTGAAGCCCGGGAAATTTTCCACCAGCGTGGTCGTCGACAGCTGTCCTCCCGGCTCGTGCCCTTCGAGGACGAGCGGATTGAGGTTGGCGCGAGCGGTGTAAATGGCAGCGGTCAGGCCTGCACAGCCCGTCCCGACGATGATGACGTTTTCCATAAAAAGTGGGGTGGCACCGATAGCGGCCCTGGGCCCTACTGGCAAACAGGGAAAGTGTCAGACAGGTCGGTTGAAACCACCAAGGCACAAAGACACCGAGGGGGACTGGAGGTTATCCCTCAACCGAGGGCTGGGGAGCAGGGTGCTTCGGCTTTTCCAGCCGGTGCAGGGTGTGCAGGACGAAGAGTGCGAGGAGCGTCACACCCACCGCGATGATGTACCGATCCACCGCGACGGCGATGCCGATACAGGCCGTGACGAGCAGGGAAGCAGCGGTGGTCAGGCCGCGGGCTTTTTCATGCGCAGAATCGTGAAAAATGCTCCCCGCTCCGAGAAAGGATACCCCCGTGGCGATGGCTGCGATGATATGGATCGGGTCGGCGCGCATCGTGTTTTCGCCATAACGTCCGATCGTATCGGCGACGAGGAATTGCCCGAGACAGACAAACAGCATCGCCGAAAGGGCCACGAACATATGAGTGCGGAAGCCGGCCCGTTTTCCTGCCGCCTGGCGTTCCCAGCCGAGGGCGCCACCGAGCAGCAGCGCGACGAGGGATTGCGCCAGTACGTGCAGCTCCTCGGACCAGTGGGGAAAAAGCGCGGACATGCTCGGAAAATGCCTGCTCCGAGCGCTCCGGGCAAGACCGCGCCTCAGGGTGTCGGGGTGGGCAGTTCGTAGCAGACGGCTTCGCGATCGTTGCGCACGAGCAGGTAGCGCCCGGCCAGGGTGGGGTAGTTCCACGTCTTGCTGTCCAGCGCGGGCAGCTGCGCGAGTTCCCGGTAACCGTCCGGTTGGGCCGCCGCGAGATAGACGGGGCCACTTTCGCTTTGGACCAGAAGCACGTCGTTCACCAGCAGGCTCTGGCCGGAACCGAAGCGCCCATCCTTCCAGCGGCGCTCTCCGTTGGCCAGGTCGAGGCAGGCGAGGCGCCCATCATCCAGGCCGTAGAGGAAACCATCGCGAACGGCTACGCTGTTGAACTGGGTCTTCATCCGGTTGCCCCGCCACACTTCATTAGCCGTGAACTTCCCATCGGTCCCGGGGGAGATTTGCAGGAGCTGGCAGCCGAGACCGTACCCAGCCGAGAGAAAAATTCGGTCGCCCGGCAGGACGACCGGCTGGGAAGCTTTGGGCCACTTGCCGGCCCCCCACGTGTGGGTCAGCAAGACTTCTCCATTTGCGGGATCGTGGAGGGTGAGCGCGGCGGCGTTGTTACTCAGAATCACCTGGCGTCCAGCGACGGTGGCCAGCATCGGCGAGGCGTAGCTGGCTGAATCGTTCCCGGCCTTCCACAGCGGCTCCCCGGTCTCGCGGGAAAAGGCGTAGAGGACAGGCCCGGGAGTTTTCCCGGCGGTGACGACCACGCGATCGTCAAAGACGAGGGGCGAGGCGCTCATGCCCCATTCGATGTTTTCGAGCTGATTTTCGGTCAGGACCGAGCGGGTCCAGATGAGTTTGCCGGTGGCGGCATCGAGGCAGTTCAAGATGCCGGTCGCCCCGTAGGCATAGACGCGGCCGTCGAGCACGGTGGGCGTTGCGCGGGGGCCTTCGCCGCCCTGCCACTGGGAGAAGTGCGCCTTGTCGACGTGCATCCAGAGGACGTTGCCGGTAAGCAGATCGTAAGCGCTGACCAGTTCCTCTTCGCCGCGCTGTTCCTGGGTAAAGATCCGGCCTCCCACTACTGTAAACGCCGACCAGCCGAGGCCGATCGGTTGGCGCCAGAGTTGTTTCGGCGGCGTGGCTTTCCAATCCGTGGCGAAAGCGGGACCGGTGATCAGGCCGTTGCGCAGGGAACCGTGAAATTGAGTGAAATCGGCGGCGCCCGGAGGAGCCGATACCGCTTGGGCGGCGGTGTTGGTCGAGAGGGCGTTGGCGCTGGCGGCTTTGAGTGAATCGGGCCCCGTCCAACGAGCCCCTTTGGCCGGCGTCCAGCCCCAGACCAGATTGGGGATACCGGTTCCATCGATCGTTCCGTCCACGCGCAGCAGATTGCGCCCGCCGAAGACTAAGAGCGCCACGGCAAAGACTCCGATCAGCCGCACCCGCCAGGAAAAGCGCGGAGTGAAGACGAACCAGAGCATGTTCAGGATCACCGCCAGCAGCGTGAGCGCCAGGGTGAGCCAGCCTTGCAAATTGCGTTCGAGCTCCGGCCGGGTGCGGACGACGGCGATTCCGACGGCCATGAGACCCAGGATGACGATCGGAAACCACGGGAGCCGGCGCGGAACCGGAACTGGGGCGGAGACGGCAGAGTCAGCGGTGGACATGGCGTTGGTTGATTTGGAGTAAGTACTTACTTCTTTCAGCGGCAAAATTTTTGGCAACTTCTCAGGCCATCAATAGCGAGAACGCCTGCGGCTGGTAGTAGCGGCGGATCGCCCCAGGTTTCAGCCCGAGGCCCTGGCACGCGAACCAGACGGCTTGCTCGATCTGCGCGTTACGCGCCGGCGCGAGTTTCACCACCGGTTTGCCCGGCATTTCGTTGAACATCAGCATCGCAGCGAGGTGCTGGACAAACCACGCACCCACATTTTCCTGCACCGGCGATTCCTCCGCGTCCCCCGCTGCAATCGCCGCCCGCAAGCAGGTTTGCAGTTTCTGTATCATCTCCTTCACCGCGTTTTCCATGAACCCGCGGGCAAATCGTCCGTCTTCGAGAAAACTCGTGGCCAGCAGCCGCAAAAGGGCCTGTTCCCGCGGATCCACCTGGCTGGCCGGACGCAGGGTTTTGGCCATCATGTAGTGCACCAGCGCGATCAGCGAGGCGGTGGAATCATCGAGTTGCGCCAGGGTCGCGCCCATCTTCTCGTTCTTCGCCTGGCAGCAATGCATCTGCAGTGCGGTGTACAGTTCCTCCTTGGTCGGAAAATGCCGGAACATCAGCGCCTCGGACACGCCCGCCGCCTTGGCCAACTCCCGCGTAGTCGCTCCGTGAAACCCGCGCTCGGCGAAAACCTGCAACGCTGCGCCGAGGATGTGGTCGCGGCGTTCATCGCTGGGCAGACGAGGGCTGGATCCGGTTTTGAGCAAGGTGTCGTAGATTGTAAGTGTGTACTTACTTTGTCAATCGTGGATGCAAAACCCGACCAGCGGGAACTCTTACAATCCGTGATGCGCGCGGCGGCGTTTGCCGCTCAGGACATAGACGTCTGCCCGTGGCTGGAGCAGCGGGTCCGCCGACGGCTCGATACCCGCGACCCGCGGAATGGGATCGAAGATGATGCGTAGCCCCTCGGTGTCGTTGGCATCGACGACTTTGGTAAGCGAGATGGTTCCCAGCAATACGACCTTGCGGTCAGCCGGCCAGGGCTCCTGGGCGTCGTCGGTGATGTCGCCACTCTCCGCCAGTTGCACCCAAACTTGCAGGTTCGCCGGGCCGCTCGCGATCCGCGAGGGGAGTTCTTCCATTAGGAAGTTCGCGCCCTTCGCCGCAGCCGCTTCTTCGTTGAGGTAATCGTTCCCCGCTTCCGGCAGAATGCGATAACGTACGAACTGCTCCCCGCCGGCGGCGTTGATGAACTTGAACGCGGAGACGCTGAAATACGACTCCCGAGCGTAGCTGGTCGGGATCGGTTTCGGCGTCTGAATGAAGGCCAGCGCCTTCGGATGGCTGCCGAGGAATTGTTCGATCGGCGTGGGGTGGGGAACTCCGGGGCCGCTGGCCGTCACCGCTTTCAAAAATTCCACGAACTCCTGCGCCGTGCGCACCGGAAAACCATCGGTCGAGTGAGCGACGATGTCCGTGTGCTGATGGGCGCCGAGCTGGAAACGCACGGCACAACCGCGCGGGCTGCCTTCGTCCGGCTTGTTGTCGGCCGCCATCGGCACGCCGGCGAAATTCGAAAAACGCACGAAGACCGGCGTGGGCGACTGAAAATGCGGGGCGATCGAAAGCCCGGCGGCCTCCGCCGTGGGGGTGAAGGTCCCCGAGGTGAGAATTCCTTTGGCATGAGCCGGGCGGTGTCCCGGAAAGACTCCGTGCAGGTCGTCGAAGGCCTGGACCACTTCCTTGGCGAGCGCCAAGCGGTTTTCATCAGTAGGCAGCGGCATACCTTCGACCCCTTAGGGTGCGGCCCGGCAAAACGCAACGCTGGGTTATGGCGGGGAGAGGAGTGGGGCCCACGATGGCACTTCGGTGTCGGCGACGAGAGTCTTGTGCGGCCCAGAGACCCCGATGCCGTCGCCCCGGAACAGGGTGACCGAGCCCGCGGGAACGATCGTGGCATTTGCGAGCGACAAAACGAGGATGTCGCCCGTGATCGTCCCCGTCCAATGGCTCGGAGTTGAAGTGTCGGCCGGGGTGATCGATCCCCGATAATAGACGGTCCGCGCTCCGCTTTGCAGCCGGGTGGCCCCTTTCAGCCAGCCAGGCGTGAAATGGGGGTCCCTCGGGAGTCCCTTCGAGGAAGCAGCCGGGGCCGGATCGGCGGACTGACCTGGTGAAGCGTTCAGAAGGAGGGCGATGCCACACGAGAAAAGGAACGCTTTCATGGGTTGGAATAGCTTTGGGTAGTGCCTGCGAGCCGAAACGAAAACCTGCCGTTCGCCTAGGATCGAACCATTTCTTCCATTCCCGGGCAAGCGGGGAATCCCGGACACGACGGGCGGACCCGGAAGACCGAGAAAACCCTTCAACGCGGAGCTTGCACCCCGGCTTGTGAACTGCTTCAACCCGATGCGCATGCACGAAGGCAGCATCACCATCCATATCGCCGCAGACGTGAAAGAAATCGAGCGGCTGAACAAACTCGTCCGACAGTTTGGCGAGTTGCACGAGGTGCCCTCGCGCGCGCTTTACGCCGTCAACCTTGCTCTCGATGAGCTGGTGACGAATGTGGTGCTCTACGGCTTCGAAGATCCCACCGGCAAGCAGGTTGCCATCCGGATCGCCACCAAGGAAGGCGAGTTGATCGCTTCCGTGCTGGATGAAGGCAAACCTTTCGACCCTTTGGCGGTGAAAACCCCGGACCTCAATGCGCCGCTGGAGCAGCGCGAATTGGGCGGCCTTGGGATTCACCTCGTGCGCTCTCTCATGGACTCGGTCAGCTATTCGCGCGATGCGGATAAGAATGTGCTGACAGTCCGCAAACGTATTCGTTAAATACTCCGTCTCCGGTTCGACCATGCAGATTCAAGAACAGAAACAAGCGGACGTGATGATCGTGACCATCGACGATCATCTCGATACCGCCGCGGCTCCCGGCTTTGAGCAACGCCTGCTCGGCCTTATCGATGGTGGCGAACGCAAGGTCCTCGTCGATTGTGGTCCGCTGGAATACGTGAACAGCGCCGGACTCAAAGTTTTCCTCCTCGCCGCCAAAAAGCTCGAAACGATTGGCGGTCAGTTTATCATTTGCTCGCTGGCCCCCAGCGTGCTCATGATCTTCGAGATGATTGGGTTTACCCGCATCATGAAGATCCTGCCCAGCCGCGAAGAAGCCCTTCGCGAGTTTGGCACCACCGCACCCGCTTGATAAAGCCGGGGCGCGGGTTAAATCCGCCGCGCAATGAAAGTCACAACCTCCGCCATTTTTTCCGCCTCATGGGCGGCTTCGGCGGATGCACTCCGAAAGGATCGGGGCGGCTGATTTGAAGGGGACGCTTTCGGCGCGGTTGATTTTGTGGGTAGGCCTGCCAGCGGCACTGGTTTTTGCCGCCGTGGTGGCGATTGCCTCGTTGCGCAGTTTCCGGCGGGTCTCGGAGCAGGCTCAAGCCCGGGCCCAGGCGATGGCGCGGCAGCATGCGGCCACCGTCGAAGGGATCCTTCGTCACGTGGAGAAGATCCCGGAAATGATCGCGCTCAACATGGAGCAGGGCGCGCTCGATACCCCGGAAAAGGTCGAGGTTTTCCTCCGCCTGGCGGTGGAGAAAAATCCGGAGATTTACGGGAGCGCGATTGCGTTCAAGCCCTTTGGTTTCAAGGCCGATGTCCGCGACTACGGTCCGTATTGGTACCGCGAGCAGGAGGGCCTGGCCTTCGTGCAGCTTGGCAATGCCGATTATAATTACCCGCGCTGGGATTGGTACCGTCGCCCGCGGGATCTCGGCCGCGCAATCTGGACCGAGCCATTTTACGACGACGGCGGTGGAAATGTCGTGATGATTACCCGCGCGGTCCCGTTCCGCCGGCAGGAACAGTTTTGGGGCATCGCGACCATCGATATGCCGGTGGCCCGCATTTCGGATGCGATGAAATCGATCATCACCGACGTCGGCGGGTACGGCTTTCTGGTCAGCAAGGAGGGGCGTTTCATCACGCACCCCGATCCGAAGCTGATCATGAATCACCACCTCGATGAGGTGAACCCGGGCCTCGCCGCGAAGATGAAAGGCGGCGAAGACGGCTGGATGGTGACCGAGGATCCCTGGCGGAATCAGCCGGCGTGGATCGCCTACTCGCCGATCCTCGATGGGGCCCTTTCCCTCGGCATCGTTTTCCCCCGCGAAGCGGTCATCGCCGAAGCCCGCCAGCTGCTTTTCGAAATGCTCGGTCTGGGGGTGCTCGGCCTCGCGCTGCTCGGTGGCGGCATCGTGCTTGTGGCCCGCTCGATCACCCGTCCGCTCCGCGATCTCTCCGGCGCTGCGCGCGAAGTGGCCCATGGCAATCTTGACCTGAAAATCCATCCGAAGGACGCGACCGAGGAAGTGTTCCAGCTCACTGAGTCTTTCAACAAGATGACTCGCGACCTGCAGATGCGGATGCAGGAGCTGCGTTATACCACGACGATCAAAGAGCGTCTCGAAGGCGAACTCAGCGCCGCGCGCAGCATCCAGATGAGCCTGCTGCCGAAAGTCTTCCCGGCTTTCCCGGATCGCCCGGAGTTCGATGTGCACGCCGTGGTCCGCCCCGCACGCGAGGTCGGCGGCGATTTCTACGATTTCTTCCTCATCGACGAACGCCGCCTTTGCGTGCTCATCGGCGATGTCTCCGGCAAAGGCGTGCCCGCCGCGATTTTCATGGCCGTGGCCAAGGCGCTGATCAAAGCCAATGTCGCCACCGGTCTGCCGCTGCCGCTCGCCATCGGCCACGTGAACGACGAGCTCTGCGAGGAGGCCGATTCCGGCATGTTTGTGACCCTGCTGAGCGCGGTGCTCGATACGGCCACCGGCATTTTTGAATACTGCAACGCTGGCCATCTTTCGCCTTTCATCCTCGGCGCGGACAGTTCGGTGGCTCCGCTCGACGGCGGGCATGGCCCGGCCCTCGCCCTGGCCAAAGGCCTGGAGTTTCCGACCGCCCGCCATCAGCTGAACGCCGGCGATTCGATCTTCCTGTTTACCGATGGCGTCACCGAAGCCCTCAGCACGGAGCGCGATTTCTACACGCCCCAACGGCTGCAAATCGTGCTTCGCGATGTTTGCTCTCTGCCGGTGCAGCGAATCACGCGGTCGGTCGTGCAGGATGTGCGCGCCTTTGCCCGCGACCAGGATCAGGCCGACGATATCTCGGTCCTGGCCCTGCGCTGGATCGGCCCGGTCGAAACGTTCGACGAAGACGCCGCGACCGTTCCCGCAAAAAAATCTCCCGTCCGTCCCACCACCGTCTAGTCAACCTAGTCCGTTCCACCGCCCGTAACCCCGAACCCGATCGTCAGTCATGGCCGTCAAAAAAAACGAAGTGTCGCCGCCGAAGCATTACGTCATCGATACGAACGTGCTGATCCACGACCCGCAGTCGATGTTCCAGTTCGAGAACAACATCGTCCACATCCCTGTCGAGGTGCTGGAAGAGCTGGATCGCTTCAAATCTGAATCCACCACCCGCGGCGCAAATGCCCGCGAAGTGCACCGCCGCCTGAGCGAGCGTTTCCGCACCACCGAGCAGATGAAGACCGGCGTCCGCATGGAAAGCGGCGGCGAGCTGCACATCCGCGTGAACCCGAAGGTGGTCTTCGACGACCACGGCTGGCACCTCCTGAGCGAGGCGCCCAAGTTCAAGGAGCTCAAGGCACTCTTCCCGGATCTTTCGCTGAACGACAACCGCATCCTCGCCAGTGCGGTTTATCTCGCCGATACCAGCAAACAGCGCACGATCCTCGTCACGAAGGATATCAACATGCAGCTCAAGGCCCGCGTCCTCGGGCTGGAAGCGCAGGATTACCGTACCGACCGCGTGGAAGACGGCGACATTCGCCGCACCCAGCGCCGGGGCACCCAGGAGGAGTACGAGATTGTCGATATCGACGGCTACACCCTCCAGGCCTTCGCCAGTCAGGATCACATCGTCCTGCCGCAGAACGAGCAGATGCCGATCAATCACTACGTGCTCCTGCGCAATGAAGAGGAGCCCAGCCATGGCGTGCCTGCACGGCACATGGGCCGCGGTGAATTCCGCAAGCTCCGCCACGAGCACATCAATATCCGTGGCGGCCGGGCGCTGAGTGCCGCCAACCTCGGCCAGCGCTTCCTGCTCGACGCGCTCTACGATCCGTCGATCTCGCTTGTGACCGTTTACGGCAAGGCCGGCACCGGCAAGACGCTGCTCAGTGTCGGCGCCGCCCTCGAGCAGGTGCAGGGAGGCGAGTACGAAAAAATGCTCATTACCCGGGTGATCATGCCCACCGGCCGCGACATCGGTTTCCTTCCCGGCCGCATGGAGGAAAAGATGCAGCCCTGGGTCCAGCCGGCCTACGACGCCCTCGAACTGCTCCTCTCGCGCCCGCGCAAGCCGGAGAAGTTCGAGCAGAAAAAGCAGTCGAAGCGCAAATCCCCGGTCTTCCTCGCTGCCGGTGCGCCGACGCCTCCCGGCACCACGCCCGGTGGTCCCAATGGCAAAGCCGTTCGCCCGTGGGAACCGCTGATGCAGGCCGGCACGCTCGAGATCGAAGCCATCGCCCACATCCGTGGCCGCTCGATTCCGCGCGCGGTTTTCATCGTCGATGAAGCGCAGCAGCTCACCCCGCACGAGGCGAAAACCCTCGTCACCCGCATGGGCAAGGGGAGCAAGATCATCCTCATCGGCGATCTCGCCCAGATCGACAATCCGTACGTCGACGCCCACACCAACGGCCTCGTCTATACCCGCAGCCGCCTCCAGGGGCAGTCGTTCATGGCTCATGTGAACCTGTTCAAGGGCGAGCGCAGCGAGATGGCCGAAGTGGCCGCGAACCTCATGTAGGCTAAAAGGCCGGCATGAAAACGGTCTTCCAGGACGGCGACTCCGCGTTACTCGGACTCTATCAATCCATCCTGGAAGACGCGGGCATCCAGACGGTCATCCACAACGTCGATACCTTCCACGCCATCGCCGGCAGTGGCGGCGCGGCTTTTGCGCCGATCGTGACGTTCCCTGAGCTTCGCGTGATCGACGACGAAGACTACCCGCAAGCGATCGAATTGCTTCGCCGCGCCCGGGAAGGGGATTCCTTGGTCGGCGCGGAGTGGAAATGCGCCGGTTGCGGAGAAACCGTGCCGGGCAACTTCACCTCCTGCTGGAATTGTGGCCTGGATCGCGCCGAAAAAACGTAGATTCTCCGTTTTCCTGCCCGACCACCATGCCTCGCGAAGAAAAGAAACGCATCGATACCCAGGCCGCTGAAAGTTCCCGTTCCGGCCTGAATTCCGCCTTCTCCAATCTCAATCTCGGCCCGTTGCCGGCCGGTCCGGCGACGCCGACGGTGCAGGACGCGAAGGAAAATCCCGGCACCGTGTGGAAACTCGGCCGGGTCGTCCTGCGCAAAGAAACCGCTCACCGTGGGGGGAAAACCGTTATCGTGGTGCACGATTTTGCAAGCCACCTTCCCGCTTCTGTCATTGAAGCCATGGCAAAGAAATTACGCCACCAATGTGGCACTGGTGGCACGGTTCGAGGCCGCACAATCGAGATTCAAGGGGAGCAAGCAGGCAAGATTCGGGCGGTATTGGAGAAGGAAGGCTTTCAGGTTGCGGGGGTTGCATAATTGCAATCCATGCCGCTGGTGGTGAGAGGGAATGTCTTCAAAGGTGAGAAAAAGGCCTAATTGAAGCGAATTTTATTAGGAGTCCTACTAGTGAACCTAGGATTTCCGCTTGGAAAACCCTTACAAAATCCTGCTTCAAAGGGACTGTGGGCCGCGGGCATATCGGCTGCTAGATTGAGTTTAGCTCGCCGCGGAGTTTATCGCGCTAAGGCGCACCCGCATTATGTCTCAGTCCAATCATCAATTCGATTACGAATACGTGCCGAAGCGCGAGACCCGTGGCGTGCCCCCGATCAGCAGCCTGCCGTCCCCGGCTTCCGGACTGGGCGGCAGTGTTGACCCGACCGAAGAAATCCGTCACCTCATCAACCAGCTTCAGGCCAGTGCCAGTGAAGCTCGTGATCGGGTGGCTTTTGTCGAGCGCGAACGCGACCAGTTGCGTAACCAGCTGCAGGAAGCACGCGTCGAATTGCACGAAGTCGTCAGTCGCGAGGAGGAATCCCGTGCGCGGTTTGTCGAGGTCACCTCGGTCATCCGCGAACGAGATGAGCTTCTGGCGTCTCTCGACCAGCATCACCGCTCCATCGCCGAGCTTCAGCGCCGTCTCGACGGGATGCAGAAGCACGAGATCGAGCTCCAGCGCCAGCGTGGCGCTTTGATCGTCGAGCGCGACAGTACCGCCCGCGAACGCGATGCGGCTGCCCGTGATCGCGACGAAGCCGTGCGCGAGCGCGATGACGCCCGCAACAAAACCAACGAAGCGCAGAAACACCTCGTCACCATCCGCCAGGCCCGCGATTCCGCGCAGGCCCACGCCCACGAAGTCGCCCAGAAAGTTCAGAACCTGAACGACGAACTCGCTGAAGTCTCGTTTGATCGCGACGCGCTCAAACGCGAAATCACCGAGTTGGCTGAATGGCGCCAGCGTTGCGAACAGGCCATCACGGAACGCGACCAGGTCGCCGCGAAGCTGCAGGAGGTCTCTCAGGAACTCGACAGCCATCGCCAGCGCCTGCTCGATCTCGCCGAACAGCAGACCCTCGTGGCGCAATCCAGTGGGGAACATGCGGTCGCTCTCGTCCAGGCGCGCGAAGAAGTGCTCAATCTCACCCAGGAACGCGATGCGGCTCGCACTCGCGCCCAGGAAAAGACGCGCGAAGTCGATGAACTTCGCGAGGAATTGCAGCAGGTCCGCGCCGACGCCGCCCGCGACGAACTCCAGTCCGAGGAGCGCGACGCACTGAATCAGCGTATCGAAGCCCTCGTCGGTGAACGCGACGACCTGCAAACCCGGGTCGCCCAGCTCATCGAGGATCGCCTCGACGACGAAGATCGCGACCAGCAGTTGCTCGCTCAGCTGACCGGAGCGCAAAAAAGCCGCGACGAAGCGATCACCTCGCTCCAGGCCGCGCAGAAGCAGATCGAGCACATCATTCGCGACCGCGACGTGGTCCGCCAGCAGGGCGTCGATCAGGCCATCGAACTCGAGGCCCAGCTCGAAGCCGCCCGCCGGCAGATCGCCGAGTTCGACAGCCGCGAAGCCGACGAGGAAGCCCGCCTGGAAGCGGCCTTCCGCGAGCGCGATGCCGCGCTCGAAAAAGCGCACAACTACGAGCACCAGCGCCTCCAGTCGATCGATCTGGCCGCGCAGCTCGATGCCTCGCGCCGCGAAATCAAGCGCCTCACCGCCGATCTCGCCGAAGTCCGCCTCGAAGCGAAAGCCGCGACCGGCCGCCTCCCGCGTCCGAAGCCCGGCGGTCTCCCGCCGCCGTTGCCGTCCGATGTCGCTGCTCGCGATGCCGCCCTGCCCGAGCTGAGCGAAGAACCGCTCACCGAAAAGGAAGGCCGCGCGATTCTCGCCGAGATGAAGCGTTGCTACGCCAGCTTCTCGAAGAACCCGGGCGACTTCAGCCTGCTCAACGAGATGCACTGCCACATCGAGTACTTCTCGGAGCGCGCCCAGCAGTCCGGCTTCCTCGGTCTTTACCGTCTCGCCCACGCCTTCGCGAACCTCGCCCAGGATCTCTACAAGTTCCCGGAACAGGTCAACCCGTCGGCGCTCCGTACGGTGAACCAGACGTTCGACTTCCTCGGCACGCTGTTGAAGCAGCGCGACTACGCGGCCATCCGCGATACCGCCCAAGCGAATATCTTCGCCGTCGATGACGACCAGGAGAATTGCGAAGCGATTCGCATGGCCATGGAAAACATCGCCATGCGCACGCAGACCGCGCAGGAACCGTCCGTGGCCCTCGCGGCCCTCCATGCGAACAAGTGCGATCTCATCTTCCTCGATATCGCGCTGCCGCACATGGATGGCTTCGAGCTCTGCCAGCACATCCGCGCCATCTCGCAGCACGCCCGCACCCCGATCGTCTTCCTCACCGGTCTCACCACCATGGAAAACCGGGTGCAATCCAGCCTCAGCGGCGGCAACGACTTCGTCGGCAAGCCCTTCAATCTCCACGAGCTCGGCCTCAAAGCCGTCTCGCTGATCCTGAAGTCCTCGCTGAATATGGAGTAACTTCACGCGGCCCCGACCGCAAAATCTCGAAGGCACGAAAAGGAATCCTCAATCCTTCCTTTTCGTGCCTTTCGCGTTTTTCGGGGCGAATTTAACGCGCTTCGGAGTAGCGGCCCCGGCTCCGATTGGTTAAACCTTCCGGCCCTATGCAACTCATCGACGGAAAAGCCATCGCCGCCCGGATCAACGCCGAGACTCGCGCCTCCCTGGCCGAATTGACCGCTCGCGGCGTCACGCCCGGCCTCGCCGTCGTGCTCGTTGGCGCCGATCCCGCGTCGCAGGCCTACGTGCGGAACAAGGACAAGACCGCCAAGGAGCTCGGCCTGTACTCGGTCAAACACGAGCTTCCGGCCGAGACCTCGCAGGCTGATCTCATCGCGCTCGTCCATCAGCTCAATGCCGACCCGGCCGTCCACGCGATCCTCGTGCAGTCGCCCCCGCCGCCGCACATCGACGAACGCGCCGTAGTCGAAGCCATCGATCCGCGCAAGGACGTCGACGGTTTTCACCCAGTGAATGTCGGCAAGCTCGCCCTCGGCGATGCCGACGCTTTCGTTCCCTGTACCCCGCTCGGCTGCCAGCGCCTGCTCGTGGAAAGTGGAATCGAAACCAAAGGCGCCCGCGTCGTCGTCCTCGGCCGTTCGATGATCGTCGGCAAGCCGCTCGCGCTTCTTCTTTCCGCCAAGGGCCCCGGCGGTGACGCCACTGTCACCATCGCCCACAGCCGCACCCGCGATCTCGCTGCGGTCTGCCGCGAGGCCGATATCCTCATCGCTGCCATCGGCCAGCCGGAGTTTGTCAAAGCCGACATGGTCAAGGAAGGCGCTGTGGTGATCGACGTCGGCATCAACCGCATCAGCGACCCCGCTGCGCCCAAAGGCTCCCGCCTCGTCGGCGACGTCGCCTTTGCCGAGGTCTCCCCCAAGTGCAAAGCGATCACCCCAGTGCCCGGCGGCGTCGGCCCCATGACCATTGCGATGCTCATGCACAACACCGTCGCCAGCGCCCGTCGCTGGCACGCGTAGGCTCGCTACCTGTCGCCAGCTCTGCTCGGCAGCGCCCCGTGCGCTGCGATTCCGGCTCTCATTTATCTGGATTGAGAGTTTTCGGCATTCATTTGTGAGCTGAAGGCTCTCTTTTCAGAGAGTCTCTGGGTGGATTTTGTCATAAATCCCATGACTGGCGCGCTGGCACACCGTGTGCGATAAATTTTTCTAGCGCCTGCCGCTATGAAGGACTCCCACCGCTTCGTTCCGCGTTTCTTCCTCTTCTTTTCCGTCGCCCTTTTTGCGGCCTCCGCCTCTGCTCTCCGCGCCCAGGCCCCCGCAGAAACGGTCTCCCTCATCCTCATCGACGGCGATATCCGCGAAGACTGGCCGGACCCCGGCGTCGTCGGCTTCCACCGGAAAGGCACCACGGGCCCGCTCACGGTCTCCTTTACCATCGGCGGCACCGCCACCCGTGGCATCGACTACACCGTCCCCGCCGGCGACACGATCACCATCCCCGATGGCGATCAGGAAGTCTGGCTGCAATTCCAGCCCGCCAATATTCCGCTCAGCCCGGCGAAAAAGACCATTACCGTCACGCTTCAGTCGAGCGCCGCTTATACCTTCGACACCACCAAAAACGCGCACGTCAAGACGCTCGCGCTCAGCACCGTCTCGCCACAGCCCTCGACCAAGGCCGCCGTGCGGTTTCTGCTTCAGGCTGCCTTTGGCCCCGATGGCGGATTCAAGAACGTGCAGGATGTCGTGAAGCGAGGCTACGACGGCTGGATCACGGCGCAGTTCGCCAAGCCCGTCGGCCTGCACCAGCCTTACCTGTCCTATCTGAACCGCGTGAAAAAGGGCGACGTCTACGCCGACGCGAAAAACATCGCCTGGTGGAATCGAGTAATGGGCGTCTCGTCGTCGTATCCCGGCGGCCCGGTCCGCGCGGCGGATCCGCTCCGCCAGCGCGTCGGCTTCGCATTGAGCGAGATCTTCGTCATCTCCGATCGCCCCGACGATCTCTCCAACCAGCCCATCGGCATGTCGAACTACTACGACATGCTGCTCAAGGGCGCGTTCGGAAACTACCGCGACCTGCTCTACAACGTTGGCACGCACCCGTGCATGGGCGTGTACCTCAGCCACCTGCAAAACGAAAAAGGCGATCCTGAGGCCGGTACCTTCGCGGACGAAAATTTTGCCCGCGAGATCATGCAGCTCTTCTCGATCGGCCTGTGGGAGTTGAACCCCGACGGGACCCGCAAAGTCGACGATCAGAACCAGAACATCCCGACCTACGACAATACCACCATCGCCAACATGGCGCGGGTGATGACCGGCTTCAGCTTCGGCGGCAAGAAGGCCGACGATTTTTGGTACCCGCCGGAAAACTACACCACGCCGATGCGCATGTGGGACGAGTACCACGATGTGGGCCCGAAAACGATCATCGGCGGCATCCATCTTCCCGCCCGCACGCCCAGCGATCCCGATATCGGCACCGCCGGCCTCGCCGACTACGCCGCCGCAGTCGACGCGCTTTTTAACCACCCCAACACCGGCCCGTTTTTCTGCAGGCAGCTCATCCAAAAGCTCATCACCTCGAATCCCTCGCCCGAGTATGTCGGCCGCGTCGCGGCGAAATTTGCCAACAACGGCAGCGGCGTGCGCGGCGACTTGAAAGCGGTGATTCGCGCGATCCTGCTCGATCCCGAGGCCCGCGATCCGCAGAAGCTCACGAGCTCGACCTTCGGTAAAATGAAGGAGCCCTATCTGCGCACCGTGAATCTCGTCCGCGCCTTCAACGCCCGCGCTGCCAACGGCAACTACGCGCTGAATTACCTCGGCGATCTTCATTTCCAGCAGCCGCAGTCTGCACCCAGCGTCTTTAACTTCTACAAACCGGGTTTCGCCCCCGCTGGCCCGATCAACGATGCCGGATTGGTCGGCCCCGAGTTTCAGATCCTCAACGCCGTCACGGCGCTGAGTGTGCCGAACTATCACCTCAACGCCCTGCGCTACGGCTTCAATCGCTGGGGCAGCGAAAATCCCCGCGCGCTCGTCCGCGGCAATTTTAGACAGGAGCTGGCGCTGGTGAACGATGTGCCTGCCCTGCTGCGCCGCCTCGACCTGTTGCTCACCGGCGGCACGCTGCCGAATGAGCAGCACGAGATCATCCGCGAAGCCGTCGAGAGGATCGACGACTCCATGTGGGAGTGGAAACAGGAGCGCATCTGGATGGCCATCTACCTCATCGCCGCCGCCCCTGAATACGGCATCCTCCGATAACCGCCACCGCTGCCCTCACGTTAACTTTCACTCTTTAACGTTATGTCCTCTCCCATCTCCCGCCGCCGCTTTCTGGGACAGATGAATTGCGCTGCGATCAGTTCGCTGCCGATCCTGAATACGCTGCTGAATCTCAAGCTCGCTGGCACCCTCGCCGCTGCGGACAACGCTGCGGGCGATTACCGCGCGCTGGTCTGCCTCTTCTTCTCCGGCGGCGCCGATTCCTTTAACATGCTCGTCCCGCGCGGCCCCTCGGAGTATGCAGAGTACAAAGCCGTCCGGGGTGGGGTGGCCCTGCCCCAGGCGAGTCTGCGGGCCATCAACCCGCAGGGCTTGTCCGGCATCGAGCTCGGCCTGCACTCGGGCCTCAGCAACGTGCGCAATCTTTTCGAAGCCGGCAACGCCGCCTTCGTCGCCAACGTCGGCACTTTGATCGAGCCGGTCACCAAGAACGACTACGACAACGACCTCAAGCGCCTGCCGCTGGGTCTCTACTCGCACTCCGATCAGGTCGAGCAATGGCACACCTCCATGCCGCACGTGCGCTCGTCCAAAGGCTGGGCTGGCCGGGCGGGGGATATCCTGCATTCGTTGAATAGTCTCGATACCGTCTCGATGAATATTTCGCTCTCCGGATCGAACATCTGGCAGAGCGGGGAAGACGTGTACGAATACACGGTGAGCACGTACGGCGCCGAGCCGCTCGACGGGTACGACCCTGAAAATGCCGACGAATACAGCACGGTGCCGATTCGGACCAAGGCGATCGATTCGCAGATGGCGCTCCGCTACCAGCACCTCCTCTCCGAAGCCTTCCGCACCAAGAAGGCCTCCGCCATGGAGGCCTACCATCGCTTCAACACCGCCACGAGCGCGGAGCTGCCGGGCGGCGTCACGTTCCCGGATACTTATCTCGCCAGCCAGTTTCAGATGGTCGCCAAAGCCATTGCCGGCCACACCCAGCTCGGCCATTCACGACAGACCTTCTTTATCGAGTACGGCGGGTGGGATCACCACGACGGGCTCATCGCCGCCCAGGCGGAAATGCTTCCCGAAGCCGATGCGGCGATCAAAGCCTTCTACGACGCTCTCACCGCGCTCGGCCTGCAAAACAACGTCACGCTCTTCACCGCCTCCGATTTCGCCCGCACGCTGAGCAGCGATTCCGGCGGGACCGATCATGCCTGGGGCGGCCATCAATTTGTGGTCGGAGGCGCCGTGAATGGCCGCAAACTCTATGGCGACTATCCGAGCCTCACTCGCGACGGCGATCTCGATGTCGGCCGCGGCCGGATCATCCCGCAGATCGCTGTAGATAGCTATTTCGCCGAACTCGCCCTCTGGCTCGGTGTGCCGAAAAGCAGCCTCCCCGACGTCTTCCCGAATATCGGCACTTTCTACAGCACGAGCAGCTCGAGCAACCCCATCGGCTTCCTCGGTTAGACGCATGAAGCGCGGCCTGCTTTTTCTCGTCGCCCTTTGCGCGCTGGGTGCCGCGACTTCTTTCTGGTGGCCGTCGTCGTCGCCCCCACCACCTGCCGCCCCACTCCCGTCCCCGACCCTCGCCCCCTTCCGGCCGGAGCCGCTGGCCCCGCACGCCGAGTCTTCTCCCGCGATCGTTGCTGCCCCCCCGGCTCCTGCGCCCAAGCTCAATCCAAAGCAACGCGGCTCCCCGCTCGCCGCCCAGCTCAATGCGAGCACCAGTACGCCGCAGCAGGATGTCGACACGCTCCACGCGCTGCTTCGGCAATACCTGCATCATCTCCGCCGCCGTCAGGGGCACCCCATCGGCAATGATAGCGATCTCGCCCGCGTGCTCAGTGGCCGCAACCCGATGAGACTCGTCGTCATCCCAAGCGGCAATCCCGCCCTCTCCGAAGACGGCCGCCTGCGCGACCGCTGGGGCACGCCCTATTTCGTGCATCCCAAGGGCAACAACTCCTTCGAAATCCGCTCCGCCGGCCCGGATCACCAACTCTTCACCGCCGACGATCTTGTCGCGAAGCTACAGGACGCCGCCGAAGAAGAACTTCCCGATCCTGGCTTAGCGAATCCACCGCAGCCGGGCCGCGAACAGGTAATAGAGGACGGGGAGCACGAAGAGCGTTAGCCCCGTCGCGGCGAGCAATCCGAAGATGTGCACTGCAGTGAGCGGGTGCCACAGCTCACCGCCCGTCAGCGCCAGCGGAATCAGGCCGCCCGCGGTCGCCACCACAGTGACCAGCACCGGCCGCATCCGCACCAGCCCGGCCTGAATCAACGCCTCGCGCAGCTCCATACCGTCCGCCCTGGCTTCCTCGATGAAATCAGAAAGCACGATGATGTGGCTGACGATCACTCCGGCGAGGCTGACCAGCGCGAGCATCGCCATGAACCCTACCGGTGCGTGGAAAAGCGTGAGCCCGATCAGCGCTCCGATCAGCCCCAGCGGCACGGTCAGCATCACCACCACCGATTTCACCAGCGAGTTGAATTGGATCACCATCGCCAGCGTGATCAGTGCCAGAGAGATCGCCATGACCCGCCCCATCTCCGCCTGGCTCTGCCGCAGTTCCTTCGCCTCGCCTGCATACTCGAGCCGATAACCCGCCGGTAGCGCGATCCGATCGATCGCTGCCTTTGCCGCGCTCAGCACATCCGCCGGCAGTCGCCCCACCGGCGCATACGCTTTCACGGTCACCGAACGCTGCTGGCCAAAGTGCGGGATCACCGCAAATGCTTGCTTCTCTTCCACTCGCGCAAACTCACTCAGCGGCACGAGGCCACCCTTGAGCGAATCAACCGGCAACGCTCGAATCTTTTCCAAATCGCGTCGCTCCTCCTCGCGCAACCGCAGCACCACCGGCACCGCATGGCGGCCATCCCGCAGTTCCGTCACCTGCACCTCGGCAAACGCCGCACGCACTGCCAGCCCGACCGCCGGAGTCGCGATCCCGAGGGCGCCGGCGCGCTCGGGATCGACGGAAATTTCCAGGCTCGGCACCCGTTCACCGAGATCGTCGTGCACTTTGTAGCCGCTTGCCTCGTTTAGCGCCGCTTCGACTTCGCGTCCCAGCTTTTTCAGCGTCTCGGTGCTCTCCCCCGTGAGCCGAATCTGAATCGGCGTATCCACCGGCGGCCCTTGTTCGAGTTGCTTCACCACGCACCGCGCTTCGGGAATCGCCGCATCCAAATCCTTTCGCAGCCGCGCCACGAGGTCCGGTACTTCCTCCGCGCGGCGCGTGTTGATCAGGATCTGCGCCAGATGATCGCTCGGTGCTTTCGGCGTCACATTGTAGTAAAACCGCGGTGCCGATCCGCTAAGAAAGACGGCTCCCGTCTGCACCTCCGGATAGCCTTGCAGTGCCTGTACCGCGCGATCGCACACCTTCCGCGTTGCTTCCTGCGAGGCCGACTCCGGCAGCCTGAGATCGATCAGTAGTTGGTTCCGCTCCGCCGGCGGGAAAAACTGGCGGCCGAGCTTCGGCGCCAGCAGCAGACTTGCGCTGAGCAGCCCATACGCGAGCAACGCCGCGAGCCAAGGCCAACGCAGAGCCGGGCCAAGTACTCCTCGATAGATCGGCGACAATCCCCGCAGCAGCCCGCGCCCTTGATCGATCCCTGCCTGCCCGCGCAGCACGTAGTAGCCGAATAGGGGAATGAAGGTCATCGACACGATCCGCGAAGCGATGAGTGAAATCGTCACCACCACGGGCAGCGAATAGATGAAGTCCTTTTTGTCCCCCGGCAGCAGCACCAGCGGAAGAAACGCGCAGATGTTGATAATCGTCGCGAACAGGATTGCCCGGCGCAGCCTGAACGGCCCCAGCCATGCCGCGACTTCACGCGGACGCCCCGCGGCCAGTTCCCGATTGATCCCATCCGCGGCCACCACCGGATCATCCACCAACATGCCCAGCGCGATGATCAGCGCCGCGATCGAAATTTGATGCAGCGGAATCCCCGCCAGCTGCATTCCGCCCAGAGTCATCGCGATCGTTAGCGGAATCGCCAGCGCCACCACCAGCGCCGCGCGCCATTCCATCAGCAGCAGCGACACCGCGATGACCACCAGCACCGCCTCGCCAAAGCAGCGATTGAATTGCCCGATCCGCCGCTCCACCGACTCGGGCTGATCGGAGACCTTTTCCACCCGAATGCCGCTTGGCAGTTGTGGCCGCACCCGCTCCACCGTGGCTGCCACCGCCCGGCCAAATTCCCCGATCACCTGCCCGGACTTCATCTCGACCGAAAGCAACACCGCCCGCGTTCGCTCCAGTCCACCCTGCCCGCGTTGCAAAAAATCGGTCGTCAGCGGCAACGGATCTTCGCTACCCCGCCGAACCTCCAGGACATCGCGCAGCCTCAGCGGGAGGCCTTCCGCTCCTTGACCGATCAGCATCTCGCCGATCTCCTTCTCATCGCGAAATTCCGCCGAAAGTTGCACCGGCAGATTCTGCGCTTCCGTCCGGAAGGTCCCGCTCGGAATGATTTGGTTCCGCTGCTTCAGCAACTCCGCGACCCGAAAGAGTGACAGCCCATGCCGCCGCAAAGCCTCCGGCGAAAGGCGTAGCTGCACCGTCTCTCCCACCGCCCCGATCTGACGCGTCCCGCCCACATTCGGCACCTGCTTGAGTTCATCCTCCAGCCGATCTGCGGCCTCCCGCAGGGTGTGGTCATCCGTCGAGGGTGCACCGGTCACGGCCAGCAGCAGCGTCACGATATCTCCAAAGTCCGTCTGCAAATCCGGCGCCGAAGCCCCCTCCGGCAGCTTCAGTTCACCAAGCTTCGCCCGCAGTTTGTCCCATTCCTGCTCGATCTTTGCCGGCCTGTCGGGGTGCTGCCCGAGCGTGATCACCGTGAAATTCTCGCGCGACTCCGAGCTCATCTCTTCCATCGTCTCCAGCTCAGCGATCTTCTTCTCCACCGGCCGCGTCACCAGTTCTTCGATCTTCTGCGCTGTCGCCCCCGGCCAGATGCACACCACTCGCGCGATCCGGCGCGGGAGCGACGGGTCCTCCTGCTGCGGCAGCAGAAAATACGAAATCGCTCCCCAGATCAGCACCGTCACCAACGCCAGCCAGCCGACTTCGCGATGCTCCACAAAATAACGCGCCAACCCACCCTGCTCGGAGTGATAGTGCGTTCCGTCGTTCGGCTGTTGCATGCACCCGCCTTCATGCCCCACCGCTCCCACCATGGCAATGCGCGCGGCAGCCGCCTTTCCACCCGCCAAACCGGGCGGTCGCTCTCGACACCATCCCCAGCGAAGCTCTCACTCTCCTCCATGCCCGCCGCCCTTCTTCGCCTCACCCTTCTGCTGGCCCTCTGCGCCGCGCTCCCCGCCCGCGCCGGCGAGCGCCTCAATATCCTCTTCGTCTTCGCCGACGACTGGGGCCGCTACGCCAGCGCCTACTCCGCCATCGACGGCCGCCCCTCGCCGAACGACGTCATCAAAACCCCGAATGTCGATCGCATCGCGCGCGAAGGCGCCCTCTTCCGCCACGCTTTTGTGAATGCGCCGAGTTGCACCCCCTGCCGGAGTTCGCTGATGTCCGGCCGCTTCTTTTTTAACACCGGCCGCGGCGCGATCCTCAATGGCGCCGTCTGGGATCCTGCGATTCCCAGCTTCCCGCTCATGCTGCGCGACGCCGGATATCACATCGGCAAAAGCTACAAAGTCTGGAGCCCCGGTTCACCCGCGGACGCGCCCTTCGGCGAGCAAAAGTACGCCTACGAAAAGGCCGGCCGCGCGCCGAATAACTTTTCCGAGGAAACCGAAAAGCTCCTCGCCACCGGTGCGACGCCCGACGTCGCGCACGAGAAGATCCTCGATCAGGTCCGCGGCAATTTCGATGCCTTCCTCGCCGACCGCAAAGCCGGCCAGCCCTGGCTCTATTACTTCGGCACCACCACCACGCATCGCATGTGGGTGAAAGGCTCCGGCAAAAAGCATTGGGGCATCGAGCCCGATGCGCTCAAAGGCAAACTGCCGAAATTCCTCCCCGATGTGCCCGAGGTTCGTGAAGACGTCGCCGACTACCTCGGCGAATGCCAGGCCGTCGACGCCTGCATCGGAGCGCTGCTCCAGCGCCTCGAAGCCGCAGGCGAGCTCAATCGTACCGTCATCGTCGTCAGTGGCGACCACGGTTTTCCCGGCGTCCCGGCCGGCAAGTGCAACCTCTACGATCACGGCACCGCCGTCTCCCTCGCCGTCCGCTGGCCCGCGGCCGACAATCAACCGCCGAAGCATCCCGGCCGCGTGATCGACGACTACGTGTGCCTGCCCGACCTCGCTCCGACCTTCATGGAAATCGGCGGCGCCACTCCGCCGGAAGGCCTCTACGGCCGTAGCCTCGTCCCGCTCCTCACGGCGGAAAAAGGCGGCCAGATCGACCCGTCCCGCACCTGGGTGATCACCGGCCGTGAACGCCACGTCGCCACCGCCCGCGAAGACAATCTACCGTACCCGATGCGCGCCCTGCGCACCCCGGATTTTCTCTACATCCGCAACTTCGCTCCCGACCGCTGGCCCATGGGCGCGCCGTATTCTGCCGTCGGCGAAAGCTCCCCGCCCGCCGAAGACCTCGAGACGAATACCTACGTCGCCTTCCCCGACATGGATTCGAGCCCGACCAAGGCTTTCCTCGTCATCCACCGCAATGAGCCGCAGTGGAAATGGGTCTTCGACTACACCTTTGGTAAACGCCCCGCGGAGGAACTCTACGATCTGAGCAAGGACCCCGATCAGACGAACAACCTCGCTGCCGATCCCGCCTACGCCGTGCAGAAGACCAAGCTCGCCGAAGAGCTGATGGCCAAACTCAAAGCCGCCGGCGACCCGCGCCTGACCGACGATCCGCCCTTCGAACATTCCCCCTTCACCGACGCGAGCGAGCGCCCCGCGAAAAAGCGTCCCCCGCAGTAGCCGCCCGTTCCCGCCGCGGTCAACGAAGGTGTAGTTGCCCGTTTCTGCACGGCGGCGCTTTCTTCCCTCCACCTCCGCTCCCAATGAACTTCTCCCGCACCCTCCTCGTTACTTCCTTCGCGACCCTCCTCACCGTTTCCGCCCACGCTGGGAAAAACGCCGACCTTCAGCCGAACCTCGCCAAAGCTGGCAAATCCATCACCGAACAAACCTTCGACAGCGGCGACCTCGCCAAGCCCTGGACCGTCGCAAAAGGCGATTGGAAAATCGCCGACGGTGCCATCGTCGGCGCCGAAAAAGCCGAGGACAAACACGCCGCGGTCCTCGCCCTTGCCCAGCCGAATCACGATTCGCTCATCCGCTTCTCGCTTCAGCTCGACGGCGCAAAGAGTTTCGCGCTCAGCCTGAATCACGCGAAGGGCCACCTCTTCCGCGTCGCGATCACCAAGGACTCCATTTCGATTAACAAAGACCGCGATAAAAACGACCCGCAGTCCAAGGGCGGCGTGCTGGGCAAAGCTGACGCGAAATTTGAACCGGGCCAATGGGTGACCCTGCTCGTGGAAATCAAAGGCACCAAAGTCGCCGTGCAAACCGACACCGGCGCGAAAGCCGAAGGCAGCGATCCGTCGCTCGATGTCGAGAAAACCGGCTACCGTTTTGTCACCACCGGCGCCTCGGTTCGCATCGATGATCTCAAAGTTTGGAGCGCCGAATAGCTCTTACCTTCACACCTCCATATGAAGCTCGCTCCCGCCCTCCTTTCTGCTGCCGCTGTCCTCGCCACCGCCGCCTTCGCCCAGGCCGGCGATGGCCCGCTGCTGGTCAAGCCCGGCAAAGTCATCTCCCAGCCCGATCTCAAAAGCCCACTCGGCTCCGAGTGGACCAAGACCAAAGGCAAATGGGAACCCGCCGACGGTGTCCTCACCGCTGACGAAGTCCCTGAGGACAAACACTCTGCCGTCCTCCACCTCAAGACCGGCCCCACTCCGCTCGTCTGGGAATGCGACTTCAAGCTCGATGGCGCCAAGACTTTCTACGTCGGCTGCGATGGTAATAAACACGTTGGCCGCCTCGTCATCGTCGGCAAAAAAGCCCTGCTCGCCGAAGACTCCACCGAAGTGAAAGGCAAAACCCCCAGCCACACGCTCGATGAGAAACCCATCGACCTGAAACCCGGCGAATGGAACCACCTCCGCGTCGAGTACACCGGCGATAAGATGGCTGCCCGCCTGAACGACATCGAACTCCACGCCCAACATCCCTACCTCGCCACCCCGAAGGTCCGCTGGTGGTTTGCCGTTGCCGGCAATAAAGCCCAAATCCGCAACATCAAGATCAGCCAAGGCGAGCTGCTGCCGTAGGGGCGTTCGCTGAGGCAAATTTACGGCGGATCGATTTCGAGTTTCGGTCCGCCGTTTGGGCGGTCATGATTGTAGCCATGTCCCACCGCGCTTTTATCTCCTGGTCGAATTCGAGTTCGGAATTTTTGGAAGGGAAGTATTCCCGGGAGCATACGTGGCGGTTTGATGGTGGGGTGACGGTGGCTGGTTCTTCTTCGCCGTCGGTGGTGCCGTTGCCGTGGTCGAATCCGGCGGCGGTGGATCCCGAGGAGGCTTTCGTCGCGGCGATTTCGAGCTGCCATATGCTGAGTTTTCTGTGGGTGGCGGCGAAGCGCGGATTTGTGGTGGAGCGCTATGACGATGAAGCGGTGGGATCGATGCGGCGGAACGAAGCGGGGGTGCCGTGGGTGAACGCGGTTTTGCTCAATGTGCAGATCGTGTATGGCGGCGAGAAACAGCCGACGCTGGAGGAAGAGGACGACCTGCATCACGTGGCGCATGAGCAGTGTTTCATCGCCGCGTCGGTGAAGACGAAGATCACGGTGCGCCACGTTCACCGGGGGCAGGCGGGTGAACCCGCTTGATCCCAACCCGCGCCCCTCGCCGCGAGCGCAGGAGCTGCGGGGGCAATTCGTGACGCTCACTCCGCTCGACGTCGAGGCCGATACGCCGGAGCTTTTTGCGGCCGGAAATTCGACGACCGAAGCGCAGGCGCTGTGGGAATTCATGCCGGCGGGTCCCTTTGCCGATGAAGTCGCGTTCGCCGCGTGGGCACGCCAATGGGAGGCGACTTCGGCGACGATCCCGTTCACCGTTCGTCTGAACGAAACCGGCGCCCGCGTGGGGATGATTTCGATCATGCGGATCGAGCCCAGGCACGGCGTCGCGGAACTCGGCTGCATCTGGTACACGCCCGCCGTGCAACGCACGCCGGTGAATACCGAGGCGAATTTTCTCCTGCTGCGCCATCTCTTTGGAGATCTGAGCTATCGCCGGGTGGAGTGGAAATGCGACGCGCGTAACGAACGCAGCCGGGCTGCGGCGCTTCGGCTGGGCTTCACCTTCGAGGGCCTCTTTCGCCAGCACCTCATCGTCAAAGGCCGCAACCGGGATACCGCATGGTTTTCGATCATCGACGCCGAATGGTCCACCCGCCGTGCCAACTTCGAGCGCTGGCTGTACACCGCCGATTCGCCGCCGCTCTCCGTGCTGAACCAGGACCGCAGATAGCGCAGATAAAGGACCACAGATGACACAGAGTACGCAGATGATTTGGAAACAGCAGACGCCCGCAGGTTGCTCGCTTGTTCTCAGTTCCCCATCTGTGCCATCTGCGTCATCCGTGGTTTTTCCGATCTGACCCATCCGAGGTCGATCATCTGCGGCACCCGCGGTTTCCGCTGGCGGTTCGCTCGCGGCTGAGGCTCATTCGCGGTTCTCACCATGACCTCCCGCCGCCAATTCCTCGCCACCACCGTCTTTGCCGCTGCCGCTCTGCCTTCGCTGCGGGCTGCTGCGGAGAAAAAGCCGATCTTCACCATCTCGCTCGCTGAATGGTCGTTTCACCGCGCCATCCTGCAGGAGAAGACGATGACGCATCTCGACTTCCCGGTGAAAGCGAAGAAGGATTTCGGCATCGATGGCATCGAGCTGGTGAACCAGATGTTTTTCGACAAGGCTACGGACCAGGCCTATCTCAAGGACTTCAAATCCCGTTGCGACGGCGAAGGCGTGCAGTGTGTACTGATCATGTGCGACCGCGAAGGCAACCTCGGTGACCCCGATACCGCCAAGCGCGAACTCGCCGTGACCAATCACCACAAATGGGCCGAAGCCGCGAAATTCCTCGGTTGCCACTCCATTCGGGTGAATGCCGCCACCGGTAACATTGGCACCTTCGAAGAACAGCAGCTCCGCGCCGCCGACGGTCTGCACAAGCTTTCCGAATACTGCGGCAAGCTCGGCCTGAACTGCATCGTGGAAAATCACGGCGGCCTCTCCTCGCACGGCCAGTGGCTCGCGGGCGTGATGAAAAAAGTCGGCCTGCCGAATTGCGGCACGCTGCCGGACTTTGGCAATTTCGTCATCGATAAGAAAACCGGCGAGGAATACGACCGCTATCAAGGCGTGCAGGAGCTCATGCCTTTCGCCAAGGGCGTGAGCGCCAAGACGCATGAATTCAACCCCGACGGCAACGAGTCGGTCATCGACTACGCGCGCATGATGAAGATCGTCCTCGCCGCTGGTTACCACGGTCGAGTCGGCATCGAGTACGAGGGCAAGACGCTCAGCGAACCCGATGGTATCAAGGCCACGCTGAAGCTGCTCGAGCGTGTCCGCGGCGAGCTGGGCTAGGCCCGAGCGAAAAGGCCAGTCCAGGCGGCTCTTCTCTGAGTTGCCTGCGCTGGGCCGACCGCGAGCGTCAGCAGTGGGCGGCGTTCAGGTAGATCCGCGGCACGACCACCAATAGCGGATCGCACTACCGGAATCGCCGGTTGGCAATCGCCGCGCCCGAGCCAACTTTGGCGTCCGTCCCCATGTCCACGTCCGCCCTCACCTCCCGCCGCCGGTTCCTTCGCGAAACCTTCGCTTTCAGTGCCCTCGCTCTTGCCGGTTTGCCGCGCCTCGCGAAGGCAGCGGCCACTATCGAGCCTGGTGGTTTGCATCTGCTCACCCTCGGCGATTGGGGTGCGTCCGGCTCGGCGAAGCAGCAGGCCGAGGTTGCCGGTGCGATGAAAGCTTTCGTGGGGGCGCAGCAGATCAAGTCCGACGCCCTGCTGCTCCTCGGCGACAATTTCTACGGTACCCTCGACGGCGTAAAGAGCCCGCGCTGGCAGACGCAGTTTGAAGACATGTACCCGAGCAGCAGCTTCGATTGCCCATGCTACGCAGTCCTTGGCAATCACGACTACCACGTCGAGCCGCAGGATAAGCCGGAGATCCAGCTCGCCTACGCCGCCGCTGGAGGGACCCGGTTCAAGCTCCCGGCGAAGTGGTATCGCTTCGAATTTCCGCAGGTGAATCCGCTCGTCACTTTCATCGCGCTCGACAGCAACTACCAGCGGCCCTCTTTCGGAAAACGCGCTCTGACCGACGAGGAGCGCACCGCCCAGCTAGCCTGGCTGAAAGCCGAATTGGCCAAGCCGCGGACCACGCCGTACCTCTTCGTCTACGGCCACCACCCGCTCTTTTCGAACGGACCGCATGGCGACACCGAAGCACTGGTCGCGGAGTGGGACTCCCTCTTCCGCCAGCACGGTGTGCACTTCTATTTCTGCGGCCACGACCACGATCTGCAGCATCTCGAATTCGCAGGCCACCCGACTTCGTTCGTCGTCTCCGGTGGCGGTGGCGCCAGCCTCACTGATTTGAAAAAGAAGCCGGAAGAACGCGGACCCTTCGCCCTTCGCACCGCCGGTTTTTCCCATCTCCAGATTACCCCCGAACGGTTCATCGTCCGCCACATCGATCCCGCTGGCACGGTCCTCCATGCTTTCGCCAAAACCCCGGCGGGCCAGGTGACGATCCTTTAACGATCGTCGATCCCAGCTGCGTTCCGCATTGTCTCCGCCGAGCCTTCTGCATTAGGAGGGCGGCATGAGCATTCGCGTGAATCCGCAACGCACCGTCGCCGAACTCAAGGAACTCCGCGCCCTCACCGGCGACGAAAACGGCGCGCAACGAGTCGCTTTCACCCCCACCTGGGCCAAAGCGCGCGAGTGGCTCCGGAGCAAGCTCGCCGAGCTTCCCGTGGAGGTTCACACCGACGCCGCCGGCAACCTCTGGGCGACGCTCGCGGGCGCTTCCGAAAAGGCGCTGCTCATCGGCGGCCACATCGATTCCGTGCCGAATGGCGGCTGGCTGGATGGCTGTTTTAACGTCATCGCCGGCCTCGAAATCCTGCGCCGGCTCGCCGCCGAGTACGATGGACACCCGCCGATCACCGTCCGCCTGGTCGATTGGGCCGATGAAGAAGGCGCACGTTTCGGTAAGAGCCTTTTCGGTTCGTCCGCCTGCTCCGGCAATCTCGACATGGATGAAGCCCGCGGCCTGGTCGACAAGCAGGGTATCCGACTCGTCGATGCTCTCCGTGAGCACGGGATCGACTTCGAACGGGTGAAAGAATCCGGCGGCGAACTCGCCAATGCCGCCACCTATCTTGAGCTCCACATCGAGCAAGGACCCGTGCTCCTCGATCTCGATCTGCCGCTTGGCGCGGTGCTCGGCACTTTCGGTGTCGAACGCCACGCGATCACTTTCCACGGCCAGGCTGCGCACTCCGGCAGCACGCCGATGAATCGCCGCCGCGACGCTTTCCTCGCTGCGGGGAAGATGAGCGCCGAGATTTATCGCATCGCCGAGCGGAGTGGGGGAGGGGTCTGCACGATCGGCTCCTGCACCACCAAGCCGGGTATTGTCACGAGTGTCGTGGAAGAATGCCGCATCACGCTCGATCAGCGGCACCTCGATCCCGACGCGCTCGCGCGCATGTACGCCGACGCTCGCGAAGCCAGCGAACGCTTCGCGCAGGAGGGCAATGTCTCGGTGTCGTGGGAACGCATCTGGCACATCGCCCCGCGACCGTTTGACCCTGATTTGATCGACCTCTGCGCGACTGCGATCCAGGAAACCGCGGGCGTCACTTATCGTCTGCCCTCCGGCCCGTTGCACGATGCCGCCGAAGTCGCGCGCGCCGGCATTCCCACGGTGATGATGTTTGTGCAGAGCCTGCACGGCATCAGTCATAACAAAATCGAGGACACCAAGGAGGAGCACCTCGAGCAGGCGGTGATTGCATTTGATAATCTCGCAACAAAATCATTGGACAGACTCAAATAGGACTGCTCCAGTAGACGGATGCCTACGTTACAGACGACGGTAGATGGACTTAAGCTTCCTAATCCATTCATCATCGGTTCGGGGCCCCCAGGAACGAACCTGAATGTGATTACCAAGGCCTTCAAAGAAGGCTGGGGTGCGGTCATCGCTAAAACCATCAGTCTCGACGCGAGCAAGGTTGTTAACGTTACGCCGCGCTACGCGAAGCTTTATTCGGCCGATCGTTCCGAGGTCATCGGGTGGGAAAATATCGAGCTGATCAGCGACCGGAAATTCTCCATCTGGCTCGATGAATTCAAGAAGTGCAAAGACCAGTTCCCCGATGGTGTGCTCATCGCCTCCATTATGGAGGAGTTTAACAAGGATGCCTGGATCGAAATCGTCCAGCGTTGCGAGGAGGCTGGGGTCGATGCCTTCGAGCTGAATTTTTCCTGCCCGCACGGCCTGCCTGAACGCAAGATGGGCGCGGCAATGGGGCAAAATCCGGAGGTGCTCGAGGAAGTTTGCGGTTGGGTCATGAGCGCGGCGAAGAAGCCCGTCTGGGCCAAGCTCACGCCGAACGTGACGCATATTGAAGACCCCGCGCGCGCGGCATTTCGTGCTGGCTGCCAAGGGGTTGCGGCGATCAATACGATTCGCAGCGTCATGGGAGTCGACCTCGAAACACTGCGGCCCGAGCCGAGTGTGGAGGGGTATACCACGCCCGGGGGGTATTCGAGCAAAGCGGTCAAACCGATCGCGCTCCGCATGGTCATGGAAATCGCCAAGGTTATTCAGAATGAATACCCGGATCGTTCCCTCTCCGCCATCGGTGGCGTTGAGACGGGTAGCGATGCCGCGCAGTTCATCCTCCTCGGTGGCGACACCGTGCAAGTCTGCACCGGGGTGATGAAGTTTGGCTACGAGCACGTGAAGCCCATGTGCGAGGAACTCCTCGCCTTCATGGAAAAGCACCAGTTCGAGACGCTCGCCGATTTCAAAGGCAAGAGCCTCCCGTATTTCACCACCCACGCCGATCTGGTGAAGCGTCAGACCGAGCGCAAAGCCGCGCAAAAAGCGGCTGCCGCCGCTGACGCCGCCAAAAAGATGGTCGCTGCCGACGGTGAATGGAGCGGCGATAGTTTCGTGCAGCAGTCCAACGACCTCGCACGCGGCTAGCCGAAAGATGAGCGCACTAGCTCCTTGTCCGCATTACCTCGGGGGCGACTGGATCACCGCCGAGGGTGGCACTCCCGTATTCAATCCATCCATCGGCGAAATCATCGCCGAGTGTCCCGCCGGTGGTGCGGCGGAGGCCAGCGCCGCGGTGGAAGCCGCCGCGGCTGCCTTCCCCGCCTGGCGCGACACGCCCGTCGTCGAGCGCACGCGCGTCATGTTCCGCTACCGGCAGTTGGTCGAGGAAAACTTCGATCGCATCTGCGCCTGCATTTCGCGCGAGCACGGCAAGACTCTCGCCGAAGCGCGAGGCGGCCTTTTTCGTGGCCTCGAAAATATCGAGTACGCGTGTGGCGCGCCGTCGTTGCTCATGGGCGATACCCTGGAAAACATCGCCCGTGGAGTGGACTGCGAGACGCTGCTCCAGCCGCTCGGCGTGTGCGTTGGCATCACGCCGTTTAACTTTCCCGCGATGGTGCCACTCTGGATGTTTCCGCTCGCGCTGGTTTGCGGAAATACCTTCGTGCTCAAGCCGAGCGAAAAGGTCCCGCTCACCGCGGTGATCCTCATCGAATTGCTCGAAAAAGCCGGCCTGCCGAAAGGCGTGCTGAACCTTGTCCACGGTGGCCGTGAATGCGTCGATACGCTGCTCACCCATCCGAAGGTCCGCGCGATTTCCTTCGTCGGTTCCACGCCGATCGCTCGCTACATTTACGAAACCGGCACCCGCCACGGCAAACGCGTGCAGGCCAATGGCGGCGCGAAAAATTACATCGTGGTGATGCCCGATGCCGATGTCGCCAAGACCGTTGAAAGCCTCAGCGCCGCTGCCTTCGGCTGCGCCGGTGAACGCTGCATGGCCGGCTCGACCGCGTTGACGGTCGGCTCCGCCGCGGATCACCTTCTGCCTTCGCTGGTCGAAGCCGCCCGCGCGATCAAGATCGGCCCCACCGATCGCACACCGCAGCCCGACATGGGCCCGCTGATCACCGCGCCGCATCGCGACCGGGTGCTCGGCCTCGTCGCCGGTAGCGAGAGTGAAGGCGCGAAAGTGATCGCTGACGGCCGTACGCAAAAAGTAGCGGAGGCACCCGGCGGCTTTTATCTCGGCGCGACGATTGTCGATGGCGTTCAGCCTGGCATGACCATCGCCCGCGAAGAAGTCTTCGGCCCCGTGCTCAACGTCATGCGCATGGACGATCTCTCCACCGCGATCGAGCTGGCGAACAAATCTTCCTACGGCAATGGCGCCGCGATTTTTACCAACTCCGGCAAGGCCGCGCGCGAGTTCAAGCATCGCGTGAAGGCTGGCATGATCGGCATCAATGTCGGTGTGCCCGCGACTATGGCCATGTTCCCGTTCACCGGATGGGATGAGAGTTTCTTCGGTGACCTGCACATCCAGGGCCGCGAAGCGGTGCAATTCTACACCCAGCAAAAAGTTGTCTCCACGCGCTGGTTCGGCGATGGAGTCGGCGACGTCTGGAAAAAGTAGTCGTAGCCGCGTTCCCTCCTCGCACCCTCGAATTACGCCATGCCTCTGCTCATCAAAAACGGCCGCATTGTGACCGCAGATTCCGACTTCTCCGGCGATGTCTATTGCGCCGGCGAAACGATCACCCGCATCGGCCGCGATCTCGAGGCGCCTCCGGGCACTGAGATCATCGATGCCACGGGCAAGCTGGTCTTCCCGGGATTCATCGATCCGCACACGCACATCTACCTGCCCTTCATGGGCACGTATTCGAAGGACGACTACACCACCGGCTCAAAGGCCGCGCTGGTCGGCGGTACCACCACCCTTTTCGAAATGGTCTGCCCCTCGCGCAGCATGGACACCGCGGAAGGCTACGCGACGTGGCGGGCGCAGGCCGAGGGCAAGGCCGCTTGTGATTACGCCTTCCACATGGGCGTTACGAAGTTCGACGACAAAGCCGCCGCCCAGCTCCGCGAAATCGTCGCCGCCGGCACCGCCAGCTTCAAAGTCTTCCTCGCCTACAAAGGTGCCTTCGGGGTCGACGACACCGAGCTTTATCACACGCTGAAACTCGCGCGTGAACTCGGCGTCATCGTCACCGCCCATTGCGAAAACGAAACGCTCGTCGCCGAGCGGCAGAAGGAGTTGCTCGCTGCGGGGGTGACTGGTCCCGAGGGTCACTACCTCAGCCGTCCGCCGCGGGTCGAAGCCGAGGGCGTGCATCATCTCTGCACTTTTGCTGAGCTCACCGGTGCCCACGTTTACTGCGTCCACACGAGCTGCGAGGAATCGCTCGATGCCGCGATCGCTGCCCGCCAGCGTGGCGTGAAAGTCTGGGTCGAAACGCTGATCCAATATCTGCTCCTCGATAAGACCTACGCCGAACGACCGGATTTCGAAGGCGCCAAGTACGTCATGTCCCCGCCACTCCGCGACGTGCGCAATCAGGACGTCATGTGGAATGCGATCGCCAGCGGCCTCGTCAGCACGGTGGCGACCGATCACGCGCCGTTCGACTATGTCGGGCAGAAGCCCATGGGACGCGAAGATTTCACCAAAATCCCGAACGGCATTCCTGCCATCGAGGACCGCGTGAACCTGCTCTACACCCACGGCGTGAAGCGCGGCCGGCTCGATCTCCAGACTTTTGTCGCCGCCGCGAGTACAAATGCCGCGAAGCTCTTCGGCCTTTTCCCGCGCAAGGGCACCATCGCTGTCGGCAGTGATGCCGATCTCGTCATTTACGACCCCAACTACCGAGGCCCGCTCTCGGTCAAAACGCAGACGCAGAATCTCGATTACAACGCCTTTGAGGGTTGGGAAATCGAGGGGCGCCCGAGTGTCGTCACCGTCCGCGGCGAGGTCGCTGTGCGGGACGGGAAGTTCGTCGGCACCGTCGGCCGCGGCCAGTTTTTACAGCGTCCCACCACTCACTGATTCGCACTTCATCTCGATCACATGACACATGCTCCAGCCATAGGGAATCAGGGTCTGGAAGGTAGCAGCCTCTACAACGAAGACCTGGCCCCGGTCAACCCGGAGCAGAGGAAGTGGAGGGTCGGCAGCTTCGCCGCGTTGTGGATCTCCATGTCGGCCTGCATCCCGACGTACATGCTCGCCTCGTCGCTCATCGGCGGCGGCATGAATTGGTGGCAGGCCATCCTCACCGTTTTCCTGGGCAATCTCATCGTGGTCATCCCAATGATCCTGAATGCCCACGCCGGCACGAAGTACGGCATTTCGTTCCCGGTCTTTTGCCGCGCGTCGTTCGGTACTTTTGGGGCGAATATCCCGGCGTTGCTCCGTGCGTTCGTAGCCTGTGGCTGGTTCGGCATCCAGTCGTGGATCGGCGGCAATGCGATCTACAAAATCCTCTCCGTCTTTGTCCCCTCGCTCGCTGGCGCCGCACCGACGGCGTTGGGCATCTCGGTTCCGCAGATCATTTGTTTCCTCTTCTTTTGGGGGATTAACATGTGGATCGTTTACCTCGGCATCAATTCGATCCGGATCCTGCTGAATATTAAGGCACCGCTGCTGATTGCCCTCGGCCTTGCCTTGCTTGGCTGGGCCTATGTGAAAGCGGGCGGCTTCGGCCCCATCCTCTCCCAGCCGTCCGCCTTCGATCCCGGGCAGGCAAAAGCGGGCGGCTTCTGGCACTTCTTTTTCCCGGCGCTCACCGGCATGATCGGCTTTTGGGCCACGCTTTCGTTGAATATCCCGGACTTCTCGCGTTACGCTGTTTCCCAGCGCGACCAAATCCTCGGCCAGGCGCTCGGCCTGCCGTTCACCATGGCGCTCTACGCATTTATCGGCGTGGCGGTGACTTCGGCGACGACGATCATCTACGGCACGACGATTTGGGACCCGGTCGATGTGCTGACGCGGTTCGACAATCCCGTCGTGCTTGTCGTGGCGATGTTGGCTCTCTGTATCGCGACGCTGGCGACGAATATCGCCGCGAATGTCGTCAGCCCCGCAAACGACTTCGCCCACCTCGCGCCGAAGTGGATCTCCTTCCGCACCGGCGGCCTGATCACCGGGATCATCGGCATGCTCATGATGCCGTGGAAACTCGTGGCCGATCCGAACGGCTACATCTTTGTCCTGCTCATCGGCTACAGTGCGCTGCTCGGTCCCATCGGCGGCATCATGATCGCAGACTACTTTGTCTATCGCCGCCGCGAGTTGGACCTCCCCGGTTTGTATCAAACCGACGGGGCTTATCGTTATCGCAGCGGCATTAGCTTCGTGGCGCTGTTCGCCCTGATCGCCGGTGTCCTCCCATCGTTGCCCGGCTTTCTCGTCGCGGTGAAAATGGTCCCGGCCGCGAGCGTGCCGAAGTTTTTCCTCAGCCTTTACGACTACGCGTGGTTTGCCGGCTTCGGCATCGCGTTCGCCGTGTACCTGATCCTGCGCCGTCTCGCGCCCAAAGCCTGATCCTGCCTATGAACCTGCCCGAACTTCCCCCATTTGCTTTTCAGCCGCAGCCTTATACCGGCCCGAGCGCCGCGGAAGTCCTCGCCCTGCGTCAGGCGCACCTGAGCCCCTCCATCTTCCACTACTACAAGGAGCCGCTCATGATTGTGGAGGGCAAGGCGCAGTACCTCTTCGACGAAAAAGGCCGCCGCTACCTTGATGGCTTCGGCGGCATCGTGACGGTGAGCTGCGGTCACTGCCATCCGCATATCGTCGCGGCGGCGAATGCCCAGAACGAACGCATCCAGCACACCACCACGATCTACCTGCACCCGAACATCGCCGAATACGCCGCCGCGCTTGCGGCGAAAATGCCGGGTGATCTGAAGGTGTGTTATTTCGTCAATTCCGGTTCCGAAGCCAACGACCTCGCGGTGCTCATGGCTCGCGCTTACACCGGCAACTACGACGTCGTCGCCCTGCGCAATGGCTATCACGGGGGCAGCCCCGGCACCATGGGGCTCACTGCGCACAGCACGTGGAAATACAACGTCCCACATAGCTTTGGCGTCCATCACGCCCTCGCGCCAGATCCGTATCGCGGCCCTTGGGGCCACGATGATCCGGAGGCCGGGGCCAAGTACGCCGCCGATGTCCGCGAACTCATCGGCTACGCCACGCCCGGGAAAGTCGCCGCCTTCATCGCCGAGAGTATTCAAGGCGTCGGTGGCTCCGTCGTTTTCCCCGATGGTTATCTCCAGGCGGCCTACGCTTACGTGCGCGCCGCGGGCGGTCTGTGTATCGCCGATGAAGTGCAGGCCGGCTTTGGCCGCACCGGCACGCACTTCTGGGGCTTTGAAACGCAGGGCGTCATCCCCGATATCGTCACCATGGCCAAAGGCATCGGCAATGGCGCCCCGCTCGCTGCGGTCGTTACGACGCCAGCCATCGCCCATGCGCTGACTTCCCGTATTCATTTCAATACCTTTGGCGGCAACCCGGTTTGCTCCGCGATCGGCAAAGCGGTGCTCGAAGTCATCGAACGTGAGGGCTTGCAGGAAAATGCCCTCAAAATCGGCAATCACCTGCTCGATGGATTCCGCGCTTTGCAGGCGAAGCACAGCATCATCGGGGAAGTCCGGGGTAAGGGCTTGATGATCGGCGTCGAGCTCGTCAAAGACCGCAAAACGAAAGAGCCCGCCAAGGCGGAATGCGCCCAGGTCTTCGAGACGGCCCGGGAAATGGGCCTGCTCATTGGCAAGGGGGGCCTTCATGGCAATACCCTCCGGATCAAGCCGCCGATGTGCATCACGCGCGAGGATGCCGACTTCATGCTCGCCGTCATCGATCGCGCCCTGGCGAACTTGTAAATCATCGTCCGCCCACCGCGGCGCTTGCGCGCCGGAGCAAAACGGGAATGCTGCGGCCCCGTGCATCCCTCGTCCGCCCTTCTCCTCGCCCTCGTCGTCGGCGCGCAAGCCGCCGACTTTCCGACGCCGTACAATACCGAAAAGTCCCCCGGCGGGCCGATGCCGCCTGCCGAAGCCGCGGAAAAGTTCACGCTGCCGGCCGGGTTCAAAGCCTCCGTTTTCGCCGCGGAACCGGATATCGAAAATCCCATCGCGATGGCTTGGGATGCCCGTGGCCGCTTGTGGGTCGCCGAGAACTACACCTACGCCGAGGCTGGCGTTCGTTATGATCTGGCGTTGCGCGACCGGATCGTCGTTTTCGAGGACAAGGACGGGGACGGAAAATTCGATACGCGCAAGGTCTTCGCCGACAATTTGCAGATGCTCACCAGCATCGAAGTCGGCCGCGGGGGTGTCTGGGCAGTCACTCTTCCGCAGGTGGTCTTCATTCCCGATGAAAACGGCGACGATGTCCCGGACGGTCCGCCGGTCGCGTTGCTCGATGGCTTCAATCCCCCCGTCGAGAGTTATCACAATATCGCCAACGGCCTGCGCTTTGGCCCCGATGGCTGGCTCTACGGCCGGGTCGGCGCTTCCGGCCCAGGGGAGATTGGCGCGCCTGGTACGCCACCGGCCGAACGCATCCCCGTGCGGGGTGGCATGTGGCGGTATCATCCTGTGAGCAAAGCGTTCGAAGCGATCACCTCCGGTAACACGAACCCGTGGGGTCACGATTGGAACGAGCACGGCGAACTCTTCTACGTGAACACTGTGAACGGCCACCTCTGGCACGCGGTGGCGGGAGCGCATTTTGTCCGCGGCTCCACCGTCGATCCGAACTCGCGGGCGTATGCGTTGATCGATCAGTGCGCCGATCACTTCCATTTTGATACCGGCAAGAACTGGTCCGATTCGCGGGAGGGCGCCGCCAATGCCTACGGTGGTGGTCATTCGCACGTCGGAGCGATGATCTATCAGGGGAACAACTGGCCCGCCGAATTTCACGGGAAACTTTTCACCCTCAACCAGCACGGCCGCCGGGCGAACCAGGAAATCCTCGAGCGCACCGGCTGCGGCTACGTGGCGCATCATGGGCAGGACACCTTGCTCGCGGCTGACACCTGGTTCCGCGGCATCGACCTGAGCTACGGCCCCGATGGCGGGGTGTACGTGCTCGATTGGAGCGACACCGGCGAATGCCACGAGCGGAATGGCGTCCACCGCACCAGCGGCCGCATTTTCAAAGTCACCGCCGGCACCCCGGCGAAGGTCGACGTGGGCGATCTTTCCAAGCTCAGCTCGCGTGAGCTCGTGAACCTGCATACGCACGCGAATGAATGGTTCGTGCGCCAGGCCCGCCTCGAACTGACCAAACGCGCCGCCGCCGGCCGCGGCCTCGAAGCCGCGAAGGAGAACCTGCAAACGCTCTTCGCGCAGGATCCCGACGTGGTGCACAAACTCCGCGCCCTCTGGTCGCTCTACGTCGTGGGCGCCGCGGACGAGACCTTCCTCCGCGCGCAGCTGCATCATACCGATGAACACGTCCGGACCTGGGCGGTGCGCCTGCTCGCCGATCGCTGGCCGCTCGATACTCTCCTGAGCCAGCGTCCGCCTGGCCGGGCTGAAGTCACCGTCAATCCCGAGCTTCTCGCCGAATTTGTGAAACTCGCGCAGAGCGATTCCTCCGGGCTCGTTCGCCTCGCGCTGGCTTCTGCGCTGCAGCGTCTGCCCGCCGCCGCGCGCGGTGATCTGGCTCTCGCTCTTGCGGGCCACGCGGAAGACGCGAACGACCACAACCTGCCGCTCATGCTGTGGTACGCGCTCATCCCGGTCGATCCCGCGGTGCTTGTGAAAATTGCGGCCGGCTGCGAACTGCCCACCACGCGCAAATACATCGCCCGCCGTCTCGCCGAAGATGCCGAGAAAAATCCCGGCCCGCTTGCGGAATTACTCGGCTTCGCTGCGGCCAAGGAAAACCCGGCCTTCGCCACCGATGTCCTCGGTGGTGTTGCTGAAGCCCTTTCCGGCTGGCGCAAAGCACCGAAGCCCGCGACGTGGGATGCTCTCGCCACAAAAGTCTCTGCTTCCACGGACACTGGCCTCCGTGATCGCGTCCGCGAACTGAGCGTCGTTTTCGGCGATGGCCGCGCCCTCGATGAAGTCGTAAAAGTCGCGCTCGCCAAGGATGCCGATATGGCCCAGCGCAAAGCCGCGCTGCAAACGCTCATCGACAGCCGCGCGCCCGATCTCCGCAAGATCTGCGAACAACTGATCCCCGAGCGGTTTATCAATTCCGTGGCCGCCCGCGGTCTGGCCACCTTCGACGATCCCGCCGTTGGCGAACTGCTCGTCAAATCGTACACCAAATTCCACCCGCTGGAGCGCCAGCAATGCATGGCCGTACTCGTCTCGCGTCCGACCTTCGCCGCGCCGCTGCTCGCCGCCATCGGCGCCGGCAAAATCCCGCGTGTGGATCTCACCCCGTTCGACGCCCGCCAGATCGCGAGCTTCAACGACGAGGCCCTCAAGAAGAAGCTCGCCGAAGTCTGGGGCGAGTTGCACGAGTCGTCCGCCGACAAGCAGCAGTTCATCGCGAAGCTGAAAGCGCAGCTCACGCCCGAAGTCCTCGCCAAAGCCGATCTCAGCAACGGGCGCGCGACCTTCAATACCATCTGCACCGTCTGCCACCGCCTCTACGGCGAGGGCGGTGAAGTTGGCCCCGATCTGACGGGCACCGGCCGCACCAATCTCGACTACCTCCTCGAAAACGTTGTCGATCCCAGTGCCCAGGTCAGCGCTGATTTCCGGATGTCGATCATCAGCCTGAAAGACGGCCGGGTCCTCAACGGCTTCGTCGTCGGCAAGTCCGACCGCACCCTTACCGTGCGGACCATGACGGAAAAGCTGACGGTCGAACGCAGTGAAATCACCAACGTGCAGGAGCTCACTCAATCGCTCATGCCCGAAGGACTCCTCGCCGCGTTCAACGAAACCCAGCTCCGCGATCTGATCGCCTACCTCATGCACCCCACCCAGGTGCCGCTGCCTGCGGGCAGCGCGAAGTAGAGAAGGCACGCCCAGCGGGGACGCTTAGTCCCCAAACGAAATCCCGACCGAGCGGCAGGTCGCGACCATCTGGCTATCGCCGGGCACCCGTTTGGTCCGGTGCACTGCATGCGAGATCGGCACGCTGAGCACCTGGTAGTTCTGATAGCTCACCATCTCACCGAAGCGTCCTTCCGCGATCAGTTCCACCGCGTGCACGCCGAAGCGCGTGCCTAAAATGCGATCCAGCGAAGTCGGCGCGCCGCCTCGCTGCAAATGCCCCAGCACGCAGCAACGCGTCTCGCGGCCGGTGCGCGCGGAAATTTCCGCGGCCACGTGTTCGCCGATGCCGCCGAGCTTGTATTCACCCGCGCCGGACTTGCGATAGACCTCGCCGCGATCCTGTGTGTGCGCGCCTTCCGCCACCACCACCAGCGTGCTGGTGCAGCCTTCCGCGGCGCGTTGACGCACCGCCTCCGCGATCTTCTCGTAGTCGAAGGAAATCTCGGGAATCAGGATGATATCCGCCCCGCCCGCGAGCCCGCCGTACAGCGCGATCCAGCCGGCGTGACGCCCCATCACCTCGATCACCATCACCCGCTTGTGGCTCGAAGCGGTCGTGTGCAGCCGGTCCAGCGCATCGGTCACACACGCCACTGCGCTATCGAAGCCGAAGGTCATGGCCGTCGCCTCGAGATCGTTGTCGATCGTCTTCGGCACGCCGATCATGGGAATGCCCGCTTCCTGCAATTGCAGCGCGGTACTGAGCGAACCATCGCCGCCGATCGCAATCAGCGCCGTCAGTCCGA
>Ga0209050_1000784_pt1 | contig 45231 bp, 47 predicted proteins | sample Araplavi_mTSA_r2_FD_184276 | JGI IMG/M metagenome (GOLD analysis project Ga0209050, IMG submission 184276) | Arabidopsis root microbial communities from North Carolina, USA - plate scrape MF_Cvi_mTSA_r2 (SPAdes) (version 2) | ecosystem: Host-associated > Plants > Roots > Endosphere | place: USA... | reverse complement strand
CGTCTCTCGTGGCGACCGCTGCGAAACCGTGTGGTCCGCTGCGGTGAGAGGCCCTCTAAGACCGCCTCACGATTCGGTCAACACGCTAATTTCAAAAAAACGACATTTTTCTAAAAACACACGGCTTTCCGCCGTTTCTGGAAAACCCATTCCTCAATCCGCCTCGCCAGATGCGATTTGGGCCGGGGTGAAAAGGTTTCGCCCCGGCCCAAACGATGGTGATTCTGCTCGTGTTTCCGGTCAGAGACCCGGAACCAGATGCCAGGCCTTGGCGATGCTGAAGGCACTCGTAGCAATCAGCACGAGAGCGACCGCGAAGAGCAGCACGCGCGGCGGCACCCGCTTCGCCAGCAAGGCCCCGAACGGAGCTGCGATCACGCCGCCTACGATCATCCCGATCGTCACCGCACTGAAGGCACTGAAACCCAACGCGCCAATGAACGAGATCGAGATCGAGAGCGACAGCAGGAACTCCGCCGTATTGACCGTGCCGATCACCTTGGCCGGGTCTCCGCCTTGCACCAGGAGATTGGAGGTCACGACCGGCCCCCAGCCGCCGCCGCCCGCCGCATCGAGGAAGCCGCCTGCCAGCGCCAGCGGCCGGGTCATGCGCGGATCTTCGAAGCGCGGCTTCGACATGCGGATCGCCTTGACCAGCAGGTAGAAGCCGATGCCCGTCAGATAGAGCATAATATAAGGCCGTGCGAGCGAGCCATCGATGTTGGACAGCACATAGGCGCCCACCACGCCCCCCGCCACGCCGAAGGGGACGAGCCGCTTGAACAGCCCCCAGTCGACGTTGCGATGGACGATATGGCTCGCCCCCGAAGCCCCGGTCGTGAAGATCTCCACGAGATGGGTGCTGGCCGAAGCCGCCGCCGGGGCGACGCCCAGAACGCTGACGAGCATCGTCTGGGAAATCACGCCGAAGGCCATGCCCAGGGCGCCGTCGATGACTTGCGCGGCAAATCCGACGGCGATGAAGGGCACGACGTCCCACACGGCTATTCCGAGATCGAACATGAGGTTGTCCTCCCTGTTCCAGGTATTGCGGAGATCAGAAGCCGTACCGGACGGTCAGGCCCCAGGTACGCGGGTCGCCGGGAAGCCCTGCGATCAGGCCGGTGTTGCCGGGACCGACGAAGAGCTGGTCGAAGTAGTTCTGATCGAAAGCGTTGCGGACCCAGCCATAGATGTCAAACCCGTTGCCGGTCCGGAAGCCGAGGCGGAAGTTCGACAGGCTGTAGCCGTCGATCCAGGAATAGGCCGAAGGCGAGGGGTTCGACGAGAAGTTCGAGCGATAGCTGCCGTCATAGCCGAAGTAGACCTCGCCCTCCTGGCCGAGCAGGGTCGCCGGCTGATTGACTTCCGCGCCGAACGAGAACGACCACTTCGAGACGCCGGGCAGGCGCTGACCGGAGATGTTGCAGTTCGCCGGGCTGAGCGCTCCGGGAACCCCGGCGGCTCCGGGAGTCTGCGTGCCGGTGACGGTAGTGCCGCCCGAAAGCTCTGGCGGGCAGGGCGCGTCGACGAACCGGCGGTAGGTCGCATCGGTATAGGCGCCGTTGACATAGGCGTTGAAGCGCTCGCTGGGGCGGATCGAGAAGTCCGCCTCCACGCCCTGCGACCGCACCGCGCCGGCATTGGCGAGGTAACCGCGTAGCACGCCGAACTGGCCGTTGTTCACATTGGCCTGGTAGTTCTTGATGTCGGTGCGGAAGATCGAGACGTTGAGCGTGGCCTTGCGGTCCCAGAACTGCGACTTGATGCCCAGCTCGTAATGGTTGACGTCTTCCGGCTTGACCGTGGCGGCCGCCAGGATCGGGTTGTTCTGGGTGTCGGTGGGCACGCCGTTCTGGTTGATGCCGCCCGATTTGAAGGACTTGGCGTACGTCCCATAGACGAGCACGTCCGGCGCGACCTTGTAGCTGGCGGTGAAATCATAGCTGAAGTTCCAGTCGCTGAACTCGGGCGAGATTTCCTGCGGCGTGAAGATCGCCAGCTGCGCGGTCTTGATCGCGCTGGTCGGGCCGGTGGTGAGCACCGGGTTGCCCGCCCCGTCGAACACGCGGCGCTGGTAGTAGCCTTCCTTCTTGTCGTAGTTCAGGCGCACGCCCGGCTGGACCGTCAGTTCAGGGGTGATGTGCCAGCTCAGCTGGCCGAACAGGGCCGCGCTGGTGTTCTTCAGGTACTGGGTATTGTAGGCGACGAGGCCGTTCAGCACCGCAGGATTGTTCGACAGCGCATTCGAAGGCGCAATGTTCCAGCGGCTGGAAGCCGTGCCGTGGGCCTCGGTGCCCTGAGTGTCGATCCGCTGGTAGAAGCCGAAGGCGCCGACCACGAAATCGATCTTGTCGCTGCTGTAGTTGTAGCGCAGCTCCTGCGTGTACTGGTCCTGCTGCGAGGGGTTCTGCGACAGCGCGACGATCGGCAGGCCGGTGAAGTCACGGTCGTTCGACGGGTCCCAGTCCCAGAAGCGCCAGGCGGTGATCGAGGTCAGCGTGCCCTGGCCCAGGTCCCACTTCACGCGCAGCGAGGCGCCGCCGATCTTGTTCTTGGCGCGCAGGTCGGTGTCGAGGTCGGTCAGGCGGTCGAAGGCGTTGCGGCTCGGCGGAGCATAGCCCAGCGCGGCGGACAAGGCTTCGAACTGGCGGTTGAGCGCGCGCTGGGTCAGGCCGGTGCGGACATAGACCGAGCCGCAGCAATTCGCGTCCTGCGCGCTGAAGTCGCCCGCGAGCGTGACTTCCAGATCGTCCGTGGGCTTCCAGAGCAACTGGCCGCGCAGGCCCAGGTTGTCCTGCCCCTGGATGTGCTCGCCGGTGACGACATTATAGATCGTGCCCTTGCGGCTGGTCGAAGAGATCGCGAGGCGCGCGGCCAACTTGTCGGTCAGCGGACCGGAAACGGCGGCCTTGGCCTGCTTGAAATTGTAGTTGCCGATCGAGACTTCGGCCTTGCCCTCGAAATCGAAGGTCGGCTGGTTGGTCGTGATGTTGATCGCACCGGCAGTGGTATTCTTGCCGTAGAGCGTGCCCTGCGGGCCGCGCAGGACCTCGATCTGGGCGACATCGAGGAAGTCGAACGTGGCCGAGGCGACGCGCGAGTTGTAGACGTCGTCGACATAAATGCCGACGCCCTGCTCGATGCCGTCGTTGGTCAGGCCGAACGGCACGCCGAGGCCGCGAATGTTGACCGCGGTGTTGCGCGGGTTCGACGAATAGAACTGCAAGGTGGGCGTGAGCTGTTGCAGGCGGCCGACGTTGAACGAACCGGTGGAATCGATGTGCTCCCCGCCCACCACCGAGATCGCCAGCGGCACGTCCTGGCTCGATTCCTGACGGCGACGCGCGGTCACGAAGATTTCGCCACCCCGATCGTGCGCGCCGGTGCCGACCGAGGTCGGCGGTATTTCGTCGTCGGTTGCAGCGGTCGCGGCGGCAGTTCCGGCAGCGCTTGCAGCGGCGGTGGGTGCCGCGGCTTCCTCCTTGGCAAGTGCCGGAGTCGCGGCCAGCATCAGCGTGAACGACAGGCAAGCGAGCGGAAGCGGGGCCGGCAGCGGCCCGCGAAAGGTCTTTCTCATGTGATCCCCCTTGATGGTATGTCGAAGGGCCTCACATCCGGTGGTCCGGTCTGCGCGGCAGAGTGCGGTTCGTCGGTGGCGCGCCTTACGAGGCGAAGCGCCGCCGTTCGGTGATGTCGAGCTGAACCAGCTTCCCATCGTGGACTGTCAGCTGGATGACGCCGTAGCGCATCTGGTCCAGAGCATCGGCGACCACCTGAAGCGGTGCCGCCTTGGGATTGCTTGCGGACTCCTTGGCGAGGTGCAGTCCCGATCGCTGGTTGTCCGATGACGGTTGAGACATTGCGAATCTTCCTCCGAGCGCGGCTTTTCCTGCCGCCATCCGCACTCGTATTCTCAACTTAAAAAGTTGACAATATCCCTAGCCGAAAGTTTCTCGTTTCCGCGCCAAAGCAAAATCTTTTTACGCCGAAGCGATATCGCGCTGCCCCGTTTGATCCGGGCGGCAAATTCGAGGGATTGCGGGTCGTCCTGCGCAAAAACGCATGAAAATTGTCTATTTTTACGAGAAGCTTGGCAGGCAAGAACAATTGCTGGCGGTTGTCGGACCGCGCTCAATCCTCGCTGTCGGCCTGTGCCGGAACAAGTTCGATCCGATCCGACAGGCGTACCCCATCGAGCAGCTCCGCCGTGCGATCGCGCACTTCGAGCATCAGCGCCCGGGTACGGCAATTCTCTTCCTCAAGGCAGTTCTTGCACTTTTCGTGTGCGAAACGGCTGGCGCAGGGCACCAGCGCGAGCGATCCGCGCATCAGGCGGATCAGGTCGCCATACGTGATGTCGATCGGGGAAACCGCCAGCCGATAGCCGCCGTCCTTGCCGCGCTGCGAATCGACGATGCCGAAGCGGCTTAGTTCCGACAGGATCGTGGTCAGGAACTTGGCGGGAATGTTCTGTGCTTCCGCGATCTGCGCGAGCTGGATCGGACCTTGCCCATAGTTGTCTGCAAGATGCTGCATGGCGCGGATGGCGTAGCGGGTTTTCTGCGAAAGCACGCCTGCCGTCATGCCGCAGCACGCGCGCCCATGGCAAGGCCGCCGGCCGAGGATTTCGCAGATTGTCAGTCTCTTCGGTTGACAACTTGATGCGGGACCGGGCGGTTGAAATTGTCCTCCTTTCCTTCCCGGCTTGACGCGGGAGGCCCTTGGCCGCCTCCTTTCGCAGTGCAAAAGCCGGATCGCCTCCCCACATAGCCCGTCCACGCCGCAAGGAGCCCGCGAAAACCGCGATTTTTGCATCCGGACAGCGCCCTGCCGGGGTCCTCCGATCAAGTACTTATTCGCAAATGCACAAGACCCATTCCACGCCCCGCGCCAGATTTTCCGTCAAGCGGCCACATGCACGAACGAGCCGCGCAACCGGGAATCGGTCTGACTTTGTTCGGGGAACTACCATGATCAGCAAGTCACGAATCGCCTACGCGCTCGCTTCGAGCGTCTCGCTTCTCGCGTTCGCATCGGGCACGGCACATGCGGAAGACGCCGATGCCGCCGCTACGGCGACCGCAGCCGCTCCCGCGGAAGGCCTTACCGATATCGTCGTCACGGCCGAGCGCCGCGAAGTCAGTCTCCAGCAGGCGCCGCTCTCGGTCAGCGCGATCACCGCCGAGACGCTGAAGGCCGCGAACATCAACGACATCACCGGCCTCAACGGCACGGTTCCCGGCCTCGTCGTCGCCAAGAGCGGCGGCGGCGAGCGCATCATCACCATTCGCGGCGTCGGTTCGGAAACGCCGGAGAACACCAATACCCAGCCGGGCGTCTCCTATCACATCGACGGCGTCTACATCTTCAACTCGATCGCCGCGAGCGCGGCCTTCATCGACGTGGCGCAAGTGGAAGTGCTGCGCGGCCCGCAGGGCACCCTGTTCGGCCAGGGATCGACCGGCGGCACCATCAACGTCGTTTCGATCGAGCCGAGCACCGACAGCGTAAGCGGCAACGTCAACGCCGGGTATGGCAACTACAACTACATGGAAGGCTCGGGCGCGCTGAACGTGCCGCTTTCCGACACGCTGGCGGTGCGCGGCGCCTTCCAGTTCACCAAGCACGACGGCTATGCCCACGCCACCGAAGTGCCCGGCTTCCGCAAGTACGACCTCGACGACCAGGACGAGACCGGCTGGCGGCTCGGCGCCAAGTGGCAGCCCGCCTCGAACTTCTCGATCGTGCTGAACACCGTGCAGTTCACCAGCAACACCAACGGCCCGGCGCAGAAGAACATCCTCGACCCGAACCCGGACCCGCGCGCGCTGACGCAGGACTATCCCGGCCGCTCGGTGGTGAAGACCCAGCTCTATACCGGCGTCGTGAAGTGGGAGACGCCTTTCGCCACGATCAAGTCGATCACCGGCTACCAGAAGCTCCACTCCGAACAGGCCTGGGACGCGGACGGGCTCGATACCGCGCTGTTCTATGTCCAGACCTACAACCCGATCAGCTTCACCGGCACCGCCTACGACCACGTTCCGCTGTGGGAATCGGATACCAAGAGCTGGAGTCAGGAAATCAACCTGACCTCCAATGGCACCGGCCCGTTCAGCTGGGTGCTCGGCGGCGTCTACCTGCACTCGTCGAACAGCCAGTACGTCAACGAATACCGCAGCGACGACGACAACTTCCTCCAGGAAGCCCTGCCCACCAGCACCGCCTGGAACGATCCGCTGGTCGCCAATCTGACATATGCCGAACTCTCGACGATCAAGCGCGACCTCTATGCCTTCTTCGCGCAGGGCACCTACAGCCTGACCAGCCAGCTCAAGCTGACGGCAGGGCTGCGCTACAACCACGACAAGTCCACCGGCATGTTCGATTCGATGTCGGGCGGTGCCTCGGGCCAGACTTCGGGCGCCTATCTCCAGCCCAGCTCGACCGGCGGACGCAAGGGCGATGCCTGGACCGGCAAAGTCGCGCTCGACTACCAGATCACGCCCGCCAACATGGTCTATGCCAGCTGGACGCGCGGCTTCAAGCCGGGCGGCATCAACTCCGCCGCCTCGACCGGGAACAGCTATGCGATCCTGCCGACCTACAGGCAGGAAACCGTCGATTCCTTCGAAATCGGCACCAAGAACCGCTTCCTGGGCGATACGCTCCAGATCAACGGATCGGCCTTCCTCTACAATTACAAGAACATGCAGTTCCTGGAGGAAGACCCGATCCTCTATGGGGAAGGCATCAGCAATGCCCCCAAGGCGCGAGTCTACGGCCTCGAACTCGAAGGCTCGTACATCCCGACCGACGGCCTGCGCTTCGATGCCTCGATGTCGTACCTCGAAGGCGAGTTCACCTCGCACTATCTCGCGCTCGATCCGAACAACGCGGCCAATGCCCAGAATGCCGCGGGCTATCCCGACTATCTGTTCTGGAGCAATTTCTACCCCGCCCTGCTCGCCCGAGACGCCGCCCGCGCGGACATCAAGGGCAACCGCGTCCCCAAGCTGCCGCGCTGGCAGGGCAACGTGGCGGCCACCTGGAACGGTAAGGTCGGCCCCGGCGAACTCACCGCCCGCGCCCAGCTGATCTATCGCGGAAAGTACCAATACCGCCTGTTCAACGAGGGCGACGTGGACCTCACCCCCTCGTACACTCAGGTCAACGCGATGCTGAAGTACGAGCCGGAAGGCACCAATACCAACATCACGCTGCGTGCGATCAACCTGTTCGACAAGAACGGCATCAACTCGCGCTTCTCGGATCCTTACGGCAGCGCCCAGGTGATGGACACCTACATCCCGCCGCGTCAGGTGATCCTTTCGGTGGGGTACAAGTTCTAGGACACCCCCTCGCCTTCAGGAAAAGGGGCGCCGGTCTCAGGATCGGCGCCCTTTTGGTTTCCAAAAACGGAATCAATCCCGCGAAACCCCAAGCGCGATAGGGACAGGAATGCTCGGACTGTCCGCCTCCCGGTCCGGGTGACTATCATCGCGCCGTCGCGGGGCCGGACCGGCCGTGCTCCGCCGCGATGGAGGCCGCCATGTCCGCCAGACTGAGCCTGTTCTACGGCCTTCTCGGCAAAGTGCAGCCCTATTTCCGCGGCGCCCGCATGGGCCGCTTCCAAGCCGCGCTGGCCCCGGTCGCAGGCGCGCGGGTGCTCGACCTCGGCGGCACGACCGAAATCTGGAATCTGGTCCCGACGCCGCTGGACATCACCATCGTCAACCTCCCCGGCGTGCCGCGCCACGAGGATATCGCCAGCCACCACCGTTTCACCTTTCTTGACGGCGACGCCACCCGGCTCACCCAGTTCGCCGACAATGCCTTCGATCTGGTGTTCTCCAACAGCGTGATCGAGCATGTCGGCGGCCCCGCAAAGGAGCGCCTCTTTGCCGGAGAAGTGCGGCGACTGGCCCCGGCCTACTGGATCCAGACCCCCTCGATCTGGTTCCCGCTGGAAGCCCATACCGGCCTGCCCTTCTGGTGGTTCGCCCCCGCCCGCCTGCGCGCCGCGCTGCACCGGCGCTGGGAGCGCATATTGCCCGCCTGGAACGAGATGGTCGCGGGCACGACCGTGCTCGGCCGCAAGCGCCTGCGCTCCTACTTTCCCGATGCCGAGCACGGCATCGAATGGGTCGCGGGCTTCCCCAAGTCCTACTTCGCCTACCGCACCGCCTGACCGGCCTTCTTGTTTCGCGGCAGCGATCAACTATCTAGGCGCGGGTCATCAAGAGTGTGCAGCCGCAGCATGAGAGCCTGCACGGCGTGTCAGTCCGGCGATTCCATCCCGGACGGAACCCGCAGGAGTCGCAATGCCGCGCAGTGTCCTCGTCCTATTCGCCGCCTCGCTGGGCTTCTTCTTCGTGACGGCGACGACGTTCACCTCGCTGGGTTACGTCCTCTACACCATGGTGGCGCAGCTCGGCTGGTCGAAGGCCGCGGCCGGACTCAGCTTCTCGCTGCTCGGCCTCGCCTGCGGCCTCGCCAGTCCGCTGCCGCCGCTGCTGATGAAATCGATCGGCACCCGGCTGACGATGTTCGCGGGCTGCCTCGTGCTCGCCGCCGGGTTCTTCATCGCCTCGCAGATCGAGCACCTGACCCTGTTCTTCGTGGCGACGACGCTGATGGGCATCGGTTTCTCGCTGATCGCCCCCTCGCCCGCCGTCTACCTGCTGGCGACGTGGTTCCCGCGCACTTCGGCGCGGATGATCGGCTTCTACTTCATGGCCGGTGCGGCGGGCGGCATTGCCGGGCCGCTGATCGTCGGCGCCATCGTCGGCATGACCGGCGACTGGCGCCTGCACTGGCTGGTCATGGCGGTCAGCGCCGTCGCGCTCGGCCTGATCTGCCTCGTCTGCATCCGCGACGCCGTGAAAGTGGAAAGCGTGGAACAGGTGAAGGGAGCGGGCCATGAACAGGATGCCCCCGCCGAAAAGAGCCTCTGGACCGTGCGCCAGGCGCTGCGGACGCCGAGCTTCCTGATCCTCGCCCTCGTCATGACCGTGGTGCAGACCGCCGTGACCTCCGCCCACTCGATCCTCGTCGCCCATATCGCCAATCTCGGCGAAGGCGCGGCGCCCGGCGCCATCGCCATGAGCCTGCTGGCCTTCGCGGGCACCGGCGCCAAGGGCCTGACCGGCACGCTGTGCGAGCGCATCGACCCGCGCCGCATCCTGATCGCCGGTCTGGCCTTGCAGGCTCTGGCCATGGCGCTGCTGTGGTCGACCTCGATCGTGCTGGTCGCGACGGCAGCCGCTACGCTGTTCGGCCTCGGCTGGGGCATGGCCTGGCTTTCCGCCCATATCCTGCTGCTGCGCTACTTCGGTGCGGGCATCGCCGGAGACATGACCGCGATGGCGACCACCGCCACGACGTTCGCGGTGCTCGGCCCGATCCTGGCAGGGCGGATCGCCGACGTGACCGGCGGCTATTCGCTCGCCATCCTGATCTTCGCGCTGCTGCTGGCCGCCTCCACGATCGTCGCCGTGCTGTTCCTGCGCGCGCCTGCCGCCCGACCGGTGAAGGAAGCGGACGTCATCGCAGAGGGCGAACTCGTCCCTGCCGAATAAACCGCCGTTCAAATCGAAAAGGCCCCGGCGCGCGAAAGCTGCTCCGGGGCCTTTTCGCGTCCGAACCCCGTGCCAAAAGTCACTGCGCCCAGTGCAAAGCCCTGCCCGGCAGTCCCCGCTAGTCTAGCCAAATTGCGGGAGGACGCATGGACGTTCTCCCCGGTCTTACCGATACGGGGATCAGGCAGGAATGACTCTACTCAACGACCAGTTCTTCGACAGCCTGGGCAGTTCCATCCTGGACACGCTCGAAGCCGACACGCTGCCCCCGGCCTGTTACACCGACGAGGACTTCCACCACTTCGAAAAGGCCGCGCTGTTCGAGCACGAATGGCTCTGCGTCGGCCGCGCCGAGTGGCTGGAAAACCCCGGCGACTTCTTCACCGTGACCCGCGCCGACGAGCCGATCATCATCACCAAGACCCGCGACGGCACGGTGAAGGCGCTCTCGGCGGTCTGCCAGCACCGCGCCATGCTGGTGGCGGAAGGCCACGGCAATGCCCGCGCCTTCGTCTGTCCCTACCATCACTGGACCTACGATCTCGACGGCACCCTCGTCGGCGCCCCGGCGATGAACCGCACCTGCAATTTCGACAAGAAGGCCGCCAGCCTGCCCGAGATTCGCCACGAGATCTGGCACGGCTTCGTCTTCATCAACCTCGATCCCGAAGCCGAACCGCTGACTCCGCGCCTTTCCGGCCTTGAGGAGGTCGTCGCCAACTACGACTTCGCAAACCTGCGCGGCCCCCGTCCCGAGGAAGCCACCGTGTTTCCGTGGAACTGGAAGGTCATGCTGGAGAACAACAACGACGGCTATCACGCCAGCCGCCTCCACGCCGGGCCGCTGCACGATTTCATCCCGAGCGGCCTCGCGAGCTTTCCCGAAGTTCCCGAGGATTCGGCGGGCTACTACCGGCTCAACGGCACGCTCCACAAGAACGCCGCCTTCAACGCCACGCAGAAGTCGGTCTTCCCGGTGTTCCCCAAGCTCACCGAGGAGGAGCAGAACCGGCTCCTGTTCGTGAACCTGCCGCCCAGCCTCTCGCTGGTCGTGCTCAACGACACCGTGCTCTATCTCATCATGGACCCGCGCTCGGCCCAGTCGCACGCGCTCACCATCGGCACGCTGATGGTGCCCGAGGCGATGGACGATCCGCTGTTCGAACTGAAGATGAAGATGAACGACACGGCGGTCGAGGAAATCGTCAGCCAGGACTTCCATGTCGACGAACTCGTCCAGCAGGGCCTGCGCTCGAAGTTCGCACCGCGCGGGCGCTATTCCTGGCAAGAGGGCGCCCAGCGCCTGCTCAACGTCTGGCTGGTCGAGCGCTATCGCCGCGAATGGGACCGCCGCCGCGGACCTCAAAAACCTTTGGCCGCGCCGGTCACGCGGCTGCGCGCCTGACTCACAGGGTTTTACCGTCACCCATTCCCGACGGTCTGCGGCGTCCGGTCTCGTACCGGGCGCCGCCTTTTCTTGAGCGGCGCGAGGAATCAACGATTCGTGCGCGGCATGGCGAGCGCCCAAGGACTTTCCGGCTAGGCCAGTCCCCAGACCAACGGGAGCAAGCCTCAATGACCAACACCCTCATCTTCGTCGATTTCGCCACCGACGATCCGGCCAAGGCCGGTGAATTCTACGCCGAAGTCTTCGGCTGGGAGAACGATGCCCGCCCTCAAGGCATCTACCACCGCATGGTCCCGGGCGGCTTCTTCCAGCACAAGGACGGCAGCGACAGCCAGATCGGCAATCTCCACCTCGGCGTGTTCGATGCCAATAACGCCCGCCCGCACCCGAATCCCGAGGGCGTCGAACCGCGCACTCTCGCCGCCGAGGGCCGCAAGGCGCGAATCTGGGTGCTGATCGGCGATGACGACAACGAGGACCGCATCCTTTCCACCGCCGAGAAGCTGGGCGGCAAGGTGCTCTGGCGCAATCACTACTGGAAAGAGTTCAACGGCTACAACCACGCCTTCGCCGATCCTTGGGGCAACGAGATCATTCTCTGGGGCAAGGCCGGCGAGAATCCCGAGATTCCGGCCGACTACACCCGCGAGTAGCAGCGGTTATCCCGGCGGCGCGACAAGTTCTTGTGCGCGCCGCCGCAAGACCGCCCGGCACCCTTCTCCATAGCCTGCAAGCCATAGACCTTCATCCGGAGCCAGACGCACAATGAGCCGCCTCCCCATCGTTTTCTTCGGCCATGGCAGCCCGATGGTGGCGCTGGAAAAAAGCCCCGTCACCCGTAGCTGGAACCAGATCGCCGAAGAAATCGGCAAGCCCCGCGCGATCCTGTGCATCTCGGCCCACTGGCAGACGCGCGGCACCGCCGTCACCGCCATGGCCCAGCCGCGCACGATCCACGATTTCGGCGCTTTCCCTCAGGCCCTGTTCGACGTGCAGTACCCCGCCCCCGGCGATCCGGAACTGGCGGCGCGGGTGCGCGAACTGCTCAGCCCGATGCCGGTGACGATGGATGCCAACTGGGGGCTGGACCACGGCACCTGGTCGGTGCTGGTCCATGCCTATCCCGAAGCGGACGTGCCGGTGATCCAGCTCGGCATGGACCTGGGCAAGAGCGCGGCGGAGCACTGGCTGGTCGGCCGCATGCTGCGCCCGCTGCGCGACGAGGGCGTGCTGATCATGGGCACCGGCAATATCGTCCACAATCTGCCTGCCATGGACTGGGCCAACCCCGCCGCCGATCCCTATCCCTGGGCCGAGCGCTTCAACTCCACCATGTGCAAGGCGATCGCCTCCGACGATCCCCAGACCGTGATCGACTACGAAGCGCTGGGCGATGCCGCCCGGCTTTCGGTGCCGAGTTCCGACCATTTCCTGCCGCTGCTCTACGTCCTCGGCGCCCGCCACGAGGACGAGACCGCGACCTTCGAACCCGATTTCATCCAGCACAAGTCGCTCAGCATGACGAGCGTGCGGATCGGCGCCGCGTAAGCCCGCGCGCCCTCCCCCTTTCCTTCCCAACAGGAGTTCCGATGGCACTGATCAGCCTTAAACCCGAACCCGCCAGAGAGGCCGCGCTCCAGCCGACCGCCCTGCACCACCTTCGGGCCACGCCGGAAACGGTGCACTGGGGCTACTTCTCGCCCGAGATCAAACCGGCGCTCTATGTGAAAAGCGGCGACCTGATCCAGGCCCAGGCCGTGACCCATCACGCGGGCGACGATCCGGAGCTGATGTTCGACGACGACATCCGCCGCATCTTCACCGAGATCGATCCCGCCACCCGTGCGCCCGGCTGCCACATCATGACCGGCCCGATCTTCGTCGAGGGCGCCGAGCCCGGCGACATGCTGGAAGTGCGCTATCTCTCGATGCGCCCGCGCTTCAACTACGGGTCGAACCTCGCGGCCAACTGGGGCCATCTTTACGAGGAATTCGGCCAGACCGAGCGCGTCACGATCTACAAGATCGATCCCAACGCCAATACCGTCAGCGCGCTCTACGCCTATGACGTGGACGAGAAGTACGTCGTCCCCGGCCGCATCACCCATTGCCCGGAATGCGACCGCTCCAACGCGCTGCCCGGAATCACCATCCCGGCCCGTCCGCACCTCGGCACCGCGGGCGTCGCGCCTGCCGTCAACGAGGCGGTGAGCACGATTCCCCCCGGCCTCCACGGCGGCAATATCGACAACTGGCGCATCGGCGCGGGTGCGACGATGTATTACCCGGTGCAGGTCAAGGGCGGCCTGTTCTCGATCGGCGACCCCCACATCAGCCAGGGCGACGGCGAGATCAGCGGCACCGCCATCGAAGCCTCGCTGGACGTGCTGTTCCAGATCGTGCTGCGCAAGGACTTCCAATTCCCCTCGCCGCTGCTGGAGACGCCGGACTGCTGGATCGTCCACGGCTTCGGCGAGAATCTCGACAAGGCGATGAAGTCCGCCTCGATGGACATGCTCCACCTCCTCACCGAGCATCAGGGCCTTTCCCGCAACGACGGCTATTCGCTGATGAGCGTCGCCGCCGACTTCGGCGTGACCCAGGTGGTGGACGGCACCCAGGGCATCCACTGCCGCATCGAACGCCGCATCTTCCCCGAAAAGGGCAGCGTCCGCGATCCCGAATAAAACCGAACGCGCCGGACGCGGGAGCCCTCACCCTGCGTCCGGTGCGTGCCCATGAAGAAAACCGGAGCCCGACGATGGGTTATGAACTGATCGATGTCCGCCCCCTGACCAAGCGCATCGGCGCGGAGATCTTCGGCGTCGACTTGCGCCAGCCGCTCGGCAACCAGGCCTTCGCGGAGATCCACGACGCCCTGATGAAGCACCAGGTCGTGTTCTTCCGCGATCAGGACATCGATCACGAGGCGCACAAGGCGCTGGGCCGCGCCTTCGGGCAACTGGCGATCCACTCCGGCGTCGCGGGCCTGCCCGACCATCCCGAAGTCGTCGCGATTCACGCAGACGAGAATTCGAAATTCGTCGCGGGCGAGAACTGGCATTCGGACCTTTCCGCCGATGCCGAGCCGCCGATGGGCTCGATCCTGCACATCCACACCCTGCCCGAGCACGGCGGCGATACGCTCTTCGCCAGCATGTATGCGGCCTACGAGGCACTGTCCCCGGCGATGAAAGCCTTCCTCGATCCGCTGACCGCCGTTCACGACGCCAACCATGTCTACAAGGCTATCTTCCCGGATTCGACCAAGACCTACCCCTGCAATTCGCACCCGGTGATCCGCACCCATCCGGTAACGGGGCGCAAGCTGCTCTTCGTGAACTCGTCCTACACCACGAAGATCAACGAGCTGTCCGGCCCCGAGAGCAAGGCCGTCCTCGATTTCCTGTTCGACCATGTGAAGGACGCGAACTTCCACGTCCGCTTCCGCTGGCAGAAGAACTCGGTGGCCTTCTGGGACAATCGCTGCACCCAGCACTTCGCGGTCTGGGACTACTTCCCCGAAGTCCGCTCGGGCTTCCGCGTGACCGTGGCGGGCGACCGGCCATTCTGACCGGACATAAACAATAACGGGCGGAAACTGGTCCTTGCACGGATTTGCCGTATAGTGCCGGGATGAGCGACCAACCTTCCGCCGCCCATCCTTCCCATCCGGCCCAAAGCCAGACCAGTCCCGCCACGTTCCCCTGCTTCGCCCTCGCGCCCTGGACGATCGTGGTGCCGTTCCTTGCCCTCGCGGCGATAGCGCTCGGCAAGCCCGGTTCGATCCCGATGGCGGTGCTGATCGCGGTGGTGCTGGGCGCGGCGATCATGGCAGCGGTCTATCATGCCGAAGTCATCGCCCACCGGGTCGGCGAGCCGTTCGGAACCCTGATCCTGGCTTTCGCGGTGACGGTGATCGAGACCTCGCTGATCGTCTCGATCATGCTGAGCGAGGGCGTCGGCGCGCAGGCGCTAGCCCGCGACACGGTGTTCGCGGCAGTGATGATCACCATTAACGGCATAGTCGGCGTCTGCCTGCTGCTGGGCGGCGGGCGGCATCACGAGCAGGGTTATACCCAGTCCGGCGTCAACCACGGGCTGGCGATCCTGGCGACGCTGTCGATCCTCACGCTCGTCCTGCCCAATTTCACGACGAGCCAGACGGGACCGTTCTACAACGACAAGCAGCTGATCTTCGTCGCTGTGGATGCGCTGATGCTCTACGGCACATTCGTCGTCGCGCAGACCATCCGCCACCGCGACCACTTCCTCTATCCCGAGGAAAACGACGGCAGCCACGAGACGGTCCCTGCGGCCAAGGCCATTGCCGCGGGCGCCATGCTGCTGGTGGCGCTGGTGGCCGTGGTCATGCTGGCCAAGGCGCTCTCGCCCTCGATCGAGGCGGGCGTAGCCGCGATCGGCGCGCCGCCGGCCACGGTCGGCATCATCATCGCTGCGCTGGTGCTGGCGCCGGAAAGCCTCGCGGCCCTCGGCGCCGCCCGTGCCAACCGGGTGCAGACCAGCCTCAACCTCGCGATCGGCTCGGCCCTTGCGACGATCGGCCTGACGATCCCGGCGGTGGCGATCGCCTCGCTGTGGATGGGGCTGGACCTCGAACTCGGCCTGTCGCTGAAATCGATCGCGCTGCTCGGCCTCACCCTGCTGGTGGCGACGATGACCCTGAGCACCGGACGGACCACGCTCGTGCAGGGCATGGTCCATCTGGTGATCTTCTCGACCTATCTGTTCACGACGCTGGTGCCGTGAACGAGGATCAATTCCGGTAGAGCGCGTCCAGCCGCTCGCCGTAGCGCTCTTTGAGCTTGTGGCGGCGGATCTTGAGGCTGGGGGTCATTTCCTCGTTCTCGATCCCGAAAGGCTCGTCGGCGAAGGTGTACTGGCGCACTTTCTCGATCACCGAGAGGTCGGCGTTCACCCGGTCGATCGCGCCGCGAATCTCGGCGCGGAAGGCGGGGAGGCCTTGCAACGCCTTGAAGTCGAACTTCTCGCCATTGGCCTTGGCCCATTCCAGCGCCCAGTCGGCATCGGGCACGATCAGGCCGACGATGTAGGGGCGGCGATCACCGAGCACCATGGCCTGTGCGATCTCCGGCTGGAGCGTCAGCATCGATTCCACCTTCTGCGGAGAGACGTTGTCGCCCTTGTCGTTGACGATCATGTCCTTCTTGCGGTCGGTGATCATGATCCGCCCGCGCGCGTCGATATGGCCGACATCCCCGGTGTGGAGCCAGCCGTCCTTGAGCACCGCCTCGGTGGCGGCGCCGTTCTGCCAGTAGCCTTCCATCACCAGTTCGCCGCGCACGAGGATTTCCCCGTCCTCGGCGATCCGCACTTCGACCCCGCGCAGCGGCGGGCCGACGGTGTCGTGCTTGATTCCGGCGGCGGGGCGGTTGCAGCTGATGACCGGCCCGGCCTCGGTCTGGCCATAGCCTTGCAGCAGCGTCAGCCCCATCGCGTCGAAGAAGGCGCCGATCTCGGGATTGAGCGGCGCCCCGCCCGAAACCAGGGCCTTGATTCGGCCGCCGAACTTGGCGCGCACCTTGGGGCGCAAAGTCCGCTCGATCACCATGTCGAGCGGATAGTCCAGCAGGCGGCGGCGTCCGGCCTGTTCGCGCCCGGCGATGCCGAGGGCCAGTTCCATCAGCCGCGCGGGGATCGCGCCCTGCTTCTCGATCTGCTTCATGATGCGCGTGCGCAGCACCTCGAACAGGCGCGGGACGACGACCATGATCGTCGGGCGCACTTCCTCGATATTGGAAGCGAGCTTGTCGAGGCCCTCAGAATAATAGATCTGCCCGCCCATCGCGATCGGCAGGAACTGGCCGCCGGTATGCTCGTAGGCATGGCTGAGCGGCAGGAACGAGAGAAAGATCTCGCCCTCGTCGCAGCCGAAGTCATCGAAGATGATCTGCGCCGCGCCTGCCACGTTGGTGAGGACCATGCCGTGGTGCTGACGCACCCCGCGCGGAGCGCCGCCGGTGCCGCTGGTATAGATGATGCAGGCGAGATCGCGGCGCGTGAACTTCGCCACCCGTGCGTCCACTTCCGCCCGCGCCGCCCCGGCATCGCCTTCGAGGAGTGCGGCCCAGTCATGCACTTCGTAGGCGCCGCCCTGCATCGGCGGCAGCGTCTCCATGCCGATGACGTGGCGGCAGAGGTCGGTCTGGACGATCGCCGGAAGCAGCGCCTTGCCCAGCTTCGCGGTAGAGACGATTGCCGCGCGGGCGCCCGAATTCTCCAGGATATGGATGTGGTCGCGTGTCGTGTTGGTGGTGTAGGCGGGCACGGTAACGCAGCCCGCCGCCATGATCGCAAGATCGGCGAGGCACCATTCCGGCCGGTTTTCCGACACCACCATGACCCGGTCGCCGGGCTGAAGCCCCATGCGCCGCAGCGACGCCGCGATCAGGCCGACCTGGCGCGCCGCCTCCGCCCAACTCGTGGAATGCCACTTGCCGTCCCGCTTGGCCCAGAGCATCGGCGAATCGCCGAGCCTGTCTGCCTGCGTGAGGAACAGCGATACCAGGTTGGTGCACTTGTCGAAGTCGCCAAGATCCATGCCGGGCTCGTCCTCTCTTGCCATGCGGAATTGTCCGTTCTGATCAACGTCTAGGCGCGTGCGGAGGTTGCGACAAGCAAAGCCGCCTTCCGACGCACCCCGGTAACACCGGTTTCGGCGTTATTCGGTCCCGACCGCCTCGGCGATCGAGGCGAAGCCGTCGCGCTTCATCAAGGCTTCCAGCCCCTTGCAGAGCGCCCTGGCCATGCCGGGGCCTTCGTAGACCATGGCGCTATAGACCTGCACCAGGCTGGCGCCCGCACGGATGCGCGCCCAGGCGTCCTCGGCGGTGGCGATGCCGCCGACGCCGATCAGCGGAACCGCAGCTCCGGTGGCCTTGCGGAAGTCGCGCAGGCGCTGCTGGGCGAGATCGCGCAAGGGCGCGCCGGACAGACCGCCGGTCTCGCCGCGATGCGCCGATCGCAGGGCCGGGCGCGAGATCGTGGTGTTCGAGACGATCAGCGCGCCGAGGCGCTTCTCGATGGCGATCCGGGCGATGGCGTCGATATCGGCGGGTTCGAGATCCGGCGCCACCTTGAGGAACACCGGCGGGCCATCGGCACCGCAGACCTCGGCGCGGGCTTCCAGCACCGCGTCGAGCAGGCCGGTCAGCGCCGATTCGTCCTGAAGCGCGCGCAGGCCCGGCGTATTCGGGCTGGAGATGTTCACCGCCAGATAGGTCGCCAGCGGGGCCATCAGGCGCGCCATCGTCGCATAGTCGGCGATGCGGTCGTCCGCGTCCTTGTTGGCGCCGATGTTGATGCCGACGACGCCGGGGCGATTCTTGCGCGCGGACAGCCCGGCCAGCGCGACCTGCGCGCCCTTGTTGTTGAAGCCCATGCGGTTGATCACCGCGCGGTCCTCGACCAGCCGGAACAGGCGCGGCTTGGGATTGCCCGCCTGCGGCAGCGGCGTAATCGAGCCGACTTCGGCAAAACCGAAGCCGAGGCCGAGCAGGGCATCGGGAACCTCGCCGTCCTTGTCGAACCCCGCGGCCATGCCAACGGGATTGGGGAAGGCGATTCCCGCCACTTGCGTCGCAAGCGAGGCCGGGAACGCCGGGGCGCGGCTGGGTCCGGCCAGTTTCAGCGCCTTGAGCGCGAGGCCATGCGCCGATTCGGCGTCGAGACGGAACAGGGCGGGTCTGATCAGGGAATAGAGCACGGACCCGCGCATAGACACCTCAGGGCTGTTGCTCAAATGCTTCTTATCGGGCGCGGCGCGCGCAAAATCGCTTTTTCGGTGTCTCCGCCGGGGCACGCGTGTCGCAATTATACAATAAATCGGCGGAGGGGCGGCATACACGGGACTTGCGACCCGAAGGGCTCGTAGCGGGATGCGCACGAGTTCTTTATTACCTAACGGCGGTTCCCGATTCCGATCGGGGGCCGCCTTCTTTTATCGGAAATCGCCTGAACCGCTCCGGAAGCGTTTGTTTTGCGACAACACCCTCGGTTTTGTCGCAAGGACCCTTGCGAAACGCCATTGAAACCGGAGGGGTCCTGCACTAGGTGGCAAAAATCGGAAAGATTTGATCCACTTTAACCGCAAGAAACGCGAAAGCCGCTGATATGCGCCTGTCCAGCATGGCCGATTACGCTGTTGTCATCATGTCCGCCGCGACTCGGCACTCGGGCACCTGTGCGCATCACCCCCAAGATTCGCGGTTGAGCCGCATCTCGGCGGCGCAGCTTGCGGAAGATACCGGCCTGCCCGCGCCGACGGTGCAGAAGCTGGTTAGCAAGCTGACCGCCGCGGGATTGCTGCAATCGACCCGCGGCGTGGGCGGAGGGCTGAAACTGGCCCGCGCGCCCGAGACGATTTCGATTGCGGATATCGTCGAGGCAGTGGAAGGGCCGATCGCGCTCACCGCCTGTCTCGAACAGGGCAAGCACGAATGTACGCTGGAAGGCGGATGCAGCGTGCGCCCGCACTGGCCGCAGGTAAACGCGGCCCTGCGCGGCGCATTGGCGCAAGTGGTCCTGACCCAGCTCGTCGAGGAAGTATGAATGACTGAGGAAACCTCCCCCGAGGGCACCATCGAGGTGCGCGAAGTCCATGGGGACGATCTGCGTCCGGCAGAATTGGGCCCGGCTGAATCGGGTGAAGTGGAAGTGCGCGATCAGGCCGCGCGCGACGCCGCCGCGCGCGTCGCGGACTACGAGCACGGCTGGGTTGCCGACATTGAGCAGGAATACGGCCCCAAGGGCCTGTCCGAGGACACCATCCGCTTCATCTCGGCCAAGAAGGACGAGCCGGAATGGATGCTCGAATGGCGCCTCAAGGCCTATGCCCGCTGGCTGGAGATGCCTCCGCCTGACTGGGCCAAGCTGAACGTGCCGCCGATCGACTACCAGGAAGCCTACTACTGGGCCGCGCCCAAGAAGAAGCCTTCGCTCTCCAGCCTCGACGAGGTCGATCCCGAGATTCTGAAGGTCTACGAGAAGCTGGGCATTCCGCTGGAGGAGCAGAAAGTGCTCGCCGGTGTCGAAGGCGCGCGCAAGGTCGCCGTGGACGCGGTGTTCGACTCGGTTTCCGTCGCCACCACCTTCCGCAAGGAGCTGGAGCAGGCGGGCGTGATCTTCCGCTCGATCTCCGAGGCGATCCGCGAATATCCGGAACTCGTGAAGAAGTGGCTGGGCAAAGTCGTGCCCGTGCAGGACAACTACTTCGCCGCGCTGAACTGCGCGGTCTTTTCGGACGGCACTTTCGTCTACATCCCCGAGGGCGTGCGCTGCCCGATGGAACTGAGCACCTATTTCCGCATCAATGCGGAGAACACCGGCCAGTTCGAACGCACCCTGATCGTCGCCGACAAGGGCGCCTATGTCTCCTACCTCGAAGGCTGCACCGCGCCGATGCGCGACGAGAACCAGCTTCACGCTGCCGTGGTCGAACTGGTCGCGCTGGAAGATGCCGAGATCAAGTACTCGACCGTGCAGAACTGGTATCCCGGCAATGCCGAGGGCAAGGGCGGCATCTACAACTTCGTGACCAAGCGCGGCCTTTGCCAAGGCGCCCGCTCGAAGATTTCGTGGACCCAGGTGGAAACCGGCTCCGCCATCACCTGGAAGTACCCCAGCTGCGTCCTCAACGGCGAGGATTCGGTGGGCGAATTCTACTCGGTGGCCGTCACCAACAATTACCAGCAGGCCGATACCGGCACCAAGATGATCCACAACGGCAAAGGCAGCCGCTCGACGATCATCTCCAAGGGTATCTCGGCGGGCAAGAGCAACAACACCTATCGCGGCCTCGTCCGCGTGGCGGCGGGTGCCGAGGGCGTGCGCAACTTCACCCAGTGCGATTCGCTGCTGCTGGGCAAGGAATGTGGTGCCCACACCGTGCCCTATATCGAAGTTCGCAACCCCAGCGCCCAGATCGAGCACGAGGCGACCACCAGCAAGATCAGCGACGACCAGCTGTTCTACGCCATGCAGCGCGGGCTCGACACCGAGCAGGCGGTGGCGCTGATCGTCAACGGTTTCGCCAAGGAAGTGCTCCAGCAGCTGCCGATGGAATTCGCCGTCGAAGCGCAGAAGCTGCTGGGCATCAGCCTTGAAGGAAGCGTTGGCTGACGATGGCCCGCTTCCATACACGCAAGACATTCAAAGGAATCCCCGCATGACCGCCGCCCGCAAGACCCTCGGCATCAGCAAGGACGCCGCGCCGAAGGCGGACGCCAAGGCCAGCTTCAACGTGACCGGCGCGCGCCTCGAAACGCTCAAGGAGCGGGCCAAGGAAATGCGCCGCAACCCCAGCGAAGCGCAGAAGGCGCTCTGGGCGGAACTGTCCGGCTCGAAACTGGGCGGCGTGAAGTTCATTCGCCACTCGGTGGTCGGATCGACCATCGTCGATTTCGCCTGCCCCTCGCGCTGGATCGTCGTGCAGCTCAGCCCCGAAGATTCCAACCCGGATGTCAACGAGCTGCAGGACCGCAAGCTTATCGAAGTGGGCATCCGCGTGCTGCGCTTCTCCGAGGACGAAGTGCTCGAACGCATCGAGGGCGTCGTGCGCGAGATCACCACCGAACTCAACGTGCCGTTCGACAAGCGCTCCGCGCGCCGGAAGGCCGGGACCACTGCCGCCCCTCGCTTTGATGAGGGAGCCGAAGGATGACCATGCTCAAGATCGATAACCTTCAGGCCAATGTTGCCGACAAGCCGATCCTCAAGGGTCTCTCGCTGACGATCAATCCCGGCGAGATTCACGCGATCATGGGGCCGAACGGCGCGGGCAAATCGACGCTGGGCTACACGCTCGGCGGCCGTCCCGGTTATGAAGTGACCGGCGGCTCGGTGGACTTCCTGGGCCAGGATCTGCTCGACCTCGAACCGCACGAGCGCGCCGCCGCCGGACTGTTCCTCGGCTTCCAGTACCCGGTCGAGATTCCCGGCGTCTCCTTCGTTCAGTTCCTGCGCGAAGCGGCCAATGCCCAGCGCAAGGGCCGGGGCGAGGAACCGCTTTCGGGCGGCGAATTCCTGAAGCTGGCGCGCGAAAAGGCGGGCCTGCTGCGCATGGACATGGACATGCTGAAGCGCCCGGTGAACGTCGGCTTCTCCGGCGGCGAGAAGAAGCGCGCCGAGATGGTGCAGATGGGCATCCTCGATCCCAAGCTGGCGATTCTGGACGAGACCGACTCCGGCCTCGACATCGACGCGCTGCGCATCTGCGGCGAGGGCATCAATGCGATCATGCGCGCGCCCGACAAGGCGGTGCTGCTGATCACCCACTACCAGCGCCTGCTGGACTATGTGAAGCCGGACTTCGTGCACGTCCTCGCGGCGGGCCGCATCGTCAAGATCGGCGGCCCGGACCTCGCGCTGCGGCTTGAGGAAGAGGGTTACGAAGCCGTGGTGCAGGAAACCGCCGCATGAGCGAAGTCGCTGCTCTCCCGACGCGGAAGCACGAAGACTTCCGCTATTCCGACATCGACGCGCTGGCTGGTGTCTGGCCGATCGCGCGCGAGGAAATCGTCGTGGCCGACGGCGGCGACGAATCGCTCCAGATCGTCGAGGACGGCGCGGCCGCGGTGGCCCGCCATCTCGTAATCTCGCTGGGCAAGGGCGCGAAGTTTGACCTTCGCGTGCTTTCGGCGGGGCCGGTCTATGGCCGCATCGCCGTCGACGTGCGGCTGGCGGAAGGCGCCGACTTCACGCTCGGCGCGGCGCAGCTTGCCACCGGCAGCGAGACGCTGGAAGTCGTCACCGAAGTCACCCACGCCGGGCTGAACGCCACCTCCAGCCAGATCGTGCGCACGGCGCTCGCGGGCCATTCGGTCGGCACCTACCTCGGCCGCATTGCGGTGGAGCGCGGGGCCGACGGCACCGATGCCGAGCAATCGGTCCGCGCCATGCTGCTGGATCGCACGGCGACCGCCAATGCCCGTCCGGAGCTGGAAATCTACGCCGACGACGTCAAGGCGGCGCATGGCTGCGCGGTGGGCGAACTCGACGCCAACGGACTGTTCTACCTCATGAGCCGCGGCCTCACCCCGCCCGAGGCCAAGCGACTGATGCTCCAGGCCTTCATCGCCGAAGCCTTCACCGGCGCGCCCGGCGAAGCGGAACTGAGCGAGGCCGCGATTGCCCGTCTGGAGGCGATTCTGTGAGTACCGATACGCTCGTCCTCAAGGAGCAGTTCCCCGGACTTGCGGGCAACTGGCACTACCTCGACACCGGCGCGACCGCGCAGAAGCCGCAGGCGGTGATCGACGCCACCGTGAATGCGCTGGGCCGCGACTATGCGACCGTGCATCGCGGGGTCTATGCCCGGTCGGCCGAGATGACTCTGGCGTTCGAGGCGGCGCGCCGCAAGGTCGCCGCGTTCCTTGGCGGGCATGAGGATGAGATCGTCTTCACTCGCGGCGCGACCGAGGCGATCAACCTCGTCGCGCAGACCTGGGGCGTGCAGAATCTGAAGGCGGGCGATCGCATCCTGCTTTCGGTGCTGGAGCATCACTCCAACATCGTACCGTGGCAGTTGCTGCGCGACCGTACCGGCGTGGAAATCGACGTCTGCCCGCTGACCGAAGACGGCCGGATCGACCTCGAAGCGGCCGAGCGTATCCTCACCCCCGCGCACAAGCTGGTGGCCTTTGCGCATGTTTCCAACGTGCTCGGCTCGGTGCTTCACGTGGAACATGCCGCGAAGCTGGCCCATGCCGTCGGCGCGAAGCTGCTGATCGACGGCTGCCAGGCGGCGCCGCGCATCGCCCTCGATGTGGCGGCGATGCAATGCGATTTCTACGTCTTCTCCGCGCACAAGCTCTACGGCCCCACCGGGATCGGCGCGCTCTGGGCGAAGAAGGCCACGCTCGATGCCATGCCCCCATGGCAGGGCGGCGGGTCGATGATCGACCGCGTCACCTTCGAGAAGACGACTTACGCCCCGGCGCCGCAGCGCTTCGAGGCAGGCACGCCGATGATCGTCGAGGCCCTTGGCCTTGCCGCCGCCATCGACTGGCTGACCGCGCAGGGCCTTGACCGCGCCGAGCGCCACGAACGCGATCTGGCCGCGCGGCTGCGCGCCGAACTGGGCAAGCGCAACGACATTACCCTGTTCGGCCCGGCCGATTCCGTCGGCATCGTTTCTTTCGCGATGGACGGGGTGCATCCGCACGACCTCGGCACCATATTGGATGAAGAGGGCGTCGCGATCCGTGCCGGCCACCACTGTGCACAGCCGCTGATGGACCACCTTGGCGTTCCCGCCACGGCCCGCGCCAGCTTCGGCATCTATAGCGACGACAGCGATATCGAGGCGCTCATGAAGGGTATCGAGCGCACCCGGAGAATTTTTGGATGAGTGACCAGAAGCCCACATTCACCGTCGAGGAAGTTGACTCGGTAACACCCGCTCCCCGCGCGCGCGTCGAGGACGTGCCGGTGCCCCCGGCGGAGCGCAAGCGCGACTATCTCGACGGATTCCTTGCCGAAAAGCCGCAGGATATCGATCCCGGCCAGCCCGGCGGGTCGATCTACGACGGCGTGATCGACGCGCTGAAGGAAATCTTCGACCCCGAGATTCCGGTCAACATCTACGACCTCGGCCTGATCTACGGCGTCGAAGTCTCGCCCGAGGCTTCGGTCGCGGTGACGATGACGCTGACCACGCCGCATTGCCCGGTGGCCGAATCGATGCCCGGCGAAGTCGAGATGCGCGTGGCCGCCGTGCCCGGCGTACGCGACGCCGAGGTCAACCTCGTCTGGGACCCGCCATGGGACATGGCCAAGATGTCCGACGAGGCGAAGCTCGAACTCGGCATGCTCTGATGGCGACGCTTGCCCCTACTCTCACCGTGCGTCTTGCCGACTATGCCGACGCGGCCGATGCCGCGCGCGTGGTCGCGCTGCTCGATAGCTATGCGCGCGATCCGATGGGTGGGGGCAAGCCGCTGTCCGAAGATGTGCGCAAGCGGCTGGTGCCCGGCCTTGCCGCGCACCCCGGCGCTTTCTCGCTGCTGGCCTTCGCCGGTGGCGAGGCTGTCGGATTGGCCAACTGCATCACCGGATTCTCGACCTTCGCCGCGCGTCCGCTGGTGAACATCCACGATATGGCCGTGCGGCCTGAGGCACGTGGGCGCGGCGTGGGCCGCGCGCTGATGCTGGCGGTAGAGGCAGAGGCCCGCACGCGCGGCGCCTGCAAGATCACTCTCGAAGTGCTGAGCGCAATGACACGGCCAAGGGGCTCTACGCCGCGCTCGGCTACGGCGACTATGCGCTGGACCCGCAGGCGGGCACCGCGCTGTTCTGGGAAAAGAAGCTATGACCACCGCTACTGAAGCCAAGCCTGCACGCCAGCGTCCGGCTGCAGTCATCCTCACCGCCAATGCCGAAGCGCGCATCGCCAAGCTGATGAGCGAAGCGCCCGAAGGCACCATCGGTGTGCGCCTTTCCACCCCGCGCCGGGGCTGCTCGGGGCTGGCCTATTCGGTGGACTATGTAGCTGAGGAAAAGGCCTTCGACGAGAAGATCGAAACCCCCGGCGGCCTGTTCTACATCGACGGCGCCTCGGTGCTCTATCTGATCGGCAGCACCATGGACTGGGTGGAAGACGACTTCACCGCCGGTTTCGTCTTCGCCAACCCCAACGCCAAGGGTTCGTGCGGCTGCGGCGAGAGCTTTACGGTTTAAAACCCTACTTGCGCAGCGCCGCGATGCAGGCTGCGCGATCGACATCCTGCCCGTCCGAAACCCGCCGCGCGTCGATATAGGACGCGCGCGGCTCCTTCGCGGAAGTCGAGGGATAGAGGTAGATGTCCAGCAGGCAGGCCTTGCCGGTAAACTGCAACTTACGCGCATCGCCTTCCCAGACGTTGAGACGCGGCTCTCCGAACATCCGCACGAGCTGGCTCTCGTTCGATCCGATCACCCCTTCCGCGCCCGGAATCGCCTGAAAACTGGGATCGCGCGCGGTGTGCGTGGGCTGGCGGACATTGGGAATCGGCGTCCCGCGCTTGGGCGGATGCGGCGTGCTCGCCACCCCGCCGCCGGACGTGCTGGCGCACCCTGCGAGCAGCAGGGCAAGCCCGGCAGCGGCCAGAGCGCCCCTGAGACGAATGGGCTGAATCATCGGAAGGGCGGTTGCCACGGGACGGTCGTGAGTCATGATCGCGCTCCGCATCGCCCGCCCCCGGAGCGCTGTCAACTCTCGCCGCGCTTGCGAAGCGGCGGTCCGCGCGCTACGCGCGGTACAACTTCCAGACAATCCAAGGACTCCTTTTCGCATGGCTGAACCCACCGTGCCGCCCACCTTTGACGTGATTGCCATCGGCAACGCCATCATCGACGTGATCGCCAACTGCAACGACGCGCTGATCGAGGAACTCGGCCTCTCGCGCGGCGGCATGATGCTGATCGATGCCGACCAGGCCAAGAGCCTCTACGAAGCCATGGGCCCGGCCCGCGAGATCTCGGGCGGTTCCGCCGCCAACACCCTTGCCGGCCTCGCCGCGCTGGGTGCCAAGTGCGCCTTCATCGGCCAGGTCGCCGACGACCAGCTGGGCGAAGTCTTCACCCACGATATCCGTGCGGGCGGCATCGCCTTCGACGTGGCGGCCCGCCCCGGCATCCCCACCGCGCGCTGCCTGATCTTCGTGACGCCGGACGGCCAGCGCACGATGAACACCTTCCTCGGCGCATCGCAGCACCTCCCCGCCGAAGCGCTGGACGAAAGCGCCATCGATGCCGCCGTGCTCTACCTCGAAGGCTACCTCTGGGATCCCGAGGAACCCCGCGCGGCGATGCGCAAGGCCATCGAAGCCGCCCGCACCGCCGGTCGCAAGATCGCCTTCACCCCTTCGGAATGCTTCGTCATCGACCGTCACCGCGCCGACTTCCTCGACCTGATCGAGACCGGCAAGATCGACGTGCTGTTCTGCAACGAGCACGAGATGGCCGCCCTCGTGGGCCATGACGACTTCGAAAAGGGCATTGCCCAGCTTGCGCCGCAGATTCCGGTCCTCGTGGTCACGCGCGGCGCCGAGGGCGCGGTCGCGATCTCGGGCGGCCAGCGCGCCGAAGTCGGCGCCCAGCCGATCGAGCGCGTCATCGACACCACCGGCGCGGGCGATCTCTTCGCCGCCGGCTTCCTGTTCGGCCATGTGCGCGGCAAGAGCCTCGAAGAGTGCCTCCAGTACGGCGCGATCTGCGCCTGCGAGATCATCTCGCACTACGGCGCCCGCCCCGAGGCCGACCTCAAGGCGCTGATTTCCGAGCGCGTCGGCTGATCCGGCAAGACTCTCTCAAGACAGCAAGGGCTCCGTTCGCAAGAACGGGGCCCTTTTGCTTTGACGGGAAGCTGCGATCGCTACAGTCTGGGCCACCATCCCCCACCGGAGCGCCCATGGCCCATCACGATCCCGCCCTGATCGACTTCGAGGCGAGCTGCCTGCCCGAATATGGCCAGTCCTACCCGATCGAGGTCGCCGTGGCGCGGACCGACGGCGAGAGCCGCTCCTGGCTCATCAGGCCGACGCCGCGCTGGCAGACCTGGGACTGGTCGAGCGAGGCCGAGGCGCTCCACGGCATCACCCGCGCCATGCTGGAATGCGACGGCTTGCCGCCCGCCCAGGTGCTTGCCGAAATAATCGAATTCGTCGGCAGCTGCGATGTCTATTCCGATGCCGATCTCGACCAGTACTGGCTGGAAGTGCTCTGCCACGAACTCGGGGCCGCGCTGCCCTTTCCGATCCGCTTCCTCGGCGAATGGATGGCCGGGCGCGGGCTTTCCCGCGAGCAGGTAGACGCGGCACTGGAAGAAGCGAAGCGCCGCCTGCCCAAGGCCCACCACGCGCGCGAGGACGCGAAACGTCTGGCGCTGGTCGTCAGCCTGCTGATGGAGGAACAACCGGCATGAACTTGCGCGAAGCCCTATCGGTGCGCATCCACGTCCCGGTTTCGCCGGAGAGCTTCCGGGCCATGCTGGCGGGCGACATCGCCGCCGGAGAGCGCGATCCCGTCCTCGCCGCAATCCTTGCCATCGTGCGCGAGGACAACCCGCTGGGCGACTTCGGCCTCTACAAGGGCGTCGCGGAAATCGGGCTGGGCTGGGAGAGCTTCACGCCGGGTCCGGACGCGAAACCCACCTTCGGAGAGGCGGCCATGACCAGCCTCTCGCCCACCGTGATCCTCGCGGTCCACGCTTCGTGCGACGAGGACGATCCCGCCTTCCTGGAGGCGATGGACCGCATTCTGGCGGTCCATCCCTGGGAAGTCCCGGTCATCGAGATCGCGCCGACCTGGCTGGCCGAGCGCGGCTCACCGGCTCAGTAGGTATCCGGCGGCGGCGGTGCCTGAGCGGGCATCGGCTGCGACATGTTTTGGGGCTGAGCGCCGGGCTGGGCCGACTGGAAGCGCGCCAGACACTCGGCCTTGCGCTGCTCGCGGGCATCCGAATAGCTCTGCGCCGTCTGGCCGGGCAGCGCGCAATCGCGCTCCGGCCGGACCGGGACCTTGGCGCGGCAGCCGTCCTCGGTGGCGAAGAGGTTGTCGGCGCAGTCGGCCAGAGCCGCCACGTCCGCGTCGTGCTGCGCGCGGCAGCTCGCGGTCCAGCGCTGCTTGTAGGAGAGTTCCGCGAAGTTCAGGCAGTCCTGATATTCCTGCTGCGCGGCCTCCTGACGGCGCGACTGCTCGGCCTGCTGGCGCTGCTGCGCCTTGGCCTCGGCGTCTTCCTGCTTCTGCCGGGCTTCCTGCGCCGCCAGTTCGCGGGATTCCTGCCGCGACGCCTGACCGGGCAGGAAAATGCCGTAGTAGAAGCCCACGCCGGCGCCGGCGAAGACCGCCGCCGCCGCCAGCGCGACTTTCAGGATCGAGTCCGCCTTACTGGCCATGGGCCTTCTCGTGATGTGCTTTCTCACGGGCGACTTCGCGCCAGCCGATGTCGCGGCGGCAGAAGCCGGTGGGGAAATCGAGCGCGTCCACGGCGGCGTAGGCTTTCGCCTGCGCCTCGGTGACCGAAGCCCCGCGCGCCGTCACGTTGAGCACGCGCCCGCCACTGGCGACCAGCAAGCCGTCGTTCAGCACGGTGCCCGCGTGGAAGACCTTGGCGCCCTCCGCCTCGGCTGCCGCGATGCCGCCGATCGCACCACCCTTCTCGGGGGTGCCGGGATAGCCATTGGCCGCCATGACCACGGTCAGCGCGGTATCGCGGCTGAACTTCGGCGGTGCGATCGCGGCCAGCCGGTTGTCGGCACAGGCATGGAGCAGCTCGACCAGATCGGATTCGAGGCGCAGCATCATCGCCTGGCACTCGGGATCGCCGAAACGGCAGTTGTATTCGATCAGCTTGGGGCCTTCGCCGGTCAGCATCACGCCCAGGAACAGCACGCCGGAATAGGGCGTGCCCTCGTTCTCAAGCTGGCGCACGGTGGGGGCGATGATGCGTTCGAGCACTTCGGCTTCCAGCACGGGAGTCAGCACCGGAGCGGGGCTATAGGCGCCCATACCGCCGGTATTGGGGCCGGTATCGCCGTCGCCCACCCGCTTGTGGTCCTGCGCCGAGGCGAAGGGGACGATGGTGGAACCGTCGGTCAGCGCGAAGAAGCTGGCTTCCTCGCCTTCCATGAATTCCTCGATCACCGCCTCTGCGCCCGCCTCGCCGAAGCGGCCCGAGAAGATTTCGCGCACGGCTTCCTCGGCCTCGGCCATGGTCATCGCCACGGTCACGCCCTTTCCTGCCGCAAGCCCGTCCGCCTTGATGACGACCGGCACGCCGAACTTCGCGAGCGCGGCCATGGCATCGGCCTCGCTCGAAACGCGGTCGTATCCGGCGGTGGGGATGCCCGCGCGCTCGCAGAGGTCCTTGGTGAAGCCCTTCGAGCCTTCGAGCTGGGCCGCCGCCTGGCTCGGACCGAACACCGAGAAGCCCTCGGCGCGTAGGGAATCGGAAAGACCGTCCACCAGCGGCGCTTCCGGCCCGATCACCACGAGGCCGACGACATTGGCCTCGCAGAAGGCGATGACCGCACCGTGGTCGGTGACATCGAGGTCGATGCAGCTTGCCACTTCGGCAACGCCCGGATTACCGGGGGCAGCCCAGAGCGCGTCACAAAGCGGGGATTGCGCCAGCTTCCAGGCCAGCGCATGTTCGCGGCCGCCGGAGCCAAGAAGAAGGATGTTCATTTGCCCTTGCCTTTCGATGACGACGAATTCGATGACGGTCGTTCGGGTGGGCTGGTAGCGAAGCAAGCGGCCGGGGACAACGCTGCGCCGCTCTCGATCAGCGAGATTTCGAATCTTCTGAAGCGCACCGTCGAGGACCGCTTCGGCTTCGTGCGCCTGCGCGGCGAGCTTTCGGGCGTGAAGCGCGCGGCATCGGGCCACCTCTACTGCGCGCTCAAGGACGACAAGGCGGTGATCGACGGCGTCATGTGGCGCGGCGGCGCTCAGCGACTCGCCTTCCGCCCCGAAGACGGCGTGGAAGTGATCGCCACCGGCAAGCTCACGACTTATCCCGGCCGCTCGAAGTACCAGATCGTCATCGAGACGATGGAGATCGCGGGCGAAGGCGCGCTGCTGGCACTGCTGGAAAAGCTGCGCGCGCGCCTCGCCGCGGAGGGTCTCTTCGCCCCCGAGCGCAAGCGCGAACTGCCGTTCCTGCCGCAAGTGATCGGCGTCGTCACATCGCCGACCGGCGCGGTGATCCGCGACATTCTCCACCGGCTGGACGACCGCTTTCCCAGCCATGTCCTCGTCTGGCCGGTACTGGTGCAGGGCGAAGGCGCTGCCGGGCAGGTGGCCAATGCCGTGCGCGGTTTCTCGGCGATCCAGCCCGGCGGCCCGGTGCCGCGCCCCGATCTGGTGATCGTGGCGCGCGGCGGCGGCTCGATCGAGGACTTGTGGTCGTTCAACGAGGAAGTGGTCGTGCGCGCCGTGGCCGAATCGTCGATCCCGGTGATCTCGGCAGTCGGCCACGAGACCGACACCACGCTCTGCGACTATGCCGCCGACCGCCGCGCCCCTACCCCCACCGCCGCCGCCGAAATGGCGGTGCCGGTGCGCCTGGACCTCGCCGCCACGCTCGACGAACTGGCCTATCGCAAGCGCCGCTGCGCGCTCCGCCCGGTCACGCTGGGCCGCGAGCGTCTGGAAGCGCGCGTCCAGCGCCTGCCGAAGCCGGAGGCCATCCTTGCTGCCAAGGCGCAAAAGCTGGACGATCTCTCCGAGCGCCTGCGCCGGGGCCTGCGCGACGAAGCCGCCGCCAAGCGCGAGCAACTTGGCCGCACCGCCTCGCGCCTCTCGCTGCCGCTGCTGCGCCACCGCATGGAGCGCAGCGAGGAGCGACTGGCGCGCACCGGGCTGATCCCGCGCCTGCTGACCCGCCGCTGGGCCATGGCCCGCGACGGCCTCGCACCGGTCTCCCGCGTGCTGCCGCAACTCGATCCCAAGCGCCCGCTGGAGCGCGGCTATGTCCTCGCCAAGGGACCGGACGGCCGCGCCCTCACCAGCCGCGAGGCGGCGGCTCGGGAAGCGCTGCTGACGCTGGAATTCCGCGACGGCGAACTGACGGTCGCGGTGGGGACGGAGGCCCCTGCCCCGCTCGCCAAAGCACCCGAACCCTCCCCCGAAGCGAGCGCCGCGAAGCGCCACGCACGACCGAAGCCGGACGAGACAAGGCAGGGCGATTTGTTTTGACCGCCGCGCTCTGCTAGGATTTCGTCCATGCTTATGTCTTCTGCCGACCGCCCCGCCAAGCTCACTTACGGACCCAACGGATTCCGGGTCCTGAGCGGCGGACATTTCGTGCTCTGCGCCGTTACCGGCGAGAAGATTCCGCTGGAGGAACTGCGCTACTGGAGCGCCGAGTTCCAGGAGCCTTACGCCTCGGCCGAAATCGCGACCAAGCGCCTCACCGGGAAGGCATGAACGCCCGCAAGGTTCTGCCGCCCGCGCTGATTCTGGGCGGCGCCGTCGTCGCCTCGGTTTTGGCTCTCGCCGGGCTGGGCGCGCAATCGACAGCGCCCGTCGCTGCGGCTGCCGGAAGCCTGACCTATAGCGGCGAGCTGACCCAGGGCGGCTGGATGCGCGGCAAGGCGCCTTCCGGCACGAGCGCGCTGGCGCTGAACAGCCAGCCGGTGCCGATCGCGCCGGACGGTTCGTGGTTCGCCGCCTTCGACCGCGATGCGGGCACGATCTCCACGCTCACCGCGACGGTGAATGGCCGCAGGATATCGCAGCCCGTGTCGGTCTCGCCGCGTGCCTGGCAGATCGAGAACATCAACATTCCGCGCAAGCCAAGCGGCCCGACCGAAGCCTTCATGGCGATCCGCAAACCCGAACTCGACCGCATCAACGCCGCCCGCGCCCTGAAGACGGATGCGCAGGGCTGGCGCCAGCACTTCATCTGGCCCGCCAAGGGCCGCATTTCCGGGCGCTTCGGTTCGCAGCGCGTCTATCGCGGAGAGCCGGGGGCCTATCATTCGGGTCTCGACATCGCCACCGGCACCAGCGGCACGCCTTTCGTGGCGCCTGCCGACGGCGTGGTGATCCTCGCTGCCGAGAAGCCCTTCACGCTCGAAGGCAACCTGCTGATGCTGGACCACGGCATGGGCCTGAACAGCGCCTTCTTGCATTGCTCGCAGATTCTGGTGAAGCAGGGCGACCACGTCCGGCAAGGACAGGTGATCGGCAAGATCGGCATGTCCGGGCGCGCCACGGGGCCGCACCTGCACTGGTCGATCAAGTGGAACGAGGCCCGGCTCGACCCGATTCTCTTCACCGGACCGATGAACTGAACGATCAATCGGGGCGATTCCGGGCGGTTACGCCGAAACCGGCTTGCGGCCCTCGCGGGAATGCTTATCCCGCCCCTGTGCGCCGCGCCATTGCCCTTCTCATCCTGCTGGCCCTGCTGCCGCTCACCTGGGGGCACGCGCCGCAGCAGCCGAAGTTCAAGCGCTTCGAGCTTTCCTTTAGCCCGCTCCCCCTGCCGCCCGCCGCGCGCGCAAAGCCGCGCCTCGGCGCGTTTCGGCTGGAGGAAGTCTGGCAGGCGCATAGCCGCACCCATTCCTTCGGCTCCTACTCCGCGCTCCTGCTCCGCTCCGGCGGGACGATGCTGGCGCTGAGCGATTCGGGCGGCTTCCTGGAGTTCAAGGCGCCCGGCCAGTCGCAGGCGGACAGCCGCATGGGCGACCTGCCGCTGTCGAAGGACGCCGACAAGGCCGCCCGCGATGTCGAATCGGCGACGCAGGACGACGAGGGCATGATCTGGCTCGGGCTGGAGGGGCGCAACGCCATCTACCGGATGAATCCGGACTACAAGATCGAGCGCAAGGCCAGTCCGGTCGTGATGAGCGACTGGGGCGTGAATTCCGGTCCCGAGGCCCTGACCCGCCTCCATGACGGGCGATTCGTGGCCCTGCGCGAGGGCTATCTCGGCTGGAGCGACCACCTGCATCAAGCCGCGCTGTTCCGCGGCGATCCCACCGAACATCCCGACGGTCAGGGCTTCACCCTCGATGCCCCCAGAGGCTTCAGCCCGACCGACATGGCGCAATTGCCGGACGGCCGCCTGCTGATCCTGATGCGGCGGCTGATCTGGCCGATGCCCCAGCGCTTCGCGGGTCGCATCGCGATCGGCGATCCGAAGGCGATTCGTCCGGGCGGAACCTGGAAGATCACCGAAGTCGCGCGGCTGTCCTCGGACCTGCCGATCGACAATTTCGAGGGAATCGCCATCGCACCGCGCTCCGACCGGCGGGTGACGGTCTGGCTGATCTCGGACGATAACTACTCGCCGCTTCAGCGCACGATCTTATGGAAGCTGAGCGTCGATCCGGCCAAGCTGCCTTAAGACGGTAGTTTGCTGAAACGAGGCAGCCATTACCTCCAACGTCATCCTGAACTTGTTTCAGGATCCATTGTGCCGAACAGACTGCCGTCGATGTTGAGATAGATCCTGAAACAAGTTCAGGATGACGTCGGTTTTCAACGATCCCTTCGCGAAAACGCGATTACCACAGCATTTTCGCCAAACCCGGACATGCGAAAAGGCGCGCAAGCCAGCTTGCACGCCCTTCGCGAGACCATGTTTTCACGCTTCCCGCAGGAAGCGTGAAGGATCAGGCAGCTGCGGCCTGGGTCTTCTTCAGCTCGCGCTTCACCTTGACGGCGCGGGCGCTGAGCTTGGCATCCGAGGTCTTCAGCAGCCAGTTGTCGAGGCCACCGTTGTGCTCGACCGAGCGCAGGCCGTGGGTCGAGACGCGGAACTTGAAGCTGCGCTCAAGACCGTCCGACAGCAGCGTGACGTTCTGAAGGTTGGGAAGGAAGACGCGCTTGGTCTTGTTGTTGGCGTGGCTGACGTTGCAGCCGACCTGGCGGCCCTTGCCGGTCAGTTCGCAGATGCGGGACATGTCTCTAACTCTCGCTCGAAAAAATTCTGTGGCCGTAGAAACGGGAAGGCGCGCCCTTAGCGATTCCCGGGGGGAAGGTCAAGTTGCGCACAGCTTTTTGAAGGTCTAGCTCTTGGCCATGACCCGCTGGCCTCTCCCCGAATACATGGAACTCGCGCTCGCGCAAGCGCGGGAAGCCGCCGATTCCGGCGAAGTGCCGATCGGCGCGATCGTCGTGAAGGACGGAAAGGTGATCGCCACCGGCCGCAACGGCCCGCGCGAGCGCCACGACCCCACGAGTCACGCCGAAATCGAGGCGATTCGCGCCGCCGCACGGATTCTCGGCAACGAGCGGCTGGAGGGATGCGAGCTATGGGTGACGCTGGAGCCTTGCGCGATGTGCGCGGGCGCCATCGTCCACGCGCGAATCGCCCGGCTCTATTACGGTGCCGCCGATCCGAAAGGCGGCGCAGTCGAACACGGCGCGCGGGTGTTCGAACACGACCAGTGCCTGCACAAACCCGAGGTCTATTCGGGAATCGGCGAATCGGAAGCCGCGCAGCTGCTGCGCGGCTTCTTCCGGGCGAAGCGGTGATCGGCGATCAGCTGAGGATGCTCTCGTCGTCCGCTGCCACGCCGCCCTTGCGGGCGAACCAGGCCTTTGCGTCCGGGCGGAACAGGAACACCACCGCGATAATCTGAAGCCCGGTGATGGCCACCACGGCGGCCGTGCTCAACAGCCCGCGCCCGGCCAGCGTCGGCAGATTGGGAATCGTCATGAGCACGCCCACGACGGTCAGCACCGTCAGTATCCACTTCGCCACGTTGCTGGCGTTGCGGGAGATGAAGAACCACAGGAGCAGAATCAGCGCGAAGCTGAACACCTGGACACCGACGAGGAAACCCAGCCCCAAACCGGAACTCGCGATCCTGGGATCGGACAGCGTATCCTTCATCGAAAAGGCGGAATTTATCACCGCCAGAACCAGAGAGCCGAGATAGAAGCGATCGAACTGGACGATGGAATTCGGACGCAAGGCAATGTCTCCCCTATTGCCCCGTCCGCCCCGGACAGGGTCGGCGGAGCATGGCGGAGCATTGCTTTGTTCGCAACCGCCTCTAAAGCGGCGAGAAATCCAGCCCGATATCGGCTGCGGGCGCGCTCTGGGTGAGGCGGCCGACGGAAACGTAAGTCACGCCCGAAGCCGCGATTGCGCCGATGGTGGAGAGGTTCACACCGCCCGAGGCCTCGGTGGGCACGCGGCCTGCGACCAGCGCCACCGCCTCGCGCAGCATGTCCGGTCCCATGTTGTCGAGCAGCAGGTGATGCGCCCCGGCGGCGATGGCCGGTTCGATCTGGTCGAGGTGGTCGACCTCGCAGATGATCTGCGCGACGCCCGCCGCCCTCGCGCGGGCGACTGCCGGGCCGACGCCGCCCGCAACGAGAACATGGTTGTCCTTGATCATCGCCGCATCCCACAGGCCCATACGGTGGTTGCGGGCGCCGCCCATGCGGGTCGCGTACTTTTCGAGGTGGCGCAGGCCGGGAATGGTCTTGCGGGTGTCCAGCAGCGCGGCATGGCCGTTCATGGCGCCCACATATTCGCGGGTCATCGTCGCGATGCCGGAGAGGTGCTGGACGGTGTTGAGCGCGCTGCGCTCGCCGGTCAGCATCGCGCGGGCATTGCCGGTGAGGCGCATGAGCTTGGTGCCCGGCTCTGCGCGGGCGCCTTCCTCGACGAGGATTTCGATCTCCATCGCCGGGTCGAGCTTGCGGAAGAAGGCTGCGGCGATAGGCAGTCCGGCGACGGTGATCGCGTCGCGCGAATCCATCACTCCGGAGAACCGCGCGTCGGCCTCGATCACGCTTTCGGAGGTCACGTCATGGCCGCCGCCCGGAAGGCCCACGCCGAGGTCTTCGGACAGCGTTGCATCGACGAAGGCGGCGAGGTCGAAACCGGGGATCGCGAATGTGCTCATAGCCCGCGTCTTTCGCGCGATCCGTGGGCAAAGTCGAGGGCCTGTAGGCGGCTGGGGGCTTCGACAAGCTCAGCCTGAGCGGGGGCGGGGGGACAGCCGAACGGAAAAACTAGGTGAGCGGGAAAGGATTTACACCCTGCCCTGCTCACCCTGAGCTTGTCGAAGGGCCTCGGCCTCGAAATCAGTGGACGAAGCGGGCGATAACGTCGCGGTAGGAGCGGCTTACCTTAACCTGTGCGCCCGAATCGAGCACCAGGAAGCACTCGCCGTTGGTGTGCGGCTTGACCTGGCGGACCTGGTTAAGATTGACGATGGTCGAGCGGTGGACGCGCTGGAACACGCGCGGGTCGAGGCGGCGTTCGAGGTCCTTCATCGTCTCGCGCAGGATCAGCGAATTGTCGGCGGTGCGGATGCACATGTAATCGCCCGCCGCTTCGATATGCTCGATCGAATCGACGTCGATGCGGAAGATCTGGCCGCGATCCTTGATGTTGATGAGCTTCTCGTAGCGGTCCGCGTTGGGATCGCTTTCCTCGGGGATATGCTCGATCGCGTCGGGGGCCACTTCGGCCAGCACCGTCTTGAGCTTTTCCGCCTCGTCCGACGAGCGCTTCTCGGACAGGCGCTGGCGCACGCGGGCGAGGGTGTCGTCGAGCTTGGTCTCGTCCACCGGCTTCATCAGGTAGTTCACCGCGTTCGCCTCGAAGGCGCGGACGGCGTGTTCCTGATAGGCGGTGACGAAGACGAACAGCGGCGGCTCGATCTCCATCACGCCCTTTACCACCGAGAAGCCGTCGAAACCGGGCATCTGGATGTCGAGGAAGACGAGGTCGGGCTTTTCCGTCTTGATCTTGCGGATGGCCTCGCGGCCGTTCGAGCAGGTATCGATGATCTCGACATCCGGATACTTTTCCAGACGAAGCTGAAGGCCCTGGATGGCGAGTTTCTCGTCGTCGACGAGGATGGTGCGAATGGTCATCAGTTACGTTCTCCGGCCCGGCTAACGCTTGTGGGCCAAATATGTTTCATCGCGCGGCGAAAACAGGCTGCCGCGGCTGCTCGATCATGTCTTCCGGGGTGGGTTGGCGTTCTGCGGGGAGTTCGATGAGCACGGCGAAACCGCCTTCGATCGGCTCAATCGTCTCGAACCGGTGACGCTCGCCATAGGCCTGGGAAAGACGGTCGCGGATATTTGCCAGGCCGACGCCAGTGGAGACCGGCTCCCCTCCATCGTAAGTCATGCCCGACAACCTGTTGTCGGTCGTCGGACTTTGCAAGCCCGGCCCGGTGTCCGAGACGGTGATGCGAAGCATCGGCCCGACGAGTTGCGTGACGATCGTGATCTCCGCCCCGGATTCCTGCGGAGTCACCGCATATTTGATCGAATTTTCGACCAGCGGCTGGAGCAATAGCGAGGGCAGAAGGCAGGTCTCGGTTTCCGGGTCGATGTTGAAGGTGGTGCGCAGGCGCTCCTCGAATCGCATCAGTTCGATGTCGAGGTACAGCTTCAGCGTCTCCACTTCCGTCGCCACCGTCACGCGGGCCGAGGGCTTGTTGATGAGGGTGTAGCGAAGGAACGACGACAACCGGCTGAGCATCGCATTGGCCGGCTCGGTCTGCTTGAGCAGCACCAGCGTCGAGATCGAGTTCAGCGTGTTGAACAGGAAATGCGGGTTGAGCTGGTAGCGCAGCATCGCCAGCTGGGCCTGCGTCGCCTGATTCTCCAGCCGGATCATCTGGTCGTTCTGCTCTTCCACCTGGAGGTAAAAGTTGATCGCGTAATAGAGCGCCGACCAGGCCCCCAGCAGGGTCGCATCGAGATAGAAGATGCCGAGGAACAGCTGGGTGAAGCTGGAATCGCTGTCCGTGCGGTAGAGCGAGACCACCCAGGCATCGATGAAGGCGTGAAGCCCCACCGCGAAAGGCAGGATCAGCGCCGTCACGCCCCAGGTTATCAGCGCCCGCTTGGTAATTAGCGAACGGTAGACGACCGAGAGCACCAGCGAGATCGAAAAGCCGGTGACGGTCGCGATCAGCACCAGCACCAGCGAGGACAAGGGCTGGGCATTGGCGATCGTCGACATGGTGCGAAGCAACATCGCACCGCTCCAACCGACGAACTGAAGGCGCCAGAAGGCCTTGTCCTTGTTGGCAAAGAACGGAATGGGCTGGATCGGCAGGACGCTCATGAGCGCTTCCTAGCCGAATTATTACCGAAGCGGAAACTCTGGAAAACGGCGCCCATCCGTTACCGTCAGCTCTTTTTGCCGCCGTCCCTCGCTTCGGCGACCGCCTGCGACAGCTGATCGACGCCGACCGCGCCGGAAATCAGCCGTTCGCCCGCCACCCAGCTCGGCGTACCGCCGAATCCGAGCCTTCCGGCGATTTCCAGATTGCGCGAAAGCTCCTGCTCCACGGCGGGACCGGCGGCGACCTTGCGGGCGCGCTCCATGTCGAGACCGGCCTTCTGCGCGGCGGCATCGATGCTCTGGCCGTCGACCTGGCCCATGGCGAACATCGCGTCGTGGAACTGCGGGAACTTGCCCTGCTCGGCGGCGGCCAGCGCCATCTTGGCGGCGGCGGGGCTTTCCGGGCCGATGATCGGCAATTCGCGCACAACGATGCGGAGGTCCGGATTGCTCTTCAGCAGCTGCGCCACGTCCGGCAGGCTGCGGCGGCAATAGCCGCAGGCATAGTCGCTGAATTCGACCAGCGTGACCTTGCCGTTGGGATTGCCCAGCACCGCGCCGGGGAACGGCGTCTCCACGTTCTGGCGCACGCCGGAAAGCTGCTGGCTGGCCTGCTTGCGCTGGAGGTTGTCCATCGCCTGGGGCAGAATTTCGGGATGTTCGAGGATATAGTCGTGCACGACCTTCTCGACCGCGACGCGGCCGCCGAACCAGCCGCCGACACCAACCAGCGCGACGCATCCGGCGATCACTGCGAACTTCGTGCCATTACCCATCGTCGTCGAAAATCCCGTAAAGTGTGAATCCCGCCCTTAGCCGAGCAGGGGACCGGCGGCCATAGCCGCTGGCCCTCAACGCTTCTTGCGCTCCAGTGCGGCGCGCGCCTGCATCTCGATATCCTGCGCCCGCAGCCAGTCGGGCGAATTGCTGGGAAGGCCCGCTTCGGCGGCCTGCGCGCTACGGAGAGCGGCGTCCATCTGGCCGGTGAGCGACTGCTGCTCGGCGCTGGCCAGACGCGCGCGAGGCATGTCGCCATTGGCAGCGTAGATCGTGCCGAGCTGATACCAGGCGAAGGGATTCTCCCGGTCGCGGGCGACCGCGTTCTTCAGCACCGTCTGCGCCTCGGCGAAATGGGCCGGGTCCTCGGTGGCGATGAGGGCGTGGCCGAACAGCGTGGCGATCAGCGGCTGGTAGCCGGTCAGTTCGGTCGCCTTGCGCAGCGGCACCAGCGCTTCGGCAGCCTGCCCCGCCTCCAGCAGGATCTGGCCCTTGAGTTCGAGGAAATAGGGGTCGTTGGCATCGACCGCGAGCAGGGCGTCGGTCTCGGCCCGGGCGCGGTCGAGCTGCGACTGACGGTGATAGGCATAGGCGCGGGCATAATGCGCGGGCACCGAGTTGTCGGTCTCGGGATAAGTCCGGAACACGTCGCGCGGCTCGGCCAGATAGCCGAACAGCTTGGCCTTGATCCGCATGAAACGCTGCTGGATCTGCGGATCGTCCGGCCTGGTCCAGGCCGGATCCTTCTCGTAGACGTCCTGAAGCGTCTGGATGCGATCGCCGGTCAGAGGGTGGGTGGAATAGAACTCGTCCCCGCTCTGCGGCCGGTAGCCGTAGCGGAATTCGAGGTTCTGGAGCTTCTTGAAGAACTCCACCGAACCGCGACCGCTGATTCCCGCCGTGGAAAGATACTGGGCACCGGCGGCGTCGGCAGAGGCTTCCTGCGAGCGGTTATAGGCCAGATACTTGCCCATGGCGGCCTGCTGCCCGGCCATGATGACGCCCAGCGCCGCCTCCCCCCCGCCCGCGGCGGCAGCGGCGGCGCCCAGCAGCAGCGAAAGAATCGAGATGTTGGTGGCAGGCTGCGCGCCCTGATTCAGCACGGCATGGCCGCCGGTGACGTGGCCCAGTTCGTGGGCGATCACGCCCTGCACTTCGGCGGCGGTATCGGCCTGGTTGATGAGGCCGCTGTTGACGTAGACCGCCTGCCCGCCCGCCACGAAGGCGTTGACCGAGGAATCGTTGATCAGGACGATATCGACGTGATTGGGATTGAGCCCCGCCGCCGTGACCAGCGGCTTCGCCATGTCCTTGAGCAGGGCTTCCGTTTCGGCATCGCGTAGGATCGACTGCGCGCTGGCCGGTGCAGCGGACCAGCCGAGCAGCGCCAGGATGCTCAGGAAGAGTGCGGCAATTCGCGCGAAAGGCATGCTCGTCCTTGGGGCCTCCGGGCCTGAACCGGCGCTGAAGGCAGCCGGTTTGCAGAATGCTTGCCAGCCTAGCGGCGAAGCATTCTCTGGCAAGAGTGCGCGCTCAGCTCAGGCCAACAGGCGACGCGCCGCGCGGTCGAGCAGGGCTTCGTCGTCCGCCACTTCGCCCAGCAGCACCAGTTCGCCCGCCTCATTGCGCCGCGCGACCAGCACGGTGAACTCGCCGGAACGTCCAAGTTCGTCCGGCGAGCAGGGCGGAAGCGCGTGCAGGGCCTCTGCGGTTGCGGGCAGGCCGTCCGCCGGGCCGTCCGCCCATTCGGTCAGCAGTGCGGATTCGCGCGGCAGGAGAGGACGGTCGAGCGGAGCGGGATCGTCCTGCAAAGTCGGCTCGGTGCTGGCAGAAGCGCCCTGCTCCTTCCAGTTGATGACCCCGTAGATGCAGTCGATCGCCACCTGATCGCGCGAGAAGGGCAGCAGGATGCCGCGATAGAGAATCGTCGCGCCGTGCCGGTTCACGAATTCCGCCTCGAACCCGACCGGGGCCTGATTCGCCAGGATCTGCATATAGTGGTCGGTAATGCGCGACAGCAGCGAGCGGCTGGGCACGTCTTCCAGCCGCTGGATCGCTCCCGCCGCGCCGCATTCCTCGGCCAGCGCCGCGCCGAGCCAGACGATCGCCGGGTTCTCCACCCCGTCCGAAAAGTCGAGCAGCACCCCGTGCGGGCCGAAATCGGGCAGGCTGGCGGGATCGAGATCGGCAGCGTCGGGGAAAGCCCGGTCGCCCAGCAGACTTGCCCAGAAATTGTAGGCGCGCACTTGCATGCGGCGCTCCGCACCCGCTGCGGGGTTTGCGCCTTCCGCCGGGGACTGCAAGCCCGCCTCGTGCCTGTCGGTAATTTCGCCGCCCACCCTGTCCATCGCTATCCCCGCTGATCGTCGTCCGCTTGTGACGGCGCAGGGTGAAATAATATTTAAGCCCGGTCACTTCCGGTCACAGCAGATAGCGCATCTTGATCGTCATGCGGGTGTTCTCGGCGCCGACGTCGAAAGCGGCCTTGTCGAAGCGCGGCGGCCCCATCCGCACCGGCGCATCGCGTGAGAAGCCGAAGCCCTCGCGCGGAATCATCAGCGCGGTGTCGAGCTTGCCGTTGCCGTTTTCGTCGTGAACCAGGGAGATCGCGTAGCGTCCCTCGGGAACCCGCCCGAAATCGAGCCGCACCTCGCCGCTGACCGGAACCGTCAGCTTGCGCGCCTGCGGGTCCTTGTCGCAGTTGGGAAAGGTCCGCGCGTCGGTGGTGAGACAGGCAAGGATTTGCCCCTTCTGCGAGCGCAGGCCGGTGATGGAGGCGATCACGTCCGACTGCGGCCCGGTCGCGCCCAGTGTCAGCGGCGCGGCAAGCAGCAAGGTCAGGGCGCCGAGACGCCCCGGTCGGTGCCGCACAGATGATCCCAGAACCGGAAGTAGAGGCCGTAGTTGCATCGGTAGAGCTCATGATGGCGGTGATGGTGGCTGGCGGTAATCAGCCAATGCCCCAGACGCGAGTGGACGAGGCGGGTGGGAAACATTTCCCAGCCCATGTGATTGGCGATCCCCATGACCGTCATGATGGTCAGGACCAGTCCCAGCACGCCGACATGGATCGGCACGAGGAACACCAGCGCGGGGATGACAACGGCCCCGGTCACGGCTTCGAGCGGGTGGAAGCTCATCGCCGCCCAGGCCGTGGGCGGACGGCTGGCGTGGTGGACGGCGTGCATCCGGCGGAACACGCGGGGGCGGTGCATCCAGCGGTGGGTCCAGTAGAACCAGGTATCGTGCAGGAAAAGGTAGAGGAACAGCGAGAGCGGCATCCACCATAGCGGCCATGCCGTGGGATCGCTGTAGATCAGCGTCCAGCCATGCGCCTGCCAGCCCCAGGCGACCACGCCCGCCGGAATGCCGTAGATCGCCGAGGAGGCCAGCGACCAGCCGATCTCGCCGCGAATCTGGCGGTCCATGCCGATGTACAGCCCCGGCCTCGCCCGCGCGGTGATCCACGCGAAGAGTCCCGAGGTGCCGAGATAGCGCAGGCCGACGATCGCCGTCATCGTGACGGCGGAAACGCAGAGCGCCCACAGACCGGGACCGGAAATCGAGGACATCTCGGGGGTTATGCTCCGGTATGGGCCTTATGGCCAGAGGGTCTCAATCCAGCGAGACCCGGATCGGCGGCAGCACATCCAGCCCCGCCGCGCCGGCCTCGTCGACCAGCCCCTCGGGATCGGGGTGAATCAGGATTTCGGTATCGGGAAACTCCGTCGCGAGCCGGTACTCCAGTTCGTCCATCACCCGGTGCGCCTCGCGCACGGTCATCTCGGGATCGACCCAGACATGGAACTGCACGAAGTCGCGGTTGCCCGAAGTGCGCGTGCGCATGTCGTGGACGCCGGTAATGTCGGGATGACGCGCCAGCACCTGGAGGAAGCGGCCCTTCTTCTCCTCGGGCCACTCGTGATCCATCAACTGGTCGAGCACGTCCTGCGAGGCATTCCAGGCGCCCCAGCCGAGCCAGGCGGCAATGCCGAGGCCGAACAGCGGGTCCGCGCCTTTCAGCCCGGCATATTGATCCAGCACGAGAGCGACTATCACCGCCACGTTGAGCAGGAGGTCGGACTGGTAGTGGACGCTGTCGGTCTGGATGGCGATGCTGCCCGTCTTGCGGATGACGTGGCGCTGCCAGGCGACCAGCGCCAGAGTCAGCGCGATTGCCACGCCCGAGACGGCAATGCCGCTCTCAGCACTCTCCACCCGACTTTCGGCGAGGAATTCCTCCACCGCGCGGCTGGCGATGGCCAGCGCCGAGATCGAGATCAGCACGATCTGGAACATCGCCGCGATCGCCTCGGCCTTACCGTGGCCGAAGCGGTGCTTGTCGTCCGCAGGCTGCGCCGCGATCCAGACGCCGAGCAGGGTGGCGATGCTGGCGACGAGATCGAGCGTGGTGTCGGCCAGACTGCCAAGCATCGCCGTCGATCCGGTGGACCATGCCGCCCAGCCCTTGAGGCCGAGCAGCAGCACCGCCACGCCGATACTGGCAAAAGCGGCGCTGCGGGTGAGGTGGGCGTGTTCGTGCAAGGAGACCTCAGGGATCAAGGGGCTCAGGGATAGAGCAGCGAGCTGACCCAGCCGCCCGCCGCGTCTTCGTTTCGCACGAAGCGGCGGCGTTCGTGGAGGCGATAGGGCCGGTCCTGCCAGAACTCGATGGCGGCGGGCAACACGCGGTAGCCGGTCCAGTGCGCGGGACGCTCGATCTCGCCCTCGCCGAAGCGGGCGCGGACGTCCTCGTAGCGCGACAGGAAAGTCTCACGGCTGTCGAGCGGGGCGGACTGGTCGGAGGCCACCGCGCCCAGCTGCGAATCGCGGGCGCGCGAGTGGAAATAGGCGTCGGCTTCCTCGGCGGTCACCGGCGTCAGCTTGCCCTCGATGCGGATCTGGCGGCGCAGGCTCTTCCAGTGGAACAGCAGGGCGACGTGGGGATTGGCGGCGATCTCCTGTCCCTTGCGGCTGTGGCCATTGGTATAGAACACGAAGCCTTCCGGCCCAAAGTCCTTGAGCAGGACCATGCGCACCGAAGGCAGCCCGTCCGGCGTCGCGGTGGCGAGCGCCATGGCGTTCGAATCGTTGGGTTCGGTCTCGCGCGCCTCGTCGTACCAGGCCTTGAACAGGGCGAACGGATCGCCGTGGGGGATGACTTCGCGGGCCTGTTCAGCTTCCATCTGCATTTCCTGACGAACTTTGCATGAGATTCATAGGGTCATGCCGTTATGCTCCGCACCGGAAATTCCGATGCCTTGCGGGCATATGGCCGGTGCATAGACGGGCTGCCCGAAGGAGAAAAGCACCGCTTGCCGTAAGGCGCGTCCGCACCTAGCTAGGGAGCCATGGCAGCAGATCCCTATTCCACCCTTGGCGTATCGCGCACGGCCAGCGAGAAGGACATCAAGTCCGCTTATCGCAAGCTGGCGAAGGAACTTCATCCCGATACCAATAAGGACAATCCCAAGGCCGCGGATCGCTTCTCCGAAGTGACCGGCGCCTACGACCTGCTTTCCGACAAGGACAAGCGGGCGAAATTCGATCGCGGCGAGATCGATGCCGAAGGCAATCCCATGGGCTTCGGCGGATTCGGCGGCGGGGGCGGCGGATTCGGCGGTGCCGGGTTCGGCAGCGGCCCCGGCGGCCAGCGCGGCTTCTCGGGCGGGTTCGGCGGCAACGACGGGATCGATCTGGAAGACCTGTTCGGCGGCATCTTCGGCGGCGGCGGCCAGCGCGGCGGCGGTGGCTTCGGCGGAATGGGCGGCGGCGCCCGCACCCGCGCGGCACCGCGCGGCGGCAATGTGAACTATCGCCTCTCCGTCCCGCTGCCCGACGCGGCGGAACTGAAGCCCCAGCGCATCACCCTGTCCGAC
>Ga0209050_1000783_pt1 | contig 45279 bp, 41 predicted proteins | sample Araplavi_mTSA_r2_FD_184276 | JGI IMG/M metagenome (GOLD analysis project Ga0209050, IMG submission 184276) | Arabidopsis root microbial communities from North Carolina, USA - plate scrape MF_Cvi_mTSA_r2 (SPAdes) (version 2) | ecosystem: Host-associated > Plants > Roots > Endosphere | place: USA... | reverse complement strand
CACCCTCCCCACCACCCCCGACCCCTTCTACTCCGCCACCCACCGCATCCCCCTTCGCCCCGGCACGCTGCTGCGCCAGGAACCCTTCACCCGTGGCGTGCCCGAAGGCGCCATCGCATGGCGCATCCTCCACGCCACCACGCGCGACGACGGCTCGCCCGCCCTCGCCAGCGCCATCGTGATGGTCGCGCGCAAAGCGCCCGCCGGCCCGCGCCCGGTCGTCGCGTGGATGCACGGCAGCACCGGCATCGTGCGCGGCTGCGCGCCGTCGCTGCTAGGCGATCCGTTCGCCCACGTGCCCGTGCTGCAACCGCTGCTGGACCAGGGCTGGGTCTACGTCGCCACCGACTACCTGGGCCTGGGCGCCGACGGCATCCACCCCTACCTGGTCGGCACCGGCCAGGCCCGCTCCGCGCTCGATGCGGTGCGGGCCGCACGGCAGATGGCGGGCGTGGTGGTGTCCGGCCGCACCGTCGCCTGGGGCCATTCGCAAGGCGGCAACGCCGCGCTGTGGGCCGGCACGCTGGCACTCACCTACGCGCCCGACGTGCCGCTGGCCGGCATCGCCGCCATCGCGCCGGCCAGCGACCTGCCGGCGCTGGTCGACGGCGTGCAGCACACGCCCATCGGTCGCATCACCTCGTCGTACCTACTGCAGGCCTACAGCGACACCTATGGCGACGTGAAGTTCGACGACTACGCGCGCGGCTGGCCGGCGCGGGTGGCGCGCGACATCGCGTCACGCTGCCTCGCGGGTCGCGGGGCGTGGTTCACCGCGCTCGAGGCGTTGGCCGTCGGCGGCAGCATCTTCTCGGCGCCACCCACCAGCGGCCCGCTGGGGCAGCGGCTCGCGCAGAACACGCCGGTCGGGCCGTGGCCGCAGCCGGTGCTGGTCGCGCAGGGGCTGGCCGATGCGCTGGTGCTGCCCGAGCTGCAGTCGCGCTTTGTCGCGGCGCGGTGCCAGGCGGGGCAGGTGATCGACTACCGGCGGTATGCGGGGCGGGATCACTTGTCGGTGGTGGCGAGGGATTCGCCGTTGACACCGGAGTTGGTGGCGTGGACTCAACAGCGGTTTGATGGCGTGACGGCGGAGCAGGCTTGCCGCGAGAGGTGATGTCGGGTTTGCAACGTAGCCCGGATGCCAATCCGGGTTCCACCGGCACGAATCCCGGATTGGCATCCGGGCTACGCCTTCGCGCGCGAACGGACCAGTGCGCTTACACACCCACTCGCCGCACCCAGCCCCAGCACCTCCCGCACCCCCGGCTCCATCGTCGCCAGCATCCCCTGTCGGAACGCCCAGCGCGTGCCCCACGGCACCGTCAGCTTCACCACATCCCGCAGGCACAGCCGCGCCAGCCGCTCGCCTTCGGGCGTGTGGGCCATGCAACGCGCTTCGTAGTCGTGCTGCAGCTGCCGCCACTGCGGCAGCGACTCGGGCAGCTCCGTCATCCCCATCTCGCGCCCCACGCGCTGCCAGAAGGCCAGCAGCAGCGCCATCTCGTGCGCCTCCAGCGTCACCCGCGCATGCGCCGCGTTCCACCGCAGCGGCTCCAGGAAGAACGTGGCCAGCACATAGCGATAGTCGCTCGCATCGGCCGGCACGTTGCGGTGCACGTCGCGCAGCCGCTGCATCGCCGCGCGGCCGGCGTCGCTGTCGAAGCCGTGGCAGATCAAATCGCGCAGCGTCTGCCGCGTGCGGGCCAGCCGGGCCTGCGTCTGCGACACCAGCTGCGCATGCCCGTACAGCGCCGTCACCAGGTGCGCGATGCCCATCATGCGGATCAGCGCCAGGTAGGTGCCGATGCGAAACGTCATCCGGTGCCGGCCGTAGTACAGCGCCTCGATCTCGGTCATGTCCAGGGTTCATCAGGTGAGCGGTCCCCGCATTCTCGGCCCGCAGGTCGTGTCCAATGCAGAACGCATCCGTTCCGCGCAGGAGCACGCCATGTCCGTCCCCCCCGTCCCGTCACCCACCGAGTTCGAAGCCCAGCTGCAAAGCTGGCGCCACCACCTGCACCGCCATCCCGAGACCGGCTTCCACGAGCACCGCACCGCCGACCACGTCGCCCGCGTGCTCGAACTGCTGGGCCTCGAGGTGCAGCGCGGCATCGGCGGCACCGGCGTGGTGGGCACGCTGACGGTGGGCCGCGGCCGCGGCGCCATCGGCCTGCGTGCCGACATGGACGCCCTCGCCCTCACCGAAGCCGCCGAAGGCCGCGCCCACGCCTCGCTGAACCCCGGCTGCATGCACGCCTGCGGGCACGACGGCCACATGGCGATGCTGCTCGGCGCCGCGCAGTTGCTGGCGCAGCGGCGCGATTTCGACGGCACGGTGCGCTTCATCTTCCAGCCGGCCGAAGAGCACGGGCGCGGTGCGGCCGCGATGATGGCCGACGGCCTGTTCGAGCGCTTCCCGGTCGACGAGATCTACGGCGCACACAACATGCCGGGCCTGCCGGTCGGCCACATCGCCACGCGCGTCGGCGGCATCATGGCCAGCGAAGACAACTTCGTGATCCGCATCACCGGCCGCGGCGGCCACGCGGCCCGGCCGCACATGGCGGTCGACCCGCTGGTGATCGGCGCCGAGATCGTGCTGGCGCTGCAGACCATCGTCGCGCGCTCGGTCGACCCCGGCCAGCCGGCCGTCGTCTCGTGCACCGAGTTCATCACCGACGGCATCCGCAACGCGCTGCCGACGCACGTGACGATCAAGGGCGACACCCGCAGCTACGCGCCCGAGGTGCAGGCGCTGCTCGCGCGCCGCATCCGCGAGCTGTGCGAAGGCGTCTGCAGCGCGCACGGTGCGCGCTGCGACGTCGACTACACGCACGAGTTCGCGCCGACGGTGAACTGGGCGCCCTGCGTGCCGGTCGCGGTGGCGGCCGCGGTGGAAGTGGTGGGCGCCGACCGCGTCGACGACGACGTCGCGCCGATGATGATCTCGGAAGACTTCGGCGCCTTCCTGCGCGTGCTGCCCGGCGCCTTCGTCTTCATCGGCAACGGCGATGGCGACAGCCCCGGCGCGGTGCCGCTGCACAACGCGCGCTACGACTTCAACGACGCACTGCTGCCGATCGGCGCGCACTGGTTCGCCGAGATCGTGCGCCAGCGCCTGCCGCGCGAGGAGGCCTGAATGCCGTTGTTCATCAACCCGCGGGCCGAACGCCGGCCGTACGACGCCGAGTTGCAGGCGATCCTGAACCTGGCATCGGGGCGCGAGGGCCGGCGCTGGCTGCGCGCCTGGCCGCTGCTGACCCCGGGCGCAACGCCGCTGTGGCCACTGCCGCGGCTGGCCGCACAGCTGGGCATCGCCCACCTGGCGGTGAAAGACGAATCGACGCGCTCGCCGCTCGGCAGCTTCAAGGCGCTGGGCGCGCCGCTCGCACTGCTGCGGCTGGTCCTGCGGCGCTGGCCCGATCGCGGCTGGCGGCCCGCCGGGCTGCTGGCCGGGCAGCATGCGGCTGAGCTGAGCGAGCTGGTGGTGATCAGCGCGACCGACGGCAACCACGGCCGGGCGCTCGCGGCCGCGGCGCAGTCCCTCGGCTGCCGCTGCGTGATCGTGCTGCATGCGCAGGTCAGCGCCGAGCGCGAGGCGCCGATCGCGGCCTTCGGTGCCGAGATCGTGCGCATCGCCGGTGACTACGACGCGTCGGTGCGCGAAGCCGCGCGGCTGGCGCAGGCGCACGGCTGGACCGTCGTCTCCGACACCTCGTACGACGGCTACGAAGCGATCCCGCGCGACGTGATGCAGGGCTACGGCACGATCGCCGACGAGGTGCTGGAGACCGGCGGTGCGCCGTTCACGCACGTCATCGTGCAAGGCGGTGTCGGCGGGCTCGCGGCCGGCGTCGTCAGCCATTTCTGGGAGCGCTTCGGCGCGCAGCGGCCGGCGTTCATCGTCGTCGAACCGGCGCAGGCCGATTGCCTGCTGCAGAGCGCGCGCCGCGGCCAGGCCGCGCGCGCCAGCGGGTCGGTCGATTCGGTGATGGCCGGGCTGGCCTGCGGTGAGACCTCGCCGCTCGCTTGGCGCTTCCTGCAGCCGGCCGTCGATGCGTTCGTCACGGTGGACGACGACGCGGCGGTGCAGGCGATGCGCGTGCTCGCCGAAGGCCGCGCCGGCGATGTACCGGTGCTCGCCGGCGAATCCGGCGCAGCCGGGCTGGCGGGGTTGATGGCCGTGCTGGCCGATCGCGAGGCGGCGCGGCAGCTCGGCCTGGATGCACACGCCCGCGTGCTGCTGCTGAACACCGAAGGCGCGACGGCGCCGGGCGTTTACGAATCCCTCACCGGCCAGCCGGCCGAGGCGGTGCTGGCGGCGCAGGCCGCCTGGCGCGCCCGCGACGGCATCGACGAGGCCGCGCTGATGGCGCGCATCGACCAGCACGGCCGCATCGGCGCGATCGACGGCGGTGGCGTCTGCCGCATCGCGCTGACCGATGCCGACCGCGCCGGCCGCGAGCAGCTGGTGCAGTGGATGAAGGACGCGAAGCTCGACGTGCAGGTCGACCAGATCGGCAACATCTTCGGCACGCGCGCCGGCACGCACGACCTGGCGCCGGTGATGACCGGCTCGCACATCGACACCGTTGCCACCGGCGGGCGCTACGACGGCATCTACGGTGTGATGGCCGGGCTCGAGGTCATCCACTGGCTCGACGCGCACGGCCTGCGCACCCGCCGCCCGCTGGTGGTGGCCGCCTTCACGAACGAAGAAGGCGTGCGCTTCATGCCCGACATGATGGGCTCGCTGGTGCATGCCGGCGGGCTGCCGCTGCAGCAGGCGCTCGACACCGTCGGCACCGACGGCGCGCGGCTCGGCGATGAGCTGCAGCGCATCGGCTTTGCCGGCGCGATGCGCTGCGGCACGCTGCGCCCGCATGCCTTCGTCGAACTGCACATCGAGCAGGGGCCGGTGCTGGAGGCCGACGGCATCGCCATCGGCGCGGTGCACGACCTGCAAGGCATCTCTTGGCAGTCGTTCGCGATCCAGGGGCAGTCGAACCATGCGGGCACCACGCCGATGCAGCTGCGCCACGATGCCGGCTACTGCGCGGCGGCCATTGCGGTGTTCGTGCGGGAGCTGGCGCTGCGCTTCGGCGAACCGCAGGTCGGCACGGTCGGCGCGATCAACCTGCACCCGAACCTGGTCAACGTGATCGCGTCGAGGGCGACGGTCACGGTGGACCTGCGCCACACCGACGAGGCGCTGCTGCAGCGGGCCGAGGCCGAGCTGGCGGGCTTCGTGCAGCGGCTGGCGCTCGAGCAGGGCGTGACGATCGCCGCGACTTCGCTGGCGCGCTTCGAGCCGGTGCGCTTCGACGAGCGGCTGGTCGGCTGCATCGAGCAGGCCGCCGCGGCGCGCGGGTTGACGCAGCGGCGCATCACGTCGGGCGCGGGGCATGACGCGCAGATGATCGCGCGCATCGCGCCGTCGGCGATGATCTTCGTGCCGAGTCGCAGCGGCATCAGCCACAACCCGCGGGAGTTCACGTCGCCGTCACAGTTGCGCGATGGGGCGAACGTGCTGCTCGACGTGCTGCGCGAACTGACCCAATAACCCGGATGCCGATCCGGGGTTCCAGGGTCACGAATCCCGGATGGGCCTCCGGGCGACGAGCGTCTCACCAATGACCTGCTCCTGCGCCTCGACCAGCGACGGCACGAACTTCGCGCCGTGCCCGAGCGCGCTCGCCAGCGTCAGCGACTGGTGCACCGCCTCGCCCAGCCAGGCCGGCACCGTCAGGCTCTCGGCCAGGTGGGTGTAGTAGCGCAAGTCCTTGCGCGCGTTGTCGAGCTCGAACGACAAGCCCTTCACATCGCCCTGCAGCGTCTTCGCCATCGCCTGGAACAGCCCGGAGTTGACCGCGCCGACCGTCGTCACCGCCACCAGCTGCCCCAGGTCCACACCGGCGCGCCGGCCGACCGCGAAGGCCTCGGCCGTCGACGTGCAGATGGCCTGCGCCATGAAGTTGTAGAGCAGCTTGACGACATGCCCCGCGCCCGGCGGCCCGACGTGGTGCAGGTTCTCGGCGAAGCAGCGCAGCCACGGCTCGACGCGCGCGAAATCGGCCTGCTCGGCACCCACCATCACCGTCAGCCGGCCGGCCTCGGCATCGGCCGCCGAACGCGCGAGCGGCGCATCGACCAGCAGCACCTGCTGCGCGGCACAGCGCTCGCGCAGCGCCGCGGTCGACGCCGGCTCGCTGGTCGAGCAATCGATGATCACCAGCCCCGGCTTCGGCCGCGCCAGCAGCCCGCGCTCGCCGGCGAACAGCCCCTCCACCTGCGGCGTGCCGGTGACGCAGATGAACACCGCATCGCAGCGCGCGGCCAGCTCGGCCGGCGACTCGGCCCGCACCGCGCCACGCTCGACCAGGTCGGTCACGCGCTCGCGGTTGCGGTGCACCGTGAGGTGCAGCGCATGGCCCTTCAGCTGCAAATTTTTCGCCATGCCGTGGCCCATCAGGCCGCTGGCGCCGATGAATCCGATGTTGCTCATCTGGTGATCTCCTCGTGATGTGTTGGCAAGAGTGTTGGCAGAATCGGCAGCTCATGACCCGACCCACCGAGCCCCCGCCGCTGCCTGTCGAAGCGCAGGACGTCGCGCGGCTGCTCGGCGAAGACATCATCTTCGGCCGGCTCGCGCCCGGCAGTCGGCTGGTCGAAGACCCGCTGATGGCACGCTTCGGCGCCACCCGCCACGGCGTGCGCCAGGCGCTGGCCGAGCTGGAGCGCATCGGCATCGTGGTGCGCGAGAAGAACAAGGGCGCCAGCGTGCGCGCGCTGGCCGCCACCGAGGTGCGGCAGATCTACGAGGTGCGCGAGTTGCTGCAGCGGCAGGCGGCGCTGCGCATTCCGCTGCCGGCCGATGCCGCGCTGGTGTCGGCGCTCGAAGCGCTGCAGCGGCAGTTCGTCGCGGCGCTGCGGGCCGGCGACCACGGCACGGTGCACCGCATCAACGACGAGTTCCACCTGACGCTGTTCGGCGGCTGCGGCAACCCGTACCTGGTCGGCTCGATCCGCCACTACATGTGGCTGAGCCTGCCGGTGCGCGCCCAGCGCACCGCGGCGGCCGGCCATGCGGAAGCCGCGGCCGACGAGCACCTGGAAATGATCCGGCTGCTGAAGGGCCGCGACAACGCGGCACTCGCGGAGTTGTGCGTGGCGCATCTGCAATTGGCGAAGCAGGACTACCTGGAGAACGCGGGTCACCAGCGGTGATGGACCTGGGCCTTCGCGTGCTTCTCGTAGATCGCATCCACGGCCTGCAGCGTCGCGGCTGACAGGGCGGGCAGGTCCGCCGCGCGCATGTTCTCCTCGATCTGCGTCGGCCGGCGCCCGCCCGGGATCGCGCAGGTCACCGCCTCTTGCATCAGGATCCAGCGCAGCGCGAACTGCGCGAGCGTCTGGCCGGCCGGCACCAGCGGGCGCAGCGCCTCCACCGCGTCGAGCCCGCTCGCATAGTCGAGCCCCGAGAAGGTCTCGCCCTTGTCGAACGCCGCCCCCTCGCGGTTGAAGCTGCGGTGGTCGTCGGCGGCGAACTGCGTCTGCCGCGTCAGCCCGCCCGACAGCAGCCCCGACGACAGCGGCAGCCGCGCGAGGATGCCGACGCGGCGCGCCAGCGTCTCGCGGAACAGCAGCTCGGCCGGGCGCTGGCGGAAGATGTTGTAGATGATCTGCACCGACTGCACGCCGGGGAAGTCGATCGCCTTCAGCGCCTCCTCGACCTTCTCGACGCTGACGCCGTAGTGGCGCAGCTTGCCGGCGCGCACCAGGTCGTCGAGCACGCCGAACACCTCGGGCATGTAGTACACCGGCGTCGGCGGGCAGTGCAGCTGCAGCAGGTCGAGCGCGTCGGTGTCGAGGTTGCGCAGGCTGCGCTCGACGAACGCGGTCAGGTTCTCGCGGGTATAGCCCTCGGCCACGTGCGGGCTCAGCCGCCGCCCGGCCTTGGTCGCCACGTAGAACGGCTCGCCGCGCTCCTTGCGCAGCCGCGCGATCAGCCGCTCGCTGTGGCCGTCGCCATAGACATCGGCGGTGTCGAAGAAGTTGACACCGAGGTCGAGCGCGCGGTGCAGCGCGGCCATCGATTCGTCGTCGTTCACCTGGCCCCAGGTGCCGCCGATGGCCCAGGCGCCGAAGCTGATCGTGGACACCTTCCAGCCGGTGCGGCCGAGTTCGCGGTAATGCATGGAGACTGCCTTCAGGAATGGGATTGCGATTATCGATAATTCTGGCGCAGCTGGCCAAGGGCCAATTGCGAACCCTTCTCATCGCGGGGTCGCCGCGATTTATCATGCGCGGCTGGACGGCAGTCGTCCTTCGCCCCCTCAATCGCCAGCCATCGCGGCCTCGCATGGAACCGCCTCCATGTCGAGCATCGCCCAGCCAGCACAAGTGCCCGCAACAGGGCATCGGAGTCCGTTTCCCATGGCAGTTCCCTCCCTCTCCCGGCCGCTGACGGCGGTTGCGCTCGCGATCGCGTCGTGGCCCGCCGCGCTGCACGCGCAACAGGCCGATGTGCCCGAAACCACGCCCCAAGCCGCCCCGGAGGTCACGCTCGAACCGGTGCAGATCAGCGGCAACTGGCTGGGCAGCGGCCTGCAGAACAGCGTGAAGAGCTTTGCAGGCGCACGCACCGTGGTGCGCAAGAGCGAGATCGAGCAGGCCGGCGCGGTGTCGATCGGCGACGTGATGCGCCGCATCCCCGGCGTGCAGGCGACCGAGAACTCCGGCACCGCCGGCAGCGCGATCTCGCTGAACATCGGCGTGCGCGGGCTGACCGGGCGCTACTCGCCGCGCTCCACCGTGCTGCTCGACGGCATCCCGCTGGCGGTCGCGCCGTACGGCCAGCCGCAGCTGTCGTTCGCGCCGGTGAGCCTGAACAACATCGAATCGGTCGACGTGGTGCGCGGCGGCGGCGCGGTGCGCTACGGCCCGCAGAACGTCGGCGGCATCATCAACTTCAACACCCGCTCGATCCCGGCGACCGACACGCTGAGCGGTGATGCGACCGTGCGCTACAACAGTTTCGGCGAAGGCGGGCACAACACGCAGTACAGCCTGTTCCTCGGCCGCGAGCTCGACAACGGGCTCGGCCTCGCGCTGCTGTACTCCGGCCTCGACGGCAGCGAATGGCGCGCCGGCAGCGACGAGAAGGTCAACGACCTGGCGCTCAAGTTCCGCCAGCCGCTCGGCGGCAAGGCCGAGGTCTACGGCAAGGTCTCGTACTACGACGTCACGTCGCGCACGCCCGGCGGCCTGACGCCCGACCAGTACGACGCCGACCCGTTCCAGAACACCCGGCCGACCGACTACTGGAGCGGCGTGCGCAAGGGCATCGACCTCGGCTGGCTGAACCCGCTGTCGGCCACGCAGGAGGCGGAGGTGCGGCTCTACTACAACGAGAGCTCGCGCACGAGCGTGCTGGTCCCCGTCGGCGGGTTTTCGCTGACGCACCAGCCGCGCAACTACCGCGTGCTGGGGATCGAGCCTCGCTACACGCAGCGGCTGGCGTTCGGCGCGGTCGCGCACGACGTGACGGTGGGCTACCGGTTCATCCGCGAACGCGGCAACGACAACCAGTTCTCCGAGAGCCTGATCAGCGGCGCGGTGACCGGCGCCTCCAGCTTCGAGAACAAGACCGACGCCCACGCGGCGTACGTCGACGACCGCATCGCGATCGGCGAGTGGCGCATCACGCCGGGCGTGCGCTTCGAGCACATCAGCTCCCGGCGCATCAACGACGCCGGCGACAGCTTCGACGTCGACAACGACAAGGCGCTGCCGTCGTTGAACGTGGCCTGGCTGGTGACCGATGCGTGGACGCTGTTCGGCAACTACAACACCTCGTTCGGCCCGGTGCAGAACATCCAGCTGAACTCGCAATCGGCCGACAACCCGCTGAAGCCGGAAGTGGCGAAGACCTTCGAGCTCGGCACGCGCTGGAAGAGCGCGACGCTGAGCGCCGAACTGACGGTCTTCCGCCTGCGCTTCGACAACCAGATCCAGCAGCTTCCGGGCAGCACGCCGGCGAAGTTCGCGAACGTCGGCGAGACCAAGCACGACGGCATCGAGACCGCGATCGACTACCGCTTCGACAAGGACGGCGCCTTCGCCGGGTTGAACCTGTTCGCGAACTACACGCACACGCGGGCGCTGCAGGATTCGGGCAGCACGGCCGGCAAGGAGCTGCCGTTCTACTCGCGCGACACCGACACCCTCGGCGCGCGCTACGTGCTGGGTGCCTGGGCGTTCAACCTGTCGACCACGCACCAGAGCTCGCAGTTCTCGGACAACGCGAACACCTGGGCCGAAACGGTCACCGGTGGCAACGGCCTCGTCCCCGGCTACCGGTTGTGGAATGCGCAAGTGGGCTGGAAGCTGCCGACCGCCACCGCGGTCGACCTGCAGCTCGGCGTCAACAACCTGGCCGACAAGCGCTACTACACGCGCAACGTCGACGGCAACGCCGGCCGCATGGTGGGCGCGCCGCGCACCACCTACGTGCAGGCGCGCGTGGCGTTCTGATGAGCACCGCCGCGCAACCGACCTCCCGGCGGCAGGGCCTGCGCCGCGTGTGGCTGCGGCTGCACCGCTGGCTCGGGCTGAGCGTCGGCTGGGTGCTGGCGCTGGTCGGCCTGCTGGGCGCGGTGCTGGTGGTCGCGCAGCCGGTCGACCGCTGGGCGCACCCGAACCTGTTCAAGGCCGAGGCCCACGCTGCACAGGCCGTCGCGCTGGAGCCGATCCACCAGCGGCTGGCGGCCGAGTTCGGCAGCACCAGCACCTTCACCTTCCGCCCGCCGCGCACGGCCGACGACACGCTGTGGGTGCTGGTGCGCGCCAAGCGCTGGAGCGGCACGGTCTATGTCGACCCGGCCACCGGCCGCGAGCAAGGCCGGCGCGGCGACAGCGAGGGCTTCGTCGGCTTCGCGTTCAAGCTGCACAGCTCGCTGCTGCTGCAGGACACCGGCAAGGCGCTGCTCGCCGGCGGCGCGCTGGTCTACCTCGCGATGCTGGTCACCGGCGCAGTGCTGTGGTGGCCGCGCCGCTGGCCGCCGTCGTGGCGCGTCGAGCTGCGCCAGGGCGTGCTGCGCGGGCTGTTCGACCTGCACCGCACCGGCGGCGTGCTGATGGGGCTGGTGATCGCGGTGTCGGTGGCGAGCGGGGCCTACATGGCCTGGCGGCCGCTCGGCGAGGCCGTCAGCTGGCTGGCCGGCGCGAAGACCACCGGCGCGCCGAAGCTGCCGAAGGACACCGCGGGCGGCACGCCGGTGACGGTCGACGAGATGGTCGCGCAGGCGAAGCAGCGCTTCCCGTCGGACCCGATCGGCTACCTCCAGCTGCCCGGTGCGCCGGACCGCCCGGTGCGGGTGCGCATGATGCTGCCGGACGATCCGCACCCGAACGGCCTGACCAACGTCTGGCTGCACCCGCGCACCGGCGAGGTGGTGGGCGTGCAGCGCTGGAGCGAGCTGGACCCCGGCGCACGCGCCGTGGCCTGGGTCTACCCGTTGCACGTCGGCGAGCTCGGCGGCCTGCCGCAGCAGGTGCTGACCTTCTTCAGCGGCCTGGCGTTCGGCGGCCTCGGGCTGACCGGCGTGTGGCTGTGGTGGCGCCGCCGGCCGGCGTAGACCACCGCGCCTCGTTGCGTCACACAGGCGCACGCGTCATCACGCATCGGCACCCGTCCGTGCCGTTTGTCTGAGCCAGCGCGGCGCGTTCTGCATTCTTCCTGCAGAACTGTTCGATAGCGTGTCCGCTTCCGGTGTGGACACGAAGGCGGACGGGCATGAGCGGCAGCAACGACGAGATGGAAACCCAGTTGATGCGCTGGCCGCTGCGGCTGCTGCTGCAGGGGCTGGACGCCCGCGACGAAAGCGCGGTGCGCCGCTTCCTGGCGCGCGCCAGCCGCCAGCTGAAGCACGACTGGCAGGTGGTCCACGACGGCGATGCCGACGTCGTGATGGTGGCGGGGCTCGAGGTCGACACGGTGCGCGGCATGCTCGAGCCGCCGTTGATGACGCTGCACGTCGTGCCGCCCGGGCAGGATTCGCGCGCACTGGCCTGGCGCACCGGCCGCGCCCCCGGTTCGGTGCTGACCAGCCCGCTGCAGTTCGATGCGCTGGTCGAGGCGCTCGAATGCGCCGAGCACTGCGCCACCGGCGAGGTGCCGGCCACGTTCACGCAACTGTCCGCCGGCTGCCGCTTCCGGCTGCGCCGCTGGCCGCCCGCCGGGCTGCTGTGGGACGACGCCGAGAACCTGCGCCTGGCCAGCTTCCTGCTGACCCGCTCGCTCGACCTCGAGAAGCTGATGCGGCTCAGCAACGTCACCGCCGACAAGTGCGTCGCGTTCATCACGCGGATGGCCTCGGCCAACCTGTTGCACCTCGAACCGGTGGGCACGGGCGCCGGGCCTGCCGCGTTGCCCACGCTGCCGCCCTCCGCGGCCCCGGCGCGCCGGACCGCCCGCGCCCCGGGCGGCCCACTCAACGCGATGCGCCGATGGCTGCGCCTGGCGAGCCGCTGAGGAGGCACCGATGCCGCATGCCGCATTTCCCGAGATCGCGTTCCACTGCTTCACTTCGGAAACCGTGGCGGCGCCGCGCGATCCGGCCGCGATCGCCCTCGCCGGCATCTGCCGGCAATCCGGCGTCGAAGGCTGCGCGCTGGTCGACGCGTCCACCGGGGCGGTGCAGTACGTCAGCGGCCGCCACCGCGGCGATGGCAGCGCCTGGGAGGCCGCGGCCGACTACTGGCGCCTGTACCACCGGCAGCAACGGCATTTCGCGCCGTGGGGCCCGCTGCGCGCCGCGGTGTTCGTGCACACCGGCGGGGCGATCGGCGTGCTGCCGTGCTGCGACGAGCCGCCGCTGGTGGTGGTGGTCTGCAGCCGCGGCGACGGCGTCGACTGGGAAGAATGCGAACGCCTGGCGCGGGCGCTCGGCGCGGTGCTCCGGTCGCTGCTCGACCGGCCGCTGGTCGACGCCGCCGCCTGATCGCGCCGCCGCAGGCCATCCGACCCCCTTTCCATCGCGACTCCATGGGGAATCGATACCCGAATCCGATGCACCAATACCAATTCATGCCACGTCTCGCAAGCATTGCAAGCGGGTGAAACCGCTTCCACTTCGAACCGGGCCGGCCTCCTACCATCCGGCGGACTTCAGCCTCGGCGACCCCTGAGTCCCGAGCCCGCGAAGCCCCACAAGGAGGACGACCCATGTTTCCGTTTCGAAGCAGCAAGCTTTGCCTGGCGTTGATCGTCGGCGCCGGCTTCACGCAGCTCGGCCATGCCGCCGACCTGGCCACCGGCCGCTACACCGTCCGCTCGTCGTTCAGCGGCCTGTGCCTGGCGGTCGACGGCGCATCGACCGCCGAAGGCGCGAACGTCGTGCAATGGGCCTGCGACAACGCGGCCGCGCGCCAGTTCGACCTGCAGCGCGACGCCCAGGGTTACTACCGGCTGGTGAACGTGAACAGCGGCAAGGTCGTCGACGTGCAGGACATCTCGACGGCCAACGGCGCCAACGTGCACCAGTGGACCTGGCTCAACGGCGACAACCAGCGCGTCGCGCTGCAGGACCTGGGCGGCGGCAAGTACTACGTGCGCTTCAAGCACAGCAACAAGTGCATGGACGTCGGCAACGCGAGCCGTTCGCCGGGCGGCGCCATCGGCCAGTGGGAGTGCAACGACGGCGAGACCGAGAAGTGGAGCTTCGTGCCGGTGGCCGGCGCGCCCGCCCCGGCGCCTGCGCCCGCACCGGCTCCGACGCCGGCCCCCGCCCCGTCGTCGCGCTACAGCGTGCGCTCGAACTTCAGCGGCCTGTGCCTGGCGGTGGCCGGCGATTCGACGATCAGCGGTGCCGACATCGTGCAGATGGCCTGCAACAGCTCGCTCGGCCGGCTGTTCGACCTGGTGCGCGACACCGAGGGCTACTACCACCTGACCAACGCGAACAGCGGCAAGGTGATCGACGTGCAGGACGTGTCGACCGCCGACGGCGCGAACGTGCACCAGTGGCAGTACGGCGGCGGCGACAACCAGCGCTTCGCGCTCGACAACCTGGGCGGCGGGCTGGTGAACGTGCGCTTCAAGCACAGCAACAAGTGCCTGGACGTCGGCAACTTCAGCAAGGCCGAAGGCGGCCACATCGGCCAGTGGAGCTGCAACGGCGGCGAGACCGAGAAGTGGACGCTGGTCGCGGCCGCGCCGGCGCCTTCGCCGGCACCGGCACCAGCCCCCGCTCCGGCGCCGGCACCCGCCCCCACGCCGGCCCCGGCCCCGGCTCCCGCCCCTGCTCCGGCCCCCGCGCCGGCGCCTGCGCCGAGCCCGGCACCAGCGCCCGCTCCGGCGCCCGCACCCGCGCCTGCCCCGGCGCCGTCCCCCGCGCCTGCGCCCGCCCCGGCCCCCGCGCCGGTGCCGGTCGGCCGTGGCGCGAACGTGCCGTGGGTCGAGTACCAGGCCGAAGACGGCACGACCAACGCGCAGATCCTCGGCCCGAGCCGCCAGAAGTGGGACGCGAACCACATCGAGGCCGAGGCCATCGGCCGCAAGGCGGTGCGGCTGAACAAGACCGGCGACTACGTGTCGTTCAAGACCACCAAGGCCGGCAACGGCGTCGTGGTGCGCTACTCGATCCCCGACTCTGCAGGGGGCGGCGGCATCGACAGCACGCTCGGGCTGTACGTGAACGGCGTGCGCGTGAAGACGCTGCCGCTGACCTCGCGCTACAGCTGGTCGTACCAGGGCGGGCTGATCGGCGACCCGATCGTCGACAAGCCGGCCGGCCAGCCGCACACCTTCTTCGACGAGGTGCGCGCGCTGGTCGACACCATTCCGGCCGGCGCGACGGTGATGCTGCGCCGCGACGCGCAGGACACCGCCGCGTTCTACGTGATCGACCTGGTCGACATCGAGCCGGTGCCCGACGCACTGACGATGCCGGCCGGCTTCACGTCGGTGACGCAGTTCGGCATCCAGCCGAACGACGGCAAGGACCATGCCGACGACGTGCTGCGTGCGATGCGCTCGACCAGCAAGCTGTGGTTCCCGCCGGGCGACTACCTGCTGCAGAAGATCACCGGCGGCAACGTCGGGCTCGACAACCCGGGCATCGAGGTGCGCGGCGCGGGCATGTGGTACACGAACCTGAAGGGCCCGAAGTCGCTGTTCTTCTGCTACGGCGCGAGCGCGAAGTGCGTGTTCGGCGACTTCTCGATCCTCGGCGAATCGAAGGCGCGAGCCGAAGAGTCGGAAGGCGTGCAGAAGGCCTTCGCCGGCCCGATGGGCGCCAACAGCCTGATCGAGAACGTCTGGATCGAGCACGTGGTCGGTGCGATCTGGGTCGGCAACGATCCCCCGTACCAGACGCAGCCGACGCAGAACCTGACGATCCGCAACTGCCGCATCCGCAACACGTATGCGGACGGCATCAACCTCGACAACGGCACGTCGAACTCGGTGGTCGAGAACTGCCACCTGCGCAACACCGGCGACGACGCGCTGGTGGTGTGGTCGATCAAGTGGACCGACTGGGTCAAGGAGAAAACGTACCAGCTGGGCGACAACTTCATCAGCCCGGAAGGCAAGAACGCGCCCGACCAGGGCCAGGGCGTCAACAACGTGTTCCGCAACAACACGGTGCAGATGCCGTGGCGCGCCAACTGCTTCGCGGCGTATGGCGGTGCGAACAACGTGTTCAAGGACAGCGTCTGCGAAGACGTGCTGACCTACCCGGGCATCCTGATCGACAACGAGTTCAGCCCCTACCCGTTCGGCCCGGCGACGACGACCTTCAGCAACATCTCGCTGATCCGCGCGGGCGGCCCGATGTTCATGGAGAACACCGGCACGCCGTGGCAGCACGGTGCGCTGAAGTTCTACATGCGCGAAGGCAGCGTCAACGACATCCTGGTGGAGAACCTCGACATCGTCGACCCGACCTACTCCGGCATCGAGTTCCGCGGCTTCGGCACGGCCTTCGTGCCGCCGGGCGAGAAGTTCCACCCGGACCTGCTGCGCGACGCCGACAACGCGAGGTTCAGCAACGTCAGGCTGAAGAACGTCAGGATCACCAACCCCGGCAAGTACGGCATCGAGGTCATCGACAACGGTGGCCGCGGCGCGGTGAACTTCGACGGCGTGGTCGTGACGAACCCGGCGCTCGGCGGGCTGAAGCAGGACACCGCGCCGAGCAGCTTCTTCATCCGCGGGGCCGGCAACTCGGGCTGGTAAGCCGAAGAAGCCCCACGTCCCCGGTCGGGCGGGCCTCTCGATAGAGTGGGCCCGCATCAACCACTGCCGGGACCGCGAATGCTGAAGATCTGGGGCAATGCCGATTCGATCAATGTGCAGAAGGTGCTGTGGTGCTGCGAGGAACTCGCGCTGCCTTATGAGCGCATCGACGCCGGCCGGCACTACGGCGTCGTCGACACCGCCGAGTTCCGCCGCCTGAACCCGAACGGCCTGGTGCCGACGATCGACGACGACGGCTTCGTCGTGTGGGAGTCGGGCACCGTGCTGCGCTACCTGGCCGCCAAGCATGCGGCCGGCAGCCTGTGGCCCGACGACGTGGCGGCGCGCGCCGAGGCCGACCGCTGGATCGACTGGTCGAACTCGACGCTGTGGCCGGCGATGGTGCCGATGTTCCGCGCCTTCCTGCGCACGCCCGAGCACGAGCGCGACGACAACCTGGTCGAGGCCGCGCGACGCGAGACGCTGGAGGCGCTGGGCATCCTCGATGCGCACCTCGAAGGCCGCGCGTTCGTCGGCGGCGAGCGCTTCACGATGGGCGACATCGCGCTCGGCTGCGCGGTGTGGCGTTGGATGTCGCTGCCGATCGAGCGCGACGACCTGCCGCAGGTGCAGCGCTGGTTCGACGCGCTGTCGAAGCGCGAGGCGTACCGCAAGGTGGTGATGTTGCCGCTGGTGTGAGCGGGCGAGGCGCAGCCTACCCGCCCATCACCGTCTCGAACAGTACGTCGTCCAGCCGCCCCAGCGGCACCGACTCATCCCTCGGCTGGGCCAATGCGAGTTCTGCGACCAGCTCGCCGATGAAGGCATTCAGCACCGGCCGCGCCGGCAGCCATTCCTGCTCGCCGCTGCGGCGCTTCAACACCAGCAACTCGGCGATCTGCTGGCGCACCGCCGGATCGTCCACCATGGCGTCGACGAGCGCCTCGAACGCCATCGGCGGCGCCACCGGCCGTTCCAGCACCCACCTGGCGGCCAGCAGCGGGCGCAACACGTAGAGGTACTTCTTCGCCCGCACCTGCTCGCCCTGCAGGTACTCGCGGAAGTTGCCACGACCCATCGCGTGGTAGTGGTGGAACGACCGCACCGGACGGTGCACGGCAGCGGCAACCTCGCGAAGTCTCTGCAGGAAGCGTTCGTCGGCGCGGTACACCACCGGCGAGCTCAGCCACTCCACCAGCGTCGCATTGCCTTTGGCCAACAGCCCCAGTGCCTTGCGAAGGTCCCATCCGTTGACGTCGAACACCGGGCCGGGCACCTCTTCGATCACGTCGCGCACCGCGGTGATCCGCAGGTAGTCGCGCGCCGGTCGAGCGAAGATGAAGCGAACGTCGTAGTCCGAGTCGGGCGACGCGAATCCCCAGCCCCGGCTGCCGGATTCGCAGGCGAACAGGATGCGCACGCCTTGCTGGGTCTCGACGGCGGCGAGTCTGGCCATGATCTCGGCCCGGATGTCGGCAGCGATCGGGTGTGCGTCCTGCGGTGATGTGTCGGCGGTCATGCGGTCTCCTCGGTCGGCATTCTCGTGCCTCGCGACCGTAAAGACTCTTCACCCCGGTGCGACAATCCCGCTCCTGACCCGCCGCCCCATTTCCGCCGCCCTTCCCGTGCCCGACAACATCACCCTGCTGCGCCGACAGAACGTCCTGACGCTGTTCCAGCGCTTCGCCGAGGAACAGATGCGCGACGGCATCGCCCCCAAGGGCATGGAGCAACTGTTCGCGCAGGCGCTGCAGATCAGCCCGAGCATGTGGAGCCAGATCAAGAGCAGCCGGCCGATCGGCGACAAGCTGGCGCGGCAGATCGAGGCGGCGCGTGCCCAAGCCGTCGGCTGGCTCGACGAAGCGCATGAGCCGCAAGGGCTGACGCCCGCGGAGCTGCAGTTCCTGCAACTCGCGCTGAAGGCCTGGCGGGCGACGAATGCCGACGGGCGCAAGCAGCTGCGGCTTGCAGTGAAACAGATCACGGCCAGCGAAGACTGAGCGGCGCCCTCACTTGCCTCAGCGGTGCGCGGCGCTCTCCAGCAGCCGCTTCAGCGCCTGCAGGTCGCTCGCGACATGCGCGCAGTCCTTCTCGAAGCCCGCGCTGTCGGCCCCGACGGCACGGAACACCGTGAACGTCAGCTCGCAGCCATCGCCGTTGGCCACCGCGCGCATCGGGTTGTGGAACACCGTGCCGTCGGGCAGCGTGACGTCATGGTCCAGCACGCCGTACGGGTTGTCGGGCGCCATCTCGATCTGCACCCGGCCCATCGGCGATTCGCCGAACCAGCGCCCGCCTTCCTCGGTGATGCCGGCCGCCAGGCCCGACGCCCATTGCGGCAGCAGCGACGGCTGGCGCGCGAACTCGTAGACGACCTGCCAGGGCACGGCGATCGACACGGTGACGATGCGGACATCCTGCAGCATGGTTCGCTCCTGGGTTGGTTCGAGCCGGACTCCGGCCATCAGCGTGCCGGCTCGCGCAGCGGCACGGCCGCCACCACCAGGCCGAGCACCAACCCGCCGATCACGTCGACGACGACATGCTGGCGGATCGCGATCGTCGAATAGGCGATGCCGACGCACCAGGCCAGGTTGGCCAGCCGCAGCACGACGGGCACCTCGAGCTCGCGCAGCTGCCTCGCCAGCAGGTGGCAGGTCAGCACCGCGAACGAGACGTGCAGCGACGGGAACGCATTGCGCGACGCGTCGCCCGCGCGCAGGAACTGCAGGCTGCCGTACTGCGTCCAGTCGACGCCGAAGTCCGGCACCGCGCTCGGGTAGAACAGGTAGAACGCGAAGCCGATCGCGCTCATCAGCGCGGCCCGCGCCGTGTAGCGCAGCAGCTCGCCGCCATCCTTCGAGAACGCCGGCGCGAGCGACACATAGACCCACAGCGACGCATACACCGGCAGCAGGCCCTCGCGCAGCGTGAACCAGCGGTCGATCGCGAGCACCGGCATCACGGTCAGCGCGGCCTGCGGCGAGCGCGCGGCCCAGAAATACAGCACGAAGAACAGCGAGATGCCGGCGGTGATGCCCACCAGCTTGGCCGGCCACAGCGCGAGCAGGCGCCGCAGCGCGGCACGGGGCCAGGAAGCGGCGGGGGCGGGGAGCACGGTCGAGGTCAAAGTGGGGGATCGGAGGCGGCGCAGGCCTGCATCATCGCCCGGTTTGGCTTGGAGTCAGCTTGGGGTCGGGTTGTCGGCGCCCGGTCGCGCCGAGGTAATCCGACAGGCCCGCCACCAGCGCGTCGAACGCAACACGGCAACGCGGGCTGCTGCGCAGGTCCTCGTGCATCGTGACCCAGGTGCCGAGCGGCAACGCGAACAGCCTGGGCAGCAGCCGCACCAGGTGGGGGTCGCGCCGGGCCAGCGGCACCTGGCACATGCCGATCCCGGCGCCGGCGCGGATCAATGCCAGCTGCGCCAGGTTGCTGTCGCTGCGCATCGTGAACACCTCGCGCCGCAGGCCGTGCAAGGCCTTCTCGGCCTGGCGCAACCAGGCCGACGGCTGGTCGTAGCCGATGCTCGCGTGGCCGGCGAGCTCGTCGGGCCGGCGCGGCGTGCCGCGGCGCGCCAGGTAGTCGCGGTGCGCATGCAGCCCGAGCTCGATGTCGCCGATGTGGCGCGCGATCAGCTGCTCCTGCTTCGGCTGCACCATGCGCACCGCGATGTCGGCCTCGCGGCGCAGCAGGTCCTGCAGCTTGTCGGTCAGCACGAGTTCAATCTTCAGCTGCGGATGCGCCGCGTGCAGCCCCGCGAGGATCGGCGGCAGCACCTCGACGCCGATCACGTCGCTGCAGCTGATGCGCACCGTGCCCTTGACGATGCCGTCGGCACCCTGGCCGCCGGCGGCGCGCTCCAGCGACGCCGCGGTGCTCTGCATCGCCTGCGCATAGGGCCGCAGCGACTCGGCCGCCTCGGTCGGCAGCAGGCCGGTCTGCGAACGGGTGAACAGCACGACGCCGAGCGCCTGCTCGAGCGCCGCGACATGGCGACCGACGGTCGGCTGCGTGATGCCCAGCCCGCGCGCCGCGCCGGACAGCGAGCCTTCGTCCAGCACGCCGAGGAACGAGCGGTAGAGCTCCCAGCCGATGTTCGAGGTCATGCACAAATGTATAGCCGCAGGCTGATGTTCGGCAATTCCATTGGAACGAGGCTGCTCCCAGAATTCACTTCATCCCACCACTCACCTGGAGCACGACATGGACAAGAGCAACGGCAGCAGCAACAAGACGGCCCTGGTGCTGGGCGCCACCGGCGGCATCGGCGGCGAGGTCGCGCGCCAGTTGCGCGACGCGGGCTGGACGGTGCGCGCACTGCAGCGCAACGCCGCCGAAGCGGTGCAGCAGCGCGACGGCATCACCTGGCTGCGCGGCGACGCGATGCAGCGGGCCGACGTGATGCGGGCCGCCGACGGCTGCTCGGTGATCGTGCACGCGGTCAACCCGCCGGGCTACCGCCGCTGGGCCGAGCTGGTGCTGCCGATGGTCGACAACACGATCGCCGCCGCGCTGGCGCAGCGCGCCACCATCGTGCTGCCGGGCACGGTCTACAACTTCGGGCCCGATGCGTTCCCCCTGCTGCGCGAGGATTCGCCGCAGCACCCGCAGACCCGCAAGGGCGCGATCCGCGTGCAGATGGAGGAACGGCTGCAGGCCGCCAGCCGCCAGGGCGCGCGCGTGCTGATCGTGCGGGCCGGCGACTTCTTCGGGCCGAAGCTCGGCAACAGCTGGCTGTCGCAAGGAATGCTGAAGCCGGGCCAGCCGGTGACGGCCATCAGCAACCCGGCCGATGCCGGCGTCGGCCACCAATGGGCCTACCTGCCGGACGTGGCGCGCACGATGGTCGAGCTGCTGGACCGGCGCGACAGCCTGGCGGCGTTCGAGCGCTTCCACTTCGGCGGGCACTGGGACGCCACCGGCCGGCAGATCGCCGAGGCGGTGCAGCGCGTGGTCGCGCGCCGCACCGGACAGTCGCCGCGCATCACCGGCACGCCGTGGTGGCTGCTGCGCCTGGCGTCGCCGTTCGTCGCGACGCTGCGCGAACTGATGGAGATGCGCTACCTGTGGCAACGGCCGGTGCAGATGGCCAACGACCGGCTGGTCGCGGTGCTGGGCCGCGAGCCGCACACGCCGCTGGACACGGCGGTGGAGGAAACGCTGCGGGGCATCGGCTGCCTGCCGGAGCCGGCATCTCGCGTCCTGGCGATGGAGTGACAGAAATTACCGCGGCGGCCGTGCGGTTTGTCCTGCGGCCGGAACCGGCACGTCGAGACCGCGACTCAGCCTGCATCACCCGAGCGGTTCGCGGTGTGTATCACCAGGAGCAGTCACATGGCCCCCATTCACGCCAATCCATCCCGCAACGTCACCTGGAAGCCTGCACAGCCATCCGCTGAAGCGCGCGAGCGCCGCGCCGGCGTCGACGAAAAGTTCGGGCGATCACGGGATGGCGCCCAAGGATTCTTCCGTGGACTTTTCTCGGGCAGCCAGGCGGCCACGCCCGTTCAGCACCGGAGTGCCCCGACCGGGCAAATCTCCAAGAAGCAGGTGTGCGACCAGATCTACCGAATCTCGCGGGAGGTGATCCACCAGGTGGACGACCAGCCAGAACTCGGGGGCGCCGGGCTGAAGGAGGCCTGCGAGAGGCTCGCCGAATGCGGTCACAACTTGCTGAGCCTCAGCGAAGGCAAGGGCGTGCGAAGCGGCATCCGCAAATGGCTGAACGGATTCGAGGCGAATTACAAGAACCTGATCGAGAACAACAGCCCGAAAAGCCACGACGCGATCGCCAATCTGTGCTTCAACTATTCCGAGCAACTGGACAGGCTCGCCGGCGTCATTCGCCCGTTGCGTCCGGCGGCGTCCAACGGTTGAGCGACACGGCCCGACGTCAGGCCCCGCGCCCGAACCGCGCGAGAAACGCCACCACCGCCTCGTCGCGGAAGTAGTTCGTGTGGAAGGTCGTCGCCGTCTTGCCGAGCGACAGCAGCTCCGGCTTGCCCTGCGCCGGCTGGCCGAGGAAGCCCATCGACCCGGTGTCGACGACCAGGTCGTTGGCGCCGGGGAACACGATGTCGGCGCCGAGGTTCGCCAGCTGCAGGCCGGGGTTGCGGAAGCGCGTCCAGAACTTCCACGCCGGCTCGCCGAGGTTCGGCTCGAAATCGGCCGACACCACCGCGAAGCGTGGCTGCACCAGCCAGCGGTCGTCGAACAGCGCGCGTGTCTCGGCGTTGTCGGTGATGCGCTGCTGGCTCGCGAGGCCCGGCACCAGCGCCACCGCCGCGTCGGCCAGCGGCAGCGCCGCGCCGAGCTGCAGCGTCTTGCCCAGCACCTTGGCGAGCCCGGCCGCGCCGGCCGCCAGCGGGAACACCGTGCTCGCCGCCTGCCCGGCCAGCGACAGCGCGTTCGCGATGTTGGCCAGCATGTCGAGCGCGGCACGCAAGCGGTATGGCGACGCGAGGCTGGTGCCGCCGAGCGGCGAGCCGACGAACGCCACCTGCTGCACCCGCACCGGCGCGAGCCGCAGCAGCCACGACGCGACCAGCCCGCCGCGGCTGTGGCACACGATGTCGATCGGCCCGGCGATGCCGCGCAGTGCGCGCTGCAGGTCGAGCGCGTTCAGCCACGGCGCGACCGACAGCGTCGGGTGGTCGAACGCGAAGATGCGCTCGCCGTAGACCTGCTGCCACTGCGCGAGCAGCGCGACGCCGGCCGGTGTCGCGCCGAGCTGGTCGAACCACATGTCGCTGTTGCTGAAGGTGCCATGCACCAGCAGCAGCGTGCGCTGCGCGCCGCCGGGCTGCGGCGCGGGCGCCGGCACCAGCGCGCCGCCAACCCACTGGCGCAGCCCCTGGTGCGGCGTGAGCCGCGCGTCCAGCGCGACCAGCGACTGCGCCACGCGGTTCGGCCCGATGTCGTCGTACTCGAAGCGCTGCAGCAGGTCGCCGAAGCCGAACCAGCCGGCGCGCCGCGAACGGCCGCGCAGCACCTGGGCGGCCGGCGGCTCGTAGTTCCAGCGCAGCACGCCGTCGTCGTCGCGCAGGCTGACGCTGGCGCGCGGATCGGCCATCGACGGCGTGAAGCCGCGGCGCCGCCGCATCGAGATCGGCAGCGCCGGGGCCTGCGCGGGCGCCGGCTCGCGCAGGCCGAGGCGTGCATCGGCCGCCGCCCACGGGGCGGCGCTGAACGGCAGCGGATCGCTGGTCAGGACAATGTCGTTCATGCGCGCTCCCCGAGGGCCAACGCGGCCGGCGCGACGATCGGCAGCGGCGTGACCTGGTGCTCGCGCGCGATCGCGATGTCGAGGATCGAATCGAAATCGCGCGGCTCGCGCAGCGCCTGCACGCCGGCTTCGCGCGCCTCGCGGAAGCCGCAGTGCTCGGTCAGCCGCACGCTTTCCAGCGGCGCGAGCTTGCCGTCGCGGATCAGCCCCCACACCTCGCGGTAGCTGGCGCGGCCGGCCCGCCACGGCCGCGTCTGCGCGCCGGGCGAGCCGCTGCGGTGCTCGTCGCTCGGCGGCATCGCGTCGCCCGGGTTGATCACCTCGCGGTACGCGAACTGGTAGTCGCGGTGGCGCCAGTAGCCGGGCAGCGCATGGCCGTCGAGCAGGAACACCACCGGGTGGATGTCGACCAGCTCCAGGCAGGCGGCGAACAGCAGCGTCAGGTCGATGCAGGTGCCCATGCGCGCCGCGCGCACCGCACTCGGCGTGCGCAGCCGCTGCGAATCGAGTGCGCGGTTGTAGGTGGGCGGCGGGTTGATGTAGCCGAGGTCCCATTCGTGCAGCAGCGCCGACCAGATCGCCTCGACCTGCAGGTCGACGTTCTCGAGGCTGGCCGGGTCGGCGGTCGACGACGACTGGTAGCCCTCGAAGCCGGCGCTCGGGTCGTCGCGGATCACCCGCACGTAGCGCTGCGCGAGCGTGATCGCACGCTCGACCGCCGGGTCGCGCGGCAGCACGAACGACGGCAGCCAGACGCCGCTGGTGCTGTTGTCCAGCCACTGGTCGACCGGCATCAGCCGCATCGCGTAGGTGTCCTTGTGGATGACCCGGCCGTCGACCATCACCTGCACGAACAGGCTGCTGACGACCGCCTCGGAGACCGAGCGCATCAGCCGCGCCGTCAATGGCATCTTGACGCGCGCGCCGAGGCTGGTGCGCTCCTGCGCCAGCTCGATCTCGGCCTCGTAGCGCGCGCGCTCGATGCCGCAGTTCAGCTCGACCAGCACCTGTGCCCGCGTCGGCGGCTGCGTGACCGCGCCGCGCAGCTCGAAGCGGTGGAACAGCGCGCTGCGCTTCTCGGCGGGGTCGCCCTGGTTGTGCAGCTCGGCGTAGTTGAATTCGGTGCGCGGCTCGACGACCGCGCGCAACAGCGCACGCGACGTCGACGGCGCACGCGCGGCCGCCGCGGGCCGGGCGAGGTGCGGCGCACTGCGCTGCGCGACCAGCGGTGCCCGTGCCCACAGCGCGATGCCGGTGCCGGGCACCAGGTCGACCTGCGAGCGCGTCGCGGCCCAGGCCTGCTCGAACGCGACCGGCAGGTTCCACGCCTGTGCCGCGAGCTGCGCATACAGCGTCTCGAAGAAGTAGCCGGCCAGCGCGTCGTCGAACGCATCCTGGAAGCCCATTGCCGCCAGCACGCCGGCCGGCAGCAGCTGCGGCGCGATGCGGGCCGCGGAGTTCCACAGGTTCAGCCCGACGAAGAACGGGCGGTGCCGGCCGCCGCCGGTCAGCGCATGCGCCAGCTCGGGCGGCGCCACCATCACCGGCAGGCCGTCGCTGCGCCGCATCAGGCAGCCGTCGACCACGCCCTGGTCGTCGCGCTGCCAGTCGGCGGCGCTGCGCCGCTCGTCGCGCAGCGTCACCGCGACATCGGTGCCGGCACCGTTGGCCAGCTGCGCGATGCCTTCGTGGTTGTCGAAGCCGCAGAAGTGCACCACCTCCGGCTGGAACGCCGCGCACAGCGCGGCCAGCTCGGCCAGCGTCGGGTTGACGGCCACGCGCCAGCGCGGGTCGTCGCCGTGCAGCCCGAAGGCGCGGCGCACCCGCTCGGTCTCGTCGGTGGCGTCATAGGCCTGCGCCAGCGCGCCGGGCAGGCTCTGCACGACCAGCACCCGGCCGTCCATGCGGCGCGCCGGCAGCGGCCGCCGCTCGGCGAGGTCGAGGTGACGCATCACCGTCAGGCCGTGCCCGCCCGAGGCCGCGGACCCGCCCGCGCGGCGGTAGCGCCGCGTCGCGCGCGACAGCACGAACTCCCACGGGAAGATGCGCCCCTCCCAGCCGACGCTCTCGGCCTCGAACGGCATCGTCACGACGACGCGGCCGGCCTGCGCGATCTCGCGCAGCGCCTCGTCGCTGAGCCCGAAGGCGTTCAGCGTCGCGGTGGCATCGGCCTGGTGGCGGTCGGCCACATCGGGCATGTCGCGCCAGCGCTCGCGGCTGCGCAGCACGTAGCTCCAGCGCATCGCCTCGTTGGCCAGCGAGCGGGCGCGCACCGCCGGGTCCGGCACCGTGCCGGGGCCGCCGAGCCGGTAGCGCTGCGTGGCGGTGACGACCTGGATGCGGGACAGGAAGCCGTCGGCTTCGTTTTGCGGGGGCATGGGGTTCTCCGGGCTCGGACAGGCCGCGCGGAGTCTATCGGGCCTCGGGCCTGTCGCCCCTCGGCCTCAGTCGGAGCGGGTGGCGCGGACCACCAGCGCGTCGCTGCGGTCGGCGTTCGGCGCCATCACGTACAGCGCGCGGGTGTCGGCATCGAAGAACGCGATGCCGCTGAATGCCAGCCCGTTGGAAGCGCAGTCGTCGCCGCTGAGCGCGAGCACGATGCCGTAGGCATTCGCGTCGCTGCGCGGCGCCAGCGAGCCGTCGATGCGGCAACCGGTTCCGCTGCCGCTGAGCACGCCTTGCGCGTCGATCGACAGCGTCGCCGCCAGGCTGTCATCGGGCCGCGCCGCCTGCGCGTCGTAGGAGCCGGCCACGTCTTCGAGCGCGGCGGTGCGTGCAAAAGCGGGGTTGTAGGTGCTCGTGAAGCCGAGGCTGTCGTCGAACAGGCTGCCGTCGAAGCGCTGCTGCGCAACGGCGGTGGCGCTGAACGGGGTGGCGGCGACCGTGCCGTCGGCGAGCCGGAAGTCGATCGCATCGGTCGACGCGAACGCGCCATCGACACCGGCGCCGCTGCCTTGCACCAGGCCGGCCACCGAGTCGGGCGCGTCCTGCGCGGAATAGAGGATGCTGAAACTGCCGTCGGCGAAAACCAGGCCGGTCAGCGTGCGGTGGTCGGCGGTGCTGCCGGTCCACCAGCCGGCCGCGACGGTCGGGACCGGGGCGGGGGTCACCGTGCCGCCGCCTCCAGTGCCTCCACCGCCCGCGTCGGTCGCGCCGCCCCCACCTCCGCCGCCACCACAGGCACCGAGCAGTGCCGCCACCCCCATCGCCACCAGCAATCCCGAACGACGTTGCATGAGAACCTCTTCGACCCGTGCCAAAAGGCCCGATTGTTCGAGTACGTCGCGCAGCCGCCCACGGGAGACATGTACTTCCAGGCCGCTGTCGCGCGATGCAGTCGATGCAAGTGCGACTTCGGACCGGTTAATATACGATTCATATACACTTCGTACATTACTCCAGAGAATCGCCATGGGCATCGTGAAAATTTCAGACCAGATGCATGACAACCTGCGCAGCGCGAGCGACGCGCTGAGCCGCTCGATCAATGCGCAGGCCGAGCACTGGATGCGCGTCGGCATGCTGGCCGAGCTGCACCCCGCGCTGAGCTACGGCGACATCTGCCAGCTGATGCTGCGCGCCGCGCAGTCGAACGAACCGGGGCTGTCGTTCGTGAAACCCGTTCCGCCGGCCCCGGCCGCCGCCCGCACCCCGCGCAGGGCCGCCCGATGAACCGCCCCGCCCGCTCCGTGAAGATCCACCCGGCCGCCGACCTCGCGATGGCGCGCGCCGCCGGGGCGCTGGCCGCCGACGTGCTGCGCATGATCGCGCCGCACGTGAAGGCCGGCATCAGCACCGGCGAGCTCGACCGGCTGTGCCACGACCACATCGTCGAGGTGCAGAAGGCGGTGCCGGCCAACATCGGCTACCACGGCTACACGAAGACGATCTGCGCCTCGGTCAACGAGGTGGTGTGCCACGGCATCCCGTCGGTCGACGAGGTGCTGCGCGACGGCGACATCGTCAACATCGACGTCGCGGTGATCCGCGACGGCTGGTACGGCGACACCAGCCGCAGCTTCGTCGTCGGCCAGGTCTCGCCGCTCGCGCAGCGGCTGGTCGACACCACCTACGAGGCGATGCGCGCCGGCATCCTCGCGGTGCGGCCGGGCGCGACGCTCGGCGACGTCGGCCACGCGATCCAGACGGTGGCGCAGCGCGAGGGCTTCACCGTCGTGCGCGAGTACTGCGGCCACGGCATCGGCCGCATCTACCACGACGAGCCGACGGTGGCGCACTACGGCCAGCGCGGCCAGGGCCTGCGGCTCGTGCCGGGCATGGTGTTCACGATCGAGCCGATGCTGAACGCCGGCAAGGCCGGCACGCGCACGCTGGCCGACGGCTGGACGGTGGTCACGCGCGACCGCTCGCTGTCGGCGCAGTGGGAGCACATGGTCGCGGTGACCGCGAGCGGCGTCGAGGTGCTGACGCCGTGGCCGGAAGGGACCGGCGCCTACGCGGCGCTGCCGTGATGACGAAGGGCGCCCCGCGAGGCGCCCTTTTCAGTTCGGGACCGACGGCTTCAGGGCACCAGCGAGTGCACCCAGGCCGACACCGGGTTGCCGCGGATCACCAGCCGGTTGCGCGCGAGGCATTCGAACTGCGCGCCGAGCTTGCGGGCAACCGCAAGGCTGGCTTCGTTGCCTTCGGCGACGACGATCTCGATGCGCTGGAAACCCAGCGCGCTGAAACCATAGCTGGCCAGCGAACGCGCGGCGCGGGTCGCGATGCCTTGCCCCTGGGCCGACTGGCGGACCCAGTAGCCGAGGTTGCAGACGCGGTGGACCGTGTTGAACTGGTTGAGCCCGGCACCGCCGACCAGCCGGCCGCTGCGCTCGTCGAACAGCCCGAACTCGCAGGCCTGCCCCTGGGCCAGGCTGTCGGCGCAGACATCGACCCAGTCGATCGCGTCGCGCACGCCGTAGCCGGGATGGCACCAATCCATCCAGCGGCCGATCGTGCCGGTCGATTCGCGGGCCGCTTCGGCCATCGCCCGGGCGTCGTCGCGCGTCCAGGGGCGCAGCACCATGCCGTCGAAGCGCAGGGGCTCCATCGGGTCGCGCGTGTCGATGCGGCGCGACGCGGTGTCGCCCATCTCGAACTGCCACGGCGCAGCGGCCAGTGGCGCGGCTTCGGTGGGGGGCAGGCCGTCGTCGACGACCCGCCCACTGTGATTGAAATCGCCGAAGTCGTCGAGGAACGAAGCAGCGGCATCGTCGCGGGAGCGCGCGTCACGGGAGAGGACATCACGAAAGGCCATTGTTCGCATCATCGGTAGGCGCCGTGCGCCGGTCGTCGTCGATCACGGTGTCGGCCCAGGCGCCGTCGGACGTGAAGCCGGAATGCTGCATCGTCGAAGGCGCCGCGGCGTCCGGATCGTGCCGCAGCGGCGCGCCGCCGATGCGAGACCACAGTCGCTGGAACATGGGCGCCGCATCCTCGGCGCCAGGTTTCCTGGAAGACATCGTTTCCATCCCGGAAGAGCACCGCAGGGCGGCGCGATGCCGGAGGAATGGCAAGAAGCGGTCCATGCCGCCGCGCCGGCGCAGCGCGCGATTTGTCAGCCCTCGCTTGCGGCCGGGCCGCGCCGGCACTGCGTTTGCGCCGGCCATCGACACGGCGTGCCCCTGTCATTCAAAAACTGTCAGGTGCCGATCCTGTCGGACAGCGGACACTTCTTGTTCCAGGGTGCCGCGGATCGTCACTGCGGCATGCGCGCGCCGTGGTCCAGCACCGCCCGCACCTTGCTGGCCAGCGCCCGCGCGCTGTAAGGCTTGGGCAGCAGCTCGACGCCGGGGTCGAGCCGGCCGCCGTGCACGATCGCGTTCTGCGCATAGCCCGACGTGAACAGCACCGCGATGCCGGGCAGCCGTTCGCGCGCCTTGTCGGCGAGTTCCGGGCTCTTCAGGCGGCCAGGCATCACGACGTCGGTGAACAGCAGGTCGATTGCCGCGTGCTGCGCCACCGCGTCGTCGATCACGACCAGCGCCTGGTCGGCATCGCTCGCCTTCAGCACCTTGTAGCCGAGCTCCTGCAGCATCTCGACGGTGGCGTGGCGCACCGCGGCGTCGTCCTCGACCACCAGCACCGTCTCGGCGCCGCCGCCGGCGTCGCCGGTGGCGGCCGGACCGGGCACCGCGTCGACCTGGGCCTCGGCGTCGTGCGCGCGCGGCAGGTAGACCTTGACGGTCGTGCCGTACCCCGGCTCGCTGTAGATCTTCACGTGGCCGCCCGACTGCCGCACGAAGCCGTAGACCATCGACAGCCCGAGTCCGGTGCCGCTGCCGGCCGGCTTGGTCGAGAAGAACGGCTGGAACACCTGCGACAGCACCTGCGGCGTCATGCCGCAGCCGGTGTCGCTGACGGCCAGCATCACGTACTGGCCCGGCTTCACGTCGGGCTGGCCGCGCACGTAGTCGTCGTCCAGGAAGGCGTTGCCGACCTCGATCGTCAGACGGCCATTGCCGTCCATCGCGTCGCGCGCGTTGATCGCCAGGTTGAGCAGCGCGTTCTCGATCTGCGTCGGGTCGACGAAGGTGTGCCACAGCCCGCCGGACACGATCACCTCGACCTCGACGCCCTCGCCGATCGAGCGGCGCACCAGGTCCTCGAGGCCGCCGATGAAGCGGCCCACGTCGACCACCCGCGGCGCGAGCGCCTGGCGGCGACCGAACGCCAGCAGCTGGCTCGCCAGCTTGGCGCCGCGGCGCACCGCCTCGGTCGCGCTGTCCAGCCGCTGCATCACCTTCGCGTCGTCGCGCGTCAGCCGCGACACCAGGTGCAGGTTGGCCGAGATCACCTGCAGCAGGTTGTTGAAGTCGTGCGCGACGCCGCCGGTCAATTGCCCGACGGCTTCCATCTTCTGCGCCTGCCGCAGCCGCTCTTCCGCCTGATGGCGCTCGGTGATGTCGATCGCCTCCGGCACGATCGCGACCACCGCGCCGTCGCGGTCGTGCACCGGCCGCACCGCGAAATCGAACTGCCGCCAGCCGGCCGGCAGCAGCAGGCGCATCTCCTGGCGCCGGCTGTGGCCCTGGGCCGCCGCCTGCACCGCCAGCCGCACCGTCTCGGGCATGCCGGGCGTGCGCGCGAACCACGGCGAATCCCAGAACGGCCGGCCGAGCACCTGCTCGAGCGTGGCCCCGATGCCGCGCAGCGAGGTCTCGTTGGCGTCGAGCAGGCTGCCGTCGAGCGCCAGCAGGCCCTGGTACTGGAAGCTGGTCGAGAAGATGGTGCGCATGCGGGCCTCGCTGGCCTGCAGCGCTTCGGTGCGCGCGGCGACGCGGGCCTCGAGCCGCGCCTGCAGTTCGGCATGCCGTGCTTCGGCATCGGCCAGCAGCTGGGCGGTGCGTCGTCGCTCGGCCAGTTCGGTGCGGTACAGCCGCCGGCTGCAATGCAGCGACCAGCCGAGCCAAACCGCGCCCGGCAGCAGCGCGCCGAGCATCAACGACAGCGCGATCGGCAACGCGTCCATCGTCAGCGCAGGCGGGTACGCGACAGGCGCTTCGCGTTGGCGACCGCGGTGCGGTGGACCGGCGCGAGCCCGTGGCCGAGCACGCCGAGCGCGGCCGACTGCAGCTGCGTGCCGATGGCCTGCGCCGACGGCGGCCCCCACGGCGACAGGCAGGCGCGCCACCAGAACAGCGCGAAGGCCTGCTGTGCGCGCCAGCCCTGCATCGCCATCGCGATCCACGACTGCTGGAACGCGGTGGTCTTCTCGGCGCCCATGCGGGTGAACTCGCGGCGGTCGCGTTCGGACGGGGCCGCGCCGGCCAGCGCCATGCGGGCGATGCGGTGCGCCATCACCGGCGGCACGGCAAAGGCGAGTTCGGCACTGCGTTGCGCAAGCGTGCTGCGTTGGCGTTTCGACATGACGGGCTCCTGGGTTGCAGCCACTGTAATTGCCGTGCTGCCGTGCAGCAGCGGATCGCGCCCTATTCCTACAGCGCGTGCCATCGCAGTCCGACGCACTGCGGCTCGCTGCACGCCGACCATCGCGGCATCGCAGTCGCAGCAGTGCTGCCAGCCCACCCAGGAGACAGAACCCATGGCCTACCAAGACGTCGCCAGCGTCGGCATTCAAGACGGCATTCCCGGCCGCCGTGCCGTTCCCTCCATCGCTCCCACTGCCATCGCGGTGGCCGCCGACGGCGGCCGCAGCGCGGTGTCGTGGGGCGCGGTGCTCGCCGGGGCGGCCGGCGCGGCCGCGCTGTCGCTGATCCTGCTGATCCTCGGCGTCGGGCTCGGCCTGTCGGCGGTCTCGCCGTGGGCGCGCGACGGCATCAGCGCCACCAGCTTCGGCGTCGGCAGCATCCTGTGGATCACGCTGACACAGATCGCCGCGTCGGGCATGGGCGGCTACCTGGCGGGCCGGCTGCGCACCCGCTGGTCCGACACCGCCGGCGACGAGATCTACTTCCGCGACACCGCGCACGGCTTCCTGGCCTGGGCGGTCGCATCGCTGGCGACCGCGGCGATGCTCGGCACCGCAATCGGTGGCATCGTCGGCACCGGCGCGAGGGCCGGCGGCGCGGCGGCCGCCGCGGCGGGGGCGATGGGCGCCGCGTCGGCGGTCGCGATGGCGCCGGCCGGAACGCCGGACGCGGTCGGCTACCACGCCGATGCGCTGTTCCGCCGCGATCCGTCGGCCACCGCCGCACCGGCCACGACCGACGCGCCGCCGCTGGCCGAGGTCGGCCGCATCTTCGCCGCCAGCGGCCGCGCGCCGGCGCTGCCGCTGGACGACACCCGCTACCTCGGCCAGCTGGTCGCGCAGCGCACCGGCCTGTCGCAGGCCGATGCCGAGAAGCGCGTCACCGACACCTACAACCGGCTGCAGACCGCGCTGAACGATGCCCAGGGCCGCGCACGCGACGCCGCCGACACCGCGCGCAAGGCCTCGGCGTATGCGTCGCTGTGGCTGTTCGTCTCGCTGCTGGCCGGTGCGTTCGTCGCGAGCCTGTTCGCGACCTGGGGCGGTCGCCAGCGCGACCTCTGAATCCATCCACCCACCGGAGACACTCCATGCGATCCCTGCTGCTGTTCTTCCTCGGCGTGCCGATCCCGATCATCATCCTGATCGCGCTGTTCTTTCATTGACCGACCGTCGAGATGACGAAGGTCCGCACCGGCCAGGCCGACACGCCGTTGACGCGCGACGAGTTCGGCCGGCGCTTCCAGCAACGCTGGGTCGATCCGGCCTACGACGGCGAGCGCGACGCAATCAAGCGGCTCGAGGCGATTGCCTGGTGCGCCCTCGACGAAGGCCGCAAGGCGCCGGTCACGCGCCCGGCGGGGCCCGGCTTCGCGGACCCCAGCTACGACCTGTCGGTGGACTGGCTGGCCACGCACCAGCGGCTGAAGGCGGCGCAAGCGGCCTGGGCCCGGCCCGGCACCCGCTCGCGCGTGCTGGTGGTGTGCGGCAGTGCCCGCAACGACGGCACCTGTCCCGGCGAGATGTCGAAGACCTGGCGGCTCTGCGGCCTCGTGCAGGAGGAAATCGAGAACGCAGGCGTCGAGGCCGACCTGCTCGACCTGAGCCTCGTGACCTCGGAGTACGGCCGCCGCATCCACCCGTGCAAGGGCTGCGTCGGCACCGCGATGCCGCTGTGCCATTGGCCTTGCAGCTGCTACCCGAACCACGCGCTCGACCAGGCCAGCGACTGGATGGCCGAGATCTACGAACGCTGGGTCAGCGCGCACGGCGTCGTGCTGGTCGCGCCGACCTACTGGTACCAGTCGCCGAGCCCGCTGAAGCTGATGATCGACCGGATGGTCTGCGCCGATGGCGGCAACCCCGATCCGTCGAGCACGCATGGCAAGAAGGCGGCCGAGGCGAAGGCGATCGAGGAGAAGGGCTGGGACTTTCCGAAGCACCTGGCCGGCCGCGTCTACGGGCTGGTGGTGCATGGCGACGTGGCCGGCGTCGAGCAGCAGCGGCACGCGCTGGCCGACTGGCTCGACTGGATGGGCCTGGTCGATGCCGGCGACGGCGCGCGGCTGGCCCGCTATGTCGGCTACTACGAGCCGTACTACAACAGCCACGACACGCTGGACGCCGACAGCGCGTTCCAGCAGGAGACGCGCAACGTCGCACGGGCGCTGCTGGCGGCGGTCGCGCAACTGCGCACCGGGACGCTGTCGCGGCCGGATGCGGCGCTGGAGCCGCCCCGGCCGAAATAGCCTTCACACGCGCGGCGGATCTCCTTCGCGCTGCGGATGCCGGTGCTTCGCGACCGCGGCGATGAAGGCCTGGGCTGTCTTGTCATCGCCATTGCCGAACAGCACGCCCGGGTCCGGCGACCCATCGCCCAGCGTCGTCGGCACGCCCGCCTTCTCGATCAGCGCGCGACCGGCGCCCAGCGCCAGCAGCGTCTTGCCATGCCGCCACGTCAGCGTCGCGTACTCCAGCGCCTGCCCGAGCCCGAGCAGCACCTCGACGCCCTTCGCGCCGTCCGGCAGCACGACCGCATCGAACAGCACCGGCGGCGAGTTCTCCATCGACCCGGTGGCGAGCAGCGGCTCGCCATCGGCCGTGGTCACCGCGCCGATGCGCGGCGCGACCACCGTCGCCACCGCCCCGGCCTTCAGCAACGCCGCCATCAGCTTCGCGATCGGCTTGCCGGCAACCCCGTGCGCCGCGAGCAGCGCGATGCGGCGCGTGCGGATGCTGCCGTCGCCCGGCCGTGCCTTCAGCGACAGCGGCGGCGACACCGTGACCTCCGGCCTGGCCGGCTTCGGCAGCGCGCGCGGCAGCGGCGAGGGCAGCGGCATGCCCAGCCCGTCGGCAACGGCCTTCGCGAGCGGCTTCGACACGTTCAGCAGCGACGCCACCATGCGCTCGCGCACCGCCGCCACCATCACCTTGCTCAGCTCGAAGCGGAACGCGCCGACGATGTGCGCCTGCTCGACCGGCGTCTGGCTGTCGTAGAACAGCGTGGCCTGCGTGTAGTGGTCGGCGAACTTCTCCGGCTTGCCGCGCAGCTTCTCGCCGTTGACCGGCTGCGGGAACGACACGAACCCGGTCGCGCCGGCCTGGAACGGGCAGCCGCCGCCGAGCGAGTTCGGTTCGTACGCGACGCGGCCGCGGTTCACCGTCTGCCGGTGCAACCCGTCGCGTTGGTTGTTGTGCACCGGCGCGAGCGGCGCGTTGATCGGGATCTCGTGGAAGTTCGGCCCGCCCAGGCGCGAGATCTGCGTGTCGACATACGAATGGATGCGCCCGGCCAGCAGCGGGTCGTTGCTGAAGTCGATGCCCGGCACCACATGCGCGACGCAGAACGCGACCTGCTCGGTCTCGGCGAAGAAGTTGTCCGGGTTGCGGTTCAGCACCATGCGGCCGACCGGCAGCAAGGGCACCAGCTCTTCCGGAATGAGCTTGGTCGCGTCCAGCACGTCGAAGCTGAAGGACTCGGCCTGCGCTTCGCTGAACACCTGCACGCCGAGTTCCCACTCGGGGTACTCGCCCGACTCGATCGCTTCCCACAGGTCGCGGCGGTGGTAGTCCTGATCGGCGCCGGCGATCTTCACCGCCTCGTCCCACACCAGCGAGTGCGTGCCGAGCAGCGGTTTCCAGTGGAACTTGACGAAGCTGCTCTCGCCGCGCGCATTGACGAAGCGGTAGGTGTGAACGCCGAAGCCCTGCATCATCCGGAAGCTGCGCGGGATCGCGCGGTCGGACATCGCCCACATCAGCATGTGGGTCGACTCCGGCATCAGCGACACGAAGTCCCAGAAGGTGTCGTGCGCCGACGCCGCCTGCGGCATGCCGTGGTGCGGCTCCGGCTTCACCGCATGGACCAGGTCGGGGAACTTCATCGCGTCCTGGATGAAGAACACCGGGATGTTGTTGCCGACCAGGTCCCAGTTGCCTTCGTCGGTGTAGAACTTGACCGCGAAGCCGCGCACGTCGCGCGCGGTGTCGATCGAGCCGCGCTCGCCGGCCACCGTCGAGAAGCGCACGAACACCGGCGTGCGCTTGCCGGTCTCGGCGAACGGCGCGGCGCGCGTCAGCTTGCCCAGCGGCTTGTAGCACTCGAAGAAGCCGTGCGCCGCCGAGCCGCGCGCATGCACGATGCGCTCCGGGATGCGCTCGTGGTCGAAGTGCGTGATCTTCTCGCGCAGGATGAAGTCCTCGAGCAGCGCCGGTCCGCGCAGCCCCGCCTTCAGCGAGTTCTGGTTGTCGCCGACCGCGACGCCCTGGTTGGTCGTCAGCGCCTCGCCGCCGGCGTCGGCGCGCACGCGCTGCAGCGAGCCGAAGCCGTCGTGCGACGGCGTGTCCTCGCCGCCCGCGCCGGTCTTGCCGGTGTCGTTGACCTCGCTCAGCGTGCCGGCGCCGGTCGACACCGACGCGGGCGGGCTGCGCTGGCCGACCGGCGGCGCGATCGCGTTGTCGCGACCGATCTCGTTCGGCTTGTTGGCATTGAACGGGATCGCCGCAGCGAGCGCCTGCACCTCGACGGCCTGGCGCTGCTGGCCGGACGCGCTCGGCGGGATCGGGCGGCGCTTGCCGGCGGGGGTTCTCGGGGGGGTCTTGGGCATCGGAGGGTGCTCGGAAAAGAGTCAGCGCAGGTCAGAGGTGGCCGCGTCCGGCCAGGGCCTCGCAGGCTTGCGCGCAGACGCGGCAGGCCTGGGCACAGGCCTGGCAGTGGTCCATCGGGTGCTTGCCGCATTCCTCGGCGCAGACGCGGCACAGGTGGGCGCTCAATTCGCAGGCGTCCCCGAGGTGGCTGCTGTCGCGCGCGACGAAGGCGGCAGTCAGCCGGCAGGCGTCGGCGCAATCGAGGTCGAGCGCGATGCAGCGCCGCATCGACGCCGGGTCGGGCTCGGCGAGACAGGCGACGGCGCACTGCAGGCAGGCGGTGGCGCAGGCCTGGCAGGCGGCCAGGCAGGCTTCGAGGGTCTGGTCCTTCATGGTCGTCACCGCCGTCAAGGGTTGTGTCGCGGCTTGGTGGCCTGCAGGTCGGGCGGCGCCGGCTTGTGCAGGCTCGCCTTGCTGGCCTCGGCCGACGGCAGTTCCGCCGGCGTCTTGCCGTCCGGGTTGGTGGCCGGCTTCGGGCCGGCCTTGCTGTCCGGGCTGCCGGCGTCGTGGATGCTGCGCGGCCTGGTGCCGGACGGCGCGCTGCCTGGCGTCTGCGGGGTCTGCGTGGGCTTGCTCATGTCGGTCTCCTGCGGGGCATCGCGAGCTCACCGCGGTGTGCGGTGCAGGCCCGCGCTGCGTGGTCGCAGGGCAATCCGCGTACCCACTCGGCGACGCGCGAAGGGGGTGAGCACATCGCACCGCGACACGCGCCCTTCTCCTACAGCGAACGCTTCTGAAGTGCGTAGATTGAAAGCGTTCATCCCCTCCCGCCAACGCCAAGGAGTTTCCATGCCGACCAACCACCCCGCCACCCACGCCAGCACCCGCTCGCACACCGCGACGCGCACCCGCAAGGCGCCGCCGGCCGACGCGATCAAGCTGCTGCGCGCCGACCACACCGAGGTCAAGAAGCTGTTCGGCGAGTACGAGAAGCTCGCGAAGGCCGAGGCCCCGGCCGACGAACGCGAGGCCCTCGCGCTCGACATCTGCAACAAGCTGACGGTGCATGCGCAGATCGAGGAAGAGATCTTCTACCCGGCCTGCCGCGACGTGCTCGAGGACAAGGACGACCTGCTCGACGAAGCGACCGTCGAACACGCGAGCGCGAAAGACCTGATCGCCCAGCTGCAGTCGAGCTCGCCGGACGACGACCTGTACGACGCGAAGGTCAAGGTGCTCGGCGAGTACATCGACCACCATGTGAAGGAAGAGCAGAACGAGCTGTTCCCGAAGGTGCGTCCGAAGCTCGACCGCAAGGAACTCGGCGAGCAGCTGCAGGCCCGCAAGCAGGAACTGCTGGCGCGCATCGACGCGACGCACTGACCCACGCACCCGCGCGACCGGAGCGCCCAGCCGCCATGGAGCTGTTCGCCTTCCACGTCTCGCCGATCGAGTTGATCGTGCGCGGATCGCTGATGTACTGGTTCCTGTTCCTGATGTTCCGCTTCGTGCTGCGGCGCGATGTCGGATCGGTCGGGATCGCCGACGTGCTGCTGGTGGTGCTGATCGCCGACGCGTCGCAGAACGCGATGGCCGGCGGCTACGAGACGGTGGCCGAAGGCACCGTGCTGGTGCTGACGCTGATGGGCTGGAACTGGCTGCTCGACTGGGCGACGTTCCGCTTCGAGGCGGTGCGCCGCTTCGCCGAGCCGCCGCCGCTGCTGCTGGTGCGCCACGGCCGGGTGCTGCACCGCAACTTGCGGCAAGAATTCCTGACGATGGACGACCTGCAGTCGCAGCTGCGCCAAAGTGGCGTCAGCAACCTGGCCGAGGTGCGCGCGGCCTTCATGGAATCCGACGGCCGCTTCTCGGTGATCACCCGCGAGGGCCGGCAGACGCGCCCGGGCACGCCGGCCGAGAATCCCGCGACCGACGGCTGATCAGCCCGACGCCACCGGCCGGGTCCGCTGCAACGCCGTTTCCAGCTCGTCCAGGTCGACCGGCTTCACGAAGTGCGCATCGAAGCCGGCATCGCGCGAGCGCTGGCGGTCTTCGGCCTGCCCCCAGCCGCTCAGGGCGATCAGGTGGATGTCGCGGCCCCACGCTTCGGCGCGGATGCGTCGGGCCACCTCGTGGCCGGTCAGCCCCGGCAGGCCGATGTCGAGCACGATGGCCTGCGGCCGGAAGTCGCCGGCGACGGTGAGCGCCGACGGGCCATCGTGCGCGACCCGCACCTCCCGCCCGCCCATCTCCAGCACCTCGGCGAGGCTTTCGGCGCTGTCCACGTTGTCGTCGACCACCAGCACCCTGAACGCGCCGGACCCGGCGGGCGCCGGCGCGGCGGCGGTGCGCGGCGGGTCCACGGGGGCGGACGCCGGCAACGCCGTCGCCACCAGCGGCAGGCGCACGATGAAGCGGCAGCCGCTGCCGATGCCCTCGCTGTGGGCTTCGACGCTGCCGCCATGCATCTCGACCAGCTGCCTGACCAGCGCCAGCCCGATGCCGAGCCCGCCCTGTGCCCGCGCGACCGAGCGATCGACCTGCGCGAACATGTCGAACACCCGCGGCAGCATGTCGGGCGCCAGGCCGACGCCGGAATCCTGCACCGCGATCACCGCGTCGCCGTTCTCCGGGTCGCTGCCCTGCCCTTCTTCCCGCCAGGCCGCGAGCTCGATCGAGCCGCCCTCGGGCGTGTACTTCGCCGCGTTGTTCAGCAGGTTCGCGACGATCTGGCACAGCCGCGTGGTGTCGCCGTCGACGCACAGCTCGCCGGCCGGCGGCAGCTGCACGCGCAGCTCGTGGCGGCCTGCGTCGATCAGCGGGCGGCTGGTCTCGACCGCGGTCTTCAGCACCTCGGCCAGGTCGGCGCACGTGCGGCGCAGCTCCAGCTTGCCCTGGCTGATGCGGCTGACGTCGAGCAGGTCGTCGACCAGGTGCACCATCTGGCCGATCTGCCGCTCGATCACGTCGCGCGCATGCGCCTGCGCCACCGGGCCGGGGCTGCGCTGCATGATCTGCAGCGCATTGCGGATCGGCGCCAGCGGGTTGCGCAGCTCGTGCGCCAGCGTCGCGAGGAACTGGTCCTTGCGGCGGTCGTTGTCGTGCAGCGCCTCTTCGGCCAGCTTGCGGTCGGTGATGTCGGCAATGATGCCGAGCAGCCGGCGGCCGGTGCCGCGCGCATCGCCGTCGCCGGCATAGAACACGCCATGCACCTCGATCCAGTGCAGCGAGCCGTCCGGCCACAGCACGCGGGCCTCGAAGTGCAGGTCTTGCTGCGTCGTCGCGCTCGTTTCGAACAGCGCCGCGACGCGCTCGCGGTCCAGCGGATGCACGTGCGACAGCATCACCCGGCGGCCCCACTGGCCGACCGGCTCGTCGTAGCCGAAACAGCGGTCGTGGCGCGGCGAGGTGCGCGCGGTGTCGCTTGCGAGGTCGAGTTCCCATTCGCCGATGCGCGCCGAATCGAGCGTGAACTGCAGCCGGGCCTGGCTCTCGTGGAACGCGGCGTCGATCACCGCCTGCTCGGTCACGTCGGAGGCGATCACCAGCACCGATTCGACGTCGCCCTCCTCGCCGAACTCCGGCATCAGCCGGGCGTTGAAGAAGCGCTCGCCGTGCACCGCATCGCGCATCGTGTAGTTCAGCCGCACCAGCCGGCCGGTCGCGAACACCTCTTTCAGCGCACTGTTCCATTGCGCGCCCAAGGCCGGCGGCAGGCCGAGTTCGTCGAAGGTCTTGCCCAGCATCGCCGCCGGCGCGACGCCGAGCAGGCGCTGCACGGCCGGGCTGACGTAGACGTGGCGCAGCCCGCGGTCGATGCGCGCGAAGATGTCCGGCGAGTTCTCGACCAGCGTCGCGAATTCGCGCTCGCGGCGCGCCAGCGCCAGCGTCGCGGCCATCAGCGTCTGCTCGGCCGCGACGCGCGCGCTGACGTCGCGGATCACGCACAGCCGGCCCATCGGCTCGCCCTGCGCGCCGCGCAGGCGCGACACGGTGCATTCGACCTGCATCGCGTCATCGTTGCGCTTCACGTGCAACAGCCGCGCGCGGTAGGCGCCGGTGTCGAGCAGCTCGCGCCGGCAGGCGTCGCGCAGCGCTTCGTCGGGCCAGACCTCGCGGTACAACTCGTCGGCGCTGCGGCCGAGCAGGGCCGACGCGCTCTGCCCGTACTGCCGCTCGGCGGCGGCGTTCATGAAGATCAGGTGCCCGCCGTCGTCGAACGCCAGCACCGCGTCTTCCATCTGCGACAGCACCGCGCGGCGCAGCTTGTTGCCGGCGGCGTTCGCGCTGTCGAGCGTGTAGACGTCGCTGCCGACGACGATCGCGTCGACGTCGCCGCTGCGGATCGCGCGCAGCGTGTCGTCGGCCTCTTCCAGGCGCAGCCGCAGCGCGTCGTTCTCGAGCAGCGCCTTCTGCAAACGCTCCGCTGCGCTCATTGCGACACTCCCGCCGCCGGCAACACCTCCAGCGTCCGCATCGGATCGAGCCCGCGGCGCAGACGCTCGGCATCGGACAGGTCGCCGATGAAGCGCCGCAGCGGCAGCGGCGCCAGCCGGATCAGCGTCGGCGCCGCGACGACCTGGTCTTCGGTGGCCTGCGCGACGTGCTCGCCGATGTCCAGCACCTCCAGCCGGTAGCGCCCGGCCAGGTGGGTTTCGCAGAAGCGCCGCGCGTTGACGACCGCCCGCGCCGAGGCCGGCGTCGCACCGGTGACGTAGAGCCGCAGGTCGACGAAGTCCGGCACGCGGGCGTCATCGGTCATCGCAAGGGCCGCACGTCGAGGCCGACCAGCACGCGTTCTTCGTTCGACAGGTCGCCGATGATCTTGCGCATCGGCTCGGGCACCTTGCGCACCAGCGTCGGCACCGCGAGGATCTGGTCGCCGGCCGCCAGCTGCGGGTTCACCAGCAGGTCGACCACCTCGATCGAATAACGGCCCGCGAGGTGGGTCTCGCAGATGTGCTTCAGGTTGTCGAGGGCGGCCATGGACTTGGCAGTATGCCCCGCGACGTACAGCTTCAGCTGCCACTCCGGTTTGGTCATGACAATCCCTCGCTCGATGAGTACATCGATCGATCCCCCGAGGGAATCCGGGCCGGCTTGGGAGCGGCCCCGCGCTCGGCCCGCCTCATGCACGCTGCTCCAGCGCCGCGCGCAGCTTGCGCGACGACCCGGTCAGCACGCGCTGGTCGGCGACGTACACATCGACCAGGTCGACGCCGTGGTCCCCGATCACGAACTCGCGCGCCTGGTTCGAATGCGGCATGCCGCGCGACTTGACGACCTGCATGATGCGGGTGCGCTCGCCGTTGTACTGCTGGTTCGACAACGCGATCCAGGTGTCCATCAGCGACGAGACGCCGAGGCCCGAGGTGTCGAGCTCGTCGGTGTCCGGGCCGTGCGTCAGCGTCGTGTACATCGAGGTCACGCCGCGCTGTTTCAGGAAATCGATCAACCGGATCAGCGTGGCCTGCAGCGAGCTGTCGCCCTGGTGCATCTCGAGGTTGCTGATCGGGTCGATCACGACCGCATCGGGCTGCATCGCGTTCACGATGTCGTACATCGCGACCAGGTGCTGCTCCAGCCCGTGCAAGGTCGGCCGCGACGCGTGGATCTCCAGCAGGCCCTGGTCGCGCCAGCGCCCGAGGTCGATCCCGACCGACTTCATGTTGCGCACCAGCTGCGTTTCGGCCTCCTCGTAGGCAAACAGCACCGCCTTCTCGCCGCGGGCGCACACCGCATCGATGAAGCTTGCGCCGATGCTGCTCTTGCCGGTGCCGGCAGTGCCCGAGACCAGCACGCTGGTGCCGCGATACACGCCCTGGCCGCCGAGCATCCCGTCGAGCCCGCGCACGCCCGTCGACACCCGCTCGTCGCTGGCCGGATGGTCCAGCCGCAGCGAGGTGATCGGCAGCACCGACAGGCCGCTCGAGCCGATCAGGAACGGGTATTCGTTGGTGCCGTGCGCCGAGCCGCGGTACTTGACGATGCGCAGCCGGCGCGTCGAGACCTGGTCGACGATGCGGTGGTCGAGCAGCAGCACGCAGTCGGCCACGTACTCTTCGAGGCCGTAGCGCGTCAGCGTGTTGTTGCCGCGCTCGCCGGTGATGACGGCCGTCATGCCGCGGTCTTTCAGCCAGTGGAACAGCCGGCGCAGTTCGGCGCGCAACAGCGCCTCGTTCGGCAGCCCGGCGAACAGCGCCTCGATGGTGTCGAGCACGACGCGTTTCGCGTCGATGCGGCGGATCGCGTGGTCGAGTCGGATGAACAGGCCTTCGAGATCGTACTCGCCGGTCTCTTCGATCTCGCTGCGTTCGATCTTGACCTGGTCGACGACCAGCTTGCCCTCGGCCTGCAGCACGTCGAGGTCGTGGCCGAGCGATCGCATGTTGGCGACCAGGTCGTCGGCACTCTCCTCGAAGCTCATGAACACGCCGGGTTCGCCGTACTGCTGCGCGCCATTCACCAGGAATTCGGCCGCCAGCATCGTCTTGCCGCAGCCGGCGGCGCCGCACACCAGCGTCGGGCGGCCGCGCGGCAGGCCGCCTGCGGTGATGTCATCGAGTCCGGGGATGCCGGTCAACGCCTTCGGCAACCGCCTGTCCGGGGAAACGAGGGTCTTCATGCGGGCTCCTCCTTGTCAGCCGCGGGTCCTGACCGCAGCACTGATCTCGTCCATCAACTGTTCGAGCTCTTCCGGCTCGAACGGCTTGCGCAGCGCCCGCACGTTGGGGCCGAACTGGCGCACCCACTCGCCGAACTCGTAACCCGAGCACAGCACCACCCAGCGGTCGGGCTGCTTCGCGAGCAGCTGCTTCGCGAGATCGGTGCCGGAGATGCCGGGCAGGCTGACGTCGGTGATGACGATGTCGTACTCGTTCGCGGCACACAGCGCCAGCGCCTCTTCGCCATTGGCGCAGGCCGTCAGCACGCGCCCGGGCTGTTCCATCAGCATCGAGATGCTCAGTCGCAGGTCGTCGTTGTCTTCGACGTAGAGCACGGTCACGTCATCCAAATCGGGTCCTCCAGCGGGTTCATGGTGAAAAAGTCTACGCTGCCGATGCGGCTTCAGCGACCGGACCGGCGCGCGCGCTGTCGGATGGGTGGGGACTCGCCAACCCAGCGAATTCGCGGGTTTCCGGGGCATCGCGCACCGGATGTAGTCCTCATCCTACAAGTGCTTCCGGTACCGTCCGTCATCAGGATGCGCAGATCCAGAGGTAGTCTGCAGCACCTGCGCCTGCACCGTATGCAAAAAGACATACCGCCGGCCGAACTCGCGCCCGCCGTCCTGCCCTCGCCGGCTTCAATCAGTCTCGAAAGCCCCGCCATGAATGTGCTTGAACTCAACGAGGTCGCGACGCCGGAGCGCGAGATGGTCACCCTGCTCGCCGCGTTGACGCAGTTGCGGCGTGGCGACGCCAGCGTGCGGCTGCCGCTGCACTGGGAGGGGCTGGCCGGCAAGGTGGCCGACGTCTTCAACGACCTGGTCGAGCAGAACGCCGCGATGGCCGACGAGCTCGGCCGGCTGCGCCAGGTGGTCGGCAAGGAAGGCAAGCTGAAGCAGCGCGCGGTGCTCAGCGAGACGCGCGGCTTCTGGGGCGCGTCGATCGACTCGATCAATGCGCTGATCGACGACCTGGTGCACCCGACCAGCGAGGTCGCGCGGGTGATCGGCGCGGTGGCCCAGGGCGACCTGAGCAAGAGCATGGCGCTGGAGGTCGAGGGCCGCGAGCTCGAAGGCGAGTTCCTGCGCACCGCGAAGACCATCAACAAGATGGTCGAGCAGCTCGGCAACTTCTCGGCCGAGGTGACGCGGGTGGCGCGCGAGGTCGGCACCGAAGGCATGCTGGGCGGCCAGGCCAAGGTGAAGGGCGTGGCCGGCACCTGGAAGGACCTGACCGACTCGGTCAACTCGATGGCCGGCAACCTGACCGACCAGGTGCGCAACATCGCCGACGTGACGACCGCGGTGGCCAAGGGCGACCTGTCGAAGAAGATCGACGTCGACGTGAAGGGCGAGTTCCTGACGCTGAAGAACACCATCAACACGATGGTCGACCAGCTGCGCTCGTTCGCGTCCGAAGTGACGCGCGTCGCGCGCGAGGTCGGCACCGAAGGCTCGCTCGGCGGGCAGGCGCGGGTGGAAGGCGTGTCCGGCACCTGGAAGGACCTGACCGACTCGGTCAACTCGATGGCCGGCAACCTGACCAGCCAGGTGCGCAACATCGCCGACGTGACCAAGGCGGTGGCCGCCGGCGACCTGTCGAAGAAGATCACGGTCGACGTGAAGGGCGAGATCCTGGAGCTGAAGAACACCGTCAACACGATGGTCGACCAGCTGCGCTCGTTCGCCGCCGAGGTGACGCGCGTGGCGCGCGAAGTGGGCACCGAAGGCATCCTGGGCGGCCAGGCCGACGTGCAGGGCGTGGCCGGCACCTGGAAGGACCTGACCGAGTCGGTCAACTTCATGGCCGGCAACCTGACCAGCCAGGTGCGCAACATCGCCGAGGTGACGACCGCGGTGGCGGCCGGCGACCTGTCGAAGAAGATCACGGTCGACGTGAAGGGCGAGATCTCGGAGCTGAAGAACACCATCAACACGATGGTCGACCAGCTGCGCTCGTTCGCCGCCGAGGTGACGCGCGTCGCGCGCGAGGTCGGCACCGAAGGCAAGCTCGGCGGCCAGGCCGACGTGCAGGGCGTGGCCGGCACCTGGAAGGACCTGACCGATTCGGTGAACCTGATGGCGTCCAACCTGACCAGCCAGGTGCGCAACATCGCCGACGTGACGAAGGCGGTGGCCGCCGGCGACCTGTCGAAGAAGATCACGGTCGACGTGAAGGGCGAGATCCTGGAGCTGAAGGCCACCATCAACACGATGGTCGACCAGCTGTCGTCGTTCGCCGCCGAGGTGACGCGGGTGGCGCGCGAGGTCGGCACCGAAGGCCGGCTCGGCGGGCAGGCGCAGGTGCGCGACGTGTCGGGCACCTGGAAGGACCTGACCGACAACGTGAACTTCATGGCCGGCAACCTGACCGGCCAGGTGCGCGGCATCGCGAAGGTGGTGACCGCGGTCGCCAATGGCGACCTGCAGCAGAAGCTGACGGTGGAGGCCAAGGGCGAGATCGCCGCGCTGGCCGAGACCATCAACAGCATGACCGAGACGCTCGCGACCTTCGCCGACCAGGTGACCACGGTGGCGCGCGAAGTGGGCGTCGAAGGCAAGCTCGGCGGCCAGGCCAAGGTGCCCGGCGCGGCCGGCACCTGGAAGGGGCTGACCGAGAA
>Ga0209050_1000782_pt1 | contig 45306 bp, 43 predicted proteins | sample Araplavi_mTSA_r2_FD_184276 | JGI IMG/M metagenome (GOLD analysis project Ga0209050, IMG submission 184276) | Arabidopsis root microbial communities from North Carolina, USA - plate scrape MF_Cvi_mTSA_r2 (SPAdes) (version 2) | ecosystem: Host-associated > Plants > Roots > Endosphere | place: USA... | reverse complement strand
TATCCCCGGTTCTGCTGCCGGCTACCCAGTCAACAACTTGTTCATTTACCTGAATTTTTTCTTTTGCCAGGATGATGGCTCATTAGTTGCACTCCCCCACTTGTGCCCACAACAGCGGTCGTCCCGGACATGGAGACGACGGGACATCAGGCGAGGGGTCATAAAATGAAAAGCGCGACACCACAATGCAATTCCTTCGACCGGCTGCGCAGATCAAGCCTGCCTTGTGCGATGCTCCTTTCCCTGGCCACGGCAGACGCTGCGCCACTGGACGATGTCAGCCCGCCACCGCCGACCGACCCCTCAGCCTATACCAACCCGCCGGCTGACCCCCAGGCCGCGCTGGATGCCATTCTGACCATGCCCCCCACCAACGAGGGCGCCATCGCCCTGCCCAACGGTGTGTATGGCGACCGGTACACGCCACGGGCCGAGAACGTGCTGCCGCCAGCACTGCAGACATCGTTCAAGATCCCCACCAACGGCAAGCCCAGTCCGCTGTTCGGGGCGCAGCCGTACACTCAGCAACTGCTGTTGTTCGAAGAATTCGGCACGGAAAAACTCGACCCGACACTGCCAGCACCGCCCCTGACGTTCCCGCCTCCGACCGTCGGCCCGGCGCCCGTGCAAGACCCGAACAGCATCGCCCGCAGCGGCCCTTCGGCCGCGGCGCTCGAAGCCTTCATGCGCCAGCCCGGGCTGTACCCGTTTCCGTCACAGTATTCCAACGTGCTGGACCGTAACCCGTGGAAAGCGCAGGTAGAAGCCTTCCTCAACCGCCATCCGGTCGGCTCGCCGGCCGAAGGTCGTCCGCCAGGAAAAGGCTGGTCGCACCAGCGCTGGAACGAGTTCTACCCACAGGTCGCCTTCAAGACCGCTCAAGCGGGCGCCAAGCTCAACGGCGGCATGCGCGACCGCCGCCAGTTGCACAACTATGCCGTTGGTGAGTTCGGGCCGGGCGGCCTCTACAACCAGACCTCGGACACCCCGGTCATCGCGGGCACCACCAAAGGCATCGACACGCGTTTTCACCCCAACATGCCGATTCAGAACCACAAGGCGCTCTGGACCTTCGACGGCACCTTTCCGCCAAAACTGTTGATGGTGCGCTACGGCCAACCGGTGCTGATGCGACACTACAACGCCCTGCCGATCGATCCGGCGGCGAACATGGGGTTTGGCTTGCACACCCTCAGCACCCACGAACACAACGGCCACTCCCCGGCCGAAAGCGACGGCTATGCCAATGCGTTTTTCTTTCCGGGCCAGTACTACGACTATCGTTGGCCGATCCAGTTGGCCGGCTATGACAGCATCAATACCAATGCGCAGGATCCGCGCGCGGCGTTCCCCTGCGCTCCGGGTGAAACCCTGTTCGTCAACGACGCCACTCCGGGCCTCAAGACCTGCAACAACGGCAGCATCAAGATTCGTGGCGACTGGCGCGAGACCATGAGCACCCACTGGTTCCACGACCACATGCTCGATTTCACCGCGCAGAATGTCTACAAGGGCAACGCGACGATGATGAACTACTACAGCGCCATGGATCGCGGTAACGAAGCCATGGAAGACGGCGTCAACCTGCGCCTGCCCAGCGGTTCGGCCTTGCCCTGGGGTAACCGTGACTACGACGTCAACCTGATGGTGGCCGACAAGGCCTGGGATGCCAACGGCCAGTTGTGGTTCAACCCGTTCAACACCGATGGCTTCCTCGGCGATCAGATCCTGGTCAACTGGCAGTACCAGCCGCGCTTGAACGTGCGTGCGCGCAGCTATCGCTTCCGCATCCTCAATGGCTCGGTGTCGCGTTTCTTCAGGATCGCGCTGGTGCGTGAAGTCGTCGGCACCGGTGGCGAATTCCCCGGTCCGGCAGGTTCCGGCCTGTCCTATACCCGGGTGCCGTTCCACATGATCGCCAACGACGGCAACCTCATGGAACACGCCGTGCCTTTCGACGGCAGCATGGACCTGGACGCCGACGGCGATGTGCAGGACCACAACGCGATACTGCCCACCCAGGGCATTGCCGAGCGTTTCGACATCATCGTCAACTTCTCGAAATACGGGATCAAGACCGGCGACAAGCTGTACTTCGTCAACCTGATGGAGCATCAGAACGGCAAGGGTCCGGAGAATATTGCGCTGAGCCTGGCCGATGTCCTGTCCGGCAAGTACAAGGCCGTGCTTAAACTGGGCAGCAAGGGGCTGGAATGGGACCTGGGTGACCCGGCGGTGGGCAAGTTCATGCAGATGGTGGTGCAGCCTTATGCCGGCCAGGACGTGAGCATGAACCCCGCCGACTACGAACCCGCCAAACCGGGTAAACCGGTCGGCAAGGTCATGATCCCGCTGACGGTCAACCGCGACGATCCAACGATGCAGGCCAAGCTCAAGACCGTGCGGCATCGGGAGTTCATCTTCGGTCGCTCCGACGGCACCGATGGAGAACCCTGGACCATCAAGACCGATGGTGGTTTCGGCAACCGCGCGGACCTGCGCCGGATCAGCGCCGCGCCACAACTGGCCAGCGGCCCGACCCCGGCTGGGTTCTCCGGCGACGGCACCCTGGAAGTGTGGAAAATCAAGAACGGCGGCAACGGCTGGAGCCACCCTGTACACGTGCATTTCGAAGAAGGCGTCGTCCTCAGCCGCGACGGCAAGGCACCGCCGGAATGGGAAAAATGGGCACGCAAGGACGTCTATCTCATTGGCCAGGGCATCGACAGTACCGTGGACGTGGACATCGCGATCCGCTTCCGTGAGTTCGCCGGGACCTACATGGAGCACTGCCACAACACCCAGCACGAGGACACCTCCATGCTGATGCGTTGGGATAGCGAGAATCCGGGCCAGTTCCAGTTGATGCCAACGCCCCTGCCAGGTTGGGACGGCGTGACCTACGTCAACTCCGCCGCGCTGCCAACCTTCCGCACTGGCGATACCCGTACCAACGACGATAACCAGAAACCGATCGCCAACCCCGACAGCGCCATCAGCAACACCGGCCAACCGGTGACCATCAACGTGCTGGCCAACGACAGCGACCCTGACGGTAACGTGCCACTTAAAGTGGTGGGTCTGGCACAACCGGACTCCGGCATGGGCTCGGTCAGCACCGATGGCCTGCGCGTGATATACACGCCACCGGCCACGGTCACCGCGCCATTCACTGCGACCTTTACCTATCAGGCCGCCGATGCCAAGGGTGCGGAATCGGCACTGGCGACGGTAACCGTGGCGGTCTCGGCAGGGGTCGTCGAGAACCTGATCGTCACCGGCGCTACCGTGACCGCCCGCAGTAACAGCCGCTGGTATTGGGTGCTGTCCGGCACCACCTCGCGTGGCACGGGCAATACCATCACCGCGACGGCCACGACCACGACCGGCACGGTGAACCTTGGCGCCGCCACCCTGACCACGACGCCTACAGGCGCGCGCTGGAATATAGCGGTGACAACCGTCGGCAGCGGCCCGGCGGCTGCCCCGACGGCGACCATCAAGTCGGCCTTTGGCAAAACCGTGACGGTGCCGATAGTGAAGAACTGAGTTTCAACCTGGCTTTAGCGACGAGGGCCTCAAAGGATTTGAGGCCCGAATCGGTAAGTTCAGCTGCTTGCCTTCAACTGTGCGGTGCGATGATCCTGAGCCACGGCCAGCGAGCCTGATAACTTCTGGCCTTCTGATCGAACAGGTCCGGCCTGGGATTTCCTGGATTGATTCGAAGCAGCCCGTGCTCTGTGTCGGCCAGGCCGTTGGGGGCATAGACCTCGCCGGTGGCGACATCCCAACCTATGCAGGTACCGGCAACCAGGTAGCGGTCGATCCCGTCTCGGGCAGACTGAAGCCTGGGATAATTCCCGCCGAACCGCTGGCTGTACCACAGGTGAACGCGGGCCTGATTCTTGACCTCAATGTTCACGTCGAGGTCGTTGAACAGCTGCCGGGCTGACTGGATGACCTCATTCTCTGCCTCCCAGGACAGATCATCATCGAAGTAGAAGACGTCGTAATCCTTCACGCCCCATTCTGGCGGTCGCTGCGACTGATGATTCCAGACGGCCTGGAACAGGCAACCGGCCGTGAGCATGCATTGGTTCAAGCCGAGCTCGGGCAAGCGTGTGTAAATTTGTGCGTTGATAGGATTGGTCATTGCGATCCTGACCAGGCTTTCGGCAGTCAATGTCATCTTCATCCCTTCCCTATCGATCTGATCCTGGCGACCGACAATACCCCCGCTGCTTTACAAATTCACGAAAAACACTGCCCGTTCCCTTATCCGGCCAATCAGGTGCCATTCAGCGTTATCTCGTCGGTACTGACTACGTGGATGACACTTTTGAAGTGAGCCGCCGCCGTGCCTGCCCCGATAATCGATAGCTTACTGACGAACTGTCGAGGTCAAGCATGACGAGCGCAAATATGGAACAAGTCAGCCCGGGAACACTGAGAAGAGTGATTGTCGCCGCCGGTATCGGCAATTTCGTCGAGTGGTTCGACTTCGCCGTCTATGGCTTTCTGGCCACGACCATCGCCCAGCAATTTTTCCCCAGCGGCGATGCCAGCGCCGCGCTGCTCAAGACCTTTGCGGTGTTCGCCGTAGCCTTCGCATTCCGCCCCCTTGGCGGGATTTTCTTCGGCATGCTGGGCGACCGGATCGGCCGCAAGCGAACCCTGGCGATGACCATTCTGCTGATGGCGGGCGCAACGACCCTGATCGGTCTGCTGCCCACTTATGCGGCGATCGGGGTCATGGCGCCGATTCTGCTGTCCCTGATCCGTTGCGCCCAGGGCTTTTCCGCCGGGGGTGAATACGCAGGTGCCTGTGCCTACCTGATGGAGCATGCACCGAGCGACAAGCGAGCCTGGTACGGCAGCTTCATTCCGGTGTCGACATTTTCCGCCTTCGCCGCGGCAGCCGTGGTGGCCTACGCGCTCGAGGCGTCTTTGTCGGCCGAAGCCATGGGCAGTTGGGGTTGGCGCCTGCCGTTCCTGATTGCTGCGCCGCTGGGCCTGGTGGGGCTTTACTTGCGCTGGAAGCTCGACGAGACGCCGGCATTCCAGGCGGTGACCCAGGATCATGCGGTCGCCCACTCGCCGCTCAAGGACACCTTGCGCAACCATGGGGCGGCGATCTGTTGCCTGGGTGCCTTCGTGTCACTGACCGCCCTGTCGTTTTATATGTTCACCACCTATTTCGCGACTTACCTGCAAGTCGCCGGTGGCCTGAGTCGCGCAACCGCGTTGCTGGTGTCGCTGATTGCATTGCTGTTCGCCGCGGCGATCTGCCCGCTGGCCGGGCTGTACTCGGATCGGGTCGGGCGTCGCATGACGGTGATGACGGCCTGCGCGCTGTTGATCGTTGTCGTGTATCCCTCATTCCTGATGGCCAGCTCCGGCTCGTTCGCAGCGTCCGTCGTCGGCGTCATGCTCCTGGCGATTGGCGCGGTGTTGTGTGGCGTGGTGACGGCGGCCCTGCTCTCGGAAACCTTCCCGACCCACACTCGATACACCGCCTCGGCCATCACCTACAACATGGCCTACACCCTGTTCGGCGGCACCGCGCCGCTGGTGGCGACGTGGCTGATCAGCACCACCGGCAGCAACCTGTCGCCGGCGTTCTACCTGATTGCGATTGCATTACTCGCGCTGGCCGGGGGACTGGCATTGCCGGAGACCTCGAGGATCTCCCTGCATGACGTGGCGGCGCAGGAGAAAGCCGAAGGCGTAAGTGCATCCGCCTGAGACACGAAACGAGCCGGCAGCCGTCATGTCAACGAGGTTTCCCTCTGCGGCCTTTGACTGGCCAGCAAAACCCTGCACAATTGCCGGCTGCTTTTGGGGCTTTCACTGGTTTGGAGGCCGCTGGCTTGCCAGCGATGGTCGTTAACGATTACGCGTGTGAACTGGTTAAACGCGGCTCCTGTAGGAGCTGGCCTGCCAGCGATGGTCGTCAACGATAACGCGTGTGAACTGGATAAACGCGGTCCTTTGTAGGAGCTGGCCTGCCAGCGATGGTCGTCAACGATAACGCGGGTAATCTGGATGAACGCGGCGCGCTTGAGTCCATCGCCAGCAGGCTGGCTCCTACAGTAGTTCCCCGGGAATGCGTAAAGAATCTTTTTTTCGACAGGACGTCACTCATGCAACGGATTGTTATTCTGGGCAATGCCGGCAGCGGCAAATCCACCCTCGCCCGCACCCTCGGCAAGCATCTGGGGCTGCCCGTGGTGCACCTCGATACCTTGTTCTGGGAGCCCGGCTGGATCGAACCCGACGCTGAGCAGTTCCGCGCGCGGGTCAGCGCAGCGATCGCAGCGGATAGCTGGATCTGTGAAGGCAACTATGCCCGGCGCACCTTCGACCTGCGTCTGCCCCGGGCCGACCTGATCATCTGGCTCGATACGCCGCGACTCACCTGCTTCGCCCGGGTGATCCTGCGCAGCCTCATGAACCGTCCTCGCCCTGACCTTGCAGCCGGCTGCGCAGAGAAGCTCGACCGGGCGTTCCTGACGTTCCTTGGGTTCGTGTGGAATTTCGATCGAGGTTACCGCCCGGGTATCGAAGCGGTGCGCCTGGCCATGGGCCCGCGTATTCCCGTGGTGCATTTGCGCAATAGCCAGCAGATTGCGGCCTTTCTCCATGGCTTGCCCGCCATGCCTCAAACCTGCCTTGAATAGAGGGGCGGCGACATCCGTCATCCGAGGTGATGCCTCGCGCCCCGAAACCGACTCGATTCGACGTTACCCATGATTCCACAGCGACATCGTGGACTTGTCATGAAATGAAAAGAAATTGTCGTCGAATGAATGGCCGTCGACCTCCCCCCTCCATAAATTCCTCTCCGGGCCCGCACGCGTTGAATCCCGCGATCTGAAGGCGGGCCCGTGCTGGTTTACAGGCTCAACATCATAATAATAATCCGAGGGGTCGCATCGTATGCGCGTGAATTTGCCCGTAACCGAGCATGAAAGAGTATTTCCCGCCGAACAACGATTGATCTCCACGACCGATCTCGATAGCCGGATCACCTACTGCAACGAGGCCTTTGTTGCCATCAGCGGTTTCACCTACGACGAGTTGGTGGGCCAGCCCCATAACCTGGTTCGACACCCCGACATGCCTCCCGGGGTATTCATTCACATGTGGCACACCATCAAGCAAGGCAAACCCTGGATGGGCATTGTGAAAAACCGCGCGAAAAATGGTGATTTCTATTGGGTCAGTGCCTACGTCACGCCCATCCATGAAAACGGACGCCTGAGTGGCTACGAGTCGGTTCGTTCGCTGCCCAGCCGCGACCAGGTCCGTCGGGCTGCAGCACTCTATGCACGGATGCGGGCCGGCAAGCCCATCGTTTCCCTGAAAACGCGAATTTCCCGGCCGCTGCAACACGGCTGGCCGTTGCTGATCGCTGGCGCAGTTTCATTGCTCGCCGAGCAGTGGCTGCCCAATACGGCGGCACAGGGGCTGATGGTGGCGAGTCTGTGTATGGCCTGGTACCTGATCGAGTCCCGGCATCGCAGGGCCATCGAGCGCACCCTGGCCGAGCATCCGAAAGCCTTTTCCGATCCTTTGGTCGCGCTCACCTACAGCGACAACCATGGTCCCCAAGGTCGCCTGGACATGGCCATGGTCAGTGAGGAAGCGCGTTTGCAGACCGCCCTGAGCCGACTCGTCGATGCCGGGGTCAATGTCAAGGCCAAGGCCGCGCAGTCATCCGAACTCTCCGGATCGCAAGCACAGTCACTTGATCGTCAGCGCAGTGAAACCGATCAGTCAGCCGCCGCCATCTCACAGATGGCCGCCACCATCCAGGAAGTCACCCAGAACGTCATCAGCACCGCGCATGCCGCCTCGCAGGCCGACCAGTTGACGCGTGACGGCAGTGAGCTGGCCCGGCAAAGCCTGAGCGCCATGGAAACCATGCATGAGGCGGTCAACGAGATCGGCAAGGCGGTCAACGCATTGGCCAGTGAAACGCAATCGATCGGCAGTGTCGTGGATGTCATCACCTCCATTGCCGAACAGACCAACCTGCTGGCGCTCAATGCGGCCATCGAGGCGGCCCGGGCCGGTGAGCAAGGTCGCGGTTTTGCCGTGGTTGCCGACGAGGTGCGCTCCCTTGCACAACGCACTCGCACCTCCACCGAACAGATCCACGGCATCATTGCTTCGCTGTACGACGGTGCCGATCGCGCAGTGTCCACGGCCAGCCGTGGCGAGCAGATCTCCCGCGAAAGCATGCAGCGTGTCGAGGCGGTGCAGTCGGCGCTGGTCGGCATCAGTCAGGCCGTCACCCGGATTACCGGGATGAGCCAGCAGATGGCCTCGGCGTCTGAAGAACAAAGTCACGTGGCTGAAGACATCAATCAGCAGATCACGCGTATTGCCCAACTCTGTGACCACAGCGCCGGGCAGGCCAAACAAGGCGCCGCGATCAGCCAGGATCTTGAGGCCATGGCCGACTACCTGCACAGCCTGGCCGAGCGTTTTAACCGATAGTGGCGACAGGGCGATTCCTGCTTGGGCATGGTCCTCGCCCATTGATGCGGCTCCGAACCCATTGCATCACCTGTGGCGAGGGAGCTTGCTCCCGTTGGGGTGCGTAGCGCCCCCAAAAAGAGGGACTGCTGCGCAGTCCAGCGGGAGCAAGCTCCCTCGCCACAGGTTTGCAAGATGCCGCTAAGGCAATGCATAGACCCTGAACAGTCTCTTCACGGTAAGGTTGCTCCCGCCCAGATACTGGTCGTAGGCCTTTTCCACAAAGCCCGAGTAATAGGCTTCACTCAGGGCCGTATCGACCAGCAGGCGGAAGTCTTCGTCGTTGCGATCGACCATCATCGCCACCGGCGAGTACTCGAAGATGCGGTCCAGGATCATCAGGTTCTGCGCCGCACCTCCCTTGGCGACTTCATTTCGCAGCAGCATGCGTTCGGAGAAGAAGGCATCGGCCTTGCCCTCGGCGACCAGCTTGACGCCCTCGTCGTTATTGGCCACGGTCACCAGCGAGGCGATCACGTTGAGCAGGCGCATCCGCTCGCGAATCCAGTCTTCGGTCACCCCGCCCTCGAGGGTCGCGTAGGTCTGGTTGGCCAGGCCGTTGTTGATGCTGGCACGCCAGGTCGGGCCGGCATTCGCGACCTTGCCATTGAGCACATTGAGCAAGGGTTCAGGCGCATCCTTGCGTACCACGACCGAGAGGCCGGCGGTGTAGATCGGGATGGAGTAGCTGATCATCTTGCGCCGTTCCAGGGTAGGCGCTGTCGGCGTGCAGAGGATATCCACCTTGCCCTGGCTGACGGCACTGACCTGGTCCGCAACCGTGACCGGCTGGTAGTGCACTTGCAGGTCGGACAGGCCCAGCTCGCTCTTGAGCTTGTCAGCGACTTTCAGGCACAGGTCGATGGCGTAACCGCTGGCCTTGTCGCCTTCCTGCTTGCTGAAGGGCGCCAGGTCAGGCAAGTAACCCAGGTTAAAGGTGTGGCTGCTGCGCACGCGTTCCAGGGTGTTGGCGCCGGCTACCAGCGGCAGCGTCAAGAGTGCGAAGGTAAGCAGCAGTCTGGTGGTTGTGGCAAATGGTACGTTCATGTCCGGTTTCCCCGTATGCAGATGTCTGTGCAGTCCTGATGGCTACGCCTGAGGATTTGCGGCCCTGGCCTGATTGGTCACTGGCACTTCGGTGAAGCGCTTGGCGAGGAATCCGTAGAGCAGGTAGCCGACAGCGAGTACCAGGGTGCCGCCCATCACTGCGTCCTTGCCGCAGGCATACAGGGCATACAGGGAGTACGTGACGGCAATCAGCAAGACCACCACGTTACGCGTGCGAATCGCTGACGAGACCCCGGCCTTGTGCATGATCACCAGCAGGCCGGTCAGCGCAGTGATATAGGGGATCAGGTTGGTGACCGCGGCCAGGCTGACCAGCTTGCTGAACTGCGCGGCGGCGTCGGGCGAGATGGTCGACAGGGCCATCAGGGTTTGCAGCACACCGCAGACGATCATGCCGACGACGGGCGCATTCATCGAGTTGACCTTGCTGAACAGCTTGAGGAACAGGTTCTGGTCAGCCGTCATCTTCGCCGTTTGCGCCAGAGTGAATTGCCAGCCCAGCAGCGAGCCGACACAGGCCATGACCGCCAGGGCCATGACGATGTTGCCCACCATCGGGCTGAATATCGTGGCGTAGACCAACGCAAAGGGCGCCGAGGACTTGGCCAGTTCGGCGTTGGGAATGATGCCCTGGATGACGGTGGTCGACAGCACATAGACCACGGCGGCACCGAGGGTGCCGAACAGGCAGGCCAGTGGCACATTGCGCTTGGGGTTTTCCACGGCATCGGTGGCCTGGGCCGCCGACTCCATGCCCAGGAAGGCCCACAGGGTCAGGGGAATGGCTTTGCTGATGGCTTCGGAAATCGGCAGGCTGTTGGGGTTCCAGGCGGCGGCCAGCACATCGGGCTTGAACCAGAACCAGCCGATGATGCTCAGGCCCGCGACCGGAATGATCACGCCCCACACCGTGAACGCACCGATCTTGCCGGTGATGCCCGGGCCGCCGAAGTTGGCGAAGGTGGTCAGCCAGATCAGCGAGATCGTGCCGATGCACAGTGGAATGGCACCCGTGCCGAGCCAGGGCACGAAGGCGGTCATGTAGCCCACCGCCGAAATAGCCACGGCCACGTTGGCGATGGCCAGGGACAGGAAGTACAGATAGGAGCAGAGGAAAAAGCCCGACTTCGCATGGGCTTCTTCGGTGTAGGCGGACAAGCCGCCGGAACGCGAACAGAAGACTCCGCATTGGGCAAAGCAGTAAGCGATGGCCATCGAGCCGATCGCCGTGAAGATCCATGACAGCAGCGAGACGGCACCCAGTTGAGCCATGTTGGTGGGCAACATGATGATGCCCGAGCCCATCATGTTGACCGTTACCAGCGTCGTGAGCCCCATCAGGCCCATTTTCTTGCTTGAATCAGCCATCGCAAACTCCTTGCCTTGTTCAGAGTTTTGAACCTGGGCCTGGCGACGTGCAGCACGCGGCCGGACTGGGGCTAATGCTTGATCAGGCCTTGAGCCTGTAAACGCACCGCATTGCTGGCAGCGATTTTCAAAGCGTTCATAACCGGAATTTCTCGGTCTGTCCGACGTTGAAGTTCCCGGGACGAGTATCTGGGGAGGCATCATGTCCCGGGGCCACGAGCGATTTCCCTATTGGGTATAGTTCAAATTTACAAACTGTTACTTCTTGCTGATTTTTTACTGGACCGCCTGGGCATGCTCATGGCGATCAGGCGCCCTCCTTGTCCGGGAATGCAGCACCCCACAGGTTGCCTCCAACCTGTGGGGTGCTGCTCATCCAGCCGTCAAGTGCGCCCGGCGGAACCTGTAACGGGCAGGTTCCCGAGCAATTTGAGCCCGGTGTTCTTCACGAAAGTGTCGTAGTCCATCGGCTTCTGGACACGGGTTTCAGCGTTGGGCAGTACGTAGGCCCAGGCCCGTTGGGACGAGGCGTCGTACACCAGCTTGAACAGGCGCGTTGGCACCCAGACCTGGTTGTCGCCGACGGTCGAGTGGCCTGGATCGAAGAGCGGACCGGTAAAGACGAACACGTTGCCATCGGCTCGCGTGGCAAACTTCCTGACATCCGACTCGACCTTGCTCCAGATCTTGCGGTTGTTGGTCGGGTCTTGCGGCACCATGTTCGACAGCGCAAAGGATTGGGCCATTGCCTTGGGGTTCGGTGCATCGGCTGCCGGGGATTGATGACCACGGTCCACGGCCGGATGCTGGCTGCGGTAGTCGCTCAACTCTGCACGCCCACCCTTGGGAATGCGTGGGTCCGGGTAGAACTGGTTGGTGCGCTCCTCCCCTTTGGCATCGCGCAACTGGGCCGCATTCAGGCGTTCGACCACCACCAGCGGGGTCTTGCTGGTTTGCGAGTACAGCACCGCGAAATTGTCGGAACACAATGCCAGGGGTTTCATGGAGGCAGGCACAGTGGCGGTGTTGATCGGTTTCGCTGCCGGGAACAGATCAGCACAGCCATCGAACGAGGCCTGTTTCTGTTTGCTTGAGTAGAGGTTCAGGGCCGCGCTCTGGCTGATCGAGCCTGAGCGGGACGCTTGTTCGTGTTGCGCGGCGGGTGGCTTGAGGAGGTCCAGCAGACTGCGGGCTTGCGCCCCGGGCGAGAGCAAAACAAGGGCCGACAGCCCAACTGCAATTTTGCGTAGGTACATGGGTCAGATCTTCGAAAGGAATTAAGGGGTAAACGTACGGCGAGTCCCGATTCACGGAACCGGGTGGAGGGGTTGCTGATTATGTGGCGGCGAGCATGCTTTCACTGTCCTTGATCAATTACCGATGCGGGGCCGGTCGGTTCGACCGCTGAGGGTCGTGCGGGGGTTATGGACCATGACCAGACCGGTTAGTGCAATGCCGCACTCGCCGGCCCTGTTATTGTGACGCTGGGGTGGATGACTTATCCAGCCCCCCTCGCTACCCTTTCGCACCCGGATGCCTGACCGCGATCAGGCCAGACCACATTCCATCCAGACGAACGAATAATGAAATCCTCCGCAGGTTTGCTGTTGTCGGGTATCGAGCTGGACCGTGCCAGTTCCACCCCCTTGTACCGCCAACTCTACTTGCAGATTCGCAAACAGATTCTCAGTGGCAGGCTTCAGGGCGGCGTGCGCCTGCCGTCCACGCGGACCCTGAGCAAGGAGCTCGAACTGTCGCGAATCAGCATTCTCAATGCGTTCGATCAACTGATTGCCGAAGGTTTCCTGACGTCGCGGACCGGGGCCGGGACTTACGTCGGCCATGAATGGGAAGGCCGCGGCATTGATGACGAGCAGCCGCGCCAGCCGCCTCGCCTGTCCGACCTCAGCCAGTCGATGCTGTCGTTGCGCAGCGATCATTTCCGTGGCGTGTCCTATGCCGGCTGGGCTACGGACAGCCCGACGTCATTCCTGCCCAGTCACAGTGCTTACGATGCGTTCCCGCAATCGGTCTGGAAGCGCCTGTTGAACCGCCACCTGCACAAGCCGACCAAGGCCATGCTCGGCTATGGCGAACTGCAGGGGTTGCTGGCCCTGCGCGAGGCGATTGCCGAGTACGTCTTCGATGCCCGCGGCATTGATTGCAGTGCCGAGCAGGTGGTCATCGTGTCCGGCGCCCAGCAAGCCTTCAACCTGCTGGGCATGCTGTTGCTCAATCCACAGGACAGCTTCTGGATGGAAGATCCGGGGCATATCGCGGCGCGCATTGCGCTCCAGGCCCAGGGTGGCCAGGTCGTGCCGTTGCGTATCGACGAACAGGGTATCGATGTCCGCCAAGGCCTGGCGTTGTGTCCTGACGCCCGCTTGGTGTTTACCACGCCGTCTCGCCAGCATCCCCTGGGCGTCACCATGAGTTATGGGCGACGCCAGGAGCTCATCGACTGGGCCGCGCAGAATCAAAGCTGGATCATCGAGGACGATTGCGACAGTGAGTTTCGCTACAACGGCCGCCCCCTGCCGGCACTCTATGCCATGGACCAGTGGGCCCGGGTCATCTACGCGGGGACCTTCAGCAAGGTGCTCTTCCCCTCGCTGCGACTGGGGTACGTGATACTGCCCAACGCCCTGGTCGAACCCTTCTGCACCCTGCGGGCCGTCATGGATCGCAGCCCGCCTACCCTGCTTCAGGCCGCCACCGCGGACTTCATGCGCGAGGGCCACTTCCTCGGCCATATCCGCCGCATGCGCGCCCTGTACCAGGCTCGCCAGCAGGCACTGGTCGAACAGCTGCAGGAACAACTGGGGACTTTCTTCAGAGTCACTCCGGTGGAAGCCGGCATGCACCTGATCGCCTGGTTACCCGCGCATCTTGATGACGATGCCCTGGCCAGGGCGCTCGACCAGCATGGCATTCACACCTATCCCCTGAGCGACTACTGCGTCGAACATGTCCTGCCGCCGGCGCTGCTGATCGGCTTTGCCAGCACCCCCGAGGACCAGGCCCAGGCGCGGGTCGAAGCGCTGGCCCAGGCCCTGGACAAAATGGGCTACCTGCAACCGGCCGCTTGACGCCGGGCAAGTGGTCTTATGATTTAACTGATAATGGATCTATCGAGAGTTCCTGACTGGCGCGATAAAGGCGGCGCCGGTAGACCCGGTGTCTGAACCAGGAACGACTCGAATGAACAATAAGATCCAGGAACGATTCAACGCCTTGCTCAGCCATAAGGCTGTCGAGGCCGAGGCTCCCCCCCTACTGACCGAGACACTGGCCCGCCAGTTGCTCGACCGACTTGGGCAACTGCGCCTGTTTGCCCATGCCTACCCCTTGCTGACCAACCTGACCCACGGCCGTGTCACTCCTGCCGACCTGCTGGACTTCGCCTATCGCCACGAACTCCAGGGCCTGAGCCTGCACCTGCTCGACGGTGAGGAAAACAGCCTGAGCCAAATGACCGCCGCGCAGCTCCAGGCGTTCGCGGCCAAGGCCAATGCCCTCGGGCTGGACGTGCATCTGGAAATCAGCAGCACCCTGAAAAAAGATGTCGATCAAGTGATCGCCATCGCCAAGGCGCTGGGCACCCGCAACATCCGTGTCTACTCACGCTACGAAGGGGCGCTGTCCCGGGTCATGGACGTGATCGAGTCCGACCTGCACTACCTCGCGCAACAGGCAGACGAGCACGACCTGTTCTTCGACTTCGAGCAGCACGAGGAACTCAAGAGCGGCGAGATCGCGCAACTGCTGAGCCGGCTGAACCACCCACGCCTGCACGCCCTGTTCGACTTCGGCAACATGATCAATGCCTGCGAGCAGCCCCTTGCGGCCCTGCGCGCCCTGGCCCCGCACATACGCCAGACCCACCTCAAGGGTGTGCGCATCGTGCCTGAGCAAAACGGCTTCGGGCATTACGGCGTGCTGCAAGGCAGTGACGAAGACGACCTGCCCAGCGCACGCATGCTGTTCGAACTGCTGATGCTCGGCGAATCGACCCCGCAAGTGATCGCCTTCATTCTCGAGCAGGAAAACCACTACGTGGCCCCGGCGTTCCGCCAGTTCGACGAAGCCGCCGACCCGTTCATTGCGTACCGGGAAATGAGTGAAACAGCGCTGCCGCAGGGCTTCTCGCTGGAGCGAATGCTGGCCGATGAACACCGCTGGGCAAACAACCAGGTCGCCTATGTACGAGGTCTGCTGGCCGAGTTCCGAACCCTGGCCGAGTTGACCCTGGCGCATTGCGCTGACGCCTGAACCTGACGTGCCGAGCGGCACTGCCTACCCCAATACGCCTGGAGAACAATAATGACATCCCATGACAAGGCCAAATGGCTCAGATTCCTGATTCTCATCCTCGGTGGCGGCACCGTCTACAAGCTGGCGAGCCTCAAGGACGCCTTCTACATCCCCATGCAAGAATTCATGGGGCTGTCCCACACTGAAATCGGCGTGCTGCTGAGCGCCAACGCCATCGTCGCCACCGCGCTGTTCGTGGTGGGCGGCATGCTCGCCGACCGGTACGACACACGCAAGCTGATCCCCCTCGGCCTGATCGGTACCGGGGGGCTGGGGCTTTACCTGGCGACCTTTCCGCCGTTCAGCAATCTGCTGGTTGTGTTCTGCCTGCTGGCCGTGTGTGCCGACTGCCTCTTCTGGCCATCGCTGCTCAAGGCCATCCGCAACCTGGGTGACGATAAGGAACAGGGGCGCCTGTTCGGCCTGCTCGAAGGCGGGCGTGGCGTCATTGATACCCTGGTCGCGTTTTCTGCGCTGGGCGTCTTCGTCGCCATGGGTTCCGGTGAAAACGGCTTGAAATCGGCGATCCTGTTCTACTCGGTCATCGACATTCTTGCCGGTACCCTGACCTGGCTGTTGCTCAAGAGCGGCAAAACCCAGTCGACCGTCAAGTCGAAGAACGGACTGTCGAACCTGCTCGAGGCCATCAAGGTGCCGGGCATCTGGCTGGTCAGCCTCAACGTGTTCATGGTCTACATCGTGTACTGCGGCCTGACCTATTTCATTCCCTACCTCAAGGACATGTACGAACTGCCCGTGGCCCTGGTGGGGGCTTACGGGATCATCAACCAGTACTTCCTCAAGATCCTCGGCGGCCCCGCTGGCGGCTTCATTGCCGACAAGCAGTTCAAGAGTTCCAGTCGTTATCTGAAGTGGGCATTCCTGGCGTTGTTGCCGCTGATGGGCGTCATCATGCTCATCCCGAAAAGCCCGGGTTACATCTACGCAGGCATGGCGGCCACCCTCTCCTTCGCGTTGATTGTATTTTCCATGCGCGGTGTGTTCTGGGCACCGATGGGTGAAGTCGGGATTCCCCAGCACATCACGGGCTCGGCCTTTGGCATTGGTTGCCTGATCGGCTATGCGCCGGGCATGTTTGCCTACGTCATCTATGGCGCGATACTCGACCACTTCCCGGGTCAACAAGGTTACAACTACGTCTTCTCGTTGATGAGCCTGTTGGCCATTGTCGGGTTCATGGTATCGAGCCTGCTGTATCAGGCGGTGCGCAAAAACGCCACGGTCACTGGCGAGGTCAGCGCCGCGCAAGCCTGAACATAGGCCGGGTTTACCCAGTTCACCCGCGTTATCGTTAACGACCATCGCTGGCAAGCCAGCTCCCACAAGGGGCCATGCCCACGCCGAAAACTGTAGGAGCCAGCCTGCTGGCGATGGACTCAAGTACGCCGCGTTTATCCAGTTCACCCGCGTAATCGTTAACGACCATCGCTGGCAAGCCAGCTCCCACAAGCAACGCAACGCCCTGCGGCGGTAACCGCCGCACCGACGCCAGCATCAGATATGGCGGGTTATCCACCCGTGAAGCTGTCGGATCGTCATGCAGTGATCTACTGTCAGTCATGGGCTTGGCGTCAATCTCCAGATGGGCGTTGAACTGCCGGGTTTGCAACCGACCTGTCTCGATGATCAGGGAACCGGACCTATGGCAAAAAATGCAAAAGCGGAATCCGAAAACCAGACGTTCACCGCGCAGCAAGCCGAGGTGCTGGGCGAACCAGCCCCTGTTGGCGATGTGCATCGCAATGGCCTCTGGCGTATATGGATCAGGGGCCGGGCGCGCAAGCTGAGTCACTCGACCCAGTTTGTCATTGCCGCTGCGGTGATCCTGGGGCTGACCATGTTTTTCGTCGGCAATCTGGTGAGCGTGCGCATCGAAAGTGCCGCGGTACATAGCGCAGCAGAAGCAGGCGCTCAGTACATGGATACGTTTCTGGAGCCCTTTGTGCAGGAGTTGAGCCAGGACAACACCCTATCGGCTGCAAGTGTCCAGGCCCTGGACCGCCTCACGGAAAGTCGTTCGCTGAAACAGCACATTGTCTCGATCAAGATCTGGCGAGCGGATGGCACGGTGGTCTACAGCACGAACAAAGACATCACCAACGTTCAATTCCCGCTGGATGAGATCACCGAGGCACTCAAAGGCAAAGTGGTTACCGATCTTCAGGAACTGACCCAGGATGAGAACGTGTTCGAGCGCCAGCTCAACGTCCCGCTCTATGAAATCTACGCCCCCCTGCGGGATTCGCGCTCCGGGAAAATCATCGCGGTGGGCGAATTCTATGAAAAGGCCGACAGCCTCAGGCGCGAGATCAATCGGGTCCGGGAAGAGGTGTGGGGGGTCGTCGGCGCCGCGACACTGGCCATGCTGACCCTGCTTTTCTTCATCGTGCGACGCGGCGACAAGATTATCCAGCAACAGCAGGTGGCACTGCACTTGCGGCTGGTCGAACAAACCCGTTTGCACATCAGCAATGCTGAACTCCAGCACAAGATGGCAACGGCTACCCAGGAGTTTTCCCGAGTCAACGAACTCACCTTGAGGCGCATTGGCGCAGACCTGCACGATGGGCCCGCGCAGCTATTGACCTTGATTCTGATCCGGCTCGACGACCTGGCCGAAAACTGCACGGAGGTCGATCAGGAATCGCTGGAAACCATCCGTGCCGCCGCCACCGACGCATTGCGTGAGGTCCGCGATTTATCACGCGGCCTGGCACTTCCGGAAATCAACGACGTGAGCCTGGTGGAAGAGTTGCAACTGGTGGCGCAACGGCACGAGCAACGCACTGGCACCAAGGTCACATTGACCCTGGGGCAGCTACCGAAGGCCGCGCCATTGCCGCTCAAACTCTGTTTGTACCGGTTTGTGCAAGAAGCCCTCAACAACGCTTACCGGCACGCCAACGGCGAGGGCCAGGTCATCCTGGCGAAGTACATCGATGGGGTATTGAACATCAGCGTCAGGGACAGTGGTCCAGGCATGGCGGCGGACGCGATGCAGCTCGAGAAATCCGGCAGGACCCGATTGGGTCTTGCCGGTTTGCGTTATCGCGTCGAATCCCTGGGCGGGTTGTTCAGCATCGACTCCTGCGACGCGGGTACGTCGGTCAATGCCCAGTTCAAACTCTAGTCAGGCGCCGCTTCGGCATCCATTGGCGCTTTCGCCGCGCCGATATGAAGGTGCCCGATCGCTTCACGCTCCCGGTAATGGCGCAGAGCCGTGACCGCTTCGACTCGATTTCGCGCGTTCAGCTTCTGCATCACGCAGCCCATGTGGTGCTTGACGGTTTTTTCGCTGATCAACAGCTTTTGCGCCACTTCCCTGTTGGTCAGACCCTTGGACACTTCACGAATGACCTCCTCCTCGCGGTGGGTCAGATCGAACTTACGGGTTTCCGCTTCGTGCTTGTTGATGTTGCTCAGCAGTTTGTTGGCAAACTCGGGGGTGATATACGACTCACCCTTGGCAACCGTCCTGATCGCCAGGACCAGTTCCGGCCCACTGACACCTTTCAACACATACCCGCGCGCGCCGGCCTCCAGTGCCAGGAAGGCATCATCTTCGGACTCCGAAACCGTCAGCATCAGCACCCTCACATCCGACAGCTGTGTGGAAATGAACCGCACCGCGGCGAACACGTCGCCCGGCATATTGACGTCCATCAACATCACGTCCGGACGCTCCTTCTGCGCAATATCCATGGCATCCTGCGCATTGGAACCTTGCTCCACGACCTGAAGATCCGCCCGTTTTCTCAACGTATTGGCCACGCCTTCACGCAACATCGGGTGATCGTCGGCAATGCCGATGCGAATGAATGGACTCATGAGACGCTCCCGCAAGAATAAGCATTCGGATACACATTGATTAATAGCAGGGAACCCGTGAAGCCGCCGGTCATCAATCGTATGTATCGGGCTCCAGTCGTCCGGATATCCGACTTAGGTCGGATGCAATCAGTCCCTGAACAAGCAGAAACCCTTACAAAACACTTTATATTTATATTCTAACTACTTGTTTTAAATGTTTTTTTGCAGATAAAAAAACAAAAAACTTCATAAAACCCGGATCCGTCTTCAATCCGACCAGCAGTCGCCCTGCAATACTTTGGTACAGGCGACCACAGCACCCGGCATAACCAGGCCCGACGTCAAACGCGACAAATTTCCAACGTGGCGCGTAACCCGCCAGTGATGCGGTTCTCCAGTTTGATCTGTCCACCCAGGCGAACCGCAATGGCCTTGACGATGGTCAGCCCCAACCCTGCCCCCTGATCATTTGCGCGACTGTAGAAACGCTCGAAAAGCCGATCACGATCCTGCTCATCGATACCCGGCCCCTCATCTTCGACAGACAGTTCGTAGCCCTTGCTCTTTTCGACCAGTTTTACCGTGATCACTCCGTGCCGGGGGGAGAAGTTCGCCGCGTTGGTGACCAGGTTGTTCAAGGCAATGTCGATGGCCGCAGGGTCGACCCTCACAAGGCCGATGTTGTCGCTGACATCGAAAACCAGTTCAAGGTCCTTGCTCAACAACCAGGGCGTCAACTGAACCAGACTGTCGCGAACCGTGGCTGCCAGATCGACGGGCACAGGCGGTTGCGCGCCTGCTTTAGGCTCGATACGGGCCATCGTGAGCAATTGGTTGACCAGTCGGCTGGTACGGTCCACTCCGGCAATCAAGTGCTCAAGCGACGCACGACGCTCCCCTTCGCTCCCCGCTTCCATCAGGTTCTGCGCATGCACCCTGAGCACGGCCAGGGGGGTGCGCATTTCGTGGGCGGCATCGGCGATAAAACGTCGCTCACGTCCCATGACTTCCTGAATCTGCGCAAGCATACGGTTAAGGGCCGCCTGCATCGGCTCAAGCTCCGTAGGCAGCGGAGTCAATTGCAGGGGTTCGAGTGAACCGGGATGCCTCGCCCGCAGTGTTGCAGCCATGTTGACCAGCGGTTTCAATCCCCAACCGATGGCCAGCCAGAGCATGGCGGCCAGTATCAAGCTCCCCAGAATATTAGGCCACAAGGTGTGGCGTACGATGCGGTCCACCAGGTCCATTCGCACATCGTCCCGTTCGCCCACCCAGATCCGCAGTTTGTTCTGCTTGTCTTCAAGCAGGAAGGCCCGCCAATGCCGGTTGTTCAGGTCGATGACATCACTGAAACCTGGTGTGACCGCGGGTTGGCTGAAGGAAGGAGAACTGGCGGTATGTACCAGCACTTCATTCCTGGCATTCCAGACCTGAAACGCAATCTTCGTTTCGTACGGATGCCCATCGTCCCTGGGCGTCGCCTCGTTCAGGGCCTGGTTGAAAGCCTTGTACAGATCTGCGTGATCCTTGCTCACCATGGGCATACGCATGACGCCTTGCAGCAGGCGAGCATTCTGGGCCAGTTGGGCATCATAGACTTCGGCGATTTCATGGTTGCTGTCGTGCAGGTTCAGCACGCTGATCACTGTCAGACCTGCGAGCATCAGGCCAATGATCAGGGTCAGGGTGCGACGCCGGATCGAGGTCATCGACGCTCCTCCACCAGATAACCGATACCGCGGACGGTGCGAATCAGGTCGGTGGAGAGTTTCTTGCGCAGGTGATGGATGTGCACTTCCAGCGTGTTGCTTTCGGCCTCCTCGCTCCAGCCGTACAGCAACTGCATCAGATGATCGCGAGTCATTACCCGGCCCGGTGGCGAGAGCAGTTCGTGGAGCAACTGGTATTCCTTGGGTGTCAGGGCCACCGGTTCGCCTTTGTAGCTGACTTGCTGGGTGCCGGGGTTCAGGCTGATACCCGCGTGCTCGATCAGCGATTGCCCGCGCCCGGCGCTGCGCCGAAGCAACGCACGCAGGCGCGCCTTCAATTCTGCCAGGTCGAAAGGCTTGATCAGGTAGTCATCGGCGCCGGCATCCAGGCCGGCGATGCGGTCTTCGGTGGCATCGCGCGCCGTCAGGATCAACACCGGCAGGTTGGAGCCGCTGTCACGCAAGCGCCTGAGCACTTCGAGACCGTCCATGCGTGGCAGGCCAAGGTCGAGCACCGCCAGATCGAAGATTTCACTGAGCAGCGAGTGCAAGGCACTGTTGCCGTCCTGCAACCAGTCGACGGTATAACCTTCACGGCGCAGGGCCTGATGAATGCCCTCGCCGAGCGCCATGTCATCCTCTACAAGTAATAAACGCACAGGGTCTCCTGTCAGCCGAGTTTCTTGTTCACGTCCACCAGCAGCGCTTCGATCTCCTTGCGGCGCCCGGCATCAGCGCTCTCGCGGCCAGGTCGGGGCGCAGCCTGCAAGGCTTTTTGCAACGCTGCCCTGGCTTCGACATACCGCTTCTGACGGTAGAGGTGATCGCCCCAGAAGTACAGGCTGTCGATGCCGTTGGGGTTTATTTGCAATGCCAGCTTGAGCAACTGCTCGGCCTTGTCCGAATCGCCGAAACCGATGGGCCAGCCCGGTACGCGGTCATACAGGGCCCCCAGACTGGTATAGGCTGAGCCTTGCAGGGCCTTGGGGTCCAGGGCCAGGGCTTTTTCCAGATCGGCCTTGGCATCCTTGACCTTGCTCAGCGCACCCAGCCCGCCCTGGGCGCCCGCCCAGCTACTGGTGACGATGCCGGACCAGATCCACGCCTCCGCCACCGTTTGGCGCTCCTGCTTGAAGCTCGAAGCCTGGGCGGCCAGCTTTTCAAAAGCCGCAGTGCGTTGTCCCTCCGGCAACTCGTACTGAATGTGCGCCCAGCTTTGCTGGATACCGTTGAGACGCTGCTGGTCGGCAGCATCCAGCGCCCAGACACTCTGGCTCAATGCGCCCAGCAGCAGGCAAGCGATGATCTTTTTCATGGTTCGAGATTCTCCTGGTCGGGTTTCTGGCTCAGGCGGCGGATCAGTGGCAATTGCTTGCGCAACCCACGGTCCACCAGATGGGGCAGGAAGCTGTTCAGGCGTACAAAAAAACGCTCGGGCCAGCCCAGGTACAAGTCGCGACGGTCACCGGCAATGGCGTGAATCACCGCCGCCGCCACGGTTTGCGGATCGTCGACATTGGCCTTGAGCGCATCATTGAGCGCTTGGGCTGCCGGGCTGTTCATGCCGGTACGGGTCGCTCGCGGGGCGACGTAAAGCACACTGACCCGTGTGTCCGCCAGCTCTCGGCGCAGGGCTTCGGAGAACCCGCGCAGGGCAAACTTGGTGGCGCAGTAACTGGCGTAGCCGGGGTAGCCAATGGAGCCATAGGTCGATCCGACGTTGACCACCATGGCACTGTCGGCTTGCTTGAGCAGTGGCAACATCAGTTTTGTCAGGCATATCGGTGCACTGATGTTCACCGCGAGCATCGAATTGATCTCACTGTCGTCGAGCTGTTCGAGCATGGCGAAATGGTTGACCCCGGCGGCATTGATCAGCAGGTTGATGCCGCCGATGCCCTGGGCCCGCGCCAGCACCTCGCGGCGGTCGGACAGCAATGTCAGGTCTGCACGGACCCAACACAAATTATCGGGATATAGTTCAAGCAGCGGCACCAGGGGCTCCCGATGACGAGCCACGGCCAGCACCTGGGCACCACTGGCGCACAGTGCAGTGGCGATGGCCAGGCCGATGCCGCCACTGGCACCGGTCAACACGACGCGGGCTTCAGACAGGCGCATGCAGGTTCTCCCCGTTACGCGGCAAGCCACGAAACATATCGGCGTAGAGCCGGTACACCACTTTGGAGGCATGAATGACGGCGGCCTGGTCGTGCGGGTCATCCAGGGTGTCCATCAGTCGACGGTAGGTCTGCATGTGTTCGATATCCAGCGAACCGTGGGAACTGAGGTAGCTGAAAGCGCTCTCCGGCAAGTCCAGGCGCTGGCGAATACTGCCGGCGGCGTGGGTCGCCAAGGCGATGCTCGTGCCTTCAAGCACGTTGACCATGCCGAACAGTCCCACCGGGTTGTCCCGGGCAATCAGGTCGTAGAGGAAGCTGACCATCAATTCGATCGGCAATGACGGGCGCCCGTCCCGTACAGCGTCCCTGTCGCCGCCGCAGGCTTGAATGTCATTGAGAACCCATTGTTCGTGGCCGTATTCGTCCTCGATGTATTCACAGACCGCCTTGCGCAGCCATTCCAGGCGCGAAGGCAGGCGCGCACCGCAGGCCATCATCAACGGCACGGTATGGCGCACGTGGTAATAGGCCTGTGCCAGAAAGGCCCGGTAACTTTCCAGGCTGACGTCGCCCTGCAGCGCATCACGGATGATCGGCAGGTTGAACAGCTCATTGCGTTCTTGCTCAGTGGCTTGTTGCAAGGTGTCAAAAAAACTCATGGTGCGGATTCCTCGGAAAATGCAGATTCGGTCAATTGCGTCCGGTAGCGCTCGATGATGGCGTCACGGCGGGGCCGGCCATTGGCGGTAAGCAAACCGTTGGTGGCAGTGAAGGGTTGGTCGAGCCGACTCCAATGGCGGACCTGGGCGTACTCGGGCAAGGCCTCGTTGGCCTGAGACACGGCGGCGGCCAGTTGGTCGTCGGTACAATCCGGGCGATGCGGCCACAGCAGCGCATGGTTGTGGGGCATCGCCTCGCCATAGACGAAGGCCTGGGCAATAGGCCCGCGCTGGGTCAATTCGGCTTCCACCCATTCGGGGTTCACGTTGCGCCCGAAACTGGTCACGAACTGATGCTTCTTGCGTCCCTTGAGATAGAGAAAACCTTCGGCGTCGAACTCGCCAAGATCGCCGCTGGGCCACCACTGGTCGGTGTGCAGCGCCTCTCCCAGATAGCCCAGCAAGGTTGACCCCTTGATCAGCACTTCTCCGTCATCCGCCAGGCGAATCTCCACATGGGGCAATGGCCGTCCGACACTGCCGGGGCGCCGAGCTTGCGGGCGATTGAGGCACACCACCGATGCGCACTCGGACAGCCCGTAACCTTCATAGACAGGTATGCGCACGCGTTCAGCGCGATGCAGTAGATCTTCACTGACCCGGGCACCGCCCACGGCGGCAAAACGCAGGTGCTGTGGGTCGAAAGCCTTCTGCTCGGCAGCACCGACCAGCATCAGCAACAACTGCGGCACCAGAACCAGGCTCTGGGGGGACCGGCTGGCCAGGCAACCCAACAGTTTCGGCACTTCCACACCGCTGGCGCCTGCAATCCCCAGGGTTTTCTGGCTGGGCAGGCTCAAGGTGGCCCCGGCATACAGCGCGGCGTAACAACCGATGTTCTCCAGCAAAATGGCCAGCGGCAGCAGCGCCAGATGGTGTTGCGGGTCGGTGGGTTCGCTGGCCAGGTCCAGCTCGCGAGCGACCCGCAGAATGCTGTCGGCACTCAAGCACACGCCCTTGGGTGTGCCTGTGGTGCCCGAGGTGAAGGTCAACTTCGCGGTGCCTTCAGGCATCCGGTTCGGGCCACTGAACGTGCGGTGCCAGAACTCGCCGCCCTTCTGATATCCAGCGGCCTGCAGCTCTTCCTGCAATGACGGTTCGGCGATGACGTGTTCGGCCTGGCTTTGCTCCAGGCAATGCTGGCGTTGCGCCGGACTGAAAAAAGGCGGCAAGGCCACGCAGGTCAAACCCTCGAACAGTGCGGCCAGGTCCCACAGCAGGGCTTCGATACCATTGTCCAGGGCCAGGGCGAGCACCCTGACCTCTTCATCGCGCAGGCGCTGCTGACGAAAAATGACCTCGGCATAGAGCGTGGCGTAGTCGAGCTTGCGATGGTCGTCCCACAAGGCAAGGGCGTTGGCTTTTTGCTCAGCATGATTACGCAGGGTCTGTTGGAAATGCTCCATTTCAGGCGACATGGCAGGCCCCTTCAATGGAGGTCGGCAAGCCCAGGCGACTGAACAGGCCGATGTTGCGCAAATGAATGAACCCGGAGCGGATATTGCCGAAATGAACCCAGGGTTTGCTTTCGTAGTAGCTGCCCCAGGCATGGCGGTCGTCGCCCAGGCGCGCCGGATCGGCAGCACACAGGGACACGGGCTTCAAGCCAAGGCGATGAAAGCTATTGACCAGGCCCAGGTTTCCGGTGAAGGCGACCCATTCCAGTCCCCCCATGGCCAGCAGGTAGGTCATGGCGATGATGCTCATCCGCGCGCTGCCGGTGTCGCTGGCAGCCAGGTTGCCGACCTCGACGATGGCTGAGCGGCTTACGGTGTGGTCGGCCGCGGCACTGATCAGTGGATCGATCGCCTCGTCCAGATAACCTTCAAGAAACAGCGGTCCACTGCTCGCCAGACGCACGCCAACCACAGCGCAAAGCGTGCCGGACGCATCGCTCATGCCAAACAGCTCCGGCATGAAGTGGCGTACATCGGCGCCATGGGCCCTGCGAAACCGTTGCTGGATAAAGGCTTCGAAGACACACCTTTGCGGGGCGTCCGGCAAGGCCCTGACAAGATGCATCTGCTGTGCTTCGGTCAAGCCAAAGCGCAAGGGCAACTGAACGTTCCAGTTGAAATCGGACATTGAAAAACATCTCCCCGGATCAATTGGGGAGCAGTATCAAAAACAATTCTTAACGAAGTCTGAAGGTGACAAAACGGTTCTCTTCAGGGGCCTGCTGCGCGAGCAAAGCAAAAAAGCGCGGCCTGCGATCTTTTGGCGAAATCGGAATTGCTTAAGATCAAAAGATCGCAGCCTTCGGCAGCTCCTACAGACGCACCCGATACCCTGTAGGAGCTGCCGCAGGCTGCGATGGTCGTTAACGATAACGCGTGTGACCTGGATGAACGCAGCGCACTTGAGTCCATCGCCAGCAATCGAGCGTCGACCGGCTGCTCCTACGGTCTCCCGGGCCGCCGACGCTGCGCGGTTAAAAGTGCGCCGTATCCGCCCCGGCAACCGGCAGGCTGGTCGACAGGGGTACGCTCTGCGTGACGTTGCCCATCCGGGTGATTTCCACCTGCACCTTGTCCTTGCCGAGCAAGTAGTCAGCCAGCTTCTGTGAAAACGGCCAGTAGTTCAGGTCGGCCGTCAGGGTCAGCGGGCCGACGGCGTCGGCCGGCACCAGGAAGGAGAACTCCCCGATATCGTAGCCCTTGGGCAGAATGCGGTTGTCCGAGAGAATTTGCGTGGCATTCCAGACCTCGACGTCCAGCGGGTTGCCGTCCTTGTCGCCTATGTGCACCTTGAAATTTCGCGTGTTGACTTCGGTCTTGCCGTCCTTGATCGAGCCCAGCCGGTAGATCTCGCGCCCCGTGGCATCCTGCACCCGGAAATCGATCCACATCTCCCGGCCCTCCGGAAAGCCGGTCGGCAGCTTGTGCCCTGCGCCGACATTGGAAACCTTGACGGCGACCGAGGTGTATTGCCCGGCAACGATCGCCGCCGGCAATTGCTCGAAGGTTATTTCCCCCGCGCGCGCGAGCATGTTGCGAGCCCGTTGTGCGCCCTCATCCTGACCGAGATGGTTGAGCATCATCGCGTTGGCCCCGCTGAACCAATGCGAGGCAACCTCCTCGCGATCCGGCCCCATGATCGCGGCCTTGCCCTTGAAACCCGGCATGTGGCAGCTCTGGCAGGTGATATCGTTAAGGCTGTAGGTGCTCTCCTGCCATTCGTCATAGGTGCGCTCCACCGCCACGCTGCTGAACGGGTGCGTGACGTTGTGGCAGGTGCCGCAAAAGTCCGAGCGGGTGTGCAAAGCCGAGTACACCGTGTCGTGATAAGGCGAGACGGCGTCTTTGCGCGGGCCGAACTTGGTCGGTTTACCGTGCGCCCGGGGGCTCAGAACATAGGCGCCGTTGTCCAGGCCCGTGCGGGCACTGATGTTGTGGCAGGTTTCGCAATCGACCCCGGGCATCGGAGTGTTCTTCGCGCTGTCTTCAACCGAGGAGCGGTTGACTTGCGAGGTGATCTGCCCGGTCGTGAGACCGATCGGTGTATGGCAACCGGTGCAGAAGTTATCGACCTTGCCCTCGGTGGCCGAACTCGCACGCTTGAGCAAGGCCCGATAGATGGGTTCATCCCAGGCCTGGGACATCATCGACGAGCGCCACTGCTTGTAGATCTCCGTATGACAAGCGCCACAGACCTGGGCATTGTCGAAGTCCTTCACATTCAAGACCAGGTTACCGGTGGTATTGGCCCGGTGCGGGAAGAACGGCATCCCGCCATTCACATGCATGAGCCGGGAGCGTGCCGGCTCCAGCCACTTCTCATTGCTCTGATTGTCATTGCCCTGATTGTTATTGCTCTGGGGTTCGTCGGCCGCCACCAGCGTCACCGTCAGCAGGCAGGCCAGAAAGAACAAAATACGGCGAGCCAGAGGCTTGAGCGCCAGAAACAATGGTATGAACAATGTCGCCAGGGAAATGTTCAAGTCGACAATAGCCAGCTTGACGCCTGGCGGTACGTTGAACATTGCCATGTAAGACCCGGCGCTGATCGTCCATAGAACAATCAAGGCCGATAGCCCATGCAGCGCTAACTGTGCACACGTTGATCTGGAGTGGCTCATAGCATTTCCTCTGGACGGTTCGCAGAGGATGACTGCAGTACTTCTATTGAGTCGCCAGGGGTATTTCGTGATGCAAACCGATGGTTACATGCAATCACTCAATGGGGTACTTACAGCTCCACAGCTTGCCGACGCGGACCTTTCATGAACGGGACAAGCTCATTCAGCAATTACCCTGCCATTGAAGTAACAAAATATGTGCGAGAACCGGAATGCCCCTGCAAACATTCGTCGAAAGTTGAAATGCCGTGCTGATACTGGCGTGAATGCCGCTGGGGAATAGCGCCCCGTTTGTGGGGACGCTTACACCGAAATCGGGGGGCACTCACCTCCTTGAGTCGATACCCCTTAGTCCCTGTCTTTCGTCGTCCGGATGAGATTGCCCCGTAACTTCACGATGGCCTTCTGCATTTGCACGAAGTCGTCGGGATCGAGGCCGGTTTGCGGGAAGCCGTCTTCGCGCAAGCCTTCACGCAGTGTTCGGCCCTCTTTTGTCAGATTGATCCGCACCTGGCGTTCGTCTTCCGGATCGCGCTGGCGCAGCAGATAACCCATCGCCTCGAGCTTCTTCAGGATCGGCGTGAGGGTGTTGGATTCCAGAAACAGCTTTTCGCCAAGGCTGCCGACGGTCTGATTGTCTTCTTCCCACAGCGCGACCAGGGTGATGTATTGCGTGTAGGTCAGGCCGAGCCGTTCGAGCATCGGCTTGTAGGCCTTGCCGAAGGCCAGGTTGGTGGAATAGACGGCAAAACACAGGAAGTCGGAGAGTTTCAGATCCAGGGCGGATGTCTTGTCGGTGTTTTTCATGGACGTTCTCAGGGGGCAGTCTTGCGAGACTAAACTATACGTCGTACGCGATGATATCGGAAGTGCGTATAAACACCGACGGCCGGCTCACCGGGAACATCCCCGTTGAGCCGGCCGTGCTGCGGGTCAGGCCGTCAAGACATTGATGTCGACATCAATGTTGCCGCGTGTGGCCTTGGAGTACGGGCAGATGGCATCGGCGTTGTGGGCCAGTTCGGTCGCCACCCCATGCTCCAGCCCCGGCACGCGCAAGGTCAGTCGGGCCTGGAGGAAGTAGGCCGCGCCGGTCTGGCCCAGATCGACTTCAATGTCGACGGCCGTGTCGGCCGGCAGTGTCACCTTCATTTGTTGGGCGGCCAGCCCCACCGCTGCGATGTAGCAGGCCGACCACGCTCCGGCGAACAGTTGCTCGGCTTTCGGGTGCGGCTGGACGGCGGTCAGCACGTGTGCCGGTGTGTCGCTGCCGGGGGACGACAGCACGATGTCGAGGTTGCCGTTATGACCGCGCGACGTAGTGCCCGCGCTGTTATGGGTGGTGTGGGTTTTGCCGCTGGCCAGTACTTTTTCGATCTTGCTCATGATGATTCCCTCAGGATTACAATCAGTTAAATTCGTATGCGCTTGCATCGTATGCGATATTAGTGATGCGTCCGCGCGTCACGCCGTGATCACGTTCAGGGCAACATCGATATTGCCGCGTGTCGCTTTGGAGTAAGGGCAGATGGAGTCGGCGATGTGCGCCAGTTCGGTCGCGACATCCTGTGCCAGCCCTGGCACGCTCAGGGTCAGTCGGGCCTGAAGGAAGTAGGCCGGACCAGTCTGGCCCAGGTCCACTTCAATGTCGACGGCCATGTCCGCCGGCAAAACGATATTGCGTTCCTGTGCCACCAGCCCCACTGCTGCGGTGTAGCAGGCCGACCAGGCCCCGGCGAACAGTTGCTCGGCTTTCGGATGCGGCTGTGTGGCGGCAAAGACGTGGGCTGGCTGGGTCGAACCCGGTGACGACAGGACGATATCGAGGTTGCCGTTGTGACCGCCGACGCTGCTGTGAGTGGTGTGGGTTTTGCCGGTTGCCAGTACTTTTTCGATTTTGCTCATGGGGATTTCCTCAGGGTTTAAAGTTCGTGCGATTGTATCGCATACGACGTTTATGGCATTCAAAAAGACAACGTTCCTCAATTGGCCTGTGCAACGATCCAGTTGTTGCCGTTGTGGCCATGGGAAGCTTGAGCGGTAGCGATCAACAGGGTGCGGCGGCTTCCGGTGTTCATGGCTGAATCTCCAAACGGCAAGGGTTGTCTGTATTTGTTGTCGCATTCGACTAGATCGCATGCGATAAATGAATATTCATCCAAAGCCCCAATGATGTCAAAGCTTATTTTATGCCTTGGCGATGAGCGGCAGGTTCGCGGCCGACCGAGCTGCCCTCCCCCTCGCCGAACCAAGGGATGAGCGGACAACCGGGGGGAACACAGATAGCGAAATATCTGTAGGAGCTGCCGGAGGCTGCGATCTTTTGATTTTGCTTTTGCGATCTGGAGATTGCTGAAGATCAAGATCAAAAGATCGCAGCCTTCGGCAGCTCCTACAGGGAACACGTGCACCACCAAACAGCAGGGTGTCAGGCTCCCCGCATCATCGTTTCTCGCCATCGCGCAGCAAACCGGTTATCGGTATCCCTGGAACTGCGTGAACAAAAAAAACCCCCTCACAGGGAGGGGGTCTGGTGTTTGCAGGGTTCGAACGGCTTCACCCGTCTTCACCTGGACTTTCGTCAGCTCATCGCGCAGGGATTCCAGCGAACAGCCAGGTAGTCTCTTCAGCCGGCGTTGCCGCGTTGCGATTGCGCGCCCACTGGGTCAGCGCCACCATCGTCGCAAAGCCGAGCACGATCAATACCGGATAGGCCATCAGCAACTCGGTCAACGAGTATTTCCAGGCCAGCGGTCGGCCAACACCGAGCATCGCGGCATACAGCCAGGAAACGCCCGACAGTGCACCAGAGAACAGGGCAAACATTCGCACATTGATAGGCAGGTCAAGCAAGGAACCGGCCTTGAGCATGGCGGGCAATACATAGCGGTGCAAGAGCATGCCGTTGAATGTCAGCAACAGGACAATAATAACTTTTGCTTGAAGTTTCGGGTTGGCAAAATAAGTCATCCCTTTATCAAGGTAATCAATACCTATAATCGCTGCACCGGTGATCCACAAAAATAGCAACGCATTGGAAACAGACTTCTGCAAACTGGCCATATGATCATTATCGTGCCCGGAGGACACACGGCCTTTCAACAAATCCTTGACCATTGCGACATCGCTGGCAAACACCAGGCCAATCGCTACACAGCAAGCCAACAGGTGTACGTATACAACTCCTAAACGCATAAACTCCATGGATTCTTTCTGGCCAAGCAGGCCGATCATTGTATTAATATCCACGTATACATCTCCACTTATTGCGGCAGTGTGAAGTGACCATGCCCCAGGCTCGCGAATGAATTATCCACGCCTGCACAATCAAAGTTCACATTGATTGAAGCGACTAAATTAGTTTGGGTATTACAAGAGAGAGCGACTCGCCCCGCGAGTCAGTGATGACGGCATACTATCACTCCAGGTCTCAGGTAAAAAAAATCCCCATGTGCATTCCATTCAATGCAGATGAGGTATACGTCCATTTTACTAGGGAGTGCAGTGCGAAGCTCAAGGGATCCGCCTGCTGGAAGATCAGAGCGCAGAATACCCCAATTGTTCATTTTTCGAACAAAAACCACGACAAACGGTACTGCCCATAATGCCTCGGGAGGCCGGTTTCATTGGCTGAAACCACTGTTACCAAGCGGCTGAATCGTTTCATTTATCATGTCGAAAAAAAAAGCGGATTTCGCGCGGAACTCACACCTTTTGACCCAGCGAATAGCGAGTTTTGCCTCGTACGAAGGCACGCCATTCGATGCTTGCTGAACAGGATCAAGCCAGCAACTGGCTGATCCACCGGACCTGGCGCGCGATGTCCTGCACCTTTTCCTCAGGCACGGTTCGCTGCGCCCCGGCAAATTGGCTCAGGGTCTTCTGCTTCTGGCGCAGCTTGCGCTGCCACTTGACCAGGAACGCCGGGCTGCGGGCCTGCATCTGCAACGGGCCGAAGTACAACTCTTGAGCGCTGTAGATCACTGGCCCGGCGCGCTCGGCGACGATGATTTCGTAGTCGAATCGATTTTCCCGCAGCACTTCCTCGCAGAGGATGCGATAACCATTTTCCATCAGCCACAGGCGCAGTGGCTGCTCGCCGCCGTTGGGTTGCAGGATCAGGCGCTCCTGCCCGCTCAGGTGCGCCTTGCCGCTGTCGAGGATGTCGCGGATCGTTTCGCCGCCCATGCCGCAGAGGCTGATCGCCGTGATCCCGTCTCCCGGCAGGATTGCCGCCAGGCCGTTGGCCAGGCGCACGCTGATCCGTTGTTCCAGATCGTTCTCGCGCACGGTGCGTTCGGCCGCGCGGAACGGCGTCAACGCCACCTCCCCGGCCACCGCCGCGGTGATGGCGCCACGGCGCATCAACGCCACCGGCAGGTAGCCGTGATCCGAGCCGATATCGGCCAGGCGCGCACCGGCCGGCACATGCGCCGCCACGCGTTCCAGGCGCATGGACAATGTCTGTTCGTTCAACTGCGGCCCCTTCTCACCACGAACGTCCGGCGCCTTTGGCCGGAACGGGGCGCGATTGTGTCGGGCAATGCCGAGCATTTCAAATTTATGCGACCAGGTTACAACCCCCCCCTTCACGCGATCACGCCCGCATACACCGATCTGTCGACGTTTCCGCCGGACAGAATCACCCCCACCCTTTTTCCCGACATGGCTTCACGCTCGGCAATGAGCGCCGCAAGCGCCGCCGCACCGGCCCCTTCCGCCAGGTTGTGGGTATCGGTGTAATACACGCGCATGGCCTCGGCTATCTGCGCGTCACTGACCGCAACGATCCGCGCCGCACCTGCGGCATAGACGGCAAAGGCCTCAGGCACCGGCTTGCGTACGGCCAGACCGTCGGCAAAGGTGGTCGCCGAGGCGGTTTCGCACAGGGCGCCGGTGTTGAACGATAACTGTGCGGCCGCCGCCTCTGTGGAAACCACGCCCACCACCCGGGTGTCCAGGCCCAGGGCATCGCGGGCGGCGATCACGCCACAGATCCCCGATCCACAGCCAATCGGTACATAGACGGTATCCAGATCCGGCGCGGCGTTGAACAACTCCAGCGCATAGGTGGCGACGCCCTTGACCAGCTCGGTGTGAAACGGCGGCACCAGGAACAGGTCGTGCTCCTGCGCAAGCCGTGCCGCCTCTTCCCGGGCCTCATCGAAATCGCGGCCATACTCGACCACTTCAGCGCCAAAGCCGCGCATGGCGTTGTTCTTTTCGAGCGAGTTGCCTTGCGGCACGACGATCAATGCCCGCAAGCCCAGTGCGCCAGCCGCCAGTGCGAGGCTCTGGCCATGGTTGCCGCGGGTCGCGCTGACAATGCCCTTCACGCCCGGATGCTCGCGCTTGAGCCAGTGCATGAACGTGATGCCGCCACGCACTTTGAAAGCACCGGTAGGCGTGTGATTTTCGTGCTTGACCCACACCGTGCAACCCAACCGCCTGGCCAGCAAGGGCCAAGGGTACTGGGCGGTGGCGGGCATGACCTGGTACACGTTACGTGCGGCCTGTTCGATGTCGTCGCGAGTCAGTGTGTGCATGAGTGGTCTCCCCGGGATTTTGCCCAGTCTGAACAGGAGCGCAGTACGCAGGCTTTCAAAAAACCGACCTGACTTTTGTGTGTCCTCTTCACTACTATGGCGCTCATGAGCCATCGAAACCGCCTGCATCCCCCCCTGCTGTCCGAACCGGTCCGCCGCATCGAGGCCGGCCCCTGGGCGATCGAATTGCTCCCCGGCTGCGCCTACGCAACCCGATACGTAGCGACCCAGGCGGGAATCGGCTTTGCCTTCGACAGCCAGCGAGGCCTGCACGCGATCGGCAGCGACCGGGTACAACCCTTCGATGCCCTGCCCAACGGCCTGGCGTTCGTTCCGGTAGGGTGTGACGTATTATCCGAATCGCCCAAGGGGGGTGAATATCTGCGGGTGATACGCACTGACGGTGTGGCGCTGGAGGGGGATCGCGCCTTCAACAATCGCATCGACCGGCAGGCCACGGCCCTCGCATGGCACATGCGCGCCGCGCTGTTGCACCCTGGCGTGGAGGACGACTGGGAGGCCTGGGCACTGGCATTGTCCGAGCGCGCGACGGCCAGCGAAGCCGTGTCGACACAGCCCCAAGGCTCGATAACCGGCAGCCGGATGCGCTTGCTCGATGAGTTCATTGACGCAGGCCTCGATGGCCCGTTAAGTGTACCGGCGATGGCGAGCCTGCTTGGCTTGTCCGAAGGCTACTTCATGCGGGCCTTCAAAAACGCCACCGGCAAAAGTCCCCATGCTTACCTGATCGATCGACGCCTGGCCAGGGCCCGCGCCCTGATGCGCGACTCGACCGCCACGCTGGCTGAAATCGCCTACGCCTGCGGTTTCAATTCCCAGGCGCATATGGCGACTACCTTCAGGCAACGCCTCGGTGTGAGTCCGGTGCAATTGCGTCGACAATGAAACGGCAGGAAAATCAGCGGTCGCGGGCGGGCAGCATGCCCTTGAGCACATCATCCTTTTCAACGAAGTGATGCTTGAGCGCAACCAGCAGATGGCCCCCCACCAGCGCGCCGCACAACCACGACATGTAGGTGTGAACCGCCTTTGCCAGATCGTACAGGCTCTGATCGGGGTCAACGATTGGCGGGAGCATGAACAGCGCCGCCACCATGACGGGTTTGTCGGCGACCGAGCTCCAGTACCAGCCGGACAACGGCAGCCCGATCAAGGCCACGGCGTACAGCAGTACATGCCCGACCAGCGCACCACGCTTCATCCTCGGGCTCATCGAATCGGGTAGCGCCGGTGCCGGGTGACTCAATCGCCAGGCGATACGCACGACGATGAGAAACAGCAGCGTGCTGGCCATCGCCTTGTGCACGTAGGTGAGTTCATGGTGGGCATTGAACTCGTCACGCCAATGCGTTGCCACAATTCCGATAACCCAGGCCCCCAACCAGATCAGGGCCATGCCCCAATGCAGCCACTTGGCTGTACCGGTGTAACTTCCTTCCTTCGCCATCTCACTGTCCTGCCCGTCACTTTTGAAGGCGGATTATCGCGACAGGGTGTTATCGGAAAAACCGTGAAATGTTGCTTAAACACATCGAAATGTTTGATGTAGCTCGTATTTCGCTTTCGATCGGACAGGTCGAAATCGACCCCATGTGGCCGGTGGTCGTTGCATGTCGATTGTCCCCGGCGTTTGACTAAGCTTATTGAATCAGGGCGACCTGAAACCCGGGGGAGCAGCAACGGATCTGTATTGGCATTACGACGGTACGCTCAAAGGAGACGACCATGTATGCGGTGATAAGAACCTACCTGGGTGCTGGAGCCAAGCAGCTATTCGAGTTTATGGAAGAGCGCAGCGTCGACATCGAAACGACCTTGCGCACAGTACCTGGCCTCGTAAGCTACACACTGCTCAATACGGGTGATGGTGGTACTTCGATCACTGTTTGCAAGGACAAGGCCGGCAGTGATGCGAGCCTGAAAGTTGCCCGTGAGTGGATTCAGAAAAACACTTCGCATATCCACGCGAACCCGCCGATCGTGACGGAAGGTCCGGTGATTGTGCAGATCAACTAGCGACCGGTCCGCAGGATGGCGAGTGCTATACTTTTTTCAGATTGCATGAAGTGTGCAACGTTCCCCAAGGTTCAGACACCGACTGCAAATCCAGGTTAATCGCTGCCGACAAAGGAGGTCTACAGCAATCTCGAGTCGGGAGGTGTGGCATGAATCGGCACTATTACATCAGTGACAATCTCAACGATCTTGAAACCGTTGAATATGAACTGGAAGCCAGCGGCATCAATTCTGAACAGATACATGTGCTCAGTGAAAAAGTTGCCGATGTCGAACAACATCACCTCCACGAGGTCAACTCGTTATTGGAACAGGATGCTGTTCACTCGGGTGAGATTGGCGCGGTGATCGGTTTGCCACTGGCGGCACTGGTTCTCGGTGGCGCCTATTGGATGGGCTGGACCGAATCCGCCGCAGGCTGGATGCCGTTTATCTTCCTTTCCATTGTCATCCTGGGCTTTTGCATCTGGGAAGGCGGTTTTTTCGGGTTCCAGATGCCCAACACTCACTTCCGCAACTTCAAACAGGTGGTAAACGAGGGCAAACATATCTTCTTCGTCGATGTTGAGCCCAACCAGGAATCGGTACTGGATCAGGTAATCAGACAACATCCACAGCTGGAGATCGCCGGCACTGGAGCGGCAGCCCCCCATTGGACAGTCGCCTGGCAGCACAAATGGCATCAGTTCAAACGAGTGATATCGGGTTAGCGCCTGGAGACTCAAGGCCATCCGCAAACGGCTTACTGGCCAAAGAAAATGACCCGGCTGAGGAAAATATAGTCAGCCTCGGTGGCCATCAGTCCGACGAGCACCAGCAAACACAGAGGTGGCACCAATATGGCGTAGACCATAGCCAACCGCTCCCAGGCCATATGCATGAAGATGGAGACAATTAAACCTGCCTTCAACAACATGAACGTGATAATCAGGGACCACCGAAGATAGCCATGGAAGTGGAAATAATCGACCAGGTACGACAGCGTGCTGAGGACGAATAACAGCCCCCAGATTTTAAGGTACAAACTGATTGGATGTTGCTGACCCTGAGCATGTGCCATCACCCGTGCTCCTCTACCATAAATAGAAGAAAGCAAAAATAAACACCCACACCAGATCCACGAAGTGCCAGTAAAGCCCGGCTATTTCGACGTTCTGATAGTTTCCGGAGCGCTCATAATCTCCGCGCAACACTTTCAGCGCCACAATGCTGAGGTAGATGGCGCCGATTGACACATGCAGTCCGTGAAAACCGGTAATCATGAAGAAGCTGGCTCCAAATTGCGCAGCCCCCATCGGGTTCCCCCACGGACGCACGCCTTCTGCGATGAGCTTGCTCCATTCAAATGCCTGCATGCCGACGAACGTCACACCCAGGGCAGCGGTCGCCAACATCAGGGCAGTCGTTTTCGCGCGATCACGGCGGTAGGCGAAATTGACGGCCATGGCCATGGTGCCGCTGCTACTGATCAGCACAAAGGTCATGATGGCGATCAGAATAAGCGGGATTTCCCTTCCTCCGATCGTCAAGGCAAACACTTCACTCGGGTTCGGCCAGGCCGTCGTGATGGTCATGCGTACCGACATGTAGCCGGTTAAAAAACAGGTGAATATGAACGTATCGCTGAGCAGGAAGATCCACATCATCGCCTTGCCCCAGGGCACCTGCTTGAAGGCCTCTTTGTCCGTGGACCAGTCGCTGGCGATACCTTGCCATCCCAGGGCGGGTGGCAAGCCTGGTGGATCGGATGAACCGGTCTGGGCTTGGGCTTGGGCTTGGATTTGGGCGTGCGGATGCGATGCCATGGCTTTTCACCTCAGGCCGCAGAATCTGGCGATGGCTTCATAGGTTTGCGGCGTGCTGGCCAGCAGAGCAAACAGCACGAACCAGAGACACAGCAAGTAATGCCAATAGATGGCACAGAGCTCTACGCTGGCGCTCAGTTGCGCCACCGGCACATGGCGCATAAATTTGGCGACTATCCAGCACCAGGCGATCAGTCCGCCCAGCAGGTGCAGCCCATGTAGCCCGGTCAACAGGTAGAAAAAACTGTTGGCCGGATTGCTCGCGACAAAGTAGCCCCAAGCAACAAACTGCTGCCAGACCCAGAGTTGTCCCGCCAGAAAGGCAATTGCAAAGACGCCCGCCAGTGCAAAACCAACCACGGTTGCGCCCAGTCGAGCCTGTCGGGCGGCCATGCGCGACCATTGCAGTGCGATGCAGCTCAATAGCAGAAAAGCCGAGTTCAGCCATAGCGGCCGCAAATTGCCTAACGGCGCCAAAGGCTCTGTCAGGGGTAGCCAGTCGGCCATTTGTGAACGGGCAACAAAGGCGATCAGGAAGAGGAAGAACAACGAACTGACCACCACCAGAAACAAGCGCAGGCCCACTCTTGCGATTTGACTTCTATTGGCACCCTCAGCGTCCTGAACACCCTCAGGGTCGCGATTCCAGCTGCCGCCGGGGTCGGCGCCGTCGGCGTTTCTCAATAGCAGTCTGTTCATGTCTTGACGTCCGCTATTTTGGTTCCGGCATTGAGTTGGCGCATGTGCTCCAGTTCCTCGGCGGAGACTGTTTGCGGCACGAAATCCTGTTCTATCCCCGGCACGCTGTAGTCATAGGCCCAGCGATGCACGACCGGCAACTTCTCTCCCCAGTTACCGTGTATCGGCGGGGTGTTCGGCGTTTGCCATTCCAGGCTGGCCCCGCCCCAGGGATTACTGCCGGCGGGCTTACCCTTGAATGCACTCCAGGCCATGTTGAACAGGAACAGCAACTGGGAAACCCCGACAGTCAATGCGACCACGGTAATGAAGGCATTCAGCTCTTGCGCCGACTGCGGGATGAACGCGTAGTTTTCATAGGCGTAGTAACGGCGAGGCATGCCCTGGAAACCCAGGTAGTGCATGGGGAAGAAGATGGCGTAGGTGCCCAGAAAGGTAATCCAGAAATGCAGCTTGCCCAGGGTGTCGTTGTACATGCGCCCGGTGACTTTCGGGAACCAGTGATAAATACCGCCGAACACCACCAGTACCGGTGCGACCCCCATGACCATATGAAAATGGGCGACGACGAAATAGGTGTCCGAGAGCGGAATATCCACGATCACATTGCCGAGAAACAACCCGGTCAGACCGCCGACCAGGAAGGTCACGATAAAGGCCAGGGCAAACAGCATCGGCACGGTCAGATGGATGTCGCCGCGCCACAGGGTCAGTACCCAGTTATAGACTTTCAGCGCGGTCGGCACCGCGATGATCAAGGTGCTGACGGCGAAAAAAAAGCCAAAGTACGGGTTCATTCCGCTGACATACATGTGGTGCGCCCAGACCACAAAACTCAGTACCCCGATCGCAACAATGGCCCACACCATCATTCGGTAGCCGAAGATGTTTTTACGCGCATGGGTGCTGATCAGGTCGGAGACCAGGCCAAATGCAGGGAGAGCGACGATGTAGACTTCCGGGTGACCGAAAAACCAGAACAAGTGCTGGAACAATATCGGGCTGCCACCCTGGTGATCGAGCTGTTGCCCCAGCGAGACCATCGCCGGCATGAAGAAGCTGGTGCCCAACAGCTTGTCAAACAGCATCATGACCGCGCTGACGAACAACGCCGGGAAGGCCAGCAAGGCCATGATCGAAGCCATGAAGATGCCCCACACCGAGAGCGGCATGCGAAACAATGTCATGCCGTGCGTGCGCGCCTGCAACACCGTGGTGACGTAGTTCAACCCGCCCATGGTGGCGGCGACGATAAAAATCGCCAGTGAGACGAGCATCAGGACAATGCCCCACTCCACGCCCGGTGTTCCCTGAGCGATGGACTGTGGCGGATAGAGCGTCCAGCCGGCACCCGTGGGGCCGCCGGGGACGAAAAAACTGCTGAGCAACACCACTACCGCCAGCAGGTAAAACCAGTAACTGAGCATGTTGACATAGGGGAAGACCATGTCGCGGGCGCCCACCATCAGCGGGATCAGGTAGTTGCCGAAGCCCCCCAGGAACAAGGCCGTCAGCAAGTAGATGACCATGATCATGCCGTGCATGGTCATCGCCTGATAGTAAGTATTGGCATCCATGAACGCCAAACTGCCGGGGAAGCCTATCTGCATGCGCATCAAGCCGGACAGCACGAGGGCGATAAGCCCCACGAACAGAGCCGTCAAGGAGTATTGAATGGCTATGACCTTGTGGTCCTGACTCCAGACATATTTGGTCAGGAAGCTTTTGGGCTCGTGCAGTGCTTCTGTTTCGGCTTGCTCCGCATAGGCCATCACGTCATCCTCGTTCCGAAGTTTCAGTGTGTTTCTGGCTGCTTTACGGCTACTTCCCTGGCTCCGCCTTGGTCGCATCAGCGTCAGCATTCGCTTTGGATTTGATAAAAGCGATCAGTGCATTCAGCTCCTTGTCACTCGGAGCAAGCGTCGGCATTACGGCTGGATAGCCCTTGACGATTTTGGCATTGGGATGAAGAACCGACTCTTTCAAATAGCCCTCATCGACCTTTACGCTCGTATCGTCGGCAAGGGTTTCCGTCTTGCCATACAGACCCTGCCAGCTGGGGCCGACGCCCTTGTTGCCATCGACACTGTGACAGGCCAGGCAGCCAAGCGACCCGGCCAGTCGCTGCCCCTGCGCCACCAGGTCTTCGCCCGGGCTCGACGCTTCGCCGGTCGAAGGTTGATCGTCTTGCCCGGCAGCACCCAGTGATTTGATCAGGGCGATGACAGCACCCAGTTCGTCGTCTTTGAGAGTATAGGCCACCATGACCGGCGGGTAGCCCTGTACCAGGCGGGCCTTCGGATCGAGAATCGACTCTTTCAGGTAGGCCTCGTCGACCAGCACACCGGTGCCATCGGCAAGCTGTTCAGTGCGGCCGTACAGCCCCTTCCATCCCGGGCCGAGACTGGCACTGCCATCCTGGCTATGGCAGGCCTTGCAGCCTAGCTGTTCGACCAACTGACGACCTTTTTCCAGCACGCTGTCTCGACCGGGTTTGGCAGCTGTGGTCAATGTCTGCGCAAAAGTCGGTTGGCCTTTTAGCCATTGATCGAAGACGGCCTGCTCTTCCACGACCATATGCCCGCGCATGTTGTAATGACCTACGCCACAAAACTCTGCGCAAAGAACTTCGTATTTTCCGGTTTTAGTCGGCGTAAACCAGAAGTACGACACCATCCCTGGCACCATATCCATCTTGCTGCGAATTTGCGGAACATAGAAATCGTGCAGGACATCTTTAGAGCGCAATAGAACTTTCACCGGCCGATCGAGCGGAAGGCGAACTTCATTATTCATGACAAGTACATCGTCCTGGCCTGCAGGATCCTTGGGATCAAGGCCGAGGGGATTGGTGGAGTCGACAAACCTGATATCCGACTTGCCCAGCTTTGCGTCTTGCCCGGCAAAACGATAGGCCCACTGCCACTGCTGGCCGACCACTTCAAGTTCGTAGGCATCTTTCGGCACCCGGATGAAATCGTTGTAGACAACCAGGCCTGGCGCCAACATCCCGGCGATGCCTGCCGAGGTAACGATGATCAGCCATGTTTCCAGTTTTTTGTTTTCCGGCTGGTAGGCCGCCCTGGCACCCACCTTGTGACGATAACGAATCACCGCTACTGCCATGAACCCCGTGATGGCAATGAAAAATATTCCGCTGATGATCAGGGTGATGAACAGGGTGGTGTCTATGGATCCCCAGTTGGAAGCGGCCGTTGTCGCATGCCAGGGCGCCAGTATGTGGAATAGCACGGAGGCAATAACGATGAGTATCAGGACAATTGCTATTGCCATTTGCTCTTCATCCTATTCCTGTTGTTCATTGGTTATGCAATAAGCATCGCCACTGACGTCCAAGCAGGGCCGACAAATACCACCCGTCCGGGCGCTAAAGTCAGTAAGAAGTATAGAGCGATCGGCTTGTACCGTGAGGCCGGCAAGTGAGTTCCGGTTGCCAGCTATACTTGAGTGCTGATGACGGATGGCAGAGTTCGGCACCGCAAAGTTCGAACCCTGCCCTTGCAGCGTCGTCAAACAAATGTGGTGACATTGAGCAGGGACGGTAGCCACACAGTCCAGCAATCCACATGGGAGGTTTCGTCATGAGTGCCCTGACGATCGAAGGCTGGTGCAAAACCAGCGGCGACCAAAAGTCCACCCCGATGGGGGAAGTCCATTTCTACGTCGACGGACCTCTCCATCTCCGTCTGGAAGAGGCCGAAGAGCGCCTGCAGAAGACCCACGAGCGTGAAGCCATGGTCGATGTCGATATGGACTCGATGGATTTGAAAATGCCCGAGGGATTCGCGCCCTTGTCCGACTGTCAGATGCGTGTCTATCTGCACCACGAACGCGGTCAGTTTCATCTGGTCGGGCATCGTGCGAGCGATGGCAGCCTGGTTTATACCAACGCGGTGCTGATCGATCAGTTGCTTGAGTAGCGTCAAGAGATTCGCTGCATCGATCGTTCTGCGCGGTGCGGTGCGGTGCCGAAATATCACTGATCGTTGAACCGGACACCCGGAGCCTCAAGACCTGGCGTACCGCAATGCGTGCCCGCTAGTCCTCGAAACGCCCGGTGGAATCCCGATCGCGCTCGTAGCGTCGTGTGAGCGCAAACGCCGGTAGCCAGGCCTCACGCCGCACGACCCAGCTCTCGTAGGTCGGCGTCAGCTGGTCCGGGGCATCCAGGGATCCGAGGTTCACTTCGATTTCGTCTGCACTGCGCGCGAACACGGACGAACCGCAGTGCGGACAGAAATGCCGCCCGGCGTAGTCACGGGTTTCGCCTTCTATCGTCACCGCATCCTGATGAAATATCGCGGACGCGTGAAACAGCGCCCCATGATGCTTGCGGCAGTCGAGACAGTGACAAACGCCAACCCGGAACGGGCGCCCCGATGCGACTAGGCGCACCTTGCCGCACAAACAACCGCCGGTGAATCGGTCCATGGGGTGTCTCCTCCAGCCGTCCGAAACGGCGAATCAGCGTGGAAACAGGAACGTCACGGCGGCGCGAAAGCCCCAGCCTTGCGGGCCGTCTTCCGGGCTGTCGAGCCAGTAGCGCGGGCCGGCCTGCACCGTCAGCGGTTGACCGCCGATCTTCAACAATTGGGTGACCGTGAGGTTGACCGGGACCGACCATTCCCGCGATTGCCAGTTGTAGGTTGACTCGGTGTTGACCCCGTAGGTCGTGAGCGTATGGGTGGTGTACGAGAGGAAGGGTTGCAGGAAAGTCTGGTTGACCTTTTCCTTGTTGTCCGGTGGGCTGTCGTCCAGGCCCCAGATATGGTTGGCCAGAATGCCGCGGGTCCAGCCATTGGACTGTTTCAACGCCACCCCTGTCGGGCCCAGGCCCCATTGCTCGCTGCCGAGCAATTCGTCACTGCCGGTCGGTATCAGCAACGCCGGGCCGGCACCGAGTATCCAGCCACTTGCCGTCGGCTTGGTCGGCGAGAAGAAAAAACTCTGGGTGATATCGCCGGTGCCGGATTTATCGGCCGCGCCATTGGGGGCCAGGCCGTGCTGGTCGATGATCGGCAGAATGGTGCGAGAGATGAGATTCCAGTCCTCGTTCAGGGCAAACGGCAGCACCGGCTGGATATTGGTCACGCTGTGCATGCCCTCCCCGGTCGGCCCCATTTTCTGGTCCCAGTTGTACTGCACCGGCAGGCTGTACATCGCGGCGACCGGGTTGAGGGCTTTTTTCGCCAACTCTGCCGCATCCTCAGCCTGAGCCATCGGGATGCAGCCCAATGCAACGACGAGTGTCGACGCGCTACCCATCCACCCTTCTTTCAAATCCATCTCACTCACCTGTCGTTGTCAAACACCGGCGTTGCAAAGGGTTAGCGTAGGCAACTGTGATCAATGTGCAACCCGGCCCGGCCCCTCGCTGGCCGTGTGTTTAACGGTTTTTGAGAGTTTTTGATTCGGATTATCCCACTGCTGCAGGCAGCATTCGGCCCGCATTGACCGGCGTGCAAACACCTGTACCCGAATGACAACTTTCATCACGTGAGAACCGAACACATGGGCATGTCGAATAAATGGATTGCGGGTATTGCTTTGAGCTGTGTATTTCAGGTCGGCTGTGTCTCGAAAGTGGCGCAACAGGAGCAATACTCGGGCTTTCTGGGCAATTACCAGGGCCTGGAGGAGCAAACTACGCCGAGTGAACAGAAGGTCCTGCGCTGGGTATCGCCGGGGTTCGATCCTCGCGCCTACTCCACTGTAGTGTTCAGGCAGATGGAGCTGTATCCGTCGCCGAAGCCGACCGCGCGCGTCAGCCTGAAGACCCTGCAAGACCTGCAATTGATGGCCAGCAACAGCGTCAAGCAAGCCTTTTCCCGCCGCTATGCGATAGTCCCTTATCCGCAACTGGCACCGACCGATTCGCGATCGCTGATCCTGCAAGCGGCGATCACTCATGTCAGCGCCAACAACGAAGGCATGCACTGGTATGAGGCCGTTCCGATCGGCGCCATTGTCGGGGCAACACAAGCAGCCACCGGGCATCGGGATCAGACTGCCGAGATGTACATCGAAGCCAACCTGATCGATGCCAAGACCGGTTTGCCGGTTGCGAAAATGGTTCGCAAGGTGTTTGGCGCGACACTCGACAATGCCCAGCAGCCGGTGCTTGCCAGTGACTTCAAGGTCGCGCTCAAGAGCATGACAGACGATATGCAGGCCCTGCTCCTCAAGCACTGATGCCCGGATAAACCCCATCGCACGCAGACTGGCATGGGGTTTCAACCGCGCTTGTTCCCTGACAAACCGTCAGCCGTGCCGACGCCTGACGTGAGACCCCATCATGAAAATACTGGTCCATACCCTGGCGGTGCTGATGCTGTTGCTGAGCACCCGCGCCCTGGCAGTGACGGTGATCCCCCTCAAAGGTCAGGCTTCCCAGACCATCGCGCAGGACACCAGTGCCTGCCAATCCCAGGCCAACGCCCAACATCCGGTACAAAGCACCGTGCCATCCGGTGGTCGGGCAAAGGGCGCCGCAACCGCCGCCGTAGCCGGGGCGACCGCAGCTGAGGTCCGCGGCCGCCAACATGAAAACGTCTATGACCAGATCGACGACGACACCCGGCAAGACTATCGCCAGAACCAGGCACGCAGTGCCGCGGCGGCCGGCGCCGTGGTGGGGGCTTCCAGACAACGCCAGGCGCGCCGGCAGAATGATGCGGCGAGCGAGCAAAGCGTCACTGCCAACAATTCCGTCTATAGCAGTTGCCTGCAGCAGCGAGGCTACGATGTCTTGCCTTGAGCGGCGGCGACACTGACCTGAAACATTGACCGACCTTCTTCACCATGACTCAACGAACCGAATCGAATTTGAGGGCTTCACCGATGCGCCTTGCAGGTGTTCCTGTCGTGATCCTCGCTTCCTGGCTCCTGGCCGGTTGCGCGACCTCCCCTAATAACCCGACTTCATCGTTGCAAACGGACAAATCGCCCGAGCAGTATGTCGACTGCCTTGTACCGAAGTTGAAGGACAACGCGATGAGCCCGGTCGTATCCGGGAGCGAGCGCAGTTACCGGGTTGTCGTTTCAAGCAAAATTGCCGTAGACACCGTGCTGGAAACCCACAGGGCCCAAGATGGGGGCAAGGTGTATTTGTACGAGCGCCAATTGCTGGCCTCGACCTTCAGGCCATCGAGCATCGAGCGTGCCGCGCAGGAATGCCTGTAACGCCGATACACCGCCAAAAAAGGCTCTTCACGCAATCCCGAGAACCTGTAGGAGCCAGCCTGCTGGCGATGGACTCCAGTGCGCCGCGTTCATCCAGGTCACACGCGTCATCGTTAGCGACCATCGCTGGCAAGCCAGCTCCTTGTATCTCGACTATCGCTCCATCAGGAGCGATAGTTCTCGACTGATCATCGAGGGAGGGACCTGGAAGCCGCGCAGCTCCTTAGGCTTTTTGCCTGTGACGTAGATTGTGCTCCAGCCC
>Ga0209050_1000781_pt1 | contig 45388 bp, 42 predicted proteins | sample Araplavi_mTSA_r2_FD_184276 | JGI IMG/M metagenome (GOLD analysis project Ga0209050, IMG submission 184276) | Arabidopsis root microbial communities from North Carolina, USA - plate scrape MF_Cvi_mTSA_r2 (SPAdes) (version 2) | ecosystem: Host-associated > Plants > Roots > Endosphere | place: USA... | reverse complement strand
GTTATACTTGCCGCCCGCTCGCAAGGGCGGCACACGCAACACGTCGGGGCGTAGCGCAGCCTGGTAGCGCATCTGCCTGGGGGGCAGAGGGTCGTCGGTTCGAATCCGGCCGTCCCGACCATCTAGTTGCAACGAATCTGTAGCGTGGGTTGGCCGCTACAGACGATCTCGATCCCACATCGCATCGATCGGTTCGCTGGAAGTGCCGGCGGGCGATCCTTCGTGCCTCTGCAACCACTCCACCTTCCTCGGCTGTGCATGCGCCGCGCTCGACGCGCATCAACGTTCATTGCGTGGCGATCATCCGCTCGCGATGCGCGCTCGCACGATCGATGTGAGCCACGGCGGTGGGGAGCACTCATGCGAGTACACGCTGGCCGATCAGCCAAGCACCTTTCACAGCGCGCAGTCGACGAAGCGAACGAATCAACTGTCGAGCCCGCTTCGCGACGCGCATTCAGCTGCATCCGTTCGCGCATGAATCTGCGCAAGCGCTTCCCGCGGCCAACCTTCGCACGATCACGACCCGACGAAGATCGTGCCGGAATCGCAGTCAGAAACATCAAGAAATCACGGTGCTGAACACTCATTCCAGGATTTCTTGCGCTGAACCACAAATACGCAAAGTCCCCCTCGCTTGTTCAGCACCGTCACGACGGCGTGAGCTAAGGTACGTTCCAGTCACGAACATGATCGTGACGTGATGACCAAGCGAAGGCGGTGTGAATGCACGCGACTCTTCGCTTCGTCTCCGCGCTGTTCAGCAAAACGCTGCCTACTTGGGGAACGTAAGTGAAAGACATCCGTGCCATCGGCGCGGCCGCGATGCCGCGCCGCGAATTCATCCAGAAGACCCTCATCCTTTCGGTGCCGCCGATCCTCGGCATCACCGGCATCGGCAAGGCGTTCGCCGCCGGCGCCGTGTCGGGCACGACGTGGGCACCCCCGGTACGCGCGCGCGGCACGGCCGTGGTCAGCGTGAAGAACTACGGCGCCGCCGGCGACGGCGTGCGCGACGACACTGCTTCCTTCCAGGCCGCGATCAACGCGTTGCCGTCCACCGGTGGCACGGTGCAGGTTCCGGCCGGCACGTACCTGATCGATCCGACCGTCAACGTGCGCCTGCGCAGCAGCATGCACCTGCAACTGGATCCGAACGCGATCCTGCAGGCCAAGAGCAACGCCGCCGAACGCGCGTACGTGCTGATGGTGATGGAGATGAACGACGTCGAGATCTCCGGCGGCCGCATCATCGGCGATCGCGACACGCACCTGGGCACGACGGGCGAGTGGGGCCACGGCATCATGATCCGCGGCTCGAACCGCGTGACGGTGCGCGACATCCACATCTCCAACGGCTGGGGCGACGGCATCTCGATCGGTGGCGCTGCGAAGACGGGCTTGCCGACGGTTCCGGCCACCGACGTGGCCATCGCGAATGTCGTGTGCACCAACAACCGTCGCCAAGGCCTCACTATCGGCTGCTCGCGCAACGTGAAGGTGTACGACAGCGAGTTCAGCAACTCCAACGGCATCGCGCCGCAGTGCGGCATCGACATCGAGCCGGACGCCAACGACCTGCGCACGACCGACACGGTGCACATCCAGAACTGCCTGATCCGCGGCAACAAGGGCAACGGCATCCTGGCGTACAAGCGCGTCACCGGCGTCACCGTCAAGTACTGCACGATGGAATACAACGGCGGCTACGGCATGCTCACCGTCGGTGCGCTCACCGGCTTCGTCACGCAGAACCGCTTCCTGCACAACGCGCTTTGCGGCCTGATGTTCAGCTCGACCACCGACAACTACCAGGCCAGCAGCAACGTCTTCCGTAACAACTACACCAAGACGATCGGCGTGAACACCGTCGACAAGCCGCTGGTGACGATGACCGGCATCCTTCCCGGCACCATGCCGAAGGGCAACGATCCGCACATCCAGAAATCCACGACGGCGACGAACATCCGCGTTACGACGAACCAGTACGCGATGTGATTGCGACCACGGTGTCCGTCGTTATCGGGGGATGACGGCGGACACCGGTGTGGCGCATCCGGTACGAACGTACCGGCTTGGAACGCGCGAGGCCGAAACGCCTCGCGCGTTTTTTGTTTGGGAAGTTCTTACTTCGACGAAGACGAGGCCGTCTTCTTGCGCGCCTTCTTCGTCGTGTTCAACGCCACTGCCGCGCGGATCAGCGCCTTCAGTGCGGCCTCGTCGATCTCGTCGCCTTCGTGCAGGTCGATCGCGCGGCGCGTGTTGCCATCCAGGCTCGAGTTGAACAGCCCTTTCGGATCGTCCAGCGATGCGCCTTTCGCGAAGGTCATCTTGACGTGGTTCTTATACGTCTCGCCCGTGCAGACGATGCCGTCGTGCGACCACACCGGAACGCCGCGCCACTTCACTTCCTCCACCACGTCCGGATCGGCCTGGTGGATGAGCTTGCGCACGCGCGCCAGCGTCTTGCCGCGCCAGTCGCCCAGTTCGGCGATGCGCGCATCGATGCGTTGCGAAGCGTTCTCGCTTTCCACTTCCGTGTTGCCGTTGCTCTTCTTCATGTGTGATCGCCTGGTTGCGGGATTCGCCGTGACGGTTACATCTTCTCGCCGGGCAGTTTGCTGGCCTGCTTGAGCCACTTCACGAACCGGGCTTCGTCGACCGCGTCGTCTTCGTGGATGTCGAGGTAACGCACATGCGCCATCTTCGATTCGCCCGGCGGCATCGGCTTGAGCGACGTGCCGCGGAAGAACGACAGCTTGATGTAGCGCGTGAAGCAATGCACGCCGAGGAACCAGCCTTCGTCGTCGGCAGCGCCGTAGAGTGGGGAGTTCCACTTCACGGCCTTGCGCACGTCGGGGAGCGTCTTCTCGATGAGGGCGTCGAAGCGGCGCCAGGCGTCGCGCTTCCAGCCGGGCATCGCGGCGATGTAGGCCTGCACGGGCGCATCGCCGTAACCTTTGGGGATCTGGGGATTGCCGCCGGAGAGCAGCCTGGGCTCATCCGTTTTCGCAGCAGTGGCTTTACGCGGCGCGGTCTTCGAAGCGCTCTTGCGAACGGTCTTCTTCGCGGCGGCGGCGTTCTTCGAAACGCGTGTCGTCCTGCTGGAAGTCGTCGTGCCGGGCATCGGGCGCATCCTGTCGAGCGTGTCCGCGCCGGAGGATAGCATCGCCCCTGAGGTCGGGAAGCGGCGTCAGCTGCACGCCGCCCTGGAAACAACGCCGCTCAGGAAAGCGCCAGCGCCTCTCTCCCTGCGAGGGCGCTTTCCCGAGCCGGCTCGTCGGCGAAGGCTCCAATGACGAACGGCGCGTCGCAGGCGTAGCCCTGCAGGATGCCGTCGCGGCTGACGACGTCGAAGCCGACGGCCACGTGCTCCTGCCACAACGCATTACGTTCTGCCGACTTCTCCATCTCCTGCCCCTCGTGCGGTTGAGGTGCGGAATCTGTGGGAAGCGCGGTGAGGAGGCGGTGAAGCCGGCAGGGCCTTCGTGGCGATCGTGCCGGAGCCTCAGACAGGAAAGCGCGCGGCCCACATGCGATGGGGAATATGCGCTGCGACGCAGCCGCTATCCCGTTGCGTCCTCGTCGTGCATCGACGCCAGGTCGATCGGCAGCACCAGCTCGAACGTCGAGCCTTCGCCCGCGCCGTCGCTGAACGCGCTGAGCGTGCCGCCGTGCAGCCGCGTGAGGCTGCGGGCGAGGGCGAGCCCGACGCCCAGGCCGCCTTCGTGCCGGTCCGGCGTGGTTTCGGCCTGCGCGAACAGGTCGAACACACGGACCAGCAGGTCGGGCTCGATGCCGATGCCGTTGTCGCGCACGCGCAGCAGCACGTTGCTGGCCTGCGGTTCGATCTCCAGCGCGACCGTGCCGTTGGGCGGCGTGTACTTCGCGGCGTTGTTCAGCAGGTTCGACAGGATCTGCGTCAGGCGCGATGGATCGGCCCACAGTTCGACGTCGGCCGTGCGATCGGCGAGCGTGAAGCGGTGACCGCGTCGCGTCATCAGCGGCATCGTCTGTTCGATCGCCGCCTCGACGATCTCCGACAACCGCACGCGTCGGCGCTTGAGCGCGGTCAGCCCGCGCGTCACACGCGAGACGTCCATCAGGTCTTCGACCAGGTTGCCCATGTGGATCGCCTGGCGGTCGATGATCTCGCTTGCCTGCAATACGGTCTGTACGCGGTCCGGTGCCATCTTCAGCAGCTGCGCGGCGGTGGCGATGGGCGCGAGCGGGTTGCGAAGCTCGTGCGCGAGCATCGCCAGGAAGTGATCCTTCTGGCGGTCCGCGGTGCGCAGCGCTTCCTGGCTGCGTTCGAGCATCTCCTGCACGCGCTTCTGGTCCTGGATGTCGGTGCAGGTGCCCATCCATCGCACGATGTGGCCGGCCGCGTCGCGCATCGGCAGCGCACGGCCGAGCACCCAGCGGTATTCGCCGGTGTTGAAGCGCAGGCGGTACTCGATGTCGTACGGCTCGCCGGTGGCGAGGCTGCGACGCCACAGCGCCCACGCGCGGTCGCGATCGTCTGGATGCAGCGCGATGTCCCATTCGTGCCCGCGCGTTGCGCCTTCGGGCAGGCCGGTGAAGTCGTACCAGCGCTGGTTGCAGTAATCGATCTCGCCGTTCGCGCGCGCCGACCACACCATCTGCGGCACGAGGTTGGCGATGGTGCGGAAACGTCCTTCGCTCTCGCGCAGCGCCGACAGCGCGGCCTCCCGGCCGGTGACGTCCGCGCCCTGCACGAAGATGCCTTCGACGTGGCCGTGCGAATCGCGGATCGGCTGGTAGATGAAGTCGACGAAGATCGTGTGGTGATCGCCTTCGTCCGGCCGCAACGTCACCGGCATGCCGCGACCGACGAAGGGATTGCCGGTTTCGCGCACCTGGTCGAGCAGTTCGAAGAAACCCTGGTCTTTCAATTCCGGCAGCACGTCGCGCAGCGGAAAGCCGATGAAATCGGTGCGATTGATCAGCCGTTCGTAGGCTGCGTTCGCCAGGTCGAATACGTTGTCCGGTCCGCGCAGTACGGCCATGAAACCCGGCGCCTGCTCGAACAGGTCCACGAGGAACGCCTGTCGCGCGGACAGACGGAGGTTGTCGCGCTGCACCGCGGCAGCGCGCGAGAGCACGCCTTCGGACATCTGCTCGGCGGTGAGGCCGGTGGCTTCGCGCGCGCGGCGGACTTCCTCGCGCAGGCGGTGCACTTCGGTGACGTCGGTGGTGTGCTGCATGACCGCGAACACATTGCCGGCGTCGTCGCGCAGCGGCGTGTGCGTGGCGCTCCAGTAGCGCAGGTCGACGACGCGGCCTTCCGGCGTGTCGGATTCGATCGCGTAGGGAATCAGCGCGAGCACGTCGCGCTCACCGGTGGCGAACGCGCGTTCCAGCGACAGGCGCACCGCATCGGCGTGCTGGCTGCCATCGTCGTTGGTGGCGCCGGGAAACACGTCGAACACCGCGCGGCCGAGCATCTGCGCGCGCGGCGTGCCAGTGAGCAGTTCGTAGGCGTGGTTCACCTCGACGAAACGCCACTGCCGGTCCACCACCATGTAGGCGTTCGGTGAATGCTGGAAGAGGTGATCGAACTGGATGAACACGCATGGGCTCCTGGGGCGCTCCCAGTATCCACTAGTCCCGTGTATCGCAGCGGCTAGGATGGGCCGATGGACCCGACCGCCCGACGCCTGATCCACGACCTCCAGCTGGCGCCGCATCCGGAGGGCGGACATTACCGCCGCGTGTACGAATCCGCGGTGTCGGTCGAACACGGCGGCCACCGTCGGCCTGCGCTGACGGCGATCCAGTTCCTGCTGGCGAGCGGCGAAGCGAGCGCATGGCATCGCGTCGATGCCGACGAGACCTGGCACTGGCAGGACGGCGGGCCGCTGGAGCTGCATGAGTTCGACGCCGACACGGGCACGCTGGCCATCGTGCGTTTGGACGGCGCCGCGCGTGGCGGGCCTGCCATGCACGTCGTGCGGGCAGGGCGCTGGCAGGCCGCGCGACCGCTGGCGGCGTATACGCTGGTCGCGTGCACGGTGGCGCCCGGATTCGTGTGGGAAGGCTTCGCGTTGCTCGATCCCTCCAGCGAGGTGAGGCTTGCCTTGCGCGGTGCCGGGGCGTGGTGGCCGGACTGAGCGGGAACCCGCGTCCGAACCCGTGGTCCCAAACCCGTCGCGCCGTTCAGTTTGCGCCGTTCAGTCAAGGGAATGCAGATGCGTCTTCGCAGGGCCATTGGGTTGTCCGCGCTTTTCGTCATCGCCACGCAGGCGTCGGCGCAGTCCGCGTCGCCGCCGGCGAGTGCACCGCTTCCGCCGATCCGCGACCTTGCACCGCTCGTGGTCAGCGGCATCCAGCCCGGCCCCGGCCTGTGGAAGGTGCGCAAGGGCGATCACACGATGTGGGTGCTGGGCACCGTGTCGCCGCTGCCGCGCCGCATGGAATGGGAATCGCGCGAGGTCGAACAGGTCATCGCGCAATCGCAGGAACTGATAGAACCGCCCGGCGTGCGCCTGGACACGAACCTGGGCTTCTTCGGACAGCTGGCGCTGGCGCCCAAGGCCTTCGGCGCGCGCAAGAATCCCGACGGCCAGACGCTGCAGGAGGTCGTGCCGCCGCAGATGTACGCGCGCTGGCTCGTGCTCAAGCGCAAGTACATGGGCAGCAATGCAGGCGTGGAGAACTACCGGCCGATCCTCGCGGCGATGGAGCTGTACAAGGACGCCATCGAAGACGTCGGCCTGCGCCAGGGCGGCGTGGTGTGGCCGGTCGTGAAGGGGATCGCCAAGCGCCACGACGTGCCGCGCACGAAAACCACGGTGACGGTGATGATCGAAGACCCGAAGGTGGCGCTGAAGGAATTTCGCAATTCGCGGCTGGACGATCTGGATTGCTTCGCAAAGACCCTTGAGCGCCTCGAGTCGGACCTGGGCACGATGCGCGAACGCGCGAATGCGTGGGCGGTGGGCGATCTGGACGCCTTGAAGGCATTGCCCTACACGGACCAGAACGAAGCTTGCATTCGTGCTGCCGCGGAGTCGGACGTGCTGCGCAAGCGCACGGGCGATATCGAGGGGCAGATCGCGGCGCGTTGGCTCGGTGCGGCGGAAGCTGCGCTGGCGAAGAACCAGACGACATTCGCGGTGTTGCCCATGCGCGAACTCACGCGGCCCGACGGGTTTCTCGCGCGGTTGAAGGCGAAGGGGTATGTCGTCGAGGAGCCGGTGCCGGTGGAGTAGTTGTTTCGCAGGATGGGAACGCGTGACGCGCGATGGGTTTCGCTTCAACCCACCTGCGAAAACCCCATCACCGTCATTCCAGCGAAAGCTGGAACCCATCTTGATCTTCGGCCCTTACAGCCCGGGTAAGCGAAGCGCACCCCGGTTGAGTGTGACAGGGTCCCGGGTGCGCTTGGCTTACCCGGGCTACAGAAGCGAGTATTGCGCTCACAACCCCCTCTCCCGATGGGAGAGAAGCTCAAAAACTCAGCCCGCCGCACTCACCGGCACATTCGGCCGACCCAGCTCCGGCCAGCGATGCAGCACCGCCGTCCGGATGCCCGCCGCATCCAGACCCGATTCCGCCAGCAGCTGTTCGCGGCTCGCGTGATGCTGGAACTCGTCCGGCAGGCCCAGGTGCAGCATCGGCAGTGCGATGCCCTCGGCGTTGAGCAACTCGGCGACGCCCGAACCCGCGCCGCCCGCGACGACGTTGTCCTCGATCGTCACGAAGCCCGCATGCGTGCGCGCCAGGTCGAGCAGCAACTCACGATCAAGCGGCTTCACGAAGCGCATGTTGACCACCGTGAGGCCCAGTTCCGCGCCCACCGCTTCGGCAGCCGCGGTGACCGGACCGAACGCCAGCAGCGCGATCTTCGAACCATCGCGACGCACCTCGGCCTTGCCGATCGGCAACGTATCCAGCGACGGCAGCACCGCCACGCCGGGGCCCGTGCCGCGCGGATAACGCACCGCCGCCGGACCTTCGTAGTGGTAACCGGTGCTCAACATCTGCCGGCATTCGTTCTCGTCGGCCGGCGCCATCACCACCATGTTCGGCACGCAGCGCAGGTAGCTCAGGTCGAGGTTGCCCGCGTGCGTCGCGCCGTCCGGTCCGACCACGCCGCCACGATCGATCGCGAAGGTCACGTCCAGATTCTGGATCGCCACGTCGTGCACGAGCTGGTCGTAGCCGCGCTGCAGGAAGGTCGAATAGATCGCGACCACCGGCTTCGCGCCTTCGCACGCCATGCCCGCCGCCAGCGTCACCGCGTGTTGTTCGGCAATGGCGACGTCGAAATAGCGCTGCGGATATTCCTTGCTGAAACGCACCAGCCCCGAGCCCTCGCGCATCGCCGGGGTGATGCCCAGCAGCTTCGGTTCGGCCGCGGCCATGTCGCAAAGCCAGTCGCCGAATACGTCGGTGTAGGTCGGCTTCTTCGCGCCGGGCTTGCTGATCAGGCCCTTCTCGGGATCGAACGGGCCCACGGCGTGGTAGCCGATCTGGTCGCCTTCGGCGAGCTCGTAGCCCTTGCCCTTGGTCGTGATGATGTGGAGCAGCTGCGGACCCTTCAGGCCCTTGAGCGTCTTCAGCGCGGAGAGCAGGGCGGGCAGGTCGTGGCCGTCGATCGGGCCGGTGTAGTGGAAGCCCATTTCCTCGAACAGCGTGGACGGCACGAACATGCCCTTCCAGTGTTCTTCCCAGCGCTTGACGAACTTCGCCGCCGGCTTGTTCTTGTCGCCGAGCAAACGCTTGCCGCCTTCGCGGATCGCGTTGAGCGTGCGGCTGCCGGTCAGGCGCCCGAGCATCTGTGTCAGGCCGCCGACGTTCTCGGAAATCGACATCTGGTTGTCGTTGAGCACGACCAGAAGGTTCGGCTCCGGATCCATGCCGCCGCCGTGGTTCAGCGCTTCGAACGCCATGCCGGCGGTCATCGCGCCATCGCCGATCACGGCCACGACCTTGCGGTCGTCGCCCTGCTGCTGCAGCGCGATCGCCATGCCCAGCGCGGCGGAGATCGACGTGGACGAATGTCCGACGCCGAACGTGTCGTACTCGCTTTCCTCGCGCTTGGGGAACGGCGCGACGCCACCGGCCTGCTTGACCGTGTGGATGTTGTCGCGGCGGCCGGTGAGGATCTTGTGCGGGTAGGTCTGGTGTCCGACGTCCCACACCAGGCGGTCCACCGGCGTCTCGTACAGCCAGTGCAGCGCGACGGTGAGTTCGATCACGCCAAGACCCGCGCCGAAGTGGCCACCGACAAGGGCGACCTGTTCGATCAGGTAGGCGCGCAGCTCCTCGGCGATCGCGGGCAGTTCCTCTTCGGGGAACTGGCGCAGGTCGGCGGGGACCTGGATTCTGGACAGGCGCGGATAGCGTTGCGGGTCGATCATCACGACGGTGTCAGACGGCAAGTTGGCCATTGTCCCGCCGTCGTCGGAAGCGGGCAAGGATCGACTCCCGCCGCTTCGTGACGCCCTGTTCAGACGCGCGGGCGAAGGCCCGTGCGCCGGGTGCGATGGCTCAGCGGCCGCGCAGGCGACCGAACAGGCCGCTGCCGGCCTTGCCCGGATCGACCGGTTCCGGTTCGCGCTCGGCCTCGGCGAAACCGGTGGCCAGGTTGGCGTTGATGAAATCAGCCACTTCGGCCTGCGTGACGCCGCTGGCTTCGGCGATCTCCGACATCAGCGCCGGGCCTTTCATCATCACCGTGGCAATGCGGAAGTGCTTGGGGTACTCGCGCTCGGTCTGCGGCCACTTGACCATCAGGTAGCGGCGCGACGGATCGTGTTCCGAGGCCAGCGCGCCCTTGCCGGCGAGCAGGTTGCCGAACCACACCAGGCGCGAAAGCGGCATCGCAGCGCCCAGGCGCGCGCTTTCGCTGGCCCAGGTGGTGGCATCGACGGGCACGAACTCGCTCGAATCCAGCTTGCCTTCGAAATGCGCCGCCAGCGGCTTGAGCGCGGCCGGGCCGTGGTAGGTGCGCTGGTCGAGGTCGAGCAGCACGCCGTCGGTCGCGCTGCGAAGGCGCACGCGGCCCTTCAGGCGGTCGTTGACGATCCAGTCCAGGAGCGAGCCTTCGACGATCGACGATTTCGGCGCTGCAACGACCGGTTCGGCAGCCATGGGCGTTTCGACGACGGGCGCTTCGACGGGCTTCGGCGCGACCGGCACCGGAGCTGCAGCGACAGGCGCGGGTGCCGGAGCGGGTTCGGGCTTCGGTGCAGGAGCCGGTGCGGCTGCGATGGGCGCGGGAGCAACCGGTGCGGGAGCAACGGGGGCGGGCGCGACTGGTGCCGGCTTGGGTTCCGGAGCGGGCGGCGCATCGAAGGTGATGCCCGCCTGCGAGGCGATGTCGCGCAGCAGGTTGCCCACGCTGTTCGCGTCGAACGGCTGGCCCAGGCGGAAGTCGGCCTGCGTGCGCTGCGCGGCGGTCAACGCGACGACGCTCTTGCCGGCGGCATGCAGTCGCAGCCAGCTCATCGGGCCGTACATGCTGTCCATGTCGACGATGACGTAATCGGCATCGGCGTCGGGCACCAGGCTCCACGCGTTGCCCATGCGGCCGTTGGCAGCCTGGATGGCCGCCTGCAGGGCGGACTCCGTGGTCGGGTCCATGCCGGTCAAGCCGAGGGTCAAGCGCATCGTGAATCCGTCGTGAATTTGCAATAGATGGCGAGTCTCGCGGACGCCCTGGCGGTCGTCAACGCGCGCAGAGCGTCGCATCTGAACCTTTTAGGTCAGCTTGCCTGTGGCGGGAAGCGTGATCCGGTCAAATCGCCAACCGCATCACGCACAAGTCACGCCTGCATGCGTGCGTTCTTCGGAAGATGACTGCGGAGGAAGGCCATCTGGTCGGCCAGGATGTTGCGGTTCGACAGGATCAGGTGCTCGACCCAGCTGGGCCGGTACGGCACGGCCAGCAGCGGCATGCTCGCCTGCTGCGGCGTGCGGTTGCCCTTGCGCGAGTTGCAGTGGAAGCAGGCGGCGACCACGTTCTCCCACAGGTCGCGACCGCCCTTGGACACCGGGATCACGTGGTCGCGCGTCAGGTGCGGCCGGGTGAAATCGTGGCCGCAGTACATGCACAGGTAACCGTCGCGGGCGAACAGCGCGGCGTTGGTCAGCGCAGGCGTGGGATCGAGCGCATGCGCGCGCGCATGGCTGCGCGCGGCGACGATGGGATGCAGTTCGATCATGCTCTGCTCGCCGGTGAAGCGGCTGATGCCGCCATGCACCTGCAGGCAGGGATCGCCCAGCGTCCAGGCGACCGCGCCGCGCACGTAGAGACAGGTCGCGTCCTGCCAGCTCATCCAGTCGAGAACGCGACCGTGCGCGTCGAGCGATAACAATCGGACCGAATTCAAACGGTCGATCGCACCACGAGGCACGAAGGGGGGCGACGCCGGATCCAGATCGGTTCCGGTTCGGACCAGGCGTAGGTTCGCTCTATCGGTCTCCATCGGGACACCAGCTTATACGCCATTGTTTACGTTTTGTGTACTTGTGGCCTGCGCGGTTTGTCATCGCGCAGGCCACGGCGGGTTCAGACCGCCTCGACCGCCAGCTCCGGCAGCCGCTTTCGATGGCCGCTGCATGCGTCAGCGTGCGCGGCAAAACGCGTGCGAAGTAGAAGCGTGCGGTCGCGCGCTTGTCATCCTTGAACGACTGCGGATGCGAGGACGCATCGGCCGCCGCCACCGCGCGCGCCCACCAGTAGGCGAGCACCGCGTAGCCGGAGTACATCAGATAGTCGTAAGAGGCCGCGCCGATCTCGTCGGCATTGCCGGCCGCGCGCTGGCCGATCTGCATCGTCAGCTGCTGCCAGCGCGTCGCGGTCTCACGCAGCGGGCCGACGAATTCGGCCAGCGCCTCATTGCCCGCGTTCTCTTCGCAGAACGCCTGCACGCGCGCGCCGAACGCCTTCAGTCCCGCGCCCTTCATCGCAAGGATCTTGCGGCCCAGCAGGTCGAGTGCCTGGATGCCGGTCGTGCCTTCGTACAACGTGGTGATGCGCGCATCGCGTGCCAACTGCTCCATGCCGTGCTCGGCGATGTAGCCGTGGCCGCCAAAGCACTGCAGCGCGTTGTAGGTGCATTCCACGCCCCACTCGGTGAGGCAGGCCTTGACGATCGGCGTGAGGAAACCGGCCTGCGCATCGGCCTGTTCGCGCTCGGCGGCGTCGTTCGAATTGGCGGCGATGTCGCCCTGCATCGCGGCGTCATAGCCCATCAAACGGCCGCCTTCGATCAGCGCCTTGCACGTCAGCAGCATGCGGCGCACGTCGGGGTGCACGATGATCGGATCGGCCGGCTTGTCCGGGAACTTCGCACCGGACAGCGCGCGCATCTGCAAGCGCTCGCGCGAATAACGCAGCGCGTTCTGCAACGCGCGTTCCGACAAACCCAGACCCTGCAGGCCCACGCCCAGACGCGCGGAGTTCATCATGGTGAACATCCCCATGAGTCCCTTGTGCGGCGCGCCGACGAGATACCCCTGCGCGCCGTCGAAGTTCATCACGCACGTCGCCGAACCGTGGATGCCCATCTTGTGTTCCAGGCTGCCGCAGCGCACCTCGTTGCGTTCGCCGCTGGCACCGTCCTGCGCCACGCGCTCGCGCGGCACCACGAACAGCGAAATGCCCTTGCTGCCCGCCGGCGCATCGGGAAGACGCGCCAGCACCAGGTGCACGATGTTGTCGGTGAAATCGTGCTCGCCGGCGGTGATGAATATCTTCGTGCCGGTGATCGAATAACTGCCGTCGCCGTTGGGTTCGGCGCGCGTCTTCAGCAGGCCCAGGTCGCTGCCGCAATGCGGTTCGGTCAGGCACATCGTGCCGGTCCAGCGTCCTTCGACGAGCGGCTTGAGGAATGCTTCGCGCTGCCAGTCCTCGCCGTGATGCAGCAGCGCTTCGATCGCCCCGTGCGACAGCAGCGGGAAGTTGCCCCACGCCAGGTTCGCCGCGTCGATCATTTCCTTCAGCGGCACGCCGACCAGCTGCGGCAGGCCCTGTCCGCCGAATTCCACCGGCGACGTCAGCCCCGCCCAGCCGCCATCGACGAACTGCGCGTACGCCTGCTTGAAGCCGGCCGGCGTGGTGACCGCGCCGGTGGCGTTATCGAGCTTGCAGCCTTCGCGATCGCCCACCGGGTTGAGCGGCGCCAGCACCGTTTCGGTGAAGCGCGCGGCTTCGTCGAGCACGGCGTCCAGCGTGTCGCGCGTGGCATCGGCGAAACCCAGGCGCTGGAACTGCGCTTCGGCGTTCAGGACGTCGAACAGCGCGAAGCGCATGTCGCCGAGGGGGGCTTTGTATTGGCTCATGGGAATTCCGTGCGGGACGCGCGCTGGGGCGGTCGGGAAGGACGATCAGGATGGAGGCAGTGGAACGATCAGCGCAGCACGCCGGGCAGGCCCGGCGCCGGACTCAACGCGCCGTTGCGGACGACGATGTCGAAGCTGCGCAGCTTGCCTTCGTCCGGCGTGACGTCGATGCGCCCGCTCAACGAGTAGGAAAAGCCGTGTCCGGACGACAGCGCGTCGGCCGCGGCGAACTTGCCGGCGGCGTCGGGCGTCATGGTGACGGTGATGACGTCGGCCGATTCCGGCCCGATGGACAGCATCGGCTGCGCGCGCAGGCGGCCGGTTTCGGCATCGCCGACCTTGACGGCCAGGTCGATGTTCTCGAACCGCATCGGGATGCTGCTGAAGTTCTCGATGCGCAGCTCCGCCGACCAGCTGCCGTCGGCGCGGACGGTGAGCTGCTGGATGCGGGCGGAGGGTTCGGAGACGCGCCGGACAGGCCCACTGGAGCAACCGGCCAGCAGCAGCGCAACCAACGCCAGTGCAGTCCAACGTGTCCAGTGCATCGCCTTCATGCCGCCGCTCCGTGTGATGGGAGGCCGAGCATACTACGGCGCACGGTGGGGTCCGCTATGGGGAAAGTCAGGGGCGCGAGGATGTTTCCTTCTCCCTCCGGGAGAAGGTGCCCGAAGGGCGGATGAGGGGAAACGAAGGGGCAGGGCTACGAACTCGCAGTGCGGAACTGCACTGGTTGTTTGCCGTTGAGGCTCCGTCGCCCCTCACCCCAACCCGCTCCCGACGGGAGAGGGAGCAGAAGCCCTACGTAGGATGGGTTTCGCAAAGCAAAACCCATCATGGCCCGCGACGGTCGCCACAAAGCCGATGGGTTCCGCCAAGCGGAACCCATCCTAGGACGTCATATCGACGAAGGCCGGAATCCGGCCCATCAAGCTGTCAGGAAACCGGAACTCAGGTGGCCGCAGCCGGCGCAATAACCTGTGCGATCAACGCCAGCGCCGCCACCACGCTCCACACGAACACATAGCGCATCGCCGCGCGGCGAGCGCGCTTGCGGCGGATTTCGCGGTGCGGATCTGGCATGGGGGAAGCGGCGCCATCAGCGTAGGCGTTCCGCGAGGAACCGCTGGTGTAAGTCCGTTCCACCCTGGTCCCCTTGGACGTGCGTCCGATTTCATGCAGAGAAGAAGAAGCGCCCCGGCCCAGCAAGCTCACCCGCTCACGGTGACGGCCTGATTCCATTGCTGAGCAGCTTCCTTGCTTGCGCATTGACCGGGCTGCCGGGGCGGATCACAGAATCGCGCCTGAACCGGCCATGGTGCCATCGGGCGACTTCGCTTCGCGGGGTAAGACTTTTCCTACAAGCCCCGCCAGGCGCGCCACCCAGGCTGCGCGCATTTTCCCTTTCGGAAGAGAAGGTTGCGTGACGGGGCGGTGTGACGGGTGAGGCTACCCCGAATCGAGGGTAGGGAAACCAGAACCGCGACTTCTTCTGATTGATGGGCCGAAGAGCGGGCCAGCAGACTCGCCGGGCGGAGCCCAAAACTCCTCTAACAGCGGTACCCACCCCCGAACAAGGTGGGTTTTTTTGTGTCTCGAATAATCGAGACACTGCCGGCGTGCGTCTGCGCCGGGAGGGCGGCGAATACAACACCTCGAAAGAGGAAATATGCCCACCGTCTGTTAGCGGTTTTTGGCCTCCCGGCACTCCGTCCGTGCATCCGCACGGACGGCACCTTTGGTGATCCAACGGAAGGGCAATACGCATGACTGCACAGCAAGAAGCTACATCCGACCAGCAGATGTACCGCATCCCGGATTACGCGTACGAACACCTGCTCCTGGTCCGCGACCAACTGAGCCTGTTAGCCACCCTGGTCCAGCCCACCACGCGGGCAGAAGAAGACACGCCCCGAGAAATTCCCCTCGGCCCCTTGGCCCAAGGCATCTCGATCATCGCCGGCCAGCTCAACGACGTGCTTGAAGCGGTGGAGTAGGGCGTACCAACACTTGAAGCGATCCCGGGTGCGCTCCGCTTACCCGGGCTACGCCGGGGTCGCGAAGCGTGGTTGTCAGGCGCGGACTCGGTGAGCGGCTAATCCACATGAACCGACCGTTGGTGGAATGTCGACGGAACCAAGTGGCGCTGACAGAAGGCGCTTTCGCGACGGCGAGCAGATTATTCCTTGCCGACTCTGGCGCGTCGTTACCGGCCGATTGCGGGCCCTTCACGTTGCCATAGCATCGGGACGTAGCGCCTGCGCACTCCAGCACCTAAGGACGGGTGGGCGAAAACACTGCACTGCGGCGGGGGCCGCGGGACTTCAAGGAGAGTCGGAGTGGTGAGCAGGAACCTTTGGGCGCGCCGCATTGCGGCGGGCACGCTTGTGGCCGTCATCTGCGGGCAGGCGTCCGCGATCGAGGTCTACCAGGAATATCGCAAGCGCATCGAGTCGGCGCAGAACCTGACAGCACTCAAGAACGATCTGTTCGGCGACAGCGTCAGCCTCTACAACGGCAAGACCGACTTCGACGTCACCGACATCGACCTGCCCGGCAACAACGCCCTGCCGGTGCGTTTGCAGCGGCGTTTCAACGTCGAGCTGCACCTGGCCGGGACGGCAGCGAACTTCAATTCGAACCTGGAGGGCGCCGGCGGTTGGGACATCGACGTTCCCCACATCTCCGGCATCTTCGCGCCCGTGGACGGTTGGGCGTCGAACCGATGCAGCGGTTCGATGGTGCCGAACGTCAACGGCAGCTTCAGCGTCAACGAGATCTGGCAGGGCAACACGATCCACATTCCGGGCGGTGGCGACCGGACCATGCTCGGCAAGCTCGCCGAAACGCCGGCCCCGAGCGACGGCGTGGCACGTAAGTGGTCGACGGTCCAACGCGACGCGATCGACTGCATTCCGATGAAGTCGGGACTGGCCGGCGAAGGGTTCCGTGTTACCACGACGCAGGGCATGCGTTATTACTTCGACATTGCCGCTCAGCGCTATGCGGGCCAGTTGGAGAAGCGCATCAGTCCTGATCTGCCGGCGCGGACTGCCGGCCGCACGCGCGTGTTCCTGCTCGCATCCAAAATCGAGGATCGCTTCGGCAACGCCGTGGAGTATCAATACGACGGCAACGGCCATCCGACGCGCATCTGGTCTTCCGACGGTCGCGAAATCACCGCTGGCTATGACGGAGGTAACATCGCGTGGGCCGCTACTTCGGGCCGGACGTGGTCGTATCAATACACGTCAGTGGAAGGGCAGACGCGTCTTTCCCGCGTCGTATTGCCAGATAACTCGAACTGGCGCTATGGCTATTCGAGTGCCCTGAGTCCCAACTTCATTCCGTGGGACGGCAACTCGCGTGCCGATTGTGGAGAGCAGCCGCCGCCTGTGCCGGCCGACTTCACGTTCTCGGTCGAGCACCCAAGTGGTGCTACCGGATCGTTCGTGTTTTCCAACGCGCGCCACTACCGCAGCGGCATCCACATGAGCCAGTGCGTGCGCAGGCTCGCTTCGGGCGAATGGGGCAGCACCGTCTATTACGAGCTGGTCACGCCGGACTTCTTCGACATCATGTCGCTGTACTCCAAGACGATCAGCGGACCAGGCATTCCGCGGCCGCTGACCTGGAGCTACGGCTATGGCAGCGGAGGAGGTGGGCTTTGGGGCAGTTCCGCATCGCCTGCGGTGTACCCGTGCACGACGTGCCAAACCGAAAAGGCAGTGGTCGTTGTCAACCCTGATGGTACGAAGACCCAGTACCGATATGGCTCCCTGTACGCGCTCAACGAAGGAAGGTTGCTTGGCAGCTCCGTTCTCGACCAGAACGGAAACGTGCTCCGTACCGAGTCGACGCAGTACATGACAACGGCGGAAACCAGCAGCCAGCCGTTCACCACCCCAACCTACGGTGCAATCCACGGCCTGATCTACAACGGCGACGATCCGAGCACGGCGCAGATCCGTCCGGTAGTCGGTACGACGATCACGCAGGACGGCACGACCTACTCTTCCACTAGCAGCGGTTTCGACGTGTTCGCGCGCCCGGGCACGGTGACGCGGGCCAGCCCTTGGCACAGTCGCACCGATCTGACCCAGTACTACGACGACACGGCCCGCTGGGTGTTGGAGCAGGTGGCGAATGTGACCAATGCCGACACCGGCAAAGTCGTGTCGCAAACCAGCTACAACGCGATGGCCCAGCCTTACCAGCTGTGGTCCTTCGGCAAGCTGCAGCAGACGATCACCTACAACGCCGACGGCACCGCCGCTACCGTGAAGGACGGTCGCGACAACACCACTTCGCTGTCCTCGTGGAAGCGCGGAATTCCACAGACGATTGTGTATGCCGATCAGACGTCGATGTCGGCGGCGGTCGATGACCGCGGGTGGATCGCTTCGATCACCGACGAGAACGGCAGCACCACGGGTTATGGCTACGACGCTATGGGGCGGCTGTCGAGGATCACGTATCCCGCTAGCGATTCTGTGATCTGGAACGACTGGAATCGTGAGTTTCGTGCCTTCAACTCGACGGATTGGTTGCCGCCTGGTGCCGTAGTCGGGCAGTGGCGCGCCGTCGAGTGGTACGGCGCCTATCGCAAAGTCACTACATTCGATGCGCGCTGGCAGCCGGTGCTCGTCTATGACTACGACGAAAACAACACTCAGGCAACGCTGCGCTCGACTCGCTACGCGTACGACTATGACGGCCGTACCGTTTTCGGTTCGTACCCATCGGACGTGCTCTCAGGTGGAGCCACCGGCACCTGGGCCGAGTACGACGCGCTGGGCCGCACGACCTCCGTCTCGGCCGATAGCGAACAGGGTCCGCTGACCACCATCACGCAGTACCTCACGGGCAACCAGACGCTGACCACCAATCCGCGTTCGCAATCCACGCGCACGGGATACCAGGTATTCGACCAGCCCGGTTATGACGCACCGGTGTGGATCCAGCATCCGGAGAATGCGTTCACCGACATCGCGCGCGACGTGTTCGGCAAGCCGAAGTCGATCACGCGTCGCAATGGCGACAGCACCCAGTCCGTTACGCGCAGCTACGTGTACGACGGCTACGAACAGTTGTGCAAGACGATCGAACCGGAGACGGGCGCGACTGTCTCGCAATATGACGGAGCCGGCAACGTCGCCTGGACGGCGAGCGGTTTGCCGCTTGGCAACAATGCGTCGTGCGACACGCAGGCGGCCTACGACTCGGGTCGTCGCGCCGATCGGACGTACGACTTGCGCAATCGCGTCAAGACGCTTTCCTTCCCGGATGGCAGCGGCAACCAGGTGTGGACGTACACCAATGATGGCAAGCCGTCGCGTGTGGTCACGCAAAGCGAGGGCGGTGTAAACGAGACCGTCAACACCTACGCCTACAACAAGCGTGGCTTGCTGACAGGTGAAACTACTGGCCAGACAGGGCTGTTCAACTGGACGCTGGGGTACGTCTACGACAACAACGGCGCACTGGCCAGCAACACCTATCCCAGTGGTCTGCTGGTGGATTACGCGCCCAACGCGCTGGGTCAGCCGACGCGCGCCGGGGGATACGCCCTCGGGGTCAGCTATTGGCCGAACGGCGGCATGAAGCAGTTCACCTACGGCAATGGCATCGTGCATTCGATGACGCAGAACGCGCGCCAGTTGCCTTCGCGGGTCACGGACGGCGCGATCCTGGACGACACGTATTCGTACGACAGGAATGGCAACGTCTCGCAGATCACCGATGCGGTCACGCCCTCGTACTCGCGTTCGATGATGTACGACAACCTGGATCGTCTCACGCAGGCGACGTCGACGGCGTTCGGGGGCGATGGGATTTACCGTTACACCTATGACGCGCTGGACAACCTGCGCAGCGCAAAGTTGACCGGAAAGCGCCAGCACAACTACTGGTATGACGCCAGCAACCGTCTGACGAACATCCAGGACAACGCGGGCGCGACCATCGGCGCGATCGGTTACGACGTTCAGGGCAATGTGCAGAACAAGAGCGGCGACTCGTTCCAATTCGACTACGGAAATCGCCTTCGTAGCGTCACCAACAAGGAAGCGTATTGGTATGACGCATACGGCCGCCGCATACGTGCTTGGAGCCCGACTCAGGGGAACATCCTCTCCATGTACGGCCAGGACGGTGTGCTGCGCCGCCAGAACAACGATCGCGAAGGCAAGAACTTCGAATACATCCACCTCAACGGAAGCCTCGTCGCCAAGGTGACGACCGTCGTCGCTCCGGTGACCCCTGCCTTGACCGTGCCGGCATTCAGCAACAACGGCAGCTATACGGTGAGCTGGACGTCGGTCGCCTATGCCTCGTCGTACGAGTTGCAGGAATCGGCGAACGCAGGCGCATGGGTTGCGTCGTACGCCGGCAGTGGATTGTCGAGCGCGATCAGCGGCAAGGCGGCGGGCAGTTATGCGTACCGTGTCCGTGCATGCCAGGGCGCTGCCTGCAGTGGATGGAGCGTCAGCCAGTCCACGGCCGTGCAGTACCCGCCGTCCGCCGCTTCGGCGATCTCGTCGCCGGGCACCGCGCCCAACGGCAACTACGCGGTGAGCTGGACCTTGGTGGCCGGCGCCGATCGCTACGTGCTTGAGCAGAGCGCCAACGGTGGCGGCTGGGGAACCGCACAGAACAACGCAGCGCTGTCGTTGTCGTACGCGGGGCAGGGTGCGGGTACCTATGCGTACCGCGTGACCGCCTGCAATCCCGCCGGGTGCGGCCCGGTGTCGGCGACCGCGACGACGCAGGTCATCTACGCGCCGGGTTCGGCGCCGGCCTTGTCGGTCCCTGCGGAGAGCCTGACCGGTGCGTATACCGTGAGTTGGGGGGGCGTGTCGGGAGCGGGCACGTATCGCCTGGAAGAAAGCGCCAACGGCGGTGCGTGGACGCAGGTCCAGGAAACGACCGCGACGAGCACCGCATTCTCGGGCAAGGCCTACGGCACATACAGCTACCGCGCACGAGCGTGCAACGTCGCCGGTTGCGGCGGCTATTCCGGCGCGGTCACCGTTTCCGTCATCCGCCCGCCCTCGGACGCCACCTGGGTGTCCGTCCCGACGTTGAGCACGAATGGTAGCTACACGGTCGCCTGGGGCGGCGTGAACCTCGCGACGAGCTACCAGGTCGAGGAAAGCGTCAACGGCGGCGGCTGGTCGCTGATCTACAACGCGGGCGGCAACAGCATGGGCGTCGGGGGCAAGGGCAATGCCACCTATGCCTATCGGGTACGTGGCTGCAACGCTGCGGGTTGTGGTCCCGATTCGGCAGCCGCAAGCGTGCAGGTCGTTCTGCCGCCATCGGCACCGTCTATCACGTTTGATCAGAAATACCAGCTCATCACCAATGGCCGCACGAAGATCGCGTGCTCGGTCAACTGGACGGCGGTGCCGTTCGTCGACCGATACGAACTGTGGTCGTACGGCAACGGCAACTACTACCAGAAGCAGTACGACGGTCCGGCTACGTCCGTCGGCACCAGCGTCAACCAGAACGTCGCGACGTATTGCGCTTCAGCGCATGTGGTTCGCGCATGCAATGCATCCGGCTGCAGCGAGTCCGCACCCGTGACGCAGAGCGTCTATACCGACGATGTTGGCGGCGGGGTGATCCCGTGAGGAACGACGCCATGATCAGGATGATTCAATTCGCTGCGGCGCTGGTCGTCGCGATGATCGCCAGCCCGGTGACGGCGCAAACGGTGGAGTACATGCACACCGATGCGCTTGGGTCGGTGGTGGCGATCACCAATTCAGCAGGCGTGGTTATCGAAAGGAATCAATACGAGCCGTATGGTAGCGACCTGACGGGGATCAAGGACGGGCCTGGGTATACCGGCCATGTCAGCGATGCTGCGACGGGACTAAGCTACATGCAACAGCGCTATTACGCGCCGGAGATTGGGACCTTTCTGTCCGTAGATCCAGTGACGGCTGACGGTGACGAGGGAGCCAATTTTAACCGATATTGGTATGCCAATAATAACCCCTACCGGTTCACGGACCCGGATGGACGTTTTGCATTCCCTGGATCCTCCTGCAGCCTTTCATACTGCCAGCAGCAAGGTATTGCCCGTTCGAGAAGTGACGATTTTGGAGTCGCGGTAGGAAAAGCGCAGTTCTCCCTCAGGCGGCACAAGACGCCAAAGAGCCAGCGGGCGCTCATCAAAAGTGTAGGTGGGGACGTTGAAACGCTGGAGAGTGCGCAGGAAACTCATGAGGCTTTCGTTGGAACACTCATCGGATTGGCCTCGGGTGGTGGAGCGCTCGGAAGGAATGCTGCAAGTGCGGCAGAGGTCACTGCCGCAGACATTGTTAGTGTGAATCGCGCCTTCGGCGGCACGGTAGAATTGACCGGAAGTGCGGAGACGGTAATTGCAAATATGGCCTACCGCGAGGGCATTCCTGCGAAAGTCGCAACGCTGATTCGTGACGTCGCAGGACGTCATTTATTCAATGATGGCAACAAGCGAACTGCACAGGCACTGGCTGAGCGTATGCTAGGGCCCAAAACCCCCCAAGGGCTTCGCTCGGTAATCGAACGTGTTGGACGAGGTGAGATACGAAACGTGGAAGACATTCAGAAGGCGCTGGGGTTCTAAGCACATGAACAATAACGAGCTGGCGAGAGAACTACTGTCGAGTGGGCTTGTAACGCACGAGCGGCTTGCATTTTGGGAAGACACTGCGCACCTACTCGCCGCTATCGAAGCGATTGGGAGATATGGTGCGACCGCCATAGTTAAGTTTGATGGTGAGCGCCCGGAGGCTATGTACACCGTCGTCATATCCGGCTCTTGCTTCGGTGACGCGTACTTCAGGCGCGACGGAAGCGATGTTCTGTCCCTGCTCAGGGAGGGAGTCGAGTTCTACCGGACTGAAGTTATGCACCGCCCTGATTGACGACACGCTGATTGCAACAACGCCTGTCGCCTTTGATCATCCACAAATGTTGCGCTCGGCAATATTCAAGCAGAATCATCTCGGCATGCTCACTTACCTCTGCATGACTGAGAAATTTCTCGAACGATACGGCGCTTTTGACCCACGCGACGAATCCGATATGTATCGATGGGAAGAAACCTTAAAGGCAGACGACTTCGCGGTCCGCGAGTGGGCGTTCAGCACTGTCTCGTTCCTTTACGAGAAACGATCTAGACCGCGTGCGAAGGTTTCGGCATTAAGCATCTTTCCATTTCGCCAGAAGGAAACAACGCGGCCGTACGAACTGCTTTGGATCGTAGAGCGGCTGCTCATTGCGCGGGACTGGCGAGCTAGGGAGATTGCCCGCAACGAGTTATGACGCTTGCGCGAATCGCAATTTCTGCGTCTAGCCGACTTTCAGCCCGCTTCGCGCAACGCCAATTCCAGAGCGCCTAGCGCGTCGCCCGCGGTCGCTGCGCATTCCTCGTCATGCCACCGAATCGCGCCCCCAGTGGTGTGTAGATGCCGAAGCACTACACAACAGGTCGTAGACGTTTCGATGATGAGGGACTTTTCGATTGCCCACGATTTCGAGTTGAAGTGAATGAATCCGTCCCGCAACTCATCCAGAGACGCCATTGCTTTGTGGTGCGTCTCGATGTCTGGCACCGGAATCGATCCGGCCGGGAGATTGGCGCGGTCCCCTGCCTTTCGATAGAGCGCAAGGAAGTTATCCATGTAGGGCTCTGGAAAGTTTCCTTCGCCGCTAAGAGCAGCAAGCATTCGACGGGATACGCCAGGCTTTTGAACAAGAACCGTATTTCCATTGGTGAGTGAGAGGGCGAGTGCACCCTGAAGCGCAGAATGAAGCGCAAGAACCGACCATCTCCAATAGTGCGAATGCTCACGGACGCGGCCGAAGAATTCGGATGCAGCGACGATTGACCACGCTGCATCGTGCTCGGTGTCGGTCCTGTAGTAGGAATCTGTCATAAGGCCTGATCCTTCTGCCATTGCGGTTATGTCACGCTTGATTAGGCAGCCCAAATCGGAGAGCAAGCACTTCCGGCGGGACGTGCTGCCTGATTGCGGGGACGACGTCTTGCAGCGCGGACGCTGCCTGTTGCGCTCCCTCCCGCGCGTATCCTGCCGCCTCCCGAACCACTGCCATTGCTGCCGGATTAATAGTTGGTGGCCGTGTAGCCAACCAGTCCGCAAATCGATTCACATCTTCGATCAAGGTTGTTGCATAACAGAACTTCGCCGCGACGGTGGTTCCAAATGGCCCCATCTTTTCCGCGTAACGATCAAGTGCAGGATGCATGGTGATTCGCATCGCCGCGCCTAGGTCGTTGAGGGTGCCGGCGTGCGCATCGATATTGCCCAGCACTTCCGCAGCGGCTCTGCATTGGTTCAATGCCAACTGCGCCGGGTGAATCGTTGCTGTAGCGATATATCTTCGTTGCGAGCGGCGATCAAAGAATCGGGCAACGGGAGCGTGCAGACCAAAGGCCAGGGCCGTGATTGTCGCTATGGCAGTCGCGACAGCGGAGATCGCATCCCAGTTGATTGACCAGTCGGTGCACACCCACATTGTTGGCCCCTGTCTGTTGGCTGTCGCTCGCGGAGAGACGCGGCAAGCGTACCTTGCCACCATGTTCGAATGGCGCCCGCTCCCCATCGCCGGCAACCTGCACGGCCTGCCGGTCTGTTACCTGTTGCACGGCACCGAGATAGCACGCCTGTCGCGGCTGGGAGGTTGCGGCGGCTGGCGGGCATCCTCGGCCAGCACCGGCCATGGCACGCGCGACGGTCGCGCCCCTGCGCGTCCTAGGAGACGGGCAGGCCCGGGGTGGAGGTGTGGGCGACCCGGCATGCCGAACGGTTGCTGGGCGAGGTGGGGCGATCCTCGCGGCCAAGGATCGGTCGCCTCGCGGATAGCGGACGCGCGAGCGCGCAGACGGCTCGCGTAGGGCTGTCGCTAATGGAGCGGGTCGGTATGGCGGCGCGCGTTCCAGAAGCCGTGGCGAGCCGCTCCACATAAGCCGGATACGGGCCGGATACGCGGTTCCGAAGTCAGAAACGAAAAAGGGTCTGCATCGCTGCAAACCCCTTTAAAACAGCTTTATTCGAATGGTGGCCGGGGAGGGAATCGAACCCCCGACACGGGGATTTTCAATCCTTGACACCGCTCATCCGCTGAATACGGGGATCGACTGCTACCCCTTGCACAACAGCACTTTAGGGCGCATCTTCTACTGGCGGCAACCGGGAGAAGCGACCCATCCTGCTACCCCCGTGCTACCCAGATCAGGCGGGTGAGATGGCAGAGATCGTCAAATTTACGGAAGCGAGAGTGACTGCCCTTCGCGAGAAGGTCCGGTCTGGCCGGGTGGAGTTTCAGGACGAGGAAGTCCCAGCGCTTCGCCTGCGTGTCACGGCCACCGCGGCCAGCTGGAGCGTCTTGAAGCGCATCCCTGGCGGACCGATGACGCGCGTGTCGCTGGGTAAGGCGGACGATGTCTCCGCAACTGAAGCCCGGAAGCAGGCGAAGATCCGAATCGGAGAGATGCATCAGGGGATCGACCCCAATGCCGTTAAGCGGGAGCGGAAGGCCGAGAGCCAGCGCAACGGCATGACGCTCTCCGAGGGCCTGTCCATCTATTTCGCGGAGCGAGACAAGCTGCGCCCTGCCACGAAGCTCACCTACGAGCGCGACCTACGCACGACCTTCGGAGACTACTGGGACAAACCCTTGGTGGAGTTGACGCCGGAACGCGTCCGCGACCGCCACAAGGATCGGAAGACTCGGGACATCAGGGCTCAGGCACGAGTAGAGACGGCGCTGTCCCGCAAGCGGATCAAGGCCAGCCCAGCACGCGCAGACGGCGCTGTGCGGGCGCTGAGGGCCGTCGTGAACTACTTGAGGGCCGAGCGAGGTCTGGACCTTCCGGATGTCGCCAGGCGCATCACGGCGACGAAGGGCTGGGGCAATGTTGCGCGTCGTAAGCGGGTTCTTGCCGGCGACACACTTCCCGAGTTCGTGACCTCAGTCCGCGCGCTTTCCGATGACTTGCCTCCCGACCTGACGGGCACCCAGCGGGACCTGACGCTGTTCCTGCTATGCACTGCTCTTCGGTGGTCAGCCGCCGCCGGGCTCGAATGGTCCGAGGTGGACTACAAGGCGAAGACCGTCACCATCCCCGCGTGGCGCATGAAGGGGAAGCAAGACCATTCCTTGCCGCTTGGCCCTCAGATTATGGCGATGCTTAAGCAGCGCCAGAAGGAGGCGAGGTCGGACCGCTTTGTCTTTCCAGGATTGGCGCGAGAAGAGGGTGGCAAGCTGGTCTATGAGGCTTTCGGGCGCCTCTCAAAACGCTTCCTGGACAAGATCAAGGACGCAGAAGGTGCGGCTATCAGTTGGTCTCCGCATGACCTTCGCCGCACGGCGCTGTCGTTGCTAGAAGCTATGGACGTGTCTGCCTACGCGCTCAAGACGATCGCGGCCCACAGCCAAACAGCAGACGTGACCGCCGGCTACATCGCGGATGACGTGTCACGGCTTCGCGCGCCGATGGAGCGTTTGGAGCAGCAACTTTTGAACCCAGCCAGTAGTGGCAAAGTGGTCCCACTTAGAAGGGTGAGGAACTAAACGATGGACCGGAACCTGCTGAACTTGGTCATTGCCAGCGACAAGCTGCTGGTCGTCATCAGTGTCATCGGACTGGCGGCGCTTGCCGCGGTCTGGTTCTTCGGTCTTTGAGGTATTTAGGGAGCATCAGCGTGTAGGGCTAGAGGCCCTTAAAAGCGGCGGAACCGGGTGCGCTAACACCCGGCCCGCCTTCCACAACCGTTCTGTTAGGAGAACGACCATGGCAACTGCGAATGATACCGCGGGGGCAAGGCCCCGCTATGTCCCGATCCGTACCCAGCTTTGGGCGGAAACAGCCCTGACCCCGGCTCAGCGGGTCCAACTAGTAACGCTGGATGAGGCGATCACCGGCCTCCGCGACCTGGCTGACACGTTCCGCGAAGATTACGAACGGCGCGCCGACATGGCGATCGGGGGGCCGGCCTACACGCCGATTGACAACAATCGCCTCGCCGCGAGGTACGCCACCCAAGAGCTACTGCTTTCCGCCGCCGAGATCGCGATCGAGCGCCTGTTCTCGGAGGTGAGCCATGGCTAGAGAAGAGTCTGTCAATCGCATGGTCGAGGTGATGAAGTCGGCGGTGAAGGCCTACCAGTCAGGTGTTCGAATCGATGATTCGATGACCTATGAGGAAGCTCGGCTGCTCAACTTCGGGCGCAGGATGGTGGAGAGCCTCCAGCGCGGCCGCTCCAGCCTAGAGGAGGCCGACCATGAGCGCTGATGTCCTGCAGTTCCCAGTGCGCCTCTCGCAGATGCCACAGGGCTCCCCTCAGGTCTCGGTGGAGGATGAGTGGGAGCAAATCGAGACCCTAAACAAGAATCTCCAAAGGCTCTTGCACGAGCTCAAGTCCTGGGGCAGAAACGAGCAGCGCGCCATTAACTTCCTTCGCTACCATTTCAGCGTGAGCAGCCACACGGAGCTGACTATCGGCGATATGAAGAAGGCTGTCCCGATGCTGGAGGAAACGATTCGAAAATGCCGCGCATTCCGGCAGCGAGTCATGGAGATAGAACGCATCTTCGACGAGCAAGTTGTGGGTCGTGGAGCTCCATGGACGCCAGCGATCGCCAGGAAGGTCGGTTCGCGCCGCATGCGTCAGCTCGGGGCTAACGTTGACTGGCAAATGTTGGCGACCGAGCTGGAAGCAAGCCTGAAGGGTCGCAGTTAATTTGGCTGGCAGCCGCGCGATGGGTGCGGCTGCACTCCAGGGAGTCAGATATGTCGAGTGCCGAAGTGTCCGTTGCGGAGCTCCTGCAAGAAATCCGCGCGCACGTAAATCCGGAGCGGGGATGGGTCGACCTTCCTCCATTGACTCTGCCCTCAGCAGACATCGCGGAGCTTCAATACGAGGACTGGGTCGGCCCTCTGAACGCGGAGGTTTGGAGGCACATCATCGCCGCGCTCGGCGTTGGAACGCTATCGGCGGACGAGTTCATTGCCGAGATCCGCGTTTCGAGGAAGGGTGACACCACGCTAGCCAAAGTGATGGGAGAGCGAGAGCTGGATGTCGCTGAACTTCGCGAAGACTACATGCGCGTGCTCGAATGGGTCGCCGAGATGGAGGGGGCGGTGCGCGCCTTGCCGCGAGTGATGGGCGCGTTCCTCACACTTCTCCACCAGATGCAGGGGGCATCCGTCGATACCTCTTCTGCGCTGAGCGCTTTGATGCAGACGCTTGGGAGTAGGGGCGGTGAGGCGAATGCGGAGGCTTGGCGACGCATCGAACGCTTTGCCATTTCGTTGGCCGGTGATCGTTGGGAGTCAGCTGGATGGCGATCTGCAGCTCAGGCGGCCAATGACATCAGAGGCGAGGTCGCAGCTTATGCCGCCGCGAACGGGAAGGCGTTCGTCAGTGGTGGGCAGGACAAGATCGCGGAATGGCTGCGCGCTGCGGGCTTCAAACGTGGGTACGCCAAAGTTGGTACTAGCGGCTAACCCTTGTATTTCAGCCATCACAGCTATGTGACTGCCATCAAAAAACCGTTGACACATTCCAAGCGCGGTTTGACGATTGGCATCAGACGCGGGCTTAGAGTTAACCGCGTTACGTGTGGAGCAATCCCTAGGGCTTCCCCAAAAAGGAAGCCCCCCGGCTGCAACCGGAGGGCTTGGTCCACTGGTGAGAGTGGGGCCGGGTCCGGGGACTCGGCAAGCGCAGCCTAAGGCAATTGCCAGGCCCGCACCAGTCCCCGTGCCATGCCTCAGCGAACTGAGCGAAGGGCATGACAACGAGAGATGGGAATCTGGTGCCTTCCAAGGCGCTACGGGAGTGTTTTGGCGGCGTAACCGTGCCGACGATTGCTCGGTGGGTCGAAAGACGACTCCTGCCGCCGCCGCTAAAGATCAACGGCCGCCACTACTGGCCTGAGTCGGTGCTTACAGAGCTTCGTGCTGGCGGAATTGGATCTGTGCGCTTTGATGACAGCGGGCGCGCTGTAGAGGCGGTGCATGAATGACCGCGCTCTCATTGGTGTCCGCACTACCAGGACGATTGCCGCGACGGAGCGGAGAAAGTTCTAACCGGCCACATAAACAGGGCGGTTACGGCAACGAGATTCCGAATTTGCCAGATAGCGTGGTCGCTATGAACTCGACCACCTATTTGCATAGCCGGCGACTCTCAGAGCGCGAAGCCGCTGACCGGCTCGGCGTTTCGCCGCGAACGCTGCAGTACTGGCGACATCGTTCGTATGGACCAGCTTACCTGAAGCTGGGCCGCCGCGTGGCATACCACCCGGCTGACCTTGACGCCTTTGAGGCGTCCTGCCGGGTACAGCCCAAGGGTGGTGTCGAATGACGGCCTGCTGCACTTCGTGCAACACGTTGGCGCTTGGCTTCGGGGCCAATCCCGTTGCCCAGGTCGTTGGGCTGATCCTGCACTGGCGGTCCCGCTACTTGGTCGATCCAGCGCGCGGGCTGGTCTATGGCCGGCTCTGCAAGATCATGGGCCGCGACTATGGGGATGGCTACATCCGCCTGGGTTGGGGCGCCCTTAACGCTGGTCACCAGTACGCACATCGGCTGATCTGGGAGACCGTGCATGGCGCCATCCCAGAGGGGCACTACATCGACCACCTCAACGGGAAGCGAGCGGACAACCGCATCGTGAACCTGGAGGCGGTGACGCCGACCGAGAACCTGCTGCGGGCCCTGGACAAGGGGCGCGTCCCCACGGGCGATTTGCGCTCCGACGCGAAGCTCACGGCGGAGCAGGTGTGCGAGATCCGCCGCACAGCGGAAACGATCTGCACGCAGGAATGGGCACGGGAACTTGGGCTCGACCCACGCACTATTCGCGATGCTCGAGCTGGTCGCAGCTGGCGACACATCTGCTGCCACCGTGACGGGTCTGCCTCCGTTCGCCCCGCCCGTCGCGGTGGTCGTCGTCCGCGCCGCCGCAATCCAAAGGAGGTGGGCTAATGGTCCACCTCGAACACCGCCAGGCGCTCTCCGAGTTGGCTGATCGTACGCACGGCCAACTGACGGACCTTTCCCGCGACATCAACCGCGACCGCTGCGATCAGATGCTGGCAGCGCTTCGGGATGTCTCCGCGCACATCGAACAGCTCCGGGCTGGACTGCTGCGAGGCAGTCCACCGGAAGGCTGCTGAGCGCCGGGGGGCGACATGGCAAACGCAGACAAGCGCAGGCGTCGAAGCAAGGGGCGCGCGCAGCACTCCTTCCTGGCACTCCCGCACTACATTCTCCGATCTCCGGAATTCGGTCGCCTTAAGCCGGCCGCGGTGAAGCTGCTCCTTGAGTTGGCGGCCAACTACAACGGCGCGAACAACGGGGATCTCTCAGCTGCCTTCTCGCAACTGCGTGCGCGGGGCTGGAAGAGCTCGGACACGTTGAGCAAGGCCCTTAAAGCTCTCCGCAAAGACGGCTGGATCATTTGCACGCGCGAGGGTGGAAAGAATCGTTGTTCGCTCTATGCCGTCACCTGGTGGCCGGTGGATGCCTGTCAAGGGAAGTGGCTTGAAGTGGCCCCCGAGAAGGCGCCCTCGCACGCGTGGAAGAAATCAGATTCGGTAGTCGCTATGCGGTCTAACGTGGTCGCTGGGCGGACTAATGACGCCGAAAGTGAGGCTCCTTGATGCGCTCATTAGTCGCTATTCGGACTAGTCAGGCGTTCTTCGCGCCTTCCATTAGTCGCTATTCGAACACCTTTATAGATATACCAAGCAGTGAGGCGAAGCCGAGTGCTTCTGATCTGGCTTTCAAGATCGCTCCTGCTGGTAGAAGGCCCTTCGAAGGGGCTCAGAAGGGGCTTCCGACGATTCGACGCGTGCTCGACGCGTGCGGACGCGTCCTATGCTGCCACGGCGCTAGCACTCTGCTAGCAATTGCGCGCGGATGCGTACAGCAATGCTCGATCTATGTGTCTGATCTGCATGGAATCACCCTATGCCACTGGCATGCGTCCGGCATGTATTTGGCATGCGACCGCATCGTGTCACGCTCCAACCGTTACATCAGCGTTACGCATTGCGTTACGCACTGGGCGTGCGTATGACGGCCTTGCTGGATGCCGCAGCCAAGTCCCGAGCAAGGCCTCACCGGTCGCGTGCTGAGCCGCGGCGCTCGCACGATCGCCGGGAGCGTTTCGCGCCGCATGACTCCCTGCGCTTGGAGAAGGCCGCGCGTCGAGTGCTGCGTGCCCATGGTTACGGCTCCGCGTGGGCGCCTACTCTCTACCAGGCCGACGCTGAGCGAATGGAGACAGAAGGCGAAGGGGTCGCACTCGTAGATGCCATGCGGATCGTGAGGCGAGGCAAGGCCGAAGAATTGGCCGTTAGGTCAGACGGCGGGAAGATCACCCAGCGCGCATTCCGCGGGTGGTCTGCAGTGGGTGGCGGTAGGTGGGTCGCTATCGCGGCTACCAACACGGACCGCATTGGCTTAGCGGCTCTCTCTCGAGTCGAGAAGCCTCTGGACTCATTGCTGGTCGCTTACTCCATTGAGTCGGCAACCGAGTGGTTGAAGGCGGAGGCCTACTTCGCAGCGCGCGCCGTATCGCCGCACTGGCAAGTCGGTCTTCGAGATGCCATGGCCCGAATCATGTTTGGGTCACGCGCCGCTGGCATCGAGGAGCGCTCTCGGGAACTGTGCGTCAAAACCCAGACATATCGAAACCTGACGAGGTCGTATGAGGAGGCGTTGCGCAATCGCCTGTCGATCGCGGCGACGCTCTACCTGGAAGAGCTTGAGGCGCTGTCGAAATTGGCAGGTGTGTACCTCAGAACTCCTCGCTCGAGCGGCAGCCAAGGCAACGGAATGCGTTCAGCTACGTGGTGGATGCCCGCGCACGTAGCTACTCGCACTTCCAGACGAGATTGAGGCGCTTCGACGAATGCGATCAACGTCACATTCGCGATGATTGATTCGCCTGCGCGCGCATACTTTGCCGAACGTGGCATTTCGATCGGCAAATTGCACTTAGCATCCGTCCAGCACGCGCGAAATTCCAGCTCTCCTCGACCACCTAGGGAAGGGTGCGAACTTCGGCGTAAGTGACGGCGGAGGCCGTCAAACAAGGACGAGGGGACATCCGTTGGGCACGAAGACGAATTTGGCGCGAAGCGTTGGCGCGGGCGTGTTGCTGATTGCTGTTTGCGGGCAAGCCGTGGCAATCGAGGTCTATCAGGAGTATCGCAAGCGGATCGAGTCGTCGCAGAATCTGACCGCGCTCAAGAGTGATCTCTTCGGCGATAGCGTCAGTCTGTACAACGGCAAGACTGACTTTAGCGTCACCGACATCGATCTGCCGGGCAACAACGCGTTGCCCGTCCGCCTCCAGCGGCGCTTCAACGTCGAGTTGCATCTCATTGGCACCACCAACTACCCGACCGATATAGGCGGAGCGGGCGGCTGGGATGTTGACGTTCCCTACATTGCGGGCACATTCGGTCCTAGCGCCGGCTGGAGCGATCAAAGATGCTCGGTCTCGATGGTTCCGACGGTGACCGGCGGTTTCAATGTCGCCGAGATCTGGCAAGGCAACACGATCCATGTCCCCGGTGACGGCGATCGGACCATGCTGGGTGCCAACGCAGATACGCCGCGTCCCTCGGATGGCATAACCAGGAAATGGTCCACCGCTTCGCGTGACGCCATCGACTGCATCCCGATGCAGTCTGGTTTGACTGGGGAAGGATTTCGGGTAACCAACACGAAAGGCGTTCGCTACTACTTCGACACGGCGGTGTCCCGCGATGCAGGTGTCATGGACAAGCCCGTCGGTAGCGGCTTGGTCCTGCGGACCGGACGCTCGCGAATCTACCTTCTGGTCAGCAAGATCGAGGATCGGTTTGGGAACAATGTCCAGTTCCAGTACGACGCATCAGGTCATCCCACGCGCATCTGGTCGTCAGATGGACGCGAGATCACTGCAGTCTATTCCGGCGGCAATCTCACGAGTGCCTCGACCGGAGGTCGCAGCTGGAGCTATGAGTACGTTTCTGTAGAGGGTCAACCCCGACTTTCCAGAGTGGTACTGCCGGATGGTTCCAATTGGCGATATGGCTACTCGAACGCGATGCGTCCGGCTTACACGCCGTGGGATGGAAACTCGACATCAGACTGTGCCGAACAGCCTCCGGAAGTCCCAGCGTCGTTCACGCTGACCGCCGAGCACCCTAGCGGCGCGACAGCCGCTTTCGCGTTCGGCAATACGCGCCATTATCGCAGTGGCATCCACATGAGCGCGTGTGCAAGACGGGTTACGCAGCAGGCTCCCGAGGGGAGCATTGTCTCCTATGAACTCTTGGCGCCGAACTTCTTCGACGTGATGTCGCTCCAGAGCAAGACGATCGGCGGGCCCGGGCTGCCGCAAATGACCTGGGCCTATTCCTACGGCGGCCAGTACGAGGCGCTCTGGGGAAGCTCCGGCTCGGCGGCGTCATATCCATGCACCACGTGCAACTCGGAAAAGATCGTGACTGTCACGAACCCGGACGGCACAAAGAATCAGTATCGATACGGATACCTGTATGCCCTAAACGAAGGAAAGCTGCTCGGCAGTTCCGTGCTCAACGCTGTCGGTGCGGTGCTGCGCAGCGAGTCGACGCGCTACATGACTACGGCCGAGACGGCGGGCCAGGCGTTCGCACCGCTGTACGGCATCATCTACAACGGCGACGACCCGAGCACGGCGCAGGTACGCCCTGCGCTGGGTACGACCGTCGTCCAGGACGGCACGACTTACAGCTCGACGGTCAACTCACTAGATGCATTTGGAAGGCCCGTAAGCGTCACGAAGGCAGGCCCGGCCTATAGCAGCACCGACGTCACCGAGTACTTCGACGACCAGGCGCGCTGGGTCCTGGCCCAAACCTCAAAGGTCACGAACAGCAACACCGGCAAGGTCGTCTCGCAGACCAGCTACAACGCGATGTCGCAGCCGTACCAGGTCTGGTCGTTCGGAAAGCTGCAACAGACCATCACCTACAACGCTGATGGTACCGCCGCGACGGTGAAGGACGGGCGCAACAACACCACGTCGCTCTCCTCGTGGAAGCGCGGTGTCCCGCAGTCGATCGTGTACGCAGACCAGACGTCGATGTCGGCGGCGGTCGATGACCGCGGCTGGATCGGTTCCATTACCGATGAGAACGGTAGCGTCACCGGGTACGGATACGACGCGATGGGGCGGATCTCCAGCATTACGTACCCCATCAACGATGGAGGCATGACCTGGAACGCGACCACCCAGACGTTCCAGCAGGTCGCTGGCGCGGAGTACGGCATCGCCGCGGGGCATTGGCGCCAGACAGTGTCCATGGGCACTGCACGCAAGGAAGTCTTCTTTGACGCCATGTGGCGCCCTGTGGTGACTCGCGAGTACGACGCAGCCCAGACTGCAGCAACCGAGCGGTTCCAGCGTTTTGCGTACGACCACGACGGAAGGACCACGTTTGCGTCGTACCCTGGCAGCACCGATGCGCTCAGTACCGGCACCTGGACGGCGTACGACGCGCTCGGTCGCGCCGAGTCAGTGTCGACGGACACCGAGTGGGGTTTGCTCACCACGTTGACGACCTATCCCGGTGGCAATCGCACCGCTGTGACTAACCCGCGTGCACAGACGACGACTACCACGTTCTTCGCGCTCGACCAGCCAGCCTTCGAGAAAGCCGTTTACATAGTGCATCCGTTGGATACGCGAACGGACATTGCGCGTGACGTGTTCGGCAAGCCGCTTTCAATCCGTCGGCGCAACGTCGATGGCACACAGGCCGTAACGCGCAGCTACGTTTACGATAGCTACGAACAGCTGTGTAAGGCAGTCGAACCAGAAACCGGCGCGACCGTCACTGACTACGACGCGGCAAGCAACATTGCCTGGACCGCCAGTGGTCTGGCCCTGCCAAGCACCACGGCGTGCGACACCGCTACTGCCTACAGCTCGGGTAGACGTGCTGACCGGACGTATGACGCACGCAATCGCGTGAAGACGCTGACTTTTCCGGATGGCAATGGAAACCAGGTCTGGACGTACACGAATGACGGCAAGCCGGCGCAGATCACAACTCAGAACGACGGCGGCACCACGCAGGTAACCAACAACTACAACTACTACAAGCGCGGCCTTTTGCTCGAAGAGCGAATGCAGCAGACAGGTGAGTCCGTCTGGACTATGGGGTATCGCTACGATGCAAACGGCGCCCTATCGAATCTCGTATACCCCAGCGGCCTACTGCTGGACTACGCGCCGAATGCCCTGGGTCAGCCGACCAAGGCCGGAAGCTACGCGACCGGCATCAGTTACTTCCCGAATGGGGGCATGAAGCAATTCACGTACGGCAACGGCATCGTCCACACGATGACCCAGAACACCCGTCAACTTCCTTCTAAGGTGACGGACGGGGCCGTCCTCAATGACACCTACTACTACGACAAGAACGCGAACGTTACCCAGATCACCGACGCGGTGACGCCTGCATATTCGCGAGCGATGCAATACGACAGGCTTGACCGGTTGACGGAAGCTACGTCGGCCGCGTTCGGCGGTGACGGAATCTATAGCTACACGTACGACTCGCTGGACAACATTCGCAGCGCGAAGTTGACCGGAAAGCGCCAACACAACTACTGGTACGACGGCAGCAATCGCCTGACGAACATCCAGGACAACGCCGGCGTAACGATCGGCGCGATCGGCTATGACGTTCAAGGCAATGTGCAGAACAAGAGCGGCCAGGCGTTTGTGTTCGACTATGGCAACCGCATGCGTGCTGCCACGGGCAAGGAAAGCTATCGGTACGACGGCCATGGTCGCCGCGTAAACTCGACCAACGCTACAGGCGCCTCGATCCTGTCGTTCTATGGACAGGACGGGACCCTGCGTCGCCAGGACAACCGGCGCGAAGGAAAGAACTACGAGTACATCCAGCTTAATGGCAGTCTGTTGGCGAAACTGACGACCGTCGTGGCGCCCGTTACGCCGGCGCTGACCGTGCCGTCGTACAGCACCAGCGGCAACTACACCGTCAGCTGGACGTCTGTGGCGTATGCCAGCTCTTACGAATTGCAAGAGTCGGCTAATGGTGGCGTGTGGACAGCATCTTACGCCGGTGCGGCGCTTTCGAAGGGCGTGAGTGGGAAAGGCGCAGGCAGTTACGCGTACCGTATTCGTGCATGCCAGGCTGCGGCGTGCAGCGGTTGGAGCGCTAGCCAGACAACGGCAGTGCAGTTCGCACCGACCGCGGCCGCAACGTTGTCTTCGCCGGCCAATGCGGCCAATGGCAACTACACGGTCAGCTGGACGTCGGTGTCTGGCGCGGATCGCTACGTGCTGGAACACAGCGTCAATGCGGGCGCATGGGTCACCGCGCAGGACAGCGCGGCGCTGTCCGTCGCGTACACGTCTAAGGCCGCGGGAACGTATGCCTACCGCGTGAAGGGCTGCAACCCCGCAGGCTGCGGTCCTGTTTCCGCGACCGCCACCACGCAGGTCGTGTATCCGCCGGCTTCGGCACCAGCGCTTTCTGTCCCCGGCCAGAGTTTGACGGGCGCATATGCCGTCAGCTGGGGCACCGTTGCGACGGCCAGCACCTATCGCCTTGAGGAAAGCGCGAACGGTGGTGGCTGGACCGAAGTGCAGGAGACGGGGAGCACCAATACGGCATTCTCCGGCAAGGCATACGGCACGTACTCGTATCGCGGACGTGCCTGCAACCTCGCAGGTTGTAGCGGGTACTCCGGCACGGTTAGCGTGTCGGTGATCCGTTCTCCGGCCGATGCCACGTGGGTTTCCGTACCGGCGCTCAGCACGAATGGTGCATATACGGTTGCCTGGGGCGGAGTGGCCCTTGCGACCAGTTACCAGGTGGAGGAGAGCGTCAATGGTGGCGGCTGGTCGTTGATCTACAACGCGGGCGGCACAAGCGTGGCAGTCGCGGGCAAAGGCACCGCCACGTATGCCTATCGGGTCCGTGGTTGTAACGCTGCCGGTTGTGGCCCCGATTCGGCTGCTGCGAGCGTGCAGGTCGTGCTGCCGCCACCGGCGCCGACAATCACCTTCAATCAGAAGACTCAGATGATCGTCAGCGGGCGCACCAAGATCGCGTGCTCCGTGAGTTGGACTGCGGTGGCTCCGGTCGACAGGTACGAGTTGTGGTCGTATGGGGGCGGCAACTACTACCAGAAGCAGTACGACGGGCCAGCGACGTCAGTAGCCACGACGATCAATCAAAACGTAGCAACTTATTGTGCGTCGGCACACGTGGTGCGCGCGTGTAATGCATCGGGCTGCAGCGAGTCCGCGCCCGTGACACAGAGCATCTACACCGAGACGGATGGTTGAGCGTGAGGAGCAATTCGATGATCAGGACGATGAAATGGTTGGCGGCGCTGGCTGTCGCAGCCGCTTTCGGCCCTGTCGCGGCCCAAACGGTGGAATACATGCACACCGATGCGCTCGGCTCGGTGGTGGCGGTCACCAACAGCAGTGGCGCGGTGGTCGAGAGGAATCAGTTCGAGCCGTACGGCGAAGACCTGACTGGCATCAAAGATGGGCCGGGGTATACCGGCCACGTCAGTGATGCTGCGACCGGGCTTAGCTACATGCAGCAGCGCTATTACGATCCGCAGATCGGGCGTTTTCTGTCGGTCGACCCCGTTACTGCCCACGACGGCAATCTGCGGCACTTCAACCGCTACGACTATGCGTATAACAACCCGTACAAGTTCACTGATCCTGATGGGCGTCAGGGAGAATTTGTTGCACTACGCGGCTTCATGGTGTTTGTTGCCGCAGACGCCGCAACGCCCGATCCGTCTGATGCCGCTGCTCCAGGTAAGGCTGCTGTTTATGCAAGTGGAATTGCAGGCCTGGCGATTGGCGGCGGCATTATGTGGGCCATCAATAAGGCTGTGGATGCGACACCGGAGCCCGCCAAGTCTCCTGAAGAAGCTGTGAATGATGCCGTCACAGGTATACGAGAGGGGAAGGGGCCAGCGCCAGGCAAAGCGGGCGAGCGGGGCGAACTGCAAGGTGAGCCAGGAGGCGGCGATGCAGATTGGGAAGCGCTTGGCAATGTGCCTGGTGCTGAAGCTAATGGGCCCAACAACATCAAACTGCCCGACGGTAGTAATGCGAATCGGCATTCTAGTACGCGCCCGTATGCGGACGGACCTGCTCAAGGGACTGACACCATCAAGCATTACCCGGCAAACTCAAGTACGCCTGGTACTACGATCCGGTATCCAGAAAAGTGATTGGCATCTATGAACGAACCAGTTTTGGCTTTTATAAGCTCGTGCCTTCTCGCCAATTTTCCTCCGAGCAATCCTCTGTTGCGTTCCGATTGGGCAGGCTTGGCGTTTGATCGAAATCGCTACGCGGATTTTGCGCCTGCTGATGTCTGGGCAGCATGGATAGCTGAGCAGACAGGTGAATCGAGGCTACCGGATCTAAAGATCATTGCCGACGATCCCCGGAGGCCCGGGGCGCGGCGGGCGGAAGAGGTCTTGTCCTCACTTCCAGCATTGCGTGCTTACTGGGGCGCGGACTCAAACTTCATGTTCGACCACTACGTGATCCCTGCTTCTCGGAAGTGGATTATTAAGCTCGATCAAGACGTCACCCTCTTCGCGGGGGAAAGTTCTTTTGTCTACTCAGTCGTCGATGAGCTTGGTGGGTACGACAATGTGATGAGCCGAATGGAGGAAGATTTTGCGCCTGGAGAGTTGGACTCAGCAGGTTTGCGACGCTACTTACACGCAATTCTTCCAAAACCCCAATAGCACCTCTGGGCTGGTCAATACGAGCTGTGGCGCGGTGAGCTCAGCCTGCATTTGAGCGGATAGTGGGTCTGACAGGGCAGGGCGAAGGCGGTGAGACGGATTGCCACCCTCCCGCAGCCCTATATAGGGAGCACTTCGCCCCCCGGCCAAACGCTCCCGGTGCTGGCCCCGGCAATGACCAGCAAGAATCCCGTGGCACAGGCGTTGCCTGGCCGCCTTCTCTCATTACACGAATGCAGGAAACGACGATGGCCGATCCGCAGCGCCCCCGATTCTTCAACTAGTACGCCGGAAACTTCTTCCAGCGCGCCGGCCGAGCTGGCATCAATGGTCTCTTCCCTGGCGAGCAGCGCGCGCCGGACGGAACGCTGCAGAACGTTGGTAAGGGCGCCTTGGGCTTCGGCGCCAAGGTCTTAGCCGGCACGCTGCTGGGCCCTGGAGGTGCGTTCCTTGCGGGCAAAGTCGCGGACGCGGCGATCGATAGCAATGGGTAGAACTGGATCCCGTACGGCAAAGGCCCCGCAGCCCGGTGGCTTGGCTATGGTCCGATGGATCAAAAACTTGATTCCAAACTCTCGCTCTCGCAGCAGCAGATGCAGCAGGCGATCGATGCAAAGGGTTTCGGGCCCGCGCCGAACGTTGCCTTCAATGAGTTCGGGAACTAGGTCGGTCCGGTGACAAAGCAGCAGATCGGCCTGTTGGGCGATGTGTACGCCGGAAACGTCGGTGGGCAGCCATCGATGAACATGCCGACCATGGCGCCCGTGCAGGCGCAGGCTCCGTGGACCGGCTCGCTCGGTGGGCGCAACCCGTTCGGCGGCAGCTACGGCAGCAACCTCGGCTTCAGTGCGCCTCAGACGCGCGCCTATGGCCGTGCCGCCGGTTCGTTCACTCCCTTCGGTGCCGGCGCGATCCAGGTAGCAGGTCAAGGCTGGGCCGGTAGCGATGCCGCGGCGGGCTTCGGTCTCGGCGCACAAGGGGCCGGCTCCAGTTCTGCCGGATCAATCGCACTGGCTGACGCAATGCGCGCCACCAAGAAGAACCGATAAGCACAGGAATCAACATGATCAACATCCCCCAGATCGGCATCCTCGCTCCTGACTTCGAATAGACGCCCCGCGACCAACTGGCGGCCAGTTTCCTCGCTGGACCGCCGAAGCGCGGTTGGCAGGCACGCCTTGCTGACCGACTCATGCCCAACGCGGACTCGTACTCCGACGAAGACAAGAGTGCGATGGTTAGGCAAGGCCTACTGCATGCCGGCTTGGCGATGCTTCAGGCGCGAGGTGGCTTCGGCAATGCGGTGGGCGAGGGTTTGCAGACAGGCCTACTCGCGATGAACCAGAACGCGCGGGACATCCAGCGAGACCAGTACCAGGACGCCATCATGGGTCGCATGGCCGCGAGCAATGAGGCCGAGCAGCGTCTGCACGCCATCAAGCAGCGCGTGCGCAACCAGGACGGATCGATCAATGCCCAAGCCTTCAAGGAATGGCAGATCGAGGACGCGAAGGGCGCAGCCGAGTGGCTGCAGGCGGTCCAGCCGAAGCGCAAGAATCCCGGCGCTCCCGTCTACTTCCCCAATGCTGATGGCACGACCGAAGATCCCTATGTGTGGGACGACGAATAGGGCGGATGGTCGCCGGCCGGCAACTTCATTGCTCAGGGTGGCGGCCCGTTGGCGGGTGCGGCATCGAAGATTGCTCCCCCGTCTTTTGGGATTACCCAGCCGCCTGGTGACGCGCCGACTTCTCGCGTTCCCGCAGCAGCGGGCCCGATGATGGGTCAGGCCTTCTATGACGCGGTGGGCTCCTACATCGCTCCGTTTGGGGCTGTGGTGGGCAGCACCGATGGCGGCAAGGACAACGTGGGCAGCCTGCATTACGACGGCCGGGCGCTTGATATTCCGATGGGTGTATCTGCCTCGGCCGAGGCAATCGCGAATGCCGATCGCATGGTGGCCGATCTGCGTAACCGTGGCTTCACCGTTCGCGACGAACGCACCCGTCCTGAGGGTCAGGCCGTCTGGGGTGGCCCGCACCTGCACGTCGAGGCTACAGGGCAGAACGACGCCGCCGCCTCGTCTCCATTCGGCCGCAGGACGATTCGGAACAAAGAGGAGCAGGGCGCCTACCGTCGCCTCACCCCGCAAGAGGTTGCGGACTACGGCTTCGAGACTGGCACCGTTGCTCAGGTCGGTCCGAACGGGAAGGTGGATGTCGTCAGCAAGCCCGACCCTAAAGTGATGCCTCTCTCCGCCGGAGAGGCCGCGAAGGTGCGGACTAACATGAAAGAGACGAAAGACGCGCTGAACATGTTCAAGGCGTTCGACACTGCGCTGACGGAGATTCCGAGCGGCACGGCGCTGCTCACTGACGGCGCGGCAAAAGGCCGCCTCGGTACCGCTTACAACAATGCCCGAGCGTCGCTCCGCACGCTCTACAACACTGGTGTTCTGCAGCCTGGCGAGCTTCCGATGTTGGAGAACGCACTCCGCGATCCGACTTCGTATGAGTCGATCATGGACCCCCGTGCCCGTCCTCAGATCCAAGCGCAGTTGGATGAGCTGTATCGCACGATCGCTCGGAGCATCGACAACCAGGTTGGCAGCTACCCGCAGTTGTTCAACGGCGATGTGTATGAGCAGCGGAAGGCAGGGGGTAGTGCGCCTGCAGTCGGCGAAGTCCAAGATGGATACCGGTTCAAGGGCGGTAACCCGTCCGATCCGAACAGTTGGGAGAAGCAGTAATGGCAGGACCGTGGGAGAAGTATCAGACCGAGGCCTAGGCCGATGGTCCTTGGAGCCGTTATCAAAAGCAGCCAGGGGTGGCGCCTAAGGCTGCGCCTGCAGAGCCGGTGGCGGAACGTGGCGTCAAGCGCGATCTCGGCCTCAGCGCGCGCAATGTCGTGGAAGGCACTGGCGACCTGGTCGGCATCGTGGCCGATCCTTTCATCCACGCCTACAACTGGCTGGGCGAGAAAGGCCCGACCACAAAGAGCCTCATTACGGGCGTGCCTGAGCGTCGCTGGGAGCGTCAGGCGACGACGCGCGAAGGTTGGGGTAGGGCGCTGGACTCCATGGGCGTGCCCCGCGCTGAAACTGCATCAGAACGCGTCCAAGCGGACGTTGGTCGCGCACTGACGGGCACTGCGTTGACTATGGGCGCAGGCACCTTGTTGAACGCTGGGCGTAGCGCGGTAACGAATCCGACCGTTGCGAACCGCGTGGGCGAGTTCCTGACGGCGCAGCCGACCCTGCAGACCATCAGCTCCGCGACTGGTTCGGGTGCGGCGTCGATCGCTCGCGAGAAGGGGTATGGCCCCGGCGTGCAATTGGCTGCCGGCTTGGTTGGCGGCGTGGCCCCTGGTGGCATCAGTGCAGCCACTGCCGCGACGACGCGAGGACTGGTGCGCGGCCGATCCGGTGCAAGACTTGATCAAACGATCAAAGACTTCGGAGCGTCTGGGACCGTTCCCACTGTCGGCCAAGCGACCCAAGGTCGTTTTGCGCGCGGGCTGGAGCAGACCCTTTCCCGCATTCCAGGGGGCGCCGGGACCATCGCCACAAAGGCCGCCACATAGAACGACGAAATTGGCGATGCTGTAGCGGGCATGAGTAGGACGTTGGCACCGAAATCTGACGCCACCTCAGCGGGCCGCGCGATCTTTCGTAGCGTGAAATCGCCGGGAGGCTTCGTTGACCAGAAGAAGGCTACGCAAGCACGGCTCTACGGTGAACTCGATCAGCACATCGCCCCGGACGCCCACGTTGATGTAGGCAACACCCTGCGCACGCTTCAGGATCTGACGCGCAGCATCCCGGGAGCGGCAAGCACTTCGTCCGTTCTACAGACGCCGCGGCTTCAGGCGATTGCACGCTCGTTCTTGGAGGATGTCGGGGATGGCACGAGCCTTCCCTACGATGCCGTGAGGAAGCTGCGTTCGATGGTCGGCAAGGAGTTGGAGTCTCCCGATCTGGCGCCGGACGTGAAGATCGGCCAGTGGAAGGCGCTGTACGGCTCACTCACGGAGGACATGAAGGGGGCAACCACTGCCGCTGGACCGAAAGCCGCGCAGGCTTGGAGTCGTGCGAATACGTACACCAGGGCCATGATGGATCGCCTGGATACGATCGACCACGTCGTGACGAAGAACGGTGGCCCGGAGAAGGTCTTCCAAGCTGCGATGACCGGAACGAAGGAAGGCGCGACCACCTTGCGAGCCGTGATGCGGTCTCTCCCAATCGATGCTCGCAAGCAGGTTTCGGCCGCCGTGCTACGTCGATTGGGGCGGGCGGTGGACAGCCAGCAAGATGACCTCGGCGAGGCCTTCAACGTGGGTTCGTTCCTGACGAACTGGAACAAGCTTAGCCCGGAAGCGAAGGGCGTCTTGTTCAACGGCTACAGTCCTTCGTTCCGCATGGACATGGACAAGCTCGCGCGCGTGGCTTCGAACTTGCGCTCGGGCTCACAGGTCTACGCGAACCCTCCTGGCACTGCCGCGGCACTCGCCCAGGTGGGCGGTTGGACGAGTCTCGGTTCGTCCGCTCTCGCCGCGGGCATCACGGGCCAGGTTGCCCCACTCGCAATCGTGATGGGAACCATGGCCTCCGCTCGAGGACTTTCTGGCGTTATGACTAGCCCTGCCTTTGTGCGATGGCTGGCGAAGACAACGTCGATGCCAAAGGGCGCACTGCCTGCTCAGATTCCCTCGCTTAGGCAGATTGCGGAGCAAGAACAAAACGAGGATATGGCCGCGCTGGCTGATCGGCTAGAGGCTGGCGCCAAATGAGTAGGAATCACGATCCATTGAACGGAAGAAATCAGATGCTTGAGCATGAAATGTACCCCGACGTTAGCGGCTGGGACGAATTGCTGGCGGTCCACGGCGAGCAGTACGAGCTGCATAAGTCCTAGGTGAATCGACGGACGTGGCTGACCGCTGGCGTCCTGACGCTGGCGTTACTGCTGCCGGGAGCGGCGGGGAAGGCCGCCATGGTGCTGACTGTCTTCGCGGCTGGCTCGCTGGCTTGGTCGATCGCTGACGCAGCGGGATGCCGTTGGTACATCCGTTGGCTGAGGTACGCGCCCGCTCCAGTTGTGATTCGATCTGAGGGCGTGAAGGTAGACGCTCCTTAACGCAGAGGTTTTCGTGGCCGGGAAGAAGGTAGCAACGCGGGCCAAGCACGCCATGGAAGTCGTGCTTTCACCCGACAAGACGCAAGAGCAGGCGATGGCTGAGATCGCCGTCAATGGCATTGCCTCGGGCGCGCACATCGCCCGCCTAATGGGAGCTGGATCATTCGGTGAGCTGGGTTTACACGAATGCGTCGCGGTGCTGAAAGAGCATGTTCGCCGGGTAGAGGGCGGCAGTTTGGCAGGCATGGAGGCCATGCTGGTCGGGCAAGCCTTCGCGCTGAACTCGATCTTCCACGAGTGCACCCGCCGCGCGTCAGTGAACCTTGGGCAGAACCTAGGGGCCGCTGACACCTATCTACGACTGGCGATGAAGGCGCAGAGCCAGAGTCGCTCGACTGTAGAGACGCTGGCTGAGGTCAAGAACCCACGCTCGGTGGCCTTCGTGCGCCAGGCAAACATCGCGGCCGGTCACCAGCAGATCAACAACGGTCCGGACCCGCGCGCGGGGGAAGACGGAAACCCGCCGAACAAACTTTTCGAGGTGATACATGGGGAACCGCTGGACGCCCGAGGCTCGGGCAAAGCAGGCAGAAGCAATTCAGCGCTGGAAGCCGTGGGAGCAATCAACCGGTCCAGCAACCGAAGAAGGAAAGGCGGTGGTCAGCCGTAACGCTTGGAAGGGCGGGGCTCGGCCATTGCTTAGGGCGTTGGCTAGCGCGTTGCGTGACCAGAAGGATTGGCTCGGGTAGTGATGGCCTTCCGTGGCATGCGCCCTCGTTTGACCTGCCAAGACGGAGGTGTGCATGTCAGCGCTCGACAAGTTGCCCTGGACGGAGCTGGCTCTAGCCGCGGATGAGTGTGCGCAGCTATTCGGCCTATCGAAGGATCGCTTTCTCCGAACGGTAGCCTGCCTCCCTACGTTTCCTCAGCGAATCAACTTGAAGCCCGCAGCATGGAAGGCTGGCGAGGTAATCGAATGGCGTGACACGAATCGGTTCCAGGCTCGCAGGAAGCGCGACCGATGACTGTGGCCGAGAAGGTTCCATGGATGGAGCTAGCCCTGTCCGCCGAGGAGTGCGCCGAGCTCTGGGGGGTGTCGAAAGACCACTTCCTCCAAAGGGTCGCCTGTCGCCCCGGGTTCCCCGATCGCCTGACCTTCAAGCCGGCGACGTGGCGCGCTGGCGAGGTGGTCGAGTACCGAAACTGCAATCGACTAGCGACACGGAAGGAGCGAAGGCGCTGATGGCGCTCAGGCCCATCCACCTTGAAGGCAAGGACTGGTTCACCGAGGCCGAGGCCGCAGAGTATTGTGGCGTCGCACTGTCCACCTTTCGCGAGGGCTACAGAACACTCGGCATCGCACCGAAACGCTTCATGGGTAGGAAGCTTTACGCGCGATCCGATTTGTTTGCGGCGATCGACAGATCACCATGCTGGGACCCGCCCCACGCGTCGCCCCGCCTCAAAGTTCCATCGGCCTTGCTGGACGCGTACCCCAACCTTCGAGCAGGTCGTTTGAGACCGTACAAGCCACGCAAGAAGAGAGGCGCCGATGTCTGAGACTTGGCTTACCCCTGACGAGGTAGAGGAACTGACCGCGAGAAAGCGCTGGTCTGCGCAGTGCCGTGCCCTTGCCGCGATGGGTGTCCCGTTCCGCCCTAATGCGGTGGGTCGCCCGCTGGTAGAACGGGTGGCTGTGTTGAAGGGCGCGCCGAAGCCGGTCAAGCCTAAGGCCACTCCGAACTGGGATGCCCTCCCTCAGCCGCGGGGAAATGCACGGCGCAGTGGGTAAGGGATGGCGGCTTAGAATCAGGCCATGTGGAAGTGCATCCGCTTCGGAGCCGAGTTCGGGGCCGACGAAGCCGAGGCGAACGTCGATAGCTTCGGCCTGCACTTTACGAGTGCCCGGCCTTCGGGACTTGTAACGTCCGCTCCTGGCCGATCGCGGACTTGATTACATTCCGCTTGCCGCATGTGAGCGGGGCCATTGATACGAGGCTTGTGCGATGTCGGACAAAGGCGAACCAATGCTGGAGCTCTTCGCGGCACTCACAATGTGCCTTTCCCGTGCGATTGCGCAGATGACTATTC
>Ga0209050_1000779_pt1 | contig 45600 bp, 52 predicted proteins | sample Araplavi_mTSA_r2_FD_184276 | JGI IMG/M metagenome (GOLD analysis project Ga0209050, IMG submission 184276) | Arabidopsis root microbial communities from North Carolina, USA - plate scrape MF_Cvi_mTSA_r2 (SPAdes) (version 2) | ecosystem: Host-associated > Plants > Roots > Endosphere | place: USA... | reverse complement strand
GCAGCAAGAACAACCTGCCGCAGCTGGCCCGGCAATGTTTTGTCGACACCCTCGGGTGCGACCCGGACTGGCTGCAACTGGCCGATCAAGATTCAGGGCTCGACTGGCGCCACATCGCCTAGCCCACCTACTTAGCAAGCGGAGCCCATCATGGAAAAACGTGAAGAACTCTACCGTGGCAAAGCCAAATCGGTTTACAAGACCGACGACGCCGACCGCCTGGTCCTGCTGTTTCGCAACGACACCTCGGCGTTCGACGGCAAGCGTATCGAGCAGCTCGATCGCAAAGGCATGGTGAACAACAAGTTCAACGCCTTCATCATGCAGAAGCTCGAAGAGGCCGGCGTGCCGACCCAATTCGACAAACTGCTGGGTGACAACGAGTGCCTGGTGAAGAAGCTGGACATGATCCCGGTCGAATGCGTCGTGCGTAACTACGCCGCCGGCAGCCTGGTCAAGCGCCTGGGTGTGGAAGAGGGTCTGAAACTCAACCCTTACACCTTCGAACTGTTCCTGAAGGACGACGCCAAGGGCGACCCGTTCATCAACGAATCCCACGTCGTGGCGTTCGGCTGGGGCACCGCCGAGCAACTGGCACGCATGAAAGAACTGTCGCTCAAGGTCAACGAAGTCCTGAGCAAGCTGTTCGACGATGCCGGCCTGCTGCTGGTGGACTTCAAGCTGGAGTTCGGCGTATTCCACGGCCAGATCGTCCTGGGCGACGAATTCAGCCCGGATGGCTGCCGCCTGTGGGACAAGGAAACCCGCAAGAAGATGGACAAGGACCGCTTCCGTCAGGGCCTCGGTGATGTGATCGAAGCCTACGAAGAAGTCGCAAACCGTCTGGGCGTACCGCTGTAATCGACGCAACCGACTGATAGCACGGAAAAAATTTGCCCGAGGGGCTTCGCTTCGGGCAAAGGTGCTGTTATGATGCGCGCCGTTGGAGAGATGCCAGAGTGGCCGAATGGGACGGATTCGAAATCCGTTGTACCTTCGCGGGTACCTAGGGTTCGAATCCCTATCTCTCCGCCATTATTGAACAAGACTAAGCCCCCGTAATCGTTGAAGATTACGGGGGCTTTTTCGTTCTATAGAGAAGGTCTAGGGCATTTTTAGGGCATTTGAGCGCCGGTCAGGGCCGCGCTAGGCTCACTGATCCTGGGATTTGAGCCGTTCGTCTTTTGGGCTTTCTTAATAGCCTCGATGATGTAAATTGGCTCGCCTTATCAGGAAGTGTTCGACAATCTTTCGCAAAAGGAACCTGCGACCTCATGTTTGACGTGATTGAAGTCCAGCAAGACTGGGTTGTCGATGAGGAGTGGATGGGGACGAAAACCAAATTCTGGGTGACTATTCCCCCCAATGGCGATGTTTGGTTGTTTAAGCACTCAAGGCGTTCTGGCATGGGTTATGCCGGAGAGCACTGGTCTGAGAAGCTAGCCAGTGAGATTGCGAAGGTCATTGGGGTTTCGTGCGCTGATGTTGAGCTAGCGACCTTTAATGGGCAGCCAGGTTGTCTCAGTCGAAGATTTGCCCAGCTCTCAGATAGTGTTGAGCTTGTGCATGGAAACGAGTTGTTGGCCGGTGCTATTACCGGTTACGACCAAGCAAAGAACTATGGACTCAGTACTCATACGCTTGAGAACATTTTATATACAGTTTCGTTGTTGATGCCTACCCAAGAGGCAAGAGTCGAGGCTGCGGTTGCTCTGGGTGGGATGATCACGTTGGACGCTTTAATCGTGAACGTAGACCGGCATCATGAAAATTGGTGTGTCTTCCGAACCAGGGAGCCAGATGGCGTAAAGCACAGTATTGGTCCATCCTTCGATCATGCGTCATCGCTAGGGAGAGAGTTGAGCCCGGCGAAAATTGATTCTTGGTTGCGTTCTGGGCTTGCCAACCGTGGTGAATGGTATGTAAATAAAGCTAGGGGAGCGATTTATTGGAATTCCTCTGGTTCAAAAGGGACTAATCCCCTAGAACTGCTCAGATTGGCCCATGGAGTTTGGCCTGAGATGATCACTCCGTGGCTTGAGCGGTTGGCAGGGATTGAAATTGACGAGCTCTGTAGGCTGTTAGACGAGATTCCAGACGATTGCATTGAGCAATCGTGCCGAGAGTTTACGTCCGACCTACTCAGGTATACCTACCGTGAGCTGACAGGAATCAGATGATGAACACTTTGTTTCTAGCATGGAGATCAGGATACACGGTTGAGGCTGCTACCTCTCCGAAGGTCAATTGGTTTCCAATTGGTCGGCTTGATCGGGTCTGCAACGGTGGCGAACGCTACACTTTTCGCTATCTGAAAGGTGCCAAAATCGCTAAGTCAGTAGCAGGATTTAGCGCGCTCGAGGCTTTTCCTGACCTCGGTGAAACCTACACATCATCTGAGCTTTTCTCGGTATTTTCGAATCGTATCCCCAATCCTCGACGTTCGGATTTTTCTGAAATTGTCGAAAGAATGGATTTAGAGGATAAGGCAGACCCTTTCCGTATTCTGTCTATCTCAGGCGGTTCTCGGCAGACAGATACCCTAGAGATTTTTCCTCTGCTAACGACCTCGGCTGAAGGAGACTTCGTCTGTAGTTTCTTCATTCATGGCAGTCGGTTTATGCATGAGTCGTCGAATCTTGCGATGAGCAATCTCAAGCTAGGGGAAGAACTGAGAATTTGTTTTGAGGCTAACAACCCCGCCACAGGGTGGGCAATCCAGTTGCAAACCATTAATAAACCACAAATTATTGGTTATGTTCCTCGGTATCTCTTACCTGACCTGCACTCAATCAGAAAGAGCGATGACCAGAAATTTCTCTGTGCTGTTGTAAAGAAAATCAACCCGGCACCAGCACCGCTAAATCAACGATTTCTGATCGAGCTGAAGGGAAGATTACCAGCAGGTCAAGCGATGATGAGCTCCACAGAGTTTGAAGTTCTGTAGTAATGAAAGCCCGACAGCGTCGGGCTTTTTTTGGGTCATTCTCTAAAGCCCAGCATTCTTGAAACGATGCCTGCCATGCTCTTGGTGTCATTGGGTATCCACCGGCCGTAGTGCTTTCTTACCATTGTCGTGTCAGCGTGGCCCAGTTGGCGGGCAACCCACTCGATAGGGACGTAGCTCGACAGCATCTGGCTGGCGAATGTGTGGCGGCATTGGTTGGCACCGCGGTGCCGGACCCCGATTTTTTTCAGGTGAGCGGTAAACCACTTGCTCAGGGTCTTGCCGTTCCAGAGCATGCTGCTTCTTGAGTTGCGGAATAGGAACCTGACCTTCTGTTTCTTCGCGGTGATGTTGTCGCGCTGCATGACCTTGATTTCAATACTCGGTGCAGCTTGGGCAGCAGCGACAATCTCGCGCATCAGCTCGAGGGCTGGATCTATCAGCTCGACGATCCGGATCCGTGATCGTTCCTTTGGCACCTTGAACTCTCCCACGACCAGGGCTCGGCGCACGTGAATGGTACCGGCGATGAGGTCTACGTCTTCCAGGGCCAGGGCGATGATCTCCGACATCGACAGGCCGGTCCAGCAGTTGAAGGCGAGCATGCGAGCATCGGCCAGGCGCTCTGGGTCGCCCGTAGCAATCAGCTCAATTTCTTCGCGACTGAAAGGGTCGGCGTGTTCTGAGTCGGAATCAGTACTGACGTTGTTGATCCGGTCCAAGGGATTCGCTTTCAGGATTCCATCACCGAAGGCGTCGGCCCAGACCCCGCGCACAATAGTGAAGATGTCATTCACGGTCTTCGGGGCCAGGCCCTGCTTGAGCAGTTGCGCCTGGAACAGTTCGAGATCGCTCTTACTGATATCGACGATGCGTTTTTTACCGAACTTCGTGTCTACGTGTTTGGATTTGCTGACGTAGTTGTCGACCGTGCTGGTGGCGCGGAGGGCGCGTTGTACCTCCAGCCATCGGTCGATGCCTTCCTTGATGGTACGCTTCGTCGAGTGGCCGCCAGTGCCCGAGAACATCGCCGCCCTCGGCGAGTCGGGGAAGTGCGCGGCGTAGTCAAAGCGGCCTTCTGCGATTTCGGTCAGGATCGTCCGGCGTTTGTTGTCAGCGTAGGCAATGGATGCCTTATTGATTTTGACGATACCGGGCACTGGTTCACGGCAGCGCTGCCCGTGGAGCATGAACCAGATGCGCAACTTCTTGCCGTTCGGCTCCACGCCTGTGGGCATCTTCTCCCCGATCTTCTCCGTCATGGTTGGCCGGCCATCCATTTCTCAATCTCGACACGGTTGTAAACAATGACGTTAGCGGGGTCGGTACGCCATTGTTTCTCTTCCAGCCATATGCCTCGGTCGCGATATTTACGCACGGCCTCGGTGCTCAGTCCGAAGATGGGGAACAGCAACTCTTTCCGAATCCACACTGCGGGTGTGATAAGAAGTTGCACAGCCTCGTAAGGCTGGTTGTTTGCTTCGTGGATGGGTTTAACTTGTGGCTTGGCCATAAAATATTCTCCGACTTACCGAAGGGGGCGCAGGCGGTTCGCCTTCTGGAGTTTCTTTGCGGCCACGTTGGCCATGTAGAATTCCCACTCGACGTTCTTTCGCTTCTGCCGGATCTTGCTGCAGCTGGCATGGTGGCGAGTCGAACGCGCTCTGTCGCAGATGTCGCACATCGCAGGCAGGTCAAGGCTGTGGGTGGCCATACGTGGCCTGGTGAGTGGGCGCGCTTCAGTCATGACTCACCTCGTGCTTCAGGGTGGAGCAGAGGATCTCGTCAAACTCCTCGATAGCCAGCGGCTCCCACCGTCCATTGCGCATCCTGTCGTGGTGCCACTTGATCCCGTGGTAAGTGACGCGCACATGCGTTGCGCCAATTTGAAGTTCAGCGACGCCTCCGCTGCTGGCGGACTCCTCCATGGACTCCCGGATGCACGATATTGTCACTGGCTTGGCGTGCTCGTTATGCGCGGTCGATCCGTACGGTTGGCAATGCCAGCAGCGGTTGGTCACACCAAATGCTGCGCCTTGGCCGCTGACTCGCACTCGGCAGGTGCCATTGCAGGTCTGGTATTTCGGAGCGCTCTGCTCTGTGCTGTACGGCTCGTCACATTTGCTGCAGCTCTTGGTGAATGGGATGAACTCATGCACGCAAGGCTCTGAGTTGGCGAGCAGGGTAGTCGCCTCGGCAATAGCTCGTAGCGAGTCCTGATTGTTGCTACCGGTGATTCGCTTCAGTAGGGCGAAATATGCCTTCGCCTCTTGGCTTTTCTCGATACCGATCTGGCTAGCCTTTGTCAGCTTGGCACGTAGGGTGTCGCGCTCTTCTTTCAACAGCGCATAGCCCGTCTGGTAAATGCCGAGGTCGTCTTGCAGCCGCTCAGTCTCGCTTGCAGAAGCATGGCTGGACACCGGTTTCCAGGCACGGCGCATCCAAGCAGCAAAACCCGCTCGGTATGCATAGTGCTCGCGGGCGAACTTGTTGGATGGGCTCGTTCCGGCTGCCCGAATGTAGGTGTCACGGTTTGCGCAGTACTGCAGGCCTTCCGGAACCGGAAATTCCCTCTCGAATTCGGCCCTTTCATCACGCTGAGAGAGGGGCTTATACCCCACAGCAGGCTGCGCGGGCGGGCGTTCCCGAGCGATTAGCGTTGCATCAACACTGGCTGCCTCGCGCAGCTTTTCGTGGGGTATAAGTGCCTCGGTAGTGGCGCTGACAGGGTCAATAATGCCTGCTGCTTCGCAGCAGAGACTCTTTGTTTTTTGCGCGTCGACGCCGCAAGCGTTGCAGAGTAAAGCGGGCATGGGTTGGGTGTTTTTCTGTTCGATCTTCATGCCGCTTTTCTCCGATTTTCGATAGCGAGTTGGTCCATCAGGCGCTGGGTGAAGCGCTTGCCGGTGTGGGTGGGAGTCCGGGTCATGCGGCCTCCTTGACGAGATCTGCCAGCAGCAGAGCGTTTTTGGTGTCTTTGAGCAGTTGGCGCACTACGTCGGCTCCGATCCGCTCGGTCAGCTGGCGGTCGAACTCTTTACGAAGCCGCGCCAGCTCCTGCAGCTCGGTGATGGCCTTGGTGCATTTCTGCTGCAGCTCGCCAGCGGCCTGGGGGCTCAGGCGCAGCATTGGGGTTGAGCGATTCATGCTGCGTCCTCCTGCGCTGCAGGCTCCAGCAGCTCGGCCATGGCAAGGACCTGGTCGCGCAGGGCTAGTGTTTCGCGGGCGACGGTCTTGCCAGTGCGCAGCGCGTTAAAGGTTGCTGCTGCAATCCGCAGCTTTTCGGCGACGTCCAGCAGGACGTCACGTTCTTGCCGGCCGAAGGTCTGGCTCGCCTTGAGCTTTTTGCAGAGCTGGGCCAACTGCAGGTGATCAGCTCGGATGAATTGCAGGGATGCCTGTAGTTCGCTGATGGCCCTGGCACATTCCGCCTGGGTGATTTCTTTCCCTTCCTGCAGGCCTTTCGCCTGGCCATCTTTTCGGCCGAAGAAATAGCCAAGGTTGATCAGCATGGCAGCAGCGAGTGTCAGGCCGATCAGGGCGTAGATTTGAGTCGCAGTCATGTGGTGTGCTCCTGGTGGTTTTGCTGGGCCGGTGGTGGCGGCCGTTGGGTTACTCGTTTACTTCGGTTTGGGTGCGTGGCATGTCTTCATCCGCTCTGTAGGCTCGGATGTCGATCAGCGCGGCGACATGCCGGATGTGTACGTATTTCGGGGCCTTGCGGCTGCTGTCCAGGGTGGTGACGGGTAGCTCGATCCGGCCGCTGGTGATCTCGGCCGCAAACGACTCTTTGTTGAGGTTGCGGAAATACTGCTCGCGCAGCCTTTCCAGGGGGATCAACACGTCACCGAAGGTTCGGTAGAGCAGCTCGACAGTGGATGAATCCGGTGCGGGGTGCAGTCGCAGTGGTGCTTGGCTGTTATTGCTCATGGCTTTGTTGGGCCTCCTTGCGTTTGTGGCGAGCTGGGTGGTTCCAGGCATTCAGGCAGTGCGTCTTGGTCAGCTCGCGCAGATGTTCTGGTACTTCGAGGAGCGCGGCGTTGCGCTCCTCTTTGGTACTCAGGGCTAAGATCTGGCGGGCGTATTCCCTAGGCCACGTCACGGCGGTCTGGAGTTGCCGGGATCTCCGGCATCTCCAGCCCCAACTGTTCAGCTAGCCAGCGCAGGCCGGCTTGCTTCACTCGGGTGGACTGGCTGTACTGCATCCCGAAATCCGGGTGCCACCATTGGCCGTTCTTGATGCTCAAGTACTCCCGGTCCCGGTGGGGGTAGGACGGCAGTTTTTTGTCGTTGAGCAGGCCCTTCTCGCGCATGAGCTTGATCAGCGTTGGGCGGGTGATGCCGAAGTACTTGGCGGTCTTTGCGAGGTCGCGTTCCATGGTCGCCCCCTATGCCGCGTGTGCTGCAGGAGTTGCGACTGCAGCCAGGTGGTTGATGGATTCGACGATCTTCTCGTACATCTCGGTGTCACTACCGAACACGGTGAAGCATTTGGTGCGAGGTTTTTTCACGCCAATGCTCATGATTGTCGTCACGGCTTTGCGCGTGATATTGCGATGGAGGGCAAGCTGAATGGGGAGGTCGAACCCCATGTCCAAGCTGAGAGTGCCGCCTGTGCGTACCAGCTCAAATACCTGCTGCCGTTGTTCCGCTTCAAAGGTGCCGAAGCGACGGCTTGCATGAGGTGTCAGCAGATCGGCCGGGTTGCTAGGGTCGAACGGGCCGTTAACGATCTCTTCGATGAAGTCGGCCAGCTTGAGGTGCATCTTCTTTTCGTTCGGCAGGGTGAGCGTGTGGCGTTCGCTTCCCAGCTCGACAGTGAAGAGCGTGTCGGATTGGCTACGTTCAACCTTGAGGCGGAACGACAGCACATCACGCCGCGGGGTGGACCGGAGCGTATGAGTAAAGGTTTCGGTCAGATTGACCTGGGCGTTCAGCAGCTGCAGCGTGCGGTTGTCGAGTTTGTACTTCCTCATGCTGCATGCCCTCCGCCGTTCGGTCCGAAGGGGGAGGGGGTGGCGCGGGGTTTCTGCTTGGGTTTGCTGGCGACGAATTCGCACCCGGCCTCACGGGCCAGGCGGCGGATTTCAAAGGTACGGGATGGATCAGCAGCGGCTGGGTGGACGTGCAGGGTTGCTGTGGTGTGCATGGTATTGCCTCGCTCTGTGGTGGAAGAGTGAGGGGAATATCAACTCAAGGTTGTTAAATGTCAACTGTTGGTTGATTTTTTGCGTTCAGTCGGTAATACCTCCTTCGCCTCACAGCAGGGTCATGAGTGGTAAGGGGGATTTTCGAAATTCCGATTGATATCTGTCTGATGGGTGATTGAAGATGCGCGACTGTATTTTCACACGTGACTTGTAGAGAGGGATGCTGCCATGTCAAATGAAGCGAATGATGATAGAGATAAGGGTATTGGTGGTAGAGAATGTGTTCCTTATTTCAAAACTAATAAAGGGCAAATAATATTTGAGTTCTGGTATTTGGTGGTACTGTTGGTCGCGGTAGCCATCATTATGTTCTTAATTCAGTTTGGTTTTATGAGGGTGGAGTATAATAATAAAGTTTTCGTCTATGCCTTGTTTGGTGGTTTCTTGGGTGGATGGGTGTACGATGCGAAATGGTTCTACAGGGTTACAGCAAGGGGGAAGGATGATCAATATAAGTATTTGTGGCAATGTCATAAGTTTTATTGGAGAGTATTGACCCCTTTTCTTTCATGTTTAGTGGCGTTTGTTACATATATTTTGATTTCTTCAGGAATATTTCCTATTGTATTGAAGAACTCCAGTGCGGCCGGTGCTGCTTTTTCAATCTGCTTTATTTTTGGGTACTTTTCCGATTTGGTATTAAGTCGGTTAGCTGCTTGGGCGGAAGAGTTTCTGCCGAAGATAAAGAAAAAAGGTACAGATGGAAGTGAAAGCAATGAACAAGTGTAATGTATGCAAAGAACTGCAGTTGGGGATACTCGATGGGTGTGATCCTAGATATCAAGCACTTATTGATAGTCGCAAAAATATAATCTACGAAAGTAGAGACTTCGTTGTTCTACCAAGCTTAGGGCCGCTTAACGATTCGCACGTGATGATCGTTCCGAAATTACACATAAATAATTTTTCTGTAGTCCCTGAATCAAAGCTGGCCCAAGTCCGCGAAATTCTTAGCGCTCTTTCGACATATATGACATTGAAGTATGGTAGGACTTTAGTTTTCTTCGAAAGCGGTGCAGGAGTTCAATCTAATCACTCGGGCGGGTGTATAGTTCATGCTCATATTCACTGTGTCTATGAGTCTGAGGAGTTTGAGCGCCGCTTATTTGATGAAGTGGACTTTCAAGAGGGGGGGGCAAGTTGGTACGTGAATGCAGACAGTGATCAAGGTTATGTGTGGTATATGGATAGTAAGGGGAAAACTTTTCTATGCAACAATCCGCAGTTACCTTCCCAGTTTCTGAGATATGTATATTCGATGAGTGCTGGTGATATTAGATTCTGGAATTGGAGGCGTCATAATAACTATGAGGGGGTTCTGAAGGTTATAGAGTGCTATAAAGATATTCTCGGAGCATAGGTTTGTTCTTTGCTTCACTCAGGGGTAAAAGAACCTACAACCTTTCCGCATATATGCGTTTCTTCGGTAATATCGATGATTGGATATTGAGGGTTGATCGGTCTCAGAAATTGCCGTCCGGCATCCGCTACTAAAACTTTGAAAGTTGCTTCATTGGTGCGGGGTACTCTTGCAATTACTCGATCCCCAGTCTTGGATTCCGCCTCAGGATCCACAAAAATAATGCATCCGGCGGGATAGCTACGGCCCGGCCCTGGATTCGTCATTGAGTCTCCAAGCACCTTCAACGCATACCCATGATTACTGATCGGGACAGGGCAGGATAACCAGGAGTCAGCATCGTGAGCCTCAAAGTTTGAGACCGTCTCACACCATGCGCCAGCTTGCACCCAAGAGATTAGCGGGACCTTGCCAAAGCGCTGGTTGATTTCCCTGACGTTGCTCCCATCGCTAACAATCAGCTGGCGAACATTATTTTCGCCGGTCTGTTCTTTCGGCAGAACTCCGTATTCCAGCCATTCCCGGCGAACTTTAAGCCATGAGCAAAGCGCAGCCATGCTGTCTGCTTCGGCCATCGCTTCGCCGTTCAGCCATTTGCTGATGGCCTGTGTGGTCTTGTCCACTCCCAAGCTCTTCAACTGACGATGGATATCCACCCCGCGGCCCCGGCTGCGTACGCCGGCATCGTTGAGGGCTTCGTGTAGGCGCTCGCTGAAAGCTGCGCGGAATGTATTTTTATCAACCATAGGTTGAGAGTGTCACAAAGGTTGCGCAATAGTCAGTTGATCTATAACATCAACCGTAAGTTGATAAATGGAGGTTGTCATGTTGGACCCCGCAGATTTTCCGAGCGCTATCGCGTTCGCTTTTGAAGCCGTAGGCGGCATTGGGGCTGCCGCCAAGGTATGCAATAGAAGCTACCAAGCATTGAACAAGTGGCGGCAGTCTGCGTGCTTGCCGCGCACTGATTACACCGGCGAAACCCAATACGCTGAGCTTTTGGCTACTGCAGCAGAGCGGAAAGGCAACGCCTTCCAAGCCGCTTGGTTGTTGAACTCTTCGGCTCCCCAGAAAGCTGCAGCGTAGATAGAAAAAAGGCGACCTATAGGCCGCCCAGTTCCTCCCGGCACGCACCACCACAGCGCTGTCGGGTCGCGATAAAGGTAGGCGGGCACACCACATGCAAACCGCTTTCCTTTACCGCGCTTTCCAGGGCTTGGAAGCCTTGGGTTGCTGCCTTTCTCCACCACAGATAGGGCAGCTGTTGCGCCAGGGGTGAGCGACGGATCGCTTGCCCCGGCACGGTGCCGGTGTCGGTCTTGCGGACCTAGCCGGCTTTTGGGCCCTTTCAAGCCACGCGGCAAATGTATCACCACTGCATGTCGCGCGGCACTGGCAACTTAATGGGATTAATGCCATGAGCCGAATTGCTCTGAGTTGTATTGACCGGGCGCAGCGGGAAGTCCTGCCGCTCGATCTAGCGCTTTACCATGCCGCACGGGACTACCCCGGCGGCGCAGCAGCCATCGCCGCCACCACCGGCCGAAACTCCACGACGCTGCAGCACAAGCTGTCTCCCACTCATCCCAGCCACACAGTGAACATTCAGGAGTTCGGCGAGATCCTCGAGCTGACCAAGGATCGCCGGATTCTGGATGCCGTTCATGCCCTGGTTGGCGACACGATCTGGCAGGAGCTGGCTGAGACCTACACCAACGACATGCCCGAAACCCTGACCACCGGCATTGCCACGTATTTCCGGCAAGTAGCCGATCTGGCCGATACCTGGGCGAAGAGCATCGGCGATGGCGTTGTTTCAGACAGCGAGCTGGCCGAGATCCGCCTGCAGGTGTTCCGCGGGATTCAGGGGTTGTTGGGATTGTTCAACCGCGCCACGTACGTCAACCAGACAACGCGGGGTGCTGCTCATGGCTGATATTGCCGACTTTGCCAACGACCTTGTGCAGGAGCGTATCGACCAAGCTCTTGCCGCTCGTAGTGCCGCCAAGCCGATATTGGCGGCCGCTTCTTTTCTGTTTTGTGAGGGGTGTGACGCACCAATCCCAGAAGCTCGCCGTCTTGCCATTCCGGGTTGCACTCATTGCGTAACTTGTCAGTCCATCGATGAGTCGCGGGAGGCTCGGCATGCTCGATGAGGTATTGGGACAATTCGCGGACTACGGCCTTGAGCCCGCGCAGCCGCTGGTATTCGGCAAGCTGACACGCTGTAAAACCTCACAGGACAAGGGCAAGGAAAAGAACGGTTGGTACGTTGTGCACGAACACCGCACGGAGAAAGGCGACACGCTGATCTTCGGTAGCTTTGGTGATTGGCGCTCGGGTGAAACGCAGAAGATCAAGGTCAAGGCCGGACGGATGTCGCCCGAGGAGCGCGAGGTTATGCGCGCTCGGCAGGAGGAGGCCAAGCGCCGCGCAGCTGAGGTTGCCGCCAATGCTGCTCGGCGAGCGGCGAGCCGGGCGGCGGGCATGTTCAAGCGCATGCCGGAGAAGGGTAAGAGCGCGTATCTGGACCGTAAGCAAATCGTCGGTTTCAAAGTGCGTTATGCGCCGCGCACTGGGGCGGTTCTCGTTCCGATGTGCAACGTTCGGGATCAGATCGTCGGCCTGCAGGTGATCTTTCCGGGCCCCCAACCAGATACCGGTCGTGACAAGTCCTATTGGCCTTATGGCATGTCGAAGGAGGGCGCTTTCCACCTGATAGGCCCGCACCCTGAGCCAGGTGAGCCAGTGTTGGTTTGTGAGGGCTACGCAACGGGCGCCAGTCTGCATATGGCCACCTCTCTCTCGGTGGCCATCGCTTTCGATGCGGGCAACCTCATGACGGTTTCCAAGGCCATGCGAGAGCGTTTCCCGGGCCGACCAATCATTATCTGCCGAGACGATGACTGGAAGACCAAGCGCCCGAACGGCGAGCCCTGGAACCCCGGAGAGGAGAAAGCCAACAACGCTGCAACGGTCGTCGGTGGCCAGGTGGTGGTGCCAATCTTTTCTGGCGATCGCGAGGATAAATGGACGGACTTCAACGACCTGCACTGTGCAGAAGGTTTGGAGGCCGTCCGCCGGCAGGTGTTGGCGGTGGTCAAGCCGCCGGCCGCAGGTGGCTGGAAGGATCAACTGGCCCGTACTGAGAATGGCTCACTGATTGCGCACATGCAGAACGTGGAGTTGATTCTCGGCAATGATGAGCGCTGGTCAGGGGTAATCGGATTCAGCGCTTTCAGCTCCAAGATCGTCAAGCTGCGAGCGGCGCCCTACGGTGGTGGCGTTGGCGATTGGGCAGACATCGACGACATGCTGGTAATGAAGTGGCTCGCGCAGCAGTACAACTTGCGGGTCAAATCCACGCATGTGATTGAGGCGGTCAGCGTGGTTGCCCATGATCATGCGTTTCATCCAGTGCGTGACTATCTGAACGGCTTGGAGTGGGACCGAGTGCCTCGGCTTGGTTCCTGGCTGACAGATGTCATGGGCGTTGCTCCGACTGAGTACAGCTCGAAGGTGGGCAAGCGCTGGATGGTTTCGGCGGTAGGTCGGGTTATGAAGCCGGGCTGTAAGGCGGACTCGGTGATGATCCTTGAGGGCGCCCAGGGTGCTGGCAAGTCCACCGCCATGAGCATCCTTGGTGGCGAGTGGTTCATGGACACGCCTTTCGCCCTGGGCGACAAGGATGGGTTTCAGGCGATCCGCGGTAAATGGATTGTCGAGCTGGGCGAGCTGGACAGCTTCAACAAAGCTGAGTCGACCAAGGCCAAGCAGTTTTTCTCCGCCTCGACCGACACCTACCGCGAGAGCTATGGCCGCAGAACTATGGACGTGCCACGCCAGTGTGTTTTCGTGGGTACGACCAACCAAGACGAATACCTCAAGGACGCCACGGGTAACCGGCGGTATTGGCCGGTTGCATGCACCAAGGTCGAGCTTGAGCTATTGCGACAGATCCGCGATCAGCTGTGGGCCGAGGCAATGTTCTGCTACCTGTCCGGGGATATCTGGTGGGTCAACCGGGATGAGTCCCCACTGTTCGCTGAGGCGCAGGAGGAGCGCTTCGTGGTGGACGAATGGGAAGGGCCGATTCTCACCTGGTTGGAAGAATCCCAGATCGGCGAGACGGCTACCGGCACAGACATTTTGTCAGGCGCCTTGAAGCTGGACTTCGGCCATTGGGGCAAACCCGAGCAGATGCGAGTCGGAGCGATCATGCACCGGCTTGGATGGCGCAAGGTGCGTCTGCCGGCGCTAGCCAAGAGTGGTATTCGGCCTTGGGCGTATAAGAAGCCCGCAGGATGGGGCCGGACTGCCCTGGTGCAGGAAAAGTTCGAGGAGCCCTGTTTCGATGATTAAGGAGATCGATGCACTTCTGAAGGTTTGGGCACTGGAACTTCACAGCGACCTGTCCAGCGGTGGACTGGCTGGTGGTAACATGGTCGCGATGATGATGGAGAGCAATGGTCAATTGATCCGCGGCAAACGCGCAAGCAAGGCGCCGCTGGAAAGCTCGCTGGATATGGAACTGATAGTGACCAAGCACCTGGACGAACAACTCGCCACGGTCGTGCGCGAGCATTACTGCAGCCACGAATCCGATATGCGGTTGCGGTATGCCCACTGTGGTTGCGGGCGCGACACCTACTACCAGCGTCTGCACGACGCACACTTGAGCATATGGTCGGTGTTGATGGGGATGGCTGCTTGACTCCTGCCCTGGCTTCGCCAGTCGCAGTCCTACTGGCTCGCCTTGTCCAGCTGCAATTTAATGCAGCCGGACAAGCGCGGGCCGCGTTGTTTCTGGTCTGTCCAACCGTCCAACCTTCCCGCACGTCATGCACATACATGAGCGCAGCGGGAGCGCATACGCGCCATGGGCGCGCAAGCGTGTATTAATAATTCTTCCTTTACACGAGAAGTTAGAGTTAATAGTAGGACAGTTGGGCAGAGCCCCAAATTTAGGCGCCTGTAGCTGTCCAACTCCGACCGCAAAAGGTTGGACAGCACAGACAGAGCCGAAGGCTCTGATAGCCGACGGATTGAATATTCCCGCGTTCACCCTACATTCACCCTGTATTACCCACTTATTGGGGGGTGGCATTAAATTCGGCTTGCTGCCACCGGAATCGACCTGTAAAAAGTACCCATCTTCGATAGGTGCGACCGCAGAGCGGCAGGCACCACACTCACCAAACCCGGCCCTTGCGCCGGGTTTTTGCGTTTAAGGGGCAGGGGAATGACGAACGAGCAGCAAGCGCTGGTGGATATGCCGATCTGGATGGTGATTGTCCTTTCACTGGTCGGCGGTGTTTCCGGGGAGATGTGGCGAGCTGACAAGGCAGGCGCCCGGGGCTGGTCCTTGATTCGCCGCCTGGCATTGAGGTCGGGGGCCTGCGTGGTCTGCGGGCTTGGCACCATCATGCTGCTGCACGCCGCCGGGGTTTCGATTCTTGCCGCAGGCGGAATCGGATGCCTGACGGCCATGGCCGGCGCCGATGTTGCGATTGGCCTGTACGAACGCTGGGCCGCCAAGCGATTGGGCCTCGGGCAAGTGCCGCCGGCCAATGGCGAGGCGGGGCAATGACCCGGCCAGGGGGCGGGGGTGGGGGGCCGGTTTTTTGGGTCCTCCCCCCAGGCCGCCCCTACACGGGTGCGCAGACTCGCGGTTTCTCTGCAGCTGAGATTTTTGCAGGGATGTCCGTCTTTTCAAGGACTTAGTGATGGGCAAGACAGTCAGCAAGGTTGAACTGGGCGAGATCGTTGGTCGAGACGAGCGGACCTTGAGCCGGTGGCAGAGGAGCGGCATGCCGGTGATCGAATTCGGCGTCGGGCGTGGCAACGAAAACCAGTACGACACCCAGGCGGTGATCGAATGGCTGATGCAGCAGGCCGCGTTGAACGGAAAAAAAGAGTCCGTCCGGGACAGATATGACAGGTTGCGGGGCGATGATCTGGAGGTGGAACTGGCCAAGAAGCTCGGCCAAGTGGTGTTAGAAGCAGACATGGTCGAGCGCTTCGAGGCAGTGATCACTGCCGCCAAGATCGAGCTGCTGAACACCTTCCCTGATGAATTGGCCGCGACCTTATCTGCGCAGTACGGCGTGCAGGTCGACGACCAGCTGATCCGCGATCCCATCGAATCAATACTGAGGAGGTTGTCCGCGTATGACGAGGATGACGAGCTCGCTGGGGATCCTGACGAGCCGGACGACGAGGAGGGCTTTGAGGAAGACGGCGAGTAAAGCAATGGGCCGGGTCTGCCGCAAGTGGGCGCCGCCTCCGCGCATGACCATTATCCAGTGGGCGGACAGGTTCCGCTGGCTGGCCACCGAAGAGTCAGCCACGCCAGGCAAGTACCGGTTCGACAAGACACCACACCTGATCTGGCCCGGTGGCCCGCTCGAGGCGCTGGACGATCCGAACGTTGCCGAGATCGTGGGCCGCAAGTCGGCCCAGGTGGCCTGGACGTCGGGCGTGCTGGGCAACGCCCTCGGCAAGTGGATTGATCTTGACCCGTCCCCGATCCTGATCCTGTTCCCCAAGGCCGAGGCGGCCAAGCAGTATGTCGGCGAGAAGCTCGAACCGATGATCGAGGCTACGCCGCGGCTGCGTAAGAAAGTTGACCTGCGTAGCCGCAAGCTGCAGCAGCGCCAGGACTTCAAGCGGTTCCCCGGCGGCTTCCTGAAGATGGTCGGCTCGAACAGCCCGGCCAGTGTGAAGTCGACGCCAGTACCACGGGTCGCCATCGAAGAGCCCGACGACTGCAACCTGAACCTGCGGGGGCAGGGGGACAGCATCAAGCTGGCCAAGGAGCGCCTCAAGACGTTCCGGCGGTCGAAGATCATCATCGGCGGCACCCCGACCATCAAGGGGTTGTCGACGATCGATGCCGAGTTGGAACTATCGGACAAGCGAGTAGGCCTGGTCCCGTGCCACGGCTGCGGCCAGGCGCATGCGCTGAGCTTCGACCACCTGCACTGCGACGAGGACGAGCACTACTTTCACGAGGTGTATGGCAAGCGCCGCCCGGAAACGGCGTACTACGCATGCCCTCACTGCGGCGAGATCTGGGATGACCACCAGAAGAACGCCAACCTCAAACTTGGACGCTGGGAGGCCACCGCCGAGTTCCGCGGCATTGCCGGCTACATCCTCAACGAGCTGTATGCCACGTTCCATGGCTCGCGCTTCGAAGTGCTGATGGAGAAGAAGCTGCAGGCCGAACACGCGGCGTCGCTTGGCAACATCGGCCCGATGATCGCCTTCACCAACAGCTCGATGGGCGAAAGCTACGAGTACAAGAGCAACGCGCCGAAGACGGACGAGCTGGAGAAACGTGCCGAGCCTTATGCCGAATTGACGGCCCCGAAGGGCACGCTGCTGGTCACGGTCGGCGTCGACGTCCAGGGCGATCGTCTTGCCCTGATTATCGTGGGTTGGGGGCGAGGAGAGGAGTCCTGGCGGTTGTACTGGGGCGAGCTGCCCGGCAACCCGATCGACCCGAATGACGGGGTGTGGACGGAGCTCGACAGGATCATCGCCACACCGATCCCCACCGAGAGCGGTGCGCAACTGGCCGTGTCGGCGGTCAGCATCGACAGCTCCGACGGTAACACCAGCGACGCGGTGTACACCTACGTGCGGGATCGCCAGCGCTTCAACATCATGGCGATCAAAGGCGCGTCCATCGACAGTCGGGACCGGGAGATCTTCACCAAGCCGGCCCAGTCAGCGGACACCAGCCAAGACAACACCAAGGCTGCGAAGTATGGCCTGCGTGTGTTCATCGTCGGCACCCACAAGGCCAAGACGCTGATCGATGGCCGGATGCGCCTCAAGGGCAGCGGGCCAGGGCGCATGCACTGGTACAGCGAGATCCGCGCGGACTACTACGAGCAGGTGACCAACGAAGTCTTGGCGCCGCACCCGCGCAACCCCAGCAAGATGGTCTGGCAGAAGAAGGCCGGCCGGCGCAACGAGGCGCTGGACTGCGAGGTGTACGCCTTGCACGCGGCCCGCAGCCTGAAGACCCACCTGCTGCGTGACAACGAATGGGACCAGCTGGAGCAGCAACTGCTTCAGCCCACCCTCTTCACTACTGAACAGGCGGTGGCACCGGTTCCTCGTCGCGTGGTTTCGCGCGGCAGGGGCACGCGGAGCCGCGTCAGCTAACCGAGGTTCACCATGACAGATGCACAACAACGCCTTGCTGAAGTCCGGGCGGCGATCTCGCGCGTCCTGAAGAACGGCCAACGGCTGCGTCGGCAGGATCGCGAGGTTCAGCTGGCCGAACTCAACAGCTTGCGCTTGACGGAGAAACAGTACGCCGAAGAGGTCGCTGCAGAGCAGGCCCTGCTTCAGGGCCGGGGCCGCAACCGCATTTCCTACGTGGGGATCTGACCATGTGGCCGTTCCGAAAACAGGAGTCGGCTGCCGAGCAGCTGATGACCGAAGCGATCCGTGTGGCCAGGGCATCGGTCGATGGGCAACAGATCGTCGCCCAGGGCGGCGGCGGTGGGGTTGAAACCCGTTGGCGCGGCGCGTCGCGGGTATTGCGCAGCGTAGCCAGCTGGCTGCCTGGCCTCGGCAGTCCGCGGCGCGACTTCAATCAGAGCGAGCGCCGCATGCTGGTGGCGCGCTCGCGTGATGCCATGCGTAACCACCTGGTGGCTCGCGCGGCAATCACACGGCTACGCACCAACGTCGTGGGCACGGGGCTGGTCTGCCGCGCCCAGGTCGACCATGAAGCGCTGGGCCTGACCGAAGAGGAGGCCGAACAGCTCAACGCTAAGCTGGACCGGTTGTGGTCGCTGTATGCCGATGACCCAAGGGAGTGCGACGCCGAAGCGACACTCAACCATTACCAGCTGCAAGCCCTGGTGCTGGTGTCGTCGATGGTGGCGGGTGACGTGTTCGTGGCCAGCCCGGACCAAGAGCGCCCCGGTTGCATCTTCAGTACGCGGCTGCAGCTGATCGAGTCCGACCGTGTTGGCAACCCGAACGGCGGCATGGACCGCGCGGACCTGGTGGAAGGGGTCGAGTTCGATGGGTTGGGTTCACCTGTGGCGTACCACGTGTGTTCCGGCTACCCCGGTGAGCATCTGGCGGGTAAGGCGCTGCATTGGGAGCGGCTGACCGTGTTCGGTGCTGAGACTGGGCGGCGTCGCGTGCTACACGTCATGGCCGACAAGGAGCGGCCCGGACAGAAGCGCGGCGTACCGTACCTGTCCCCGGTGCTGGAGCCCCTGCAGAAGCTGGAGCGCTACAGCAGCGCCGAGCTGATGGCAGCCGTGATCTCGGCGATGTTTACCGTGTTCATCAAGAAGAGCAACGACTTCAACACCAGCAACCTACCGATGTCAGCGCTGACTGAAGAACAGCCCGGAGGTGATGACAGCTCTGACGGCACGCTGGCTCTGGGTGAAGGCGCCATCGTGGATCTCGGCGTGGGTGAGGAACCGATGGTGGCCAACCCCGGCCGCCCAAACGCCCAGTTCGACCCGTTCTTCACCGCGGTGGTGAAGGAAATCGGCGCGGCACTGGAACTGCCGCTGGAAGAGCTGCTGTTGCACTACAGCAGCAGTTACAGCGCTGCCCGTGCTGCGATGCTCCAGGCCTGGCGCTTCTACAGCTTGCGCCGCTGGTGGCTGGCCTGCGACTTCTGCCAGCCGAGCCGCGAGCTGGTCATCGATGAGGCCGTGGCCAGGGGCTTGATCGACCTGCCCGGATACAACATTCCGGCCAGGCGCAAAGCCTATTGCCAAGCCATCTGGATTGGCCCGGCCCGTGGCGCCATCGATGAGCTCAAGGAAGCCAACGCTGCCGGCAAGCGCATCGAGATCGGCGTGAGCAACGAGACCCTGGAAACGGCGGCCATGACCGGTGAGCCCTGGCAGCAGGTCATTCGTCAGCGAACCCGCGAAGTCACCTATCGCCGTACACACAACATGCAGGCCCTGCCCAAGAGCGGGCTCGAAACCCCGCCTGACCCCAACCCCGAAGAGGAATAGAGATGCCTCGAGCACTTGAGCTGGCTGCCTCGCAGCCCTGGCTGATGCTGCCCGACGCGCTGGACAACCTGCTGACCATCTCCGACCGCATGGGCGATCCGGTGGCGCTGGCGACCAAGCGCGGCGAGCAGCTGGAGGACACCCGCAAGGTGACCATGCGCAACGGCGTGGCAGTGGTGCCAGTCGTTGGGCCGATCTTCCGCTACGCGAACCTGTTCACCGAGATCAGCGGTGCGACCAGCACGCAGATCCTGGCCACGGACATTCAGCGAGCGCTGGATGACCCCAAGGTCAGGTCGATCGTACTCAACATCGATAGCCCCGGTGGGGTCGCGTCGGGCATCAACGAGCTGGCCGAGATGATCTACGCCGGCCGCGCGCGCAAGCGCATCGTCGCGTACATCGGCGGGATCGGAGCCAGTGCGGCCTACTGGATCGCCTCGGCGGCCAGCGAAATTGTCATCGACGAGGCCAGCCTGGCCGGCAGCATCGGCGTCGTTGTTGAGGCGGTAGTCGAGAACGAGAAGGTGAGCGGGCGGACCCGTTACCAAATCGTCAGCCGCAATGCCCCCAACAAGCGCCCGGACCTCAACACCGAAGAGGGTCGCGCCAAACTGGGCGAGACCATCGATGCCCTGGGCGAAGTCTTCGTGGGCAAGGTTGCCCGCAACCTCGGCGTGGCTGCCGAGAAGGTGCCCGAGATGGGCGATCACGGCGGGATCCGCGTCGGTGCTGATGCCGTCAAGCACGGCCTGGCCCATCGCGTGGGCTCGCTCGAATCCCTGATTACTGAACTGGCCAAGCCGGCCCTCAACTCCCCAAGGATACACACCATGACCACCGTCACTACCACGGCAGAACTGCGCACGGCGATTGCAGCTGGCACCGACCCCAACACCATTGAGATCGCTCAGGCGGCCCAGCCTGACACCGCGGCGATCCGCACCGAGGCTGCCACCGCCGAGCGTGAGCGCATCAAGGGCATCAACGCCCTGGCCAGTAAGGGCTTCGAAAAGGAAATCGAGGCCGCCATCGACGGCGGTTCCTCGGTCGAGGCCACTGCCCTGGTGCTGTTCAAGGCCGCCCAGGATCGCGGCATTTCGCTGGCCGCCATCAAGGGCGATGCCCAAGGCGTCACCGGCGCCGTTCCATCCACTGACGGCAAGCAAGGCGAACGCAAGGCTGCTGTCAGCGCAATCGTTGCAGGCGCCTCGCGCCGCTAATAGGAGCCCCACATGGCAAACCCCGAACGCAAGACCTACCTGCCGAGCCAGCTTTCGGCGGGCGACTTCCCCATCGTGATGGACACCGGCGTTATCGCAACTGGCCAGAAGCTGGCCCGCGGTGCGGTGCTGGGCAGAGTCACCGCCAGCGGTGAGTACCTGCTGTGCAAGGCCGCTGCCGAGGACGGCTCGCAGGCGCCCGCGGTGATCCTCGACCAGGACATCGACACCACCGACGGCGCCAAGAGCGCGCCGATCCGTCTGACCGGCCAGGTGCTGGGCAGCCAACTCACCTTTGGCGAGGGCCTGACCCTGGCCGCTGCGAAGGCCGCTCTGCGTCCTCTCTGCCTTTTCATTCGTTGATCGGAGCACCCATGACTGACATTTTCGACACCCTGACCATGCTGGAAGCCGTCGAGCAGATGGTGATACCGCGTCGCTTCCTCATGAACACCTTCTTCAACGGCGGCGCTCCCGAGACCTTCGGTACTGAAACGGTCTCCATCGACATCGTGAAGGGCCAGCGCAAGATGGCGCCGTTTGTACACCCGACCCTGCCAGGCAGTGTGTCGCAGCGTACTGGCATCAATTCTTCGACCTATAAACCGCCGTACATTCAGCCGAAGCGCGAAACCCGTGCTGAGTTGATCCTGAAGCGCGGTGCGGGCGAGAACCCATTCTCGACACGCACTCCGCTTGAGCGAGCCGGTGAGTTGCTCGGCCGTGACCTGGTGGACCTTGATGACGAGATCACTCGTCGCGAGGAGTGGATGTGCGCCCAAGCGCTGACTACCGGGCGTATCCGGGTGGTCGGCGACGGTGTGGATGACACCATCGACTTCCTTATGGAAGACACCCACAAAGTCACGCTTGTCGGCGGTCGTTGGAACACCGAGGGCTCTGACCCGATCGCCAATATGCGCCAGTGGCGCCGTCGGATCGCCAAGGACTCCGGTCGATCGGCAAACGTAGCTGTGTTGAGCGCCGAGGCGCAGGACGCCTTCCAGAGCAACGAGACGGTGCTGAAACAACTGAACAGCCGGCGCGTGGACATGGGCCTGATCAAGCCCGAGGAGCTGCCCGACGGGGTGACCTACCTCGGCTACCTCAACGATCCGGGCATCGATCTGTACGCCTATGACGAGTGGTACCTGGATGCAGCCGGCGACGAGCAGCCGGTCATTCCGGCGGGCGGCTTGATCCTGGGTTCCACCTCGACCCGCAACGCCATGCTCTACGCGGCCATTCAGGATCTGGAAGCCATCGAGAGCGGTCTGGTCGAAGCGGCGCGCTTCCCTAAGAGCTGGGTCACCCAGGAGCCGAGCGTGCGTTGGTTGAAGCTCCAGTCGGCTCCTCTGGCCGGCATGCTGGAACCGAATGCTTTCCTCTACGCCAAGGTGGTGTGACATGGCTGCGAAAACTGAATACGTAGTGGTGGACGGCTGTCTGCAGGACGGTGCCAAGGTGATCCGCCAAGGCGAGGTCTACGACCCGCCCAGCAAAGAGGTCGCCACGCTGTTGGTGGACGAAGGCAAGATCGCTCGCCGCGGCCAGCTGCCGAAAGAAGATCAGGAAGGCGGTGACTGACTGTGGCCTTCCGCGATCAGGTGGCGGGTATGGATGCTGCGCTACTGGAAGAGCTGGGTGATGAGGTCGAGATCGAGGGTTTCGACGAGCCGGTGAAGGGGTTCATGTCCGTGCCGTGGCAGCAGCCAAAGGTCGGCACGATCAACACCGGCCTTCGTCAACCTGTCTTCTCCGTGCGTGTGGGTGACGCCGCGGGCATCAAGGAAGGTCAGCAGCTGGTCTGCGATCTTGCGCCTGCGGATGGCGGTGGACGATACGTCATCGCCAAGCGGGATCCGGACGGTACGGGCTGGATCAACTTCGCTTTGCGGGAGGTTCGATGAACGTTGGTAGCTATTACAAGCAGTCCTCCGACACCGGCCTGATAACGCTGCAGGCGAACCCTCGACAAGTGAAGGGGTTCGAGCAGTTTGCCGGGTTGGTACCCAAGGCCGTCAGCGCAGCCCAGCGCCGGGTCATCAACAAGACCTTGCGCTGGTTGCGCACCCATGTCGCTCGTTCGGTAGGCCAGCAGGAGCGCATTGCCATCGCGGCGGTGCGGCAGCGCCTGCGGGCCTACACGGTGGGCAGAAACGGGCAGGGCAGGCTCTGGTTCGGCCTCAATCCGATCGAGGCCAGCCGTGCTGGCCGGGCCAGGCAGACCCGCGCTGGTGTCTCGGTGGCGGGGCGTCGATACCAGGGCGCGTTCTATCGGCAGGTGTACGGCGGCACGCCGGATATCTGGATCCGCACGGCCAGCAAGCACTTCAGAGCGAGCGACTATCCCGAGAGCGAGGTTTCGAAAGCGGGTGGGGCTAGCTCGGGCTGGATCGCCGAGAACGACAGTCGTTTCCCGTTGGCCAAGGCCAAGATCTCGCTCGAGGAGGTGAGGCCTCACTTCGAGTCATGGACGAACAAGGCGCACCAGCGGTTGCTGGTGGTGATGGAGCAGGAGCTGAACTTCGAGATGCACAAACTCTTACGGAGAACCGGTAATGGATGATGATCCGATCCCTCTGGCGAGGGTGTACGCCGCGATGGAGGAGGCCATAGCTCAGGCCATTCCTGGCCTGCACTACGTGGGCACGATGCCAGGGATGCTTGAGACCATCGCCGTCCCTGGGATTGTTCTGGAACTTGCCGGGTTCGAGCCCGCTGAGCATGACCCTGGCACGGGCGAAGTGGCGATCGAGGCGCGTTTCGAGGCACGGGCGATTGTCGGTGCCGAGCATGACGATCATCTGCACGTCGCGGCGTTTATCGCTGCTCAGTTGGCGGTGCTGTTGCGTATGCAGACCTGGGGGCTTGAGGTTGAGCCGGCCCAGCTGGTGCGCGCTGAGCCCGACTGGAGCAGGCCAGAACTGGATGGTCTGGCTGCGTGGGTGGTCGAGTGGACCCAGGTCATCTACCTCGGTACGGAAGAGTGGCCATGGCCCAATCAGCCACCGGGTTCGATTGTCTGGGGCTTTGTTCCCGACACCGGTCCGGGTAGTGAAGGCAGTTACCTGCCACCGGAGGCCATGGAGTGAGCTTCGCATCGGCAATGCACGACCGCATGCTGGCCGGTCTGGTGATCCCCTGTCGGGTAGTCGCGGTCGACCTCGCCGCCGCCATGGTCCGAGTCTCGGACGGCGGCGACTGGACCAGCGCCTGGGTGCGTTGGCACAGCCAGGCGGCGGGTAAGGCGCGTCACTGGCGGGCACCGAGCCTGGACGAGCAGGGTGCCCTGATTAGCCCGAGCGGCGATCCCGCTCAGGGCACCTTCGTGCCGGGGCTGTACGGCAACGCCGGTGCCCAGCCGGACAACCGCGACCACGTCGAAACCTGGCGCTTCGACGATGGCGGCTCGCTGATCTACGACTGGAAGGCCAAGAGCTACACCATTCAGTTGCCCAGCGGCACCGTGACCGTTCAGGTGGGCGCCTCGCAGGCTGTACTGACGGACGCTGCCATCACGGCGAAGTCCAGCAGCATCAGCGCGCAGGCCGACACAATCACGCTGACCGGCCAAGTGACGATCAACGGTCCGCTCACGGTGACGGGCGACATCAACGGAGGTGGCCGGATCATCGACACCGCCGGCAACACGGCAAATCACAAACACTGACCAGAGCCCGCCCAGCGCGGGCTTTTTTATGCCTGGAGGTTCCATGGCCAAGACACAAAAAGAAGCCGGTGAGGTTGTCGAGCCCTTACCGCAACCCAGTGAGGCAGTCACCTTCATCGACCAGGAGTACACCCGGCGCACGCTGGTCCTGCCCGATTGGCTGGTGCTTGAGGTTGTCCAGGGGCAGGTCACCCTGGCGGGCGATGATGCCCCTGGCTTGGCTTACATGCGCAACCGGCCCGACTTCAAGGAGGCCTGACCGTGATCGGCATGGATCGTCGAACGGGGCAGCCGATCTCCGGCCTGGCGCACCTGCGGCAGTCCATCGAGGACATTCTCGGTACCACGGTCGGCAGCCGGCGGATGCGTCCGGAGTATGGGTGCCAGTTACGCCGCTATGTGGACTTGCCGGTGAATGAGGGTTGGAAGAGCGCGGTACAGGCCGAGGTCGCCCGTGCTCTGGGCCGGTGGGAGCCGCGGCTACGGCTGGAGCGCGTGCGCGTTGTGGCCGTTGTCGATGGGCAGATCAGCTTGCAGTTGACCGGCGAGTACCTGGGTGACAGCGCAGTGATGGAGGTGAGTGTATGAGCGCAGTGGACCTGTCTCAGCTCCCGGCGCCGCAGGTGTTGGAAAGCCTGGACTTCGAGGAGATTTACGGTGAAGAGCTGCAGCGCTTTCGCGAGTACATGGGCGATAAGTGGGATGCGCTGCTAGAGAGTGACCCTATCACCAAGCTCCTCGAGCTGGGCGCGTTCCGCCGGATGCAGAACCGTGCGCGGGTCAACGATGCTGCGAAGTCTCTGCTACTGGCTTATGCAACGAAGGCTGACCTCGACCAGTTGGCCGCCAATGTGAACCTGCAGCGGCTGGTGGTGCAGGCTGAGGACTTGAGCGCGGTGCCTCCGGTGGAACGAGTCCTCGAGGCCGACGATGCCCTGCGGGAGCGTGTGCAACTGGTGTATGAGGGGCTCACCACTGCAGGGCCGCGGAACAGCTACATCCTGCATGCGCGCAATGCTTCGGGGCGTGTGGCAGACGCCACAGCAGAGAGCCCGGCCCCGGCCGAAGTGATCGTGACAGTGCTGGACTTGGAGGGCACAGGGTTGGCGCCCCCTGAACTGCTGGAGACTGTGCGTCTGCATCTGAGTGACGACGATGTGCGCCCTGTTGCCGATCGGCTCACCGTCCAATCTGCACAGATCCTGACTTATCGGGTCGAGGCCCTCATTTACATGTCAGGCACAGGGCCGGAGAACGAAGCGATCCTCGCTGAATGCGAGCAGCGCTTGCGGGCATGGGTGAACCCCAGGCGCCGCTTGGGATTGGAAGTAGCGCGGTCAGGGGTGGATGCGCAGTTGCACATTGCTGGTGTCAGCCGGGTAGAGCTGGTGGGGTGGTCAGATATTCGTCCCACCAAAGCGCAGGCGGCCTGGTGTGAGGACATCAGCGTGACGCGAGGTGGCTGACATGAAAAGCCTGCTGCCATTGAACAGCACCCTGTTGGAACGGGGTGTTGAAGCCGCCACGGAAGAAGTGACCGAGATCCCGCTTCGGACGCTGTGCAACCCCGACACCTGTCCGGTTCATCTGTTGCCGTACCTGGCCTGGGCCTGGTCGGTTGACAGGTGGGACCCGAGCTGGACCGAGCCGGTCAAGCGGGCGGCGATCAAGGCCTCGTATTACATCCATGCGCACAAAGGCACCATCGGGGCTCTGCGGCGTGTGGTCGAGCCGCTGGGTTATCTGATCGAGATCATCGAGTGGTTCAACACCGTGCCCGAAGGCGTGCCTGGAACCTTTGCGCTCAAGGTCGGTGTGCTTGAGACCGGAATCACCGAAGAAATGTATCAGGAGCTGGAGCGCCTGATCGACGACGCCAAGCCCGTCAGCAGGCACCTAACCGGCCTCGCAATCAGCCTCGAAACCCAAGGGGCTTTGAACATCAGTGTCGCCGTGTACGAAGGCGACGAAATCGACGTTTACCCGCCTGTCATGCGTGACATTGAAGTCACCGGCTCTTTCGGCGTGGTCGGCCGCGAACACTCCATAGATACCCTGGACGTTTATTATGATTGATGCGAATTCGCAGTTTTTCGCCATCCTCACGAACGTAGGCATGGCCAAACAGGCGAACGCCGACGCGCTCGGCATTCCCTGGAAAATTACAGATATGGGGGTAGGGGATGCCAACGATACCGACCCGATCCCCAATGCAGCGCAAACACGGCTGATTAACGAATGGCGCCGGCGACCGCTGAATCAGCTCAGGGTTGACCCGGTCAACCCGGCAGTGATCATCGCCGAGCAGATTATCCCGGCGGACGAGGGCGGGCATTGGATTCGTGAAATCGGTCTGTATGACGCTGACGGGGATCTGGTAGCGGTGGCCAACTGTGCGCCGAGCTTCAAGCCTGTGCTGTCGCAAGGTTCTGGTCGTACTCAAGTCGTGCGGATGAACTTCATTGTTTCCAGCACTGGCAATATCACGCTGAAGATTGACCCGGCCGTGGTGCTGGCGACTCGCGAGTATGTCGATCAGCGGATCCTGGAAGAGCTGTACAAGCTCGACAACAAGCAGTCTGTCCGGGTGGCCACCACGGCCAATATCGCGTTGGCTGGGCTTCAGACCATCGACGGCATCGCCCTGGCGGCGGGCGACCGAGTACTGGTGAAGAGCCAGGCCGTGGCCAAGGATAACGGACTGTATGTCGCGGCGGCGGGTGCCTGGGCTCGGGCGGCGGATGCTGATGCCAGTTCAGAGGTTACTTCGGCCTTGATTGTATCTGTCGAGCAGGGTACGACCCTGGCCGACACGCGCTGGCAGTTGGTGACAGACGGCGCGATCGTCCTCGGTTCGACGGCCCTGGTGTTTCAGAACATCACTCAAGGCTTTGCGCCAATCAATTCGCCGGCATTTTCGGGGACTCCGACAGCTCCGACTCCCCCGCGATTTGATAAATCTCTACTCGTGGCAAATGCTGAGTTCGTTCAGCTTTCAAAGGGCGGTTACAGCGGATACGCCGAATATTCGGCGGCCAGCGGGAGTGTTCCAGTTAGCGATATAGGAAAATATATCGGCTTCAATTCTGGAGGGGCTCAGTCCTACTCGTTGCCTGACGCAAACACACTTCCTTTGGGGGTGAGTTTTTTTATTGAGGCTGTGGGGCCGGCTTCTGTTTTGACCTTGACCGCACCAAATTCAACGTTCACGGGGGTAAGTGCGCAAGCGCCTTCTAGTTCTTTCAGGCTTCGTGACAGTGCGTGCGAGTTTATCGTTATTGGTGGGTCATACAGAGTGGTTGGAGGCGGCGGTAAATCTCTGGTCGCGAGAAATGGTTATGAGCGGATGTCAAATGGCCTGATTCGTATGTGGGGGGATGGTGGTGCTGGTGGTCATGCAAGTCACTGTGCATTCGGCAACTCGATTGCCAAGACAACGTATAACGCCTTTCCGATCCCATTTCCTAACGAGTTATTCGGCGTTGTCGCCAATCACAATAGCGCTGGGGTTTCAACAGTATCTATCGTAACCACGGGGGAGACCGTTAACGGATTTTATGCCGCTGCTAGCTGGTCTGTTGATTGCTCTGTCCGCTGGTCTGCCATTGGGAGGTAAGCATGAAATTTAGCCCTAGCAATCTTCAGTTTTACCCTGATGATATTGGCTACGAAATGACGGATGTACCGGGCGATGTTGTCGACGTTCCGCCAGAGGATTTTGCGGCGGCGATGGATCGCGCTCCAGGTGAGTCGCTCAAATTCGAAGCTGGCCGTGTCGTTATTGTTCAGGCACCTGAGATTGATACAGCCGAGCGGTTGGGCGCTCTTGAGCGCTATTGGCGCTCACAGCAACTTGCGCTAACAGATGCTGTTGTAACTCGTCATCGTGACGAGCTTGAGGACGGATCAGAAACTACATTGACTCCTGCACAGTACAGCGAGCTTCAGGCGTACCGCCGAGGGCTTCGCGACTGGCCCGAAAATGGCGAGTTTCCGCTGGCCGAGCATCGGCCAGTAGCTCCGCCTTGGCTGGCTGACCAGATTCAATAAACGCCCCGCACTGACGGGGCGTTTTCATTTCCGCCATTTGAAATTATCACCCACCAAAGCCTCGCTCATGCGAGGCTTTTTCGTATCTGGAGACTCTTATGGGCTTCTTTCACGGCGTTACAGTAACGAACGTCGATACCGGGGCGCGCACCATAGCGCTACCGTCGTCATCGATCATTGGCCTGGTTGACACCTTCGTGCCGGCGCCGGCCTACAGCGCGCAGCCCAATGACCTGGTGATGATCACCAATGAGCGCGAAGCAGTGGCAGCCTTCGGGCCTGACTCGGCGATGACCAAAGCCTGCCAAGCTATCTACATCCGAGCCAAGGCGGTGATCGTGGCCTGCGGTGTGGCCAAGCTGGATGATCCTGCGGAACAGACCTCGGCCATCATCGGTGGCGTACAAGCCAACGGTAAGCGCACCGGCCTGCAAGCGCTGCTGGACGGCAAGAGTCGGTTCAACGCTCAGCCGCGGCTGTTGGTGACTCCCAAGCACAGCGCGACCCTGGCTGTCGGTACCGCGCTGGTCGCGCTGGCCGACAAGCTGCGAGGGCTCGCCATCCTCGATGGTCCGAACACCACCGATGAGGCGGTGATGGCCTACGCCGAGAACTTCGGCGCCAAGCGGGCGTACATGGTTGATCCAGGCGTGCAGTATTGGGCCACGATAGCGGCCGCCACGGTCGATGCGCCGGGCTCTGCCTGGGTGGCTGGCTTGTTTGCCTGGACCGATAGCGAATACGGCTTCTGGGCTTCGCCTTCGAACAAGGAGTTTGTCGGCATCACTGGTACCACGCGGCCTATTGAGTTTCTGGACGGTGACGAAACCTGCCGGGCCAACCTGCTCAACAATGCGAACATCGCCACGATTATCCGCGATGACGGTTTCCGCCTATGGGGCAACCGCACGCTATCGAGCGATCCGAAATGGGCCTTCGTCACCCGCGTGCGGACCATGGATATCGTGATGGACGCGATCCTGTACGGCCACAAATGGGCTGTCGACCGATCGATCACCGCCACCTATGTCAGCGACGTGACCGAGGGGCTGCGAGCATTTATGCGCGACCTGAAAGCCCAGGGCGCAATCATCAATTTTGAGGTGTTCGCCGACCCTGAACTGAACACCGAGAGCCAGCTGGAGCAAGGCAAGGTGTACTGGAACATCCGGTTTACCGACGTGCCGCCGGCCGAAAACCCGAACTTCCGCGTCGAGGTCACTAAGCAGTGGCTGCGTGAAGTCCTCGACACCGCCGCATAAGGAGCGAGCCCGATGGCAATGATTCCCGAAACGTTGGCCAACCTGAACCTGTTCGTCGATGGCGTCAGTTTCCAAGGCGACGTGCCCAGCCTGACCCTACCCAAGCTCACCCTGAAGATGGAAGAGCATCGACCCGGTGGCATGGACATGCCGGTGGAGCTGGACCAGGGCATGGAAAAGCAGGAAGCCGGCTTCACCACCACCGGCGTGCGCCGCGAGTCGCTGAAGTTCTTCGGCCTGGCTGACGGCACCGCCTTCAACGGCACTTTCCGCGGGGCCTACAAGGGCCTCAAGGGCAAGATCACCCCGGTCATCGTCACCCTGCGTGGGGCGTTGAAAGAGGTCGACATGGGCGACTGGAAGCCAGGTGACAAGGCCGAGATCAAGCACAACGTCGCGGTGACCTACTACAAGCTCGAGGTCGACGGACGTGTGGTCTACGAGATCGATGCTCTGGGCATGAAGCGGGTCATCAACGGTGTCGACCAGCTCGCCGCGCAACGCCAGGCCCTGGGCCTGTAACCCCTCACAGATAAGGACAACACTTCCATGACAAAGAAAATCCGCGCTTTCCTGCAGGTCGACGTCGACCGTGTAGCCGTCAAGTTGAGCAAGCCGAGTGAGTGCAACGGCGTCACTGTCGACACGCTGACCCTGCGGGCGCCGACTGTACGAGATATCAGGGCTGCCCAGCTCACCGCCGATGGCGATGATGAGCAGCGTGAACTGAATCTGTTCGCCTCGCTGGCCGAAGTCAGTGTGAAGGATCTCGAAGGGTTGGCACTGAAGGACTACACCCGTCTACAGGCCGGCTATTTTCGTCTGGTGCAAGACGACGAGCTTTGACCCGCAGACCCAGAAGCAGCTGGCCAAACGGCTGGCTGCGGAGCTGGGCTTCTCGGCAGCAGAGATCTCGGTGATGTCCTGGATGGACATCATCTGGTGGCTCACGGATTGAGCCTGCAGGAGGGTAGCGCATGGCAAAGCTGGCGATAGCGCTGGAAATCGGCGGCGCCGTTGCCGCATCGCTCGGTGCGGCATTCGGCACTGCCCAGGGACATATCAAGAAGCTCGAGGACAAGGGCAACCGGGCCAAGGTGTTGAAGAACACCATCGGCGAAACGATCAAGCTCAGGGACGAATGGAAGAAGGCCCATGACAGTGGGTCGGCAGCGGCATCCGGCCTGCTGCGTCGCCTGGAAGGCAATCTCGATGCCCTGAAGAAACAGGGCGTCGAGGTCGGGCGCCTTGCTCGGGAGTACCAGCGCCTTGGGCGTGAAGCGAAGTCAGCAGATCTGCAGCAGAAGGGACGGCAGCAGATCGATGCGGGCAAGTCTTCGCTGAAGTCAAACATCGGCGCCGCGGTTGTCGGCGTTGGCATGGCTGCTGTCCCGGCGACAATCAGCGCGAATTACCAGGCCATCATTCGCGACATTGCGATCAAGGCCGACGTGGCCAACAAGCCTGAGGAGGCCCAGTTGACCAGGACGGTCATCGAAACCGCCAAAGATGGCATGTCGCGCAACGATGTCGCCGACTTGATCAACCAACTGGTCGGTGCAGGTATGGAGCTGGACAAGGCCATGGCCTATACCCCGGTAGCGGCCAAGTTCGCGGTCGGGCAGGGCGCCAGTGGCGTGGATACGGCATCGATGATCATGGCGCTGCAGCAGAACGCCAAGATCACAGATCCGAAGGTCATGCAGCAGGCGCTTGAGGCCATCGCGTACCAGGGCCAGGCGGGCAGCTTTGAGGCCAGTGATATGGCCCGCTGGTTTCCGCAGTTACTGGCATCGATGGAGAAGAACGGCAGCACCGGCCTAGATGCCGTCACGTCGTTGGGCTCGATGCTGCAGGTGCAGATGAAAACTGCCGGCAGCTCGGACGAAGCGGCGAACAACTTCAAGAACTGGGTCGAGAAGATCGGCTCGGGTGATGTAGTCAAGGCCTACAAGGATGTGGGCATCGACTACCAGGCCTCGTTGAATACAGGTATCCAGAAAGGCATGTCGACGATCGAGTCGTCGATGGCCCTGGCGATGAAGTATGTCGAAGCCACGGACCCGGCCAAGGCGAAAAAGATCAAGGATGCCCAAGCCGGAATCAGCAAGGAAGCTGACCCGGAGAAGGCCAGGGCGGCCCTGGATGCGCTGGAGAAGTCCCTGCGTACCGGGGACTTGTTCGCGGACATGCAAGTGAAAGCGGCACTCACCGCCTATTCGCAGAATCGCGACCTCTACACCCAGCTCAAGAACGACTCGACCAAGGCCACGGGGATCCTCGACAAGAACCTGGCCGAGCGGCGCGAGACGTCGTCGCAGATCTGGAAAGAAACGTTGCAGTCGATCGATGACAGCATGCGCAGCGTTGGCGATGCCATCCGGCCGGTGACGGACAAGCTCGGGCAGGGCATCAACTTTGTGGCACGCAAACTGACGGAGCTGTCGGACAAGGCGCCGGGCGTAGTGATGGGCATTGCCAGCATCACCGCTGGTATCGGTGCGCTGATCACCCTGTACAGCACGGCGAAGATCGGGCGCGGCGTCTTGAATGTGGCGCGCGGTCGGCGGATGGGGCGCGGTGCTGGAGGTGGTCTTCCGGAGACTGGCAACAAGGCGGTGGATGCTGGCCTCGGTGTACTGGGGAAAGTATTTGGTGGTGCTGCTGCCAACGATGCCGGCGGTGTTCTCGGTAATGAGCCGCAACGTGTGTTCGTCGTCAACGCCAGGGACTTGGGCGGGCTGGGCTCGTCGGTCGGCGGCCCAGAACCGGGCGGCAGGCGCCGCCGTCGGCGCCGACGAGGTCGCGTCGGTGGCGCGGCTGTATCGGCTGCGGCGAGCATGGCTCCGGCCGCGACGCAGGTCGGACGGATGGGGCGGATGCTGGGTACCGTCGGCAAGGCTTCCAAGTTCGTTGGCAAACTGCCGGGCGGGAAGGTGCTCGATGCCGGCATGACCCTGGTCGACACGGCCCTCAACGCGAAAACCCAGGACGAGAAAGCCGAAGGCTACGGCACCGCGGCGGGCGGTTTGGCCGGTGCCCTGGCTGGCGGTGCTGTAGGAGCGGCGATTGGCTCGGTCGTACCGATCATTGGTACCGCCATCGGTGGTGCCATTGGTGCGGCCTTCGGCGGTATGGGCGGGGAGGGCATAGGTGGTTGGCTCGGCAAGAAGCTGTTCGGTGAGGACGAGCAGTTGGCGAAGGCCGACAAGGACAAGGGCGCGGCGCCTGGTGACGTGGCTCGCTCGATTGCAGCTGCAGCGCCGGCACCCACAGCTCCGGTAGTCGCCCAGGCGCTCGAGCAGGCCAAGCCCAAGTCTGAACCGCCCAAAGTCGATCAGCAGTTCTCCTACATGCCGAATATGCCGATCACCGTTCAAGGTGATGCCAAGGATCCGCAACAGTTGTTCCGCTCGCTCGAAGGGCTCATCCGCAATAGCTGGGATACCTGGTCGCGGGAAAACCTTGCTCGGCAGGCTGCTGGGCAGCTGTTCGACGAACCCCATGTTTAAGGAGGTGCCATGGCCTACATGGAGTCTATGCAGTCGACGCTGTCTTCGTTGATTGCCGCGGGGGAGGCTGGCCGTACCAGTCTTGACGGCATGCTCGGGCCGCTGACTGGTGCTGTGAGCGATATGACGGGTGCTGCTGCCGAGCTGGAGGGCTTGCCGATCATCGGCCCGGCCCTCGGCCAGAAGCTGCAGCGCACCATGCGGGCGATCAGCGCAGCCCAATCCACCGTGGGTCGGGTGGCATCCACCTACAGCCAGGTGGTCAGTGGCGCCGCGGCGGTGCAGGACCGTCTCGGCGTGCTGAAGGAACAGGCCGGCAAGGCGTCGGCGGCAATCAACCGGATAGCCGGCCAGGTTAGTCCGTCGTTGGCCAACATCCTGCCGACTAGCGCGCTCGCATCGCTGGCGACGCCGGCGGCCGAGGCGATCAAGCCCTTCCCGCATCTGCTGATCCTGCAGCCGCTCGATGCCAAGCTGCAGCCGTATTACTTCAATCTGGACACCGCTGCGTTCGACGAGCTGCGACGGCAAACGGCAGCGCGCTGGGCCGGCCAGGAGCGTCTGACGCGGGATATCGCGCAACAGGCGGTGGGGCAGGGCGAGGACAAGATGACGCTGAAGGGGGTGATCTATCCCGGCTTCAAGGGGGGGATCAAGCAGTTGGACACCCTTCGCGCTATCGCCCGCCGGCTGCAACCGGTCAGCTTGGTCACCGGTTACGGTGACGTACTCGGCACCTGGTGCCTGCTGAGCGTCGATGAAGAGCAGGGCGCGCTGTTGGCTGGCGGCATCCCACGCAAGCAGGGTTTCTCACTGGAGTTCGTGAAGTATGGCAACGACATGCAGAACGTCTGACGGGGATCTGCTCGACACCCTGTGCTACCAGCACTACGGACACCTTAACGGCACTGTCGAGTTGGTGCTGCAGGAGAACCCGGGTCTGGCCGATGAGCCGCAGCCCTACCGCACTGGGGTGGTGATCGTGCTGCCCGACCTTGCTGCGCCATCGATCGAAACCATCGAGCTGTGGGGGTAACCCCCCAGCCCTCAACGAGCCCCGCCCAGTGCGGGGCTCTTTCATTCTGGAGTGCATATGCAACCCACCTTTCGCATCGTCGCTGATGGCGCGGACATCACGGCGCTGATCAATGACCGGTTGTTGCTGCTGAGAACAACCGACAAGCCAGGGATGGACTCCGACGAGTTCGAGCTGCGGATCGATGACCGCGATGCAGCGGTCGCCTTGCCCGCTCGAGGCGCGGGGATCGAGGTCTACCTGGGCTATGCGGGGCAGGCGCTGGCCCGCCTCGGGCGGTACACCGTCGACGAGATCGAAGTCTCTGGGCCGCCGCGCGAGATGGTCATCCGGGGCAAGGCCAGTGACATGCGCGGCAGCGGTAAGACCACGCGCAGCGGCAGCTGGGAGGGCGTGCCGCTGTCGCAGATCGTCCGCGACATTGCGGCCCGCAACGGCTGGGCACCGGCCTGCCCCGTGCAGACAAAGGTCGACCGAGTCGACCAGCGTAACGAGTCGGACTTCAACTTCATCACCCGCCTGGCCAAGCAGTACGACTGCACCGCGAAAGTCGCGGACGGCAAGCTGCTGGTCCTGCCCCGTGAAGCCAGTCAGGGTGCCAGCGGCAAGACCTTTGGGGTGGTCACTATCGCGCCGGCGGACGTGAGCCGGTGGCAGTTCCGCCTCGGGGATCGCAGCGCACAGAAGTCCGTGAAGACCCAGCACCAGGACAAGAAGACCGGAAAGTTGGTGGTGGTCGAGCTGGGTAATGACGACGCCCCCTCGGGGCTACCGGGCGTGCACACCGATCGACACATCTACCCGAACAAATCAGCAGCCGAACAGGCGGCCAAAGCCAAGCTCGCTGCGTTCAACCGCACCACTGCCAGCGTGCGCTTGCAGATGCCTGGGCGCACCGACCTGTTCGCCGAGCGCTTGATCAATGCCCAGGGTTTCAAGCAGGGGCTGGATGGCCAGTACCTGGTCGACAGCGTCGAGCAGACCTTCGATGCCTCTGGCTGGTCGACCGCGGTGGAGTGCAACGGCGGCAAGAAGGGCAAGGCGAAGGCCAAGGGCAAGAAAAAGAAATCCGACAAGCCACTGAAGGTGGTCGATGTGAAACCGGCCTGAGTGGCCACAGCAGGAGATTCAAGATGACTGTCACTCTCAAGCAACTGCAACAGATCCTCCCCAACGCCGGCACCCAAGCCGGCGTTTTTCTTCCTGTGTTGAACGCGTCGATGGTGAAGTGGGGCATCGTCACCCCGCTGCGTAAGCGTGCGTTCCTGGCTCAGGTCGGCCATGAGTCTGGCCAGCTGCGCTACGTCCGCGAGCTGGGCGGCGATCAGTACCTGGCCAAGTACGACACCGGCAAGCTCGCGGCGCGGCTGGGCAACACGCTCGAGGCCGACGGCGACGGCCAAAAGTATCGCGGCCGTGGCCTGATTCAAGTGACCGGTCGTGCCAACTACCAGCGTTGCGGCGAAGCGTTGGGCCTCGATCTGCTCAACCATCCTGAGTTACTCGAGCGTCCGGAGCATGCTGCCGACTCGGCTGGTTGGTTCTGGCACCTGGCCGGCCTCAACTTGCTGGCCGACAAGGGGCCGTCGGCGTTTGAGGCCATCACCCGGCGGATCAACGGCGGACTCAACGGGCTGGACGACCGCGTGGCGATCTACAAACGCGCCGAGCAGGTACTGATCTGATGTTCCTGGGCTGGAGGTGGGGCGTGCTGGCCCTGGTGCTCGGGGCGGCAGTAGGTGCTCGCGTTGCTTGGGTATGGCAGACCGATGAGCTTGCCAGGCAGGCGACGGAGTATGAGCGGCAGCTCGCTGCGAAAGACCTGGCGCATGGGCGCGAGCGTGAACAGGCCGCGGTAGCAGCGCTCGGGCAAACGGCGATACACCAGGCGCAGCGACTCGACTTGGAGGATCGCCTGCAGGCTCAAGACAAAACACATTGGAAGGAGATGAACGATGCTCAACAAGCCCAGGCTCGCTTGCGTGATCGGCTTGCTACTGCTGATCTGCGGCTGTCAGTCCTACTCGACGCCGGAACCGCTGCCGCCCAGGGTGGTGACGGTGGGATGCGAGCGCCCGCCGACACCGGAGGCCTGGTGGATGGAACCTTACGCGCCCGGCTTGACCCGGCGCATGCTCGAAGAATTATCGCCATCACCGATGAAGGCGATCGAGGACTGATCGCGTTGAAGGCCTGCCAGGCCTACGTTCGCGAAGTCACCAAGTAGTAAAGAGGCGAGCCGGGTGGATGCGCCAACATCCAGCCCGGCCCGCCGAACCCGCAGACCCTTCCTGCAAGTCCAGCCGCGGCCTCTGCCTTGTGCACAAAGCGCGGCGAGCCTAACACCTGTTTATCCATACAGTAAAGACTTGCAAACAATGACCTCTCCTATCATCCCCTGGATGGGTGGCAAACGCCGCCTAGCCGACCGCTTGATCCCTCTCTTTCCCCCTCACGAATGCTATGTCGAAGTCTTCGCCGGCGGTGCCGCGTTGTACTTCATGCGTCCCCAGCCTGCCCCGGTGGAGGTGCTCAATGACCTCAACGGCGACTTGGTGACGTTGTACCGGGTGGTGCAGAACCATCTGGAAGAGTTCGTCCGCCAGTTCAAATGGGCGCTCAGCTCCCGCCAGATCTTCGAGTGGCAGAAGATGACCCGCCCCGAGACGCTGACTGATATCCAGCGCGCCGCCCGGTTCTTTTACCTGCAGCAGCACGCCTTCGGAGGTAAGGTCACCGGCCAGACATTCGGTACCGCCACCACGGGGCCGGCCATCAACCTGCTGCGCATCGAGGAGAACCTCTCAACGGCCTGGCAGCGCCTCGCCGGCACCTACGTCGAGAACCTGTCCTGGCTCGACTGCGCCGAGCGCTACGATCGAGTGCACACGTTCTTCTACATGGACCCGCCTTACTGGCAGACGGCCGGCTACGGGCTCGACTTCCCGTTCGAGGAGTACGAGCGCATGGCCGACTTCATGCGGCGCTGCAAAGGCAAGGTGATGGTCAGCATCAACGACCACCCGGACATCCGACGTGCCTTTGACGGCTTCCACTTCGAGACCCTGGATATCCGCTACACCAACACGAACCAGCGGCAAGGTAAGGCCGAGGTCACTGGCGAGCTGGTGATCATGAACTGGGAGCCTGCCGCTCTAGGAGGATTGTTCTAGGGCGCCGTCTTTGTTGCTTGAGGCTGCATCTTGTAGGATGCGGTCTCTCGGGTATGAGAACCTGGGGTTTATGGATAAATACAGGCCGCGAAGTAGGGAATATGAAAAAAGTTCAAAGGTCCGCGATTGTTGGGTTGTGTCTCGCTGCTGCTATTTCTGGACTGTCAGGGTGTAATGATCCTGGATATAAGGTTACTGGCGATAATAAAAAGGAACTCGATCAGTACTCGGCGAATCGAGAGGGGGCAATCGCATACTTGCTGAAGACCACGGCCTATGTCGGCGAGATAAAAGCAATGAAGTCGCTTCCAGTCGGCACCGCCTTACCCGCGCAGCATAAGAAAATGCTTGATCTGCGCGCTGAAGGTGATGCGTTGGGCGATATGTTTTCGCCGCTATCCTACTGCCGCGGAGCGGGTTATAAGGCCCAAGAGTACTGGGCTGTGGTCGCGGGGAACATCCGAACAGAAACGCCGGAGGATGCCTTGGCGGCTTATGTCGAGGAGGCCCAGAATTGTCAGGATCAAATCGACAACGGTCCGAAGCCTAAAACGTATATAGAAACTGACATTGATAGAAAGCCTCCCGTGGATGGCTGCCTGAAAATTATCTCGTTGGGCTCCGAAGAAAAGGTTCAGGGGTGGAGCTGTTCAACTGAGCTGCTTTCAAAGAAGTAGCCTTTCGCTGAGTACTTATTCAAAGACGCCCTGGGGTTCCCCAGGAAGTTTTCAGCAGACAAAAAACGCCCAAGTCCTTTGTATAGGGGGGGTGGGCGTTTTTTTACGTTAATACTCCAGCACAATTGGAGTATGCATAGTTACCTGAGTCAGAAACGTTTAGCGACTACAGCAACTTCCTTTTGTGTTGACGCTGCGGTTGTTGTATCTCCAGAGCGCCAATAGACTTCATCATTGTAGTAAGATAGGTCGTTCTGTGGTGGTATGGTAATAACGATTATCCCAAGCCCATAATATGGGTTGTAATCGATATGTGAAAGTACTGAGGTTTTTAGAGGGTCGGAGAGTGGTGAGTTTTTTATGGAGTCTTTTATTTGTGAGAAGTATTGCTCTGTGCTGATTTTTAGAGCTTTGGCTTCGCGCACAACTCCAACTACTTCGCGCTTGCCCACTTTTTTTGATTCGATCTTGTCGAGCTCTTCAATTTTTCTTGTGTCTGCAGGTTTATCGCTCACGCCAATTACTAGTTTACCAGTCCGTTGCTTGCCGTTGTTTGCAATTGCGCAGATTGTCTTGTGAAGCTTCTCAAGAATATTTTTGTCGATGGCCCTTTTGTGATCTAGGGTTAGAATTCCTTGTTTGAATTCGAATTCTGAGAGTTCAATCTCTGATCTGCGAATAAGAGAGTCGATGTCTGTAGTTGCGTGGTTACCGTAGATTACGGTGCTAATATTTGCAGAGGCGAAAAAACCACCAATCAATCCCTTGATTGAATCGATGTTTTTTCGACGCTCTGCAGGTGCAGAGGTTTTGCGCCCTGTTCCGATTCGGTCAGTGAGATTGGTGATTGCATTCCGTATGCCGTCATAGTCGATAACCTTTTTACCTTCCTTGACGATCAATTCGTGGAATGCAATTAGAAGAACAGCGAAAGCCGCTGGGAAAGGGTTAGTGGTCCTTGTTTTGAAAATAATATCCCTTAGTTTTTCGCGCTTTTCAGATTTGCACGAAAGGAGTATTTGGTCTACGCAGTATTTAAGTTCATCGATGAGTTGTTGGCTTCCATACACCTCAAGGGCTGCAAGGATCCGGTTGGACTCAGTAGAATCAAACGTGTATAGCTCATCCAGCGCGTCTTTAGAGCGCTCAATCAAAGTCCCACCTACGATGCACGCTGCTATGTCGGCAATGCATTGTTCATCCATGCTGTCACGTAAATCAGTTGCGCGTAGTATCCCGTGTTGTACCCAGAATACTTCGTCAGCTTGAACAGTATATCCATGCTTTGTCATGGGTAGGTCAATGCTGATGGAAGGCATCAATTTCAGGGGGAGAATGTCTGCTGACTCATCACCTCGCAATGTACAAGCGATGGAACGAACTACCTCGGAGAAGCTATTTTTCACACCTGCTTGGCGTCTTTCCTGATCGCTCAAACGGTGGCCGTAGGTGTTGATTCGTCCAAACACATCATTGATTTCATCTTCCGTTGCGTTTCGCATGACTGATACGGGTAAGGAATAGTCAAGGATTGTACTTGTGTCCCGCTGGCCTAGATAATCTGTTCCCTCGTTGGGTACAAACAATCCCTCGTCGGCTCTAATTTTAGCTGAAGGAAAATGTTGAAGATTGAAAAGTCTGCCATCTAAATCTGAAAATGATGTTTCGATGAATGATACGATAGCATGAAGGCGTTGAAGGCCGTCGATGATTTCATAGGTGCCGGAAGTTTCTTCTCTTTCAGCAATCAGAATGGCGGGGATTGGATACTTTTTTAATATTGACTCTATAAGTTTTTGCTTTTCATGCAGTGTCCACACCAATTTTCGTTGGTAACGGCGGTTAACATAAAGCTTATCTTCTCTGAACCACGAGTAGAGAGATTGGATAGAGGTCGGTTGTGATGCTAACTCGGCCATGGACAGCTCCATCTGATTGCGCCAGCAGGGGAAAAAACGGAGTGTACCTTCGGTTCCTAAAAACTGCATAGGCGTAGTGGTACGTGCGGGAGGTATGTGAAGGGCTGGTCGGGCGGGGGGCTGTGGTTAGAGTTATGGGGGACTTATCAGTGAGATGGTACAAAATTGGTACATTAAGAAGTGGTTGAGCTTCTAATCCTTTGCCTAAGGGGGGTGACAAAAATATGCCCAATCCATCATTGGAATCACCGACAATGACGACCAAGGACTGATCTCATTTCAGGCATGCCAAGCGTATGCGCGGGTGTTGGAGATGTAGTCAGCACATCCAGCGTCCCTCTGCGAGGCAAGGAAAAACGGGGCAATGGTTAGGGCAAATTTAGGGCATAACTGGGGCCTAAATAGGCCGCGACAGCCCACAGGTACTGATTTTTGACCCAGCAAATACAGGCCTATCGCGGCCTGCCGGGTCCTTCGGTCGGGTTCGAATCCCTATCTCTCCGCCATTATTGAAGTAGCCGAAGCCCCTGAAAACGTTGAAGTTTTCAGGGGCTTCGTCGTTTCTGGCTGTTTTTATTCCTTCCTGCTTGTTCCCTCATTTGGATTTTCGAGGGGGCCACTCGATTCATATCGAGAATACTGACCCTCCCAGCCAGCCCCAGCCCAATGCATCACGCCGTCAGCGTATGGTCGGCCTCCCCGAACCAGGTGCGCACCAGGTCGGGGCCGGGTGTGCCAGTGTGGTCAAGCACCGCCACATCGACGAAGTGCTTGCCATTGTTGGCACCATCGGGATCCACCTGCACCGTGATGTCGCTGCCGGACTGCGCCAGTTGGACAAAGTCGGCCACCTGGCTGGTGCCGCTGACGAAGTTGGCGTTGAGCAGCGCGGAGAGGTCGACGGTGTCACCTTCGGCGTAGTTGTAGTCGAGGATATGGTCGCCGCCTTCATTCGCGTTGAGGTAGGCGAACACGTCGGCTCCCGCGCCACCGCTGAGGGTGTCCTCGCCGCCACGACCCACGATGATGTCGTTGCCGTCGCCACCGCTGAGCGTGTCCGCGAGCATGCTGCCCACCAGTGTGCCGCTGGATTCGCCGTGGTAACTGACTTGGGTGCCGGCTTCGCCGCCATCGGTGATCTGGAAGTCTTCCGCCGAGTAGTGCCCCAGCAGGTTCACTTCGGCGCGATGTGCGCCGTCGTCTACCGTCAGCAGGCCACCGGCGCCAGAGGCGTTGGCGTTGTAGCTGAGTTGGGTGTTGGCGCCGAAAGCGAGATTGCCGAACGTCAGCATGTCGTCGCTCTCGAGGCCGAGGATGCCGACCAGCGAGCCCGCTGCTTCAGCCTGGGCGATCACCAGCGAGCCCGCACCTTCGCCGTGGAAGGCGACGGAGGTGTGTGCGGCGCCGGCGAAGGTCAGGCTGGCGTCGCCGTCGATGGTCGCGCTGCCATTGCCGGTCACGTCGGCCAGCAGGTGCAGGTCGCCACCGTTGGCCCACAGATGGCCAGTGTTTTCGACCGTGCTGGCCACCGTCATGCCGCCTGTGCCGGTGGACTCCAGCACACCGCTGTTGGTGATGGTGTGGGTGCCGGTGTCGAGCACCAGACTGTTCAAACCGCTGGCTAGGATCAGCCCCGCATTGGCCAGTATCATTTGCCCGGCACCCAACTGGCCGGCGCCGGAAATGCGGTTGTCGATGTTGGTCAGCATGGTGTCGGCGCTGCCGCCGAAAATCACGTTTTGCGCATTGTCCGATAGCAGCACCTGGCCGCCACCGGTCAAGGTCGCGCCACGGAACAGAATCTCAAGACGGGTCTCATTACCGGCGGAGCCGAGCTCGATGCTGCCGCTGTTATCGATGCTGCCACCGAACGGCATGATCGCACCGTCGGTAATGGTGAGGGTGCCGCTGTTGCTAGTAAGCGGGTCCCTATCGAACTGGAAGTTCGCTTCGCTCAGGTCTGCCGCATCGACGCCTTTGAGGGTGACCGTCTGGCCGGAACCGATGCTGACCAGGGCATTGCCGTTTGCGTCGTTGCTGATGCTCAGGTCAGCAAAGGCGGTGACGCCTGTGAAGCCGATCAAGTCGATCTTGTCCGCCGTGACGTCGAAATTGTAGATCTGGTTGTTGCCGATCGGCTGGGCGAAGACAAACGTGTCGGCACCGGACGAGCCGCTCAGGTTGTCGTCAGCGGACAAGGCGAAGACCGGCGAGCCTGGGGCATAGACTTCGACGTTGTTGAACACGTAGGCGCTCGCGCTGCTGCCGTCACTGTTGCTCCAGTACAGGTTGACATCAAGCACCAACGCACCCGCGAAGTCGCCTGGGGATGTCACGGTCAAGGCGCCGGGATCGTTGGTCTGCACGGTCCAGGTACCGTCGCCATTGTCGGTTCCTGCATTGAACACCCACCCCGAAGGAACGCCGCTGATGGCCACCGTTACGAGGCCGTTAATCTCGACCAGTGGAATGTCGAGGGCCAGGTTGATGGGCTCGCCGGCAACGCCTGCCGGAAGGTTTGCACTGCTCCCGGCAGCACCAGGATTGCCCGCCAGGTCGGTGTAGCTGTTCGCGGCAACGTCGACTTTCAGGCTACCGCCCTGCGTTCTGGTCAGCGTCGCGGTGTAGGTATCGCCATCAACCTGGGTAAAGTTACTAAAGGTTCCGCGAGGCACTCCGCTCGTTGTAGTCACCGAGACATCCGAGAGGTTGAAGCCGCTCACCGTCTCACTGAACTGGAATGTGACCGTCGACGTCGAGCCGATCGAGCTGCCCAAGGCCGTTCCCGTCACTGTCACCGTTGGCGGCACGCTATCGACTGGCGCCTCGACGACGTTCTGCACGTTTACCGTAAGGGTCTGCGTGTCGGTTCCGCCATTGCCGTCGGCCACCTGGACGTCCACAACGTAGGCATTGTCGCCGCCAGTACCACCGATATCCTGGGGATTCTCGTAATCGGGCGCCGAATTGAACGTCAGCACTCCGCTCGAACTGATCGAGAATTTGCCGAAGTCCGTCCCGGCCGTATTCAGGATCGAGTAGCTCAGCGTCTGCGCGGGTAGATCGGCATCGGTCGCTACCACCGTGGTGACTGCGGTGGTGTTCTCCGCCACGTTGACCGAAGCCGTCGCACCACCGCCGTTGGAGGTGATCACCGGGCTGTTGTCATTGACGCCCGTCACGGTTACCGCGATCGCCTGGTCGTCAAACAGCGTGCCGTCCGACGCCCGCACAATCACGTCATAGACGTTGTTCGTTCCCGAATCGGTCGGTGCTTCAAAGTTGGGGGCAGAGATAAAGCTCAGCGCGCCTGTGCCTGAAACGATCGAGAACTTCGCGGCATCCGCCCCGCCGACGATGCTGTAAGTCAATGTCTGTGCCGGTAGATCAACATCGGTCGCGGCCACGGTCGTGATCGCGGCAGTGTTCTCCGCCACGTTGATCGAAGCCGTCGTACCACCACCGTTGGAGGTGATAGTCGGCGAGTCATTGCTGCCGGCGATATGCACGGTGACCGAAGTGAGGGTGCCATCGGCACTGCTCACCGCGAAGGTGTCGGTGTAGGTGGTGCCAGCGGCGAACTCGTTGTGGGCGGAGTCGGCGGTGTAGGTCCAGGCACCGCCGGTGCCGATGGAGAACGTGCCGTAGTTGCCGGCGGTGTTGGTTTGCGCGACGAAGGTCGCGGCGCTGTCGACGTCACTGATGGTCAGGTTGCCGGCGGTGGAGATGTCGACGGCGGCATTGGTCTCGGTGAGGTTGGCGATGCTGGCGGACAGCACGGCCGCATCATTGGTGCCGAGGATATGCACGGTGACCGAAGTGAGGGTGCCATCGGCACTGCTCACGGCGAAGGTGTCGGTGTAGGTGGTGCCGGCGGCGAACTCGTTGTGGGCGGAATCGGCGACGTAGGTCCAGGCACCGCCGGTGCCGATGGAGAACTTGCCGTAGTTGCCGGCGGTGTTGGTTTGGGCGACGAAGGTCGCGGCGCTGTCGACGTCACTGATGGTCAGGTTGCCGGCGGTGGAGATGTCGACGGCGGCATTGGTCTCGGTGAGGTTGGCGATGCTGGCGGACAGCACGGCCGCATCATTGGTGCCGAGGATATGCACGGTGACCGAAGTGAGGGTGCCATCGGCACTGCTCACGGCGAAGGTGTCGGTGTAGGTGGTGCCGGCGGCGAACTCGTTGTGGGCGGAGTCGGCGACGTAGGTCCAGGCACCGCCGGTGCCGATGGAGAACTTGCCGTAGTTGCCGGCGGTGTTGGTTTGCGCGACGAAGGTTGCGGCGCTGTCGACGTCGCTGATGGTCAGGGTGCCGGCGGTGGAGATATCAGCGACGGCATTGGTCTCGGTGAGGTTGGCAGTGCCGGCGGACAGCAGGGCCGCATCGTTGGTGCCGAGGATATGCACAGTGACCGAAGTGAGGGTGCCATCGGCACTGCTCACGGTGAAGGTGTCGGTGTAGGTGGTGCCGGCGGCGAACTCGTTGTGCGCGGAGTCGGCGACGTAGGTCCAGGCACCGCCGGTGCCGATGGAGAACTTGCCATAGCTGCCGGCAGTGTCGGTTTGAGCCTGGAAGTTTTCCGGGCTGTCGATATCGCTGACGGTCAGGTTACCGCCGGTGGTCAGCGGAGCATTGGTTTCGCTCAGCGTGACGCTGGCCGAGGAAAGCACGGCAGCGTCATTGCTACCGGTGACGGTAACGGTCACCAGTTGGGTGTCGACGCCACCTAGGCCATCGCTGACCTGAACGCTGAATACCTCATCGTGACTCTCACCTGCCTTCAGCGATTGCACCGCACTGGCGACTCCATCAGTGCCGTTGGCCAGGGTGTAAGTCCATTGACCGTTGCTGTCCACGGCGATTGAACCGAAGGAGCCGGTGTTTGCTCCGACGATGCTCCAGGTAGCGGTGGCGTCGTGGTCGATATCGGTCGAATTGAGCTGACCGCTGACGCTAAGGGTGGTGTCTTCCTTCACAGCACCGAGATCATTGCCTGTTGCGAAACTGAGTACCGGTGCGTCATTACTGCCGGTGACAGTGACAGTCACCAGTTGGGTATCCACACCGCCCAGGCCATCGCTGACCTGCACGCTGAACACCTCATCATGACTTTCGCCCGCCTTCAGCGACTGCACTGCACTGGCGACTCCATCGGTGCCGTTGGCCAGGGTGTAGGTCCATTGGCCGTTGCTGTCCACGGCGATTGAACCGAAGGAGCCGGTGTTTGCTCCGACGATGCTCCAGGTAGCGGTGGCGTCGTGGTCGATATCGGTCGAGCTGAACTGGCCGCTGACGCTGAGGGTGGAGTCTTCCTGCACCGCGCCGGCATCGTTGCCGGTGGCGAAGTTGAGTACCGGTGCGTCGTTGCTGCCGGTGATGGTAACGGTCACCTGCTGGGTATCCATGCCGCCCAGGCCATCGCTGACCTGCACGCTGAACACTTCGTCATGACTCTCACCTGCCTTCAGCGATTGCACCGCACTGGCAACGCCATCGCTGCCGTTGGCCAGGGTGTAGGTCCATTGGCCGGTACTGTCGA
>Ga0209050_1000778_pt1 | contig 45631 bp, 33 predicted proteins | sample Araplavi_mTSA_r2_FD_184276 | JGI IMG/M metagenome (GOLD analysis project Ga0209050, IMG submission 184276) | Arabidopsis root microbial communities from North Carolina, USA - plate scrape MF_Cvi_mTSA_r2 (SPAdes) (version 2) | ecosystem: Host-associated > Plants > Roots > Endosphere | place: USA... | reverse complement strand
TGCGCTGGCCAACGAGATCAAGGCCGACTACGACGGCAAAGACCTCACCGTCGTCGCCGTGCTCAATGGCTCGTTCATGTTCATGGCCGATCTCCTGCGTCGGCTGCCGATTCCGCTGCGCGTCGATTGCATCAGCGTCTCCAGCTACCATGGCGGCACCGAAAGCACCGGGACCGTCACTTTTCACCAGGACTCCCTGCCCGACATCGATGGCCGCCACGTTCTGGTCCTCGACGACATTCTTGATACCGGCCGCACCCTCGCCGCGATCTGCGAAAAGCTGCGCCGCGAAGGCCGCCCGCTCAGCGTGAAATGCTGCGTGCTGCTCAATAAACGCAAGGTCCGCGCGGTGGAATGCGAAGCGGAATATTCCGCCTTTGAAATCGGCGACGAATTCGTCGTCGGCTACGGGCTGGACTACGACGAGCACTACCGGAATCTGCCTTTCGTTGGTGTTCTGCGGCGGGAAGTCTTCGAGAAATCCGTCACTCAATCGTAACCTGCCTCGGCGCGCCGCCTGCATACGTTGCGGCCCGTGTCGCTGCCCGCCGTCGCACCACAGCCACCTTCGTCGAGTGCCGCCGCCCAGCCGCCGGTCGCGGCCCTGGTCGAGCGGTTTGCTGCCCAGGGGTTGCGCGCTCTGGTCAATCACCAGACCTCCGTCCAGGGCGCGGAGCGCATCGAGGACGTCTACGAACTTTTCCGCGCTCGCCAGCACGACTTCCTCGCGGTCGTCGAAGGCCAGCGTTTGATCGGTCTCGTCGGCCGGCGCCAGATCGGCATGCTGCTCGGTGCGCGCTACGGGTTCGCGCTCTTTGCCCGCAAACCCATCCGCGATCACCTCATGCCGTCGATCCTCCGGATCTCGGTCGAGACCCCGCTGAACGAAGTCTTCGCCCAAGCCTTCTCGCGGACCGATGAGAGTTACTACGACGACGCGGTCCTCGTGGACGAAGCCGACCACTTCCTCGGCCTGATCGACGTCCAGACCCTCGTGCGCCTCCAGCACGAGATGCTCATCCAGAATATCGATCAGGTGGAGCGCGCCCGCCGCGAACTCGCCGCCAAGAACCGCCAGATCGAGGACGACCTCCGCCTCGCTCGCGAATTGCAATTTGCTCTCCTCCCGGATACCTACCCGCGTTTCCCGACCGGCAGTTCCGAAGCCGAAAGTGCCCTGCGCTTCGCCCACGCCTTCGAACCTTCGGGCACCATCGGTGGCGACTTCTTTTTTGTCCGCGCCCTTTCCGACGAGACGGCCGTCCTTTTTATCTGCGATGTGATGGGGCACGACGTCCGGGCCGCCTTGGTCACGGCCATGATCCGTGCTCTGGTCGAGGAATCCCAGGCCCTCGGTGCCCAGCCGGCCGAACTCCTCGACCGGATCAATGTCGAACTCCGGCGCCTCCTGCGGCAGGCTGGGGGGCTCATGTTTGCCACCGGCGCCGCCCTTTGTGTGAATGTCGCCACCGGTGAAGTCCGCTACGCCCTGGCCGGCCACCCCCCACCCACCTGGCTCCACGCCGCCACGGGTCTTTGCCAGCCCTTGCATCCGTTGCGCCAGCCCATGGGCCCCGCCCTTGGCATCTTTGAAGACCCCGGTTTCGAAAGCCGCACCGTCACCCTCGAGCCCGGCGACCGCCTGGTCCTGTTCACCGACGGCCTGTTCGAGGCCATGGATTCCTCCGGCCGCGACTTCGGCCAGCTCAGTCTGCTGCGCTCTTTCGAAGATCAGGCGCAAAAGCCCTTGGGCGAATGGCTCGCGAGTGTGGTGGAAGAAGTGAAAGCCTTCTCCGGCGGGGCTTTTGATGACGATGTCTGCCTCCTCGGAGTCGAGGTCTCCCGGATCGGAGCGGAGCGTCCCGTCGATCCGGCGCATCCTGCCGCGGAAGTGGCCGTCGGTTAGTCCCAAGCCCTTGGGAAATGGGAGCCACTCCTGGTTGTGGTGGCCCGATTACGCGTACCCCAGCGGTGCCCTGCGTCGCAGGCTGTGTGTGTCTTTCGTGCCAATTCGCACAAAATTTCGAAAAAATAGTCTTGCGAACCCATTTTGACGAAGCAGGTTGCCCGTCCGCTTCTTCCGCCAGAGTTCCTGACCCGGCTCTGGTGTACCGCCGCCGCCCGTTGCAGCCCACCGTCACCAGTAAGCCAAATTTTGCCCACGATACCGAGACGCAGAGCCTTTCCAGGAGACTCTGCGTCTCGGTGTCTCGGCGTGTCAACGCGGAACGACGGGCTGTAGCACAGCTTTCCTGACCCCTTAATCAATTCTCCTGTCTGGTCCGAATGGCTTCGTCGCGGACCAGACTGCAGCAACCACCGACGAGCGAACTGAGCGACCAAACTCCAATGTCCAAGCGCGAAAATTTCGGCAAAATCCACGAGGTCATCGACCCGCCGAACCTCATCGAGATCCAGCTCAACTCCTATGTCGAGTTCCTGCAGACCAATCTGACGCCGGGCAAACGGACCAACGCGGGCCTTCAGGCCGTCTTCAAGGAAGTCTTCCCCATCACCAGCTACGACGAAAAGTGCACGCTGGACTTCCACGCCTACGATATCGGTGATCCGAAAATGTCGCAGCGCGAGTGCATGCGCGAAGGCCAGACCTTCTCCGCTCCGCTCTACGTCACCTTCCACCTCAAGGAAGAGTCCGGCACCAAGGAAGAGCGTGTGTACATGGGCGAAATCCCGCTCATGACCCCGGGCGGCACCTTCGTGATCAATGGCGCCGAGCGCGTCGTGGTCTCCCAGTTGCACCGTTCGCCGGGCATCTGCTTCGAGTCCGCCACCCACCTCAATGGCAAGGAGCTCTACAGCTTCCGCATCATTCCGGATCGCGGCTCCTGGGTCGAACTCCAGTTCGACGTCAACGACCTTCTCTACGTTTACCTCGACCGCCGCAAACGCCGTCGTAAATTCCTCGCCACCACCTTCCTCCGCGCCCTCGGTTACGGCTCGGATGAAGCCGTGCTCAAGCTCTTCTACAAGGTCGAGAAGCTCAAGCTCAGCGAAAGCCTCGAGGAAGAGGAAATCGCCACCAAGATCCTCACGGCCGATGTCCGCGATGGCGAAATCACCGTCGCCCGCGCTTTCGAACCCCTCACCAAGGCGGTTATCCGCCAGGTCCTCACCCTCGGCGTCAAGGACGTCGAAGTCGTCGATATCAAGGACGACGACACCATCATCAAGATGCTCCGGAAAGATCCGGCCCATGATGAAGACGAGGCCCTGAAGGACATCTACCGCAAGCTGCGTCCTGGCGATCCGCCAACCGTGCCGAACGCCAAGGCCCTGCTCAAGCGCCTCTTCTTCGACCCGAAGAAGTACGATCTGTCCCGCGTCGGTCGCCACAAGATCAACGAGAAGCTCGGCATGAAGGTCGAACTCGACCAGCGTGTCGTCACCGTCGAAGACTTCATCGGCGCCATCAAGTACCTGATCAAGCTCCGCCACGGTCAGGGCATGCTCGATGACATCGATCACCTCGGTTCCCGCCGCGTCCGTACGGTCGGCGAACTCCTGGCCAACCAGTGCCGCGTCGGCCTCGCCCGCACGGAACGCCTGGTCAAGGAGCGCATGACCCTCTTCGACGTGAACATCGAAGGCATGACGCCGCAGAAGCTGATCAACCCGAAGGCCTTGAGCGCGGTCATCCGCGACTTCTTCGGCCGCTCGCAGTTGAGCCAGTTCATGGATCAAACGAACCCGCTGTCCGAGCTCACCCACAAGCGCCGTCTTTCGGCCCTTGGACCGGGAGGTCTCTCCCGCGACCGCGCCGGCTTCGAAGTCCGCGACGTTCATCCGTCCCACTACGGCCGAATCTGCCCGATCGAGACCCCGGAAGGTCCGAACATCGGTCTGATCAGCTCCCTCAGCTCCTACGCCCAGATCAACGACTTCGGCTTCATCGAGACGCCGTATCGCAAGGTCGTCGACGGCAAGGTGACCGAGAAGATCGAGTACCTCACCGGTGATCGCGAAGAAGGCTTCAACGTCGCCCAGGCGAACCAGCCGATCGATGCGAACGGCAAGTTCCTCACCGAGAAGGTGGCCGTCCGTTGCAAGGGCGACTTCCTCGAAGTCGAGGCCAAGGAAGTCCATTTCATGGACATCTCGCCCAAGCAGCTCGTGTCGGTCGCCGCCGCGCTCATTCCGTTCCTCGAGCACGACGACGCCAACCGCGCACTGATGGGCTCGAACATGCAACGCCAGGGCGTGCCGCTGCTCGTGTCCGATGCCCCGATCGTGGGCACCGGCATGGAAGGCAAGGTCGCTCGCGATTCCAAGGCCGTGCTCGTCGCCGATGCCGATGGCAAAGTCGCCTCGGTCAGCGCCGACCAGATCATCCTCACCCCGGATGGTGAGATCCCCGAATCCAAGAAGGGTCCGAAACACGACCCGGAAAAGGGCATCTACATCTACGAGCTGAACAAGTTCATGCGCTCGAATGCGGGCACCTGCGTGAACCAGAAGCCGATCGTCAAGAAGGGCCAGAAGATCAAGAAGGGCGACGTCCTCGCCGACGGCCCGAACTGTGAAGCGGGTGAAATCGCCCTCGGCAAAAACGTGCTCGTCGCGTTCATGCCTTGGAACGGCTACAACTTCGAAGACGCCATCGTCATTTCCCGCAAGATCGTGAAGGAGGACATCTACACCTCCATTCACATCGAGGAATTCGAGATCGGCGCCCGCGACACCAAGCTCGGACCGGAAGAAATCACCCGCGATATTCCGAACGTCTCCGAAGAAGCGCTCCGCAACCTCGGCCCGGATGGCGTCATCCGCGTCGGTGCGGAGATCAAGCCCGGCGACATTCTCTGCGGCAAGATCACGCCGAAGTCGGAAACCGAACTCGCTCCGGAAGAACGCCTCCTGCGCGCCATCTTCGGTGAAAAGGCCGCGGACGTGAAGGACACCTCCCTCACCGTCCCGTCCGGCACCTACGGCATCGTCATGGATGTGAAGGTGTCCAGCCGCAAGGAAGTCGCTCGTCTCAAGCTCACCCCCGCCGAAGCCAAGCGCCAGGCGAAGGAGATCGAGGACGAGTACAACAAGAAGAAGGAAGAACTCACCGAGCAGCTCACTGAAGCCCTCTCGAACATCCTTCTCGGCGAAAAGATCCCGCTCGACGTGGTCAACGCCCAGACCGGCGAAATCATCATCCCGGCCAACCGCAAGATCACCAAGACCCTCCTGCGCAAGCTGGCCTCGGTCTATGATCACGTGGACATCGATCCGTCCCCGATCCGCAACAAGATCCGCGAGATCATCTCGCAGTTCGAACACAAGTTCGCGGATGTCGACCTCGACAAGGAACGCAAGATGGACCAGGTCGAGAGCGGCGATGACGTCGATCCCGGCATCATCAAGCAGGTCAAAGTCTACGTCGCCTCGAAGCGCAAGCTCTCCGTCGGTGACAAGATGGCCGGCCGCCACGGCAACAAGGGTGTCGTCGCCAAGATCGTCCCGGAAGAAGACATGCCGTTCCTTTCGGACGGTACCCCGGTCGACATCTGCCTGAACCCGCTCGGCGTGCCTTCGCGTATGAACGTCGGCCAGGTGCTTGAAACCCACCTTGGTATCGCCGCGAAAGCCCTCGGCTTCCGCGTCGCCACCCCGGTCTTCGACGGCATCAAGGAAGACAAGATCTGGAACTTCGTGAAGGAGGCCCGCAAGGTCCCCGGTTACGAGTGGCTCGGCGAAAACGGCAAGTCCACGGTCTACGACGGCCGCACCGGCGATCCGTTCGACCAGCAGATCGTCGTCGGCATCATCTACATCCTCAAGCTCGGCCACTTGGTCGCCGACAAGATCCACGCCCGTGCGGTTGGACCGTACTCCCTCGTCACCCAGCAGCCGCTCGGTGGTAAGGCGCAATACGGCGGCCAGCGCTTCGGCGAAATGGAGGTCTGGGCTCTCGAAGCCTACGGCGCGGCTTACACCCTGCAGGAACTGCTGACCGTGAAATCCGACGACGTCCAGGGCCGTACCCGCATCTACGAAAGCATCGTGAAGGGCGACAACTCGCTCGAAGCCGGCACCCCGGAATCGTTCAACGTGCTGATCAAGGAAATGCAGTCGCTCGGCCTCGACGTCAAAGTCGGCGGCAAGACGCAGAGCACTGCTCCGCAGCTCCCGCCGGAACTCCTCGGCGGCGCTTAATTCCAGTCATTCATTCGCAACAACTAACGCAGGTCCAAAACCAGCTAAATTAATATGAACGTTGTCGATCCTACTATTCGCGAAGTCTTCGGCGAGGAACGTGCCGTCGGCTTCGACCAGGTGGCCATTTCGGTGGCCGCCCCGGACGCCATCCGCTCGTGGAGCCATGGCGAGGTCAAGAACCCGGAAACCATCAACTACCGCACCTTCAAGCCTGAAAAGGGCGGTCTCTTCTGCGAGCGTATTTTCGGTCCCACCCGGGACTGGGAATGCTCCTGCGGCAAGTACAAGCGCATCAAGCACAAGGGCGTCATCTGCGATCGTTGCGGCGTCGAAGTGACCCTCGCCCGCGTCCGTCGCGAGCGCATGGGCCACATCGAACTGGCCGTGCCCGTGACCCACATCTGGTTCTACAAGTGCATGCCCTCGCGCATCGGCCTCATGCTCGACATGAGCAGCCGCCAGCTCGAGCGCGTCATCTACTACGAGGACTACATCGTCATCGATCCGGGCCAGACCCCGCTCACCCGCTGCCAGCTCCTCACCGAGGCCGAATACCGCGAAGCGCTCGACCAGTACGGTGAAGGCAACTTCGTCGCCGGCATGGGTGGTGAAGCCATCAAGTCGATCCTCCAGACCGCCGACCTCATGGCGATCCAGAAGGAACTCGAAGAAGCGATGGGCAACACCCGCTCCAAGCAAATCCGCAAGAAGCTCGCCAAGCGCCTCAAGCTCGTCCAGGGCTTCATGGGCTCGAAGAGCCGTCCCGAGTGGATGGTGCTCGAAGTGCTCCCGGTCATCCCGCCGGACCTCCGTCCGCTGGTGCCGCTCGAAGGTGGCCGTTTCGCCACCTCCGATCTGAACGACCTCTATCGTCGCGTCATCAACCGCAACAACCGTCTCAAGAACCTGCTGCTCCTCAAGACCCCGGACGTCATCATCCGGAACGAGAAGCGCATGCTCCAGGAAGCGGTCGACGCTCTCTTCGATAACGGCCGTCACGGCCGCGCCGTCACCGGCGCCGGCAATCGTCCGCTCAAGTCGCTGTCCGACATGCTCAAGGGCAAGGGCGGCCGCTTCCGGCAAAACCTGCTCGGCAAGCGCGTCGACTACTCCGGCCGTTCGGTCATCGTCATCGGTCCGGAGCTGAAGCTCCACCAGTGCGGTCTGCCGAAGAAGATGGCGCTCGTCCTGTTCGAGCCCTTCATCATCCGCCGCCTCAAGGAACTCGGCTACGTGCACACCGTGCGCAGCGCCAAGAAGATGATCGAGAAGCAGACTCCCGAAGTGTGGGACATCCTCGAAGAAGTGACCAAGGGCCACCCGGTGCTGCTCAACCGCGCACCCACCCTGCACCGTCTGTCCATCCAGGCGTTCGAGCCGCAGCTCATCGAAGGCGAAGCCATCCGCATTCACCCGCTCGTTTGTACCGCCTACAACGCGGACTTCGACGGCGACCAGATGGCCGTGCACGTCCCGCTCTCGGTCGAAGCCCAGCTCGAAGCCCGCATGCTCATGCTGGCCCCGAACAACCTGTTCTCGCCCGCCAGCGGCAAGCCGGTCACCACGCCGTCGCAGGACATCGTGCTCGGTTGCTACTACCTCACCCAGGAGCCGCGTAAAGCGCGCACCGAAGGCGAGCGTTATCCGCTCTTCGCCGATCCGATCGAAGTCGAGTTCGCCTTCAGTGAAAAGGCGATCAAGGTTCACGATCGCATCCGCCTGAAGAACCCGGACTTCGGCAAGCAGACCGTCTTCGGCAACGCCGAAGCGAAGTACATCGAGACCACCACCGGTCGCGTGATCTTCAACAACATCTGGCCGTCCGAAATCGGCTTCTTCAACAAGACCTGCCCGAAGAAAGCGCTCTCCGACGTCATCTTCCGTACCTACCAGTCCGCCGGTCACCAGGCGACCGTCGTTGCCCTTGATAAGCTCAAGGACACCGGCTTCGAGTGGGCCATGCGAGGCGGCGTCTCCATCGGGATCAAGGACATGATCATTCCCAAGGAGAAGCACGAGCAGGTGGACAACGCCTACAAGCAGCTCGCAGTCGTCGAGAAGCAGTACCGCAACGGTATTATCACCGACGGCGAACGGTACAACAAGGTCATCGATATCTGGACCCACGCCGGCGAAGAAATCGCGAACGTCATGTTCCGCACCCTGCAGCACAACGAAGGGCGCACCGAACAGAACGCCGTGTACCTCATGGTCGACTCCGGCGCCCGTGGTAACCGCCAGCAGGTGAAACAGCTCGCCGGTATGCGCGGCCTCATGGCCAAGCCCGACGGCTCGATCATCGAACGCCCGATTACCGCGAACTTCCGCGAAGGCCTCACCGTCATGGAGTACTTCATCTCCTCGCACGGCGCCCGTAAGGGTCTGGCCGATACCGCGCTGAAGACCGCCGACTCCGGTTACCTCACCCGCAAGCTCGTCGACGCGTCGCAGGACGTGATCATCTACGAGGAAGACTGCGGTACCACGCAGGGCATCGTCGTCCGCCCGATCTACGAAGGCGACGAAGAAGTCGTCGACCTCTCCACCCGTATCATCGGCCGTGCGAGCTGCGAAACGATCAAGGACCCGGTCAGCGGCAACATCATCCTCAAGAAGGGCACCATCATCGAAGAACTCACCGCCAAGGCGGTCGACAAAGTCGGTGTCGAGCAGCTTAAGATCCGCTCGGTCCTCACTTGCGAAAGCCGCCGCGGCTGCTGCGCCAAGTGCTACGGCCGCAACCTGGCCACCGGCAAGATGGTCAAGATCGGCGAAGCGGTCGGCATCATCGCCGCGCAGTCCATCGGCGAACCCGGCACCCAGCTCACCATGCGTACCTTCCACGTCGGTGGTGTGGCTTCGGGTATCTACAAGACCCCGATCATCAAGGCCAAGAACGACGGTGAAGTTCGCTTCCTCGACCTCAAGGCGGTGCTAAACACCGATGGCCAGTGGGTCGTGCTGAACAAGAACGGCTTCGTCACCATCCACGCCAAGGACGGCCGCGAAATCGATCGCCACACGATCGTGCTCGGCTCGGTCATCACCGTCCCCGACGGTGGCTCCGTCAAGAAGGGTGAAACCTTCGCCACGTGGGATCCGCACAACGTGCCGATTATCACGGAAAAGGCCGGTAAGGTCGAATTCCGCGACATGATCACCGGCGTGACCGTGAAATCCGAAGTCGACGCCGAAACCGGCGTGAAGGGCACCGTGGTCATCGAACACAAGGAAGATTTGCACCCGCAGATCGTCATTGTGGACGAGAAGTCCCACGAAGTCCTCGCCAGCTACTCGATTCCGGCCGGCGCGCACATCTCGGTCAGCGAGAAGGCGAAGATCCAGGCGGGCACCCTGCTCGCCAAGACGCCGCGTAAGATCGCCAAGACCAAGGACATCACCGGCGGTCTGCCGCGTGTGGCCGAGCTCTTCGAAGCCCGCAAGCCGAAGGACAGCGCCGAGATCGCCAAGATCGACGGCGTCGTCGAAATCGGCGGCACCGTCCGCGGCAAGCGCAAGATCATCGTCACCGACGAAGCGTCCGGCGCTTCCGAAGAACACCTCGTCCCGCTGAACAAGCACATCATCGTGACCAAGGGCGATCTCGTCGAGAAAGGCCAGCAGCTCACCGATGGTTCCGTGCCTCCGCACGACATCCTCGATGTCCTCGGGCCGCAGCAGCTCCAGGAGCATCTCGTCAACGAAGTGCAGGAAGTTTACCGCCTTCAGGGCGTGGAAATCGCCGACAAGCACATCGAGATCATCATCCGCCAGATGCTCCGCAAGGTGAAGGTCACCGATCCCGGTGATACCACCCTGCTCTGGGGCGATCAGGTCGATAAGATCATCTTCGAAGACGAGAACACCAAGGTTGCGGAAAAAGGCGGTAAACCCGCCGAAGCCGTGCCGGTCCTCCTCGGTATCACCAAGGCCAGCCTTGAAACCGAGTCGTTCATCTCCGCCGCTTCGTTCCAGGACACCACCCGTGTTCTTACCGAAGCAGCGACCCTCGGCCGCGTGGACAACCTCCGCGGCTTCAAGGAAAACGTCATCATGGGTCACCTCATCCCCGCGGGCACCGGCTTCCCCGGCCACCGCGATGTGAAGATCCTCAGCCTCGCCGACGAACTCGGCGGCGACGAAGACGGCGGCGGCCAGCCCATCCACAGCGGCCTCCCCGAAGAACTCGTCGGCTAAGCGACTCAGCGAGACCCAAGTCTCACCTCAACCATCCTCACGGGCCGGGAGCGCAAGCTCCCGGCCCGTGTTGCTTTTGCGGAAGACGACCGACTTGCGCCGCCGCTTTTTGGAGTGGTTTGAATAGAGGTGTAGCCACGTTTTCAGGATGACGCGGTCAGCGCCGGGTGGAACGGGCGGCTCGCCCGTTGTTTCCGGCGGCTCGCCGGAAACGTCTCACTGCGAGCCAGCGCAACCGCAGCAAATCGAGCGTCCTATCAAGCTGGAGCTAGCGGCAGAAGGCCGAGGCGAGCCGCCTCGGCCAACAGGCCAGCGGCCTGTTCCACCTCATGCTCTGAATCCGCGCGCTACCGAAATGGCAATAACTTGATTTAGACCGCTCCAAATTCCTAGACGCTTAGATCCAGCACGCCGCCTTCGCAAAGCTCCGCTTTGCCAAAGGTCTGTAGATCGTGCCCCATCGCCTTCGCGAGCGTCATCCACAGGCGATTGTGCGCCACTTTATCGAGCTTCAGGTTGCGGCCCATCTTGAAGCCAGCGCCGCCGCCAATCATCACCATCGGGATGTTATCGAGCGTGTGGCTGTTGCCCTTGCCGAGTTCGTTCGTCCAAACAATCAGCGTGTTGTCGAGCATGCTGCCTTCGCCCGTCGGCTCCGGGGTTTCGGACAGGCGCTTCGCCAAATAGGCGAGCTCGCCCGCGAACCACGTGTTGATCTTCTTCAGCTTGTCCTGCGACGCCTGGTTGCCGTCCGGATCGTGCGAGAGTGTGTGGTGACCTTCCTCGATGCCCAGCCAGCGCATCTGCGCCTGGCCCACGCTGCGCATGTATTGCAGCGTGGCCACGCGCGCCATGTCGTTGGCCAGCGCATTCACCAGCAGGTCGATCTGCATGCGGCTGATCTGCGGCGTATTGTCGTTCACCAGTTCGATGCTCGGATCGAGCTCCGGCACCGGATGCTTCAGGGCCTTCTCCTGGTCGTTGCTCTGCAATTCCTTCTCCAGCGAACGCACCAGCGTGAGATGCTGATCGAGCAGCGCCTTATCCCGCGCGCTCAGCTTCGCGGCGACTTTTTTGAAATCGTCCTGCACATCGTCGAGCACGCTGATCAGGCTATCCTTGTCCTTCATCCGGCCATAGAGCTTGCCGAAAAGTTGGTAAGGATTGTCCACCGGCGCGACCGGCTGATTCGCCCCCGCATAGCTCATCCGCGTCCACGGATCCGCCCGATCCGGCACCGCTACCCCCACTTCGAGCGAGCCAAAGCGTGTCTTCGTCTCCGGCTGAGTCTGCAGGAAATTCTTAATCTCCTGGTCGATCGAAATGCCGCCTGCCCAACCCGCCGGGTTGCCACCGCCACCCATGATATTCCCCGGCATCAGCTCACTGCCCGTGAGCAGGCAGCTCATCCCGCGCATGTGATTGTCCCCATCCCCGCGCACTTTGTTAAAGATGCCGTTCAGCACCAGCGTGCGATCCTTGAACGGCTGCAACGGCTGCAGGACCGATTTGAACTCGAAATTCTCCCCGATCTGATCCGGCCAGAATTCCGTCGGCACCGTGCCGTTCGGCGAAAACATAATGATCACCCGCTGCCGGCGCTGCGGCATCGGCGCCCCGATCAAGCTCGGCAGGCCGGCGAGGAAAGGCAGCGACGCGGCGGAAACCCCGAACTGGCGAAGAAATTGGCGGCGATTGATGATCATGGCGTAACGGAAGTTTTAGCAGGAGCGGGAGGATTGGCCGCGGCAACCGCAGCGTGAGCGGTGGTCGGGGCAGGAGCAAGCTGCGCGACCTTTTTCTCCACCGTCGGCAACCCCTCTTCGGAAGAGGTCACCGCGATTTCGACGAGCAGCTTCTGAATATTAAAATTCGATTTGGTAAAAGCCTGGCGCAGGTCCTCCAGCGTGTCCGGCCCGTAGGCCCCCACCGCCTGCTTTACCGTGTGGTGGAAAAGCGTGTGGATAAACGCCCGATGCCCCGCCGGACTTTCCGCCGCGTACTTCGCAATATCGCGCGCCCCGGTCAGCTTTACCGTCTGCCCTTCATCGGTCGCAAACTCGCCCGTCGCATCGATCGGTTTGTTATTTTCCTTCGTCCGCCAGCGCCCGATCGCATCGTAGTTTTCCAGGCTGAAGCCGAGCGGATTGATCGTCGAGTGACAGCCCATGCAGTTCACGTTCCGCGTCAGCTCCGTGATCTTCTCGCGCATGGTCAGCGACGGATTGAACTTCGCGTCTTCAAACGCCACCGCCACCGGCGGCGCTTTCAGGGTGATGCCCACGATATTCCGCGAAAGAAACACCCCGCGATGAATCGGCGAGCTGTTCTTGCTATAGGAAAATGACGTCATCAGGTACGGATGCGTCACGATCCCCGAACGCTCCTTCGGATCGAACGCCACCCGCTGAAACCCTTCGCCGACGTTCCCCTTCCCATAGAGCTTCGCGAGCCGCGGGTTCAGGTAGATATAGTCGGCGAGCAGCAGCTCGCGGTAGTCCGACTTCTCATTCCACACCACGCTGTCGATGAAAAGATCCAGCGACGTGCGCAGATCGGTGAGCACCGAGGGATCGAATTCCGGAAACGCCTTCGGATCCTTCGACGCGCCCTCCGCGTGCTCCAGCTCCAGCCAATGGTGGAAAAAACCTCCAAGCTTCGCTTTCGTCCGCAGGTCCGGCAACATCCGGCGCGCTTGCTCCTCGATCTGCGCATGCGTCTTCAGTTTCCCCTGCGCCGCGGCATCGAGCAGCCGCTTGTCCGGGATCGAATCCCACAGCGCCAACGCCAGGCGCGCCGCCACATCGTAGTCATCCAGCGCCCGGTCTTCGCGGAATTCCGGGTACAAAAACCGCGGCGATTTCAGCGAAAGCAGCACCACCCGTTTCACCGCGATCTCCGGCGTCTTCGCCGCGGTGAATTGTTTCTCGATCAGTGCCTTCGCCGCGTCGTTCAGCGGCCGGCGGAACGCCGCCTCGGCAAAACGCCGCGAAAAATCCTTCAGCTTGTCCACCCGATCCGGCGCGTCGTTTTTCGTCCCCGCGAGCTCGTTCAGATTCTTCTCCACGTGCTCGGCCGCGGCGATGGCGGCCTCCGTCGTGGCCTGATCCCACTCCTTCGAAACCGCCGTCCCACGCTCATACCCTGCGCTGCGATCATCCGCCGGGAAGGGCGAGTTCGCGATCATCGACTGCCGCAGCCGCTGCGGCGAAAGCTGGCTCTCGGGAATCGTCTCCACCACACCATGCGGCGGCTTCCACAGTAGTGTGATCGACGCCGTCGGTTCCTTGAATTTGAAAAACTCGATCGAGATCGGATACGCCCGCCCGCCGAGCAGATAGATCGATTTCTTCTCCTCGCGCATCGTCCCGCCGACCCACCCATCGATCAGCGGATCCTTCGGATCATTCACCCACAGCCGCATGCCGTTCTCCGATTTCAGGATGAACTCATACGTCCCCGTCTGCTCCGCAATGATCGATCCCTCCCAGCGCACGTTGAATTCCTGCGCCTGCATCGTCTCCGGGCTCGGGCTCGACTCGCCAAAACTCACCGCCACCTGCTTGTCCGTGCGCTCGATCTTCGCGCGTTCGCGCTCCCGCTTCCACTCCTTGTTCACCTGCTCCTGCCACGGCCCGTACTGCTCCGGAGCGAAACCGGTGTAACGCGCCTTCAGCCCACGCTCCGCCTTCAGCGGCGCATCGAAACCCGGGCGAAACCGCCCGATCAGGTCCGTCACCGATGTGCGATATTGCTCCACCGTCAGCCGCGCCAGCTCGATCTCCGGCGGCTTCAACCGCGCCTGGGCCGCCGGCGAATAAAACGCCTCGTAAATATACTCCGCCACTGCCTGCGCATCCGGCCCCACGCACGCGCCGACATCGTCGTCCGGCATCGTGCGCTCGATCCGCTTCGCCAGCGCCGCCACCGACCGATTCCCGTGCAACGGCTCATCGTACTTGTCCGGCACCCCTTCGCCCCGCTTCCCGTGGCACTCCATGCACAGCTTCTCGTAAATCGCCGCCCCCCGATGCCCCGGCCCAATCACTACCGGCGGCACATTGGCCGTCGTCGCTGGAGTAGCCCCCGTCTTCGGAGCCTCTGCCACCAACCCCGCATGCGGATTCACCGGCACCTGCTGGGGCTGCGGCGTCGTAGCCGGGACACTTTGTCCCCAAGCCGAAACCGCCCCAAAGCAGGCCCACAGGCCCACTTTCCAGAGGAAGCGGAAGGTCGAAGTCGGACGATTTGGTTTCAAGCGAACAGGATACATCAGAGCAATCGGGCACGCAGCCCGATGCAATAATCCTGCAAACCTCTTTGTTCTTTGTCCTCATCCACCCCTCTAAACGGGTAAAACGCGGGGAGGCTCACCACGAAGACCCGAAAACCCGAAGGAAGACCAAGGAAGCGGAGGTTTTCGCCCACTGATTACTGACCACTGCTTACTTCCCCCCCCAGCCCCTCCCCAACCGAGTAGCCCTTCCCCCTTTCCCTTCCTGTCTCGTCCGCGGTTAAACTCCTCGTCCACCCCGTCATGCGTGCCCTCCTCATCCTCCTGCTCGCCGTCTTCACCGCTGCCGCCGCCGAGCAACGCCCTCCCAACCTCATCTTCGTGTTGGCCGACGACCTCGGCTACGGCGAACTCGGCTGCTTCGGCTCCCAGCTCATCCAGACGCCGAATATCGACCGCATGGCCGCCGAAGGCGTGAAGTTCACCCAATTCTACGCCGGCTCCACCGTCTGCGCCCCCAGCCGCAGCGTCCTCATGACCGGCCTCCACACCGGACACACCCCCGTCCGCGGCAATGCCGGCAAAGCCGATCGCTCTCCGCAAAACCTCCGCCCCGGCGATGTCACCGTCGCCGAAGTCCTGCAAAAAGCCGGCTACCGCACCGCCCTCATCGGCAAATGGGGCCTCGGCGTCGAAGGCAGCGACGCCCTCCCCACCAAAAAAGGCTTCGACACCTTCTACGGCTACCTCGACCAGACCCACGCCCACAATCCCTACCCGCCCTTCATCATCCGGGGCACCGAGCGCATCCCGCTGCGGAACAAAACCGTCCCCGGCACCGGTGGTGCCAATGAAGCCGAAGGCGCCGGCATCGCCGAAAACCCCGTCGACTACGTCCCCGACCTCATGGCCGCCGAAGCCCTCCAGTGGGTCGAGCAGCAGAAAGACCACCCCTTCTTCCTCTACTGGGCCCTCATCTCCCCGCACGCCAACAACGAAGGCACCAAACACGGCCGCGGCCAGGAAGTCCCCGACCTCGGCCCCTACGCGGGCAAGACCGACTGGACCCCCGCCGATCGCGCCCACGCCGCCGCCATCACCCGGCTCGATGCCGACCTCGGCCGCCTCTTCGCCCTCCTGAAAAAGCTCGGTCTCGACGAGAACACCCTCGTCGTTTTCACCAGCGACAATGGCCCCCACAAGGAAGGCGGCAACGACCCGAAATTCTTCACCTCCAGCGGCCCCGTCCGGGGCATCAAGCGCGACCTCACCGACGGCGGCATCCGCGTCCCCACCCTCATGCGCTGGCCCGGCAAAATCGCCCCCGGCGGGGAAAACAAAGTCCCCCTCTGGTTCGCCGACATCCTCCCCACCTTCGCCGAACTCGCCCGCGTCTCCGCCGATACCCTCCCCCAAAACCTCGACGGCCAAAGCTTCGCCCAACCCCTCCGCGGCCTCCGCATCGCCTGGCCGAGTAGCAACCGCACCTTCTACTGGGAATTCCACGAATCCGGCTACAGCCAGGCCGTCCTCATCGAAGGCCACTACAAAGCCTTCCGCCTCAAAAACCGCACCGCCCCCCTCGAAATCTACGACCTCCAAACGGACCTCAGCGAACAAACCAACCTGGCCGCATCTCGTCGCGACCTAGTCTCCCTCGCCGAAACCCTCTTCACCAACAACCACACCGACTCCCCCGCCTGGCCGATCAAAGAAGCCCCCGCGGGTGGTGGCGGGAAAAAGAAGTAGTGAGCTCCCGTTGGGCTATCTCGTTATTCCCAACCAACGCATCAGTCCGTCTTCAACCGCGCGCATCTGCTCTGCGTTCAACGTTCCGAGTCGGCGTAAAAAATACTTCTGCGGAAACGCCGGTATCCCCTGCACCAGGAAAGCACCTTCGCCGAGAAAATTGGCGCGAATTGCAATTTCGAACTCAGAACCGCGGACAGCGGTCGTATGGGGAACGACCCCGATCAATGTACGATCAACCTCACCGTAAGGCGTACTAACCACAAGTGCAGGGCGTACTTTGGCCGCGATTCCGAAATCTACCTGCCAAACCTCGCCCCGGTTAGGCACCTGCTTCCTCCTCCTTGTCCAAGACTCTGAATGATTCTGCCGCCAGTGACGAATAATCCTCTTCGGTCAGATCGTTTGACATGGGAATCGCCTCAACGATGCATCGACGCAGTTCCACGCGCTCAACGGGCGTAAGCTGCTCTACCTCGTCCAAAATTCGAGCGATTGCGGCTGTCATGTTTCCAATTTAGCCGTGAAGGCTTCGTGGGCAAGGCTCCTTCGCTTTTCACGGGATAGCTCGCGTTGGGGCAGTCGATCTAAGGTACTGCCCACATTCACCGCATCAGCTTTTCGAAAACGTTTGCGCATAGTGGATCGCTAAAAACTCCGGATCTGGAAGGAGTGCATCGCTTGGGGGTTCGAGCCGTCGGCCTTCGTATTGGCCAAAATTTTCGGCCACTACTTTCTGCGAGAGTTCACCTTTCAATTTTTCCGACAACCGCAGTTTCAGGTCGCGATCGAAAGAGATCAGTCGGCCGTTGAAGGCGGCGTCGTGCAGTTGCGATAGGCACAATCCATTTCGGATGTTTAGCCATTCTTTTGGGTGAGTTTCTCGAGGAACAATATGCGACGCGATCAATAGCTCGCGAATCGAAAGACCAGTGATGACGCATCGACTTCCGAAATTATTGAGCACTGCTTCGCGGAAATACTCTTCGCCGCGCCGTGCTTTCAGAGAGGCGGTGCTCTCTACTTCGCCAATAAGTGGCCGTTCACTCACTCGAATGCCGTCCGGCAGAATTTCCAATATGCTGTCCGGTCCGGCGCCGAACAAATCTCGCAAAGCTTCTTCACTCTGCGGTCCCAACTCTCCCTTGGCTCCATAGAATTCCGCCCAAATTTCGCGGTCCATGGCACTGGTATTCGGTAGACCCTTTTTTCCCTGACTTTGGATTTCAGGATCGAGAGACGCCAGATTGCACAATTTCATCGCTACGCTGTTTGCACTCCGGCCCATCTTTTCCGCGAGCTGCATAATGGCTCGCTGCCGTGCGTGGAGTTGCCCGAAGGTCAACTTGTCATAGAGGTTCAATATCAACAGCAGCTCATCCCGGACCCACGATTTGGAAGATGGCATTGTAAGGGAAATATTGAGGTCGTATTGATCGAATGTCTCGTCTGACGAAGTTCGTCACACGATATGACTTATCGTCTATAAACTTTCGCGGTAATCCAACGCAAGCTCGTGGGTTATGCGTACCCGCGAAAAAATTCTGCGTTCGCTGGGCTTGCGATTACGCCAGCTCCGCGAATCAAGAGGACTGACCCAGGAAGGGCTTGGTGAGAAGGCTCAGCTTGATCAAACCTATTTAAGTGGCGTCGAGCGTGGCGCCCGCAATCCCTCCATTCTCGTTCTGGAGCGAGTGGCTGCCTCTTTGGAGATATCTCTGGCCGAGCTTTTCCAGGGCGTAAAATGAAGAAGCCAAGCAGGATTGCCGTTGGCGCTGCTGGCACTGCGGAGGAGCCAGCAGTCTATGGGAGAGCTTTGCTCCGGTTCATAGATCTCTTCTGTGGCATCGGAGGCTTTCGTCTCGCTTTCGAAAAGGCGGGAGCTCAATGCGTATTTTCGTCCGATTGGGATAAGTACAGTCAGCAAACGTACGCGGCGAACTTTGGTGACAAGCCTCATGGAGATATTCATGCTGTCGCTGTCGCAGATATTCCGCAGCACGATATTCTGTGCGGCGGTTTCCCATGCCAGCCGTTCAGCATTGCCGGCGTTTCAAAGAAATTGAGTCTCGGTAGAAAACACGGATTCGAAGACGAGCGGCAAGGAAATCTGTTCTTCGAAATCGCGAATATTCTCGAGTGCCACAAACCGGCCGCCTTCGTCCTTGAGAACGTTAAAAACCTTAGGAGTCATGACAAAGGGCGTACCTTTGACATCATCTTTCGAACCCTCACCGAGGCGCTGGGCTACACGGTGTATCACAAAATTATCGATGCTCAGGGATTGGTTCCCCAGCATCGGGAGCGCATCTTTCTGGTGGGTTTCCGGGATTGGCGCTATTTCGAATTTCCGCGGTTCCCGAGTGAAGGACCGAAGCTCGGCGCCATTCTTGAAGCAAGCGTTCCCTCTAAATACACCCTGACGGATCATCTTTGGAAATTCCTCCAAGGGTACGCTGCGAAGCATCAAGCCGCGGGGAACGGCTTTGGTTTTGGTCTAGTGACTCCGCGTGATACGACGCGCACCCTTAGCGCGCGGTACTACAAGGATGGATCGGAAATCCTCGTCGCTCAGCCGAGAGGTAAAAATCCCCGCCGCCTTACTCCCAGAGAATGTGCGCGGTTGATGGGTTATCCAGATGATTTCAAGATCGTTGTCTCTGACACACAAGCCTATCGCCAGTTTGGCAATTCGGTGGTGGTCCCTGTAGTGGCGCGAATCGCGGCGGCGGTTTGCGATGCTTTACAACGGCCGGTTGGAGAACGGGGCAATCTGGTACTTGAGGAGTCATCGCCGAAGAGGCGCCGATGATATGCTGGTCGAAGCTGCCATCGGCGACGCCCTCAGGGCCGGGAAATGTCTGTGCAAGTTTATCTCGCCGAATGAGGTCGGGGACACCGGGAGCCATCAATACGGCTTTTATCTGCCTAAAGCCGCCTGGCAGATGTATGCGGCGTTTGCTCCGACAAAGGGGCGGAATCGAGAGGCAATGGTTCAAATATCGTGGCCGACTGGTATTAAGACCAAGTCGTGTGTGAAATGGTATGGGATCGGGACACGAAGTGAATACCGCCTGACGCGGTTCGGGCGGAATTTCCCGTGGCTGACTTCGCCATTTGTTGGTGCGCTTTTTATTCTGATTCCCATTTCGTACGAAACTTTCATCGCTCACGTGCTAGACACCGATGACGAGATCGAGCTGTTTCAAGTCGCTTTGGGGCTCGACGTACTTGATGAGTGGGCGGTCTTCAATCGAGGCAAGCCTGCGGCGCTGGAGCAGGAGAGTGAAATCCTGAATCGTAAATACGCCGAGCGAGCCGCCGAAGTAGATGACTTCCCGTCGGGCCGGGAAATGGCCGATTGGGCACGAGAGGCAGTCGAAATCGGCTCGGGGGTTCCCGCTAGGAATGATGCAGATGATCGTCTGTTGCGCTGGGTCGAAGCGGAATACGGCCTCTTCAGGACGATCGAAGCCAAGTTATGTGCAGGCCGCATTCTAGGGCCGTTTGCGGATGTGGATCGATTCATCAACGTGGCGGCGACGATTATGAACAGACGGAAATCGCGGGCTGGCCACAGCTTGGAGTACCACGTTGAACATTTGTTGCAGCTCTCGGGGGTTCCTTTCGATTCGCAGCCGCGGATTGATGGAAAAGTAAAGCCGGACATTCTGATTCCTGGAAAGCGGGCCTATGAAGATACGGCATTTCCTTCAGAAAGGCTGACGGTCCTCGCACTCAAAACCACTTGCAAGGACCGTTGGCGACAGGTGCTGAATGAAGGACGTCGCGTGCCGGAAAAACACCTTCTGACCCTCCAGCCTTCAATCTCTCGCGACCAACTTATTGAGATGCGCGAAGCAAGAATTCGATTGGTAGTCCCGAAAAGATTTCACAAGGGCTACATTGGCGAAACCGGCGTTGCCCTGATGACGGTCGAGGAATTTTTGCAGAAACAGCGAGGTTTGTTTTCGTAACCGGGATATGCCGACAGACGTATTTTCCCAAGCCAAGCGCAGCTCGGTCATGTCTGCGATCCGGGGAACGGGAAACAAGGATACCGAGTTGCGAATGATTGCGTTGTTTCGCGTGTATGGTTTGACGGGGTGGAGGCGCCGGCAGTTGCTGGTGGGGAAGCCGGATTTCGTGTTTCGGCGGGAGCGGGTGGTGGTGTTTGTCGATGGCTGTTTCTGGCACGGCTGCCCGAAGCCAAAGCATGCGCCTTTGCCCAAGACCCGCGCAGAGTGGTGGGCGACAAAACTCGCCCGGAATAAGGCGCGCGATGTCGAAGTGACGCGGGCCTTACGTAAGGATGGCTGGAAGGTGATCCGCGTGTGGGAGTGCGATCTGGCAAAGGCGACTCTGTGGCCACGCATCGCCAAACGCGTGGCTCGAGCGCTTGGGCGAGAGCCTGGCGTGTGAGGGAAGGGTGGAGCCCTACTTCAACACCACATACGGCAGCAGCCCGTGCACGCCACCTTCGCGGCCCCAGCCGGATTCTCTGAAGCCGCCGAAGGGGCTGGTGGGGTCGAATTTGTTGTAGGTGTTGGCCCAGACCACGCCGGCGCGGAGTTTGGAGACGAGTTTGAAGATTTTGCTGCCTTTGTCGGTCCAGACGCCGGCGCTCAGGCCGTAGGGGGTATTGTTGGCCCGTTCGATGGCTTCCTCGGGGGTGCGGAAGGTCATCACGCTCAGCACGGGGCCGAAGATTTCTTCCTGGGCGACGCGATGCGCGGCGGTGACGCCGGTGATCAGGCTTGGCGGGAACCAAAAACCTTTGGCGGGCAGGCTGCAGCGGGGCTGAATCAGTTCGCCGCCTTCGGCCACGCCGGCTTCGACCAGGCCGCGGATCTTCTCGAGCTGCGGCTTGGAATTGATCGCGCCGATGTCGGTGTTTTTGTCCAACGGATCGCCCACGCGCAGGGTCTTGATCCGATCGCTCAGCTTGCGCAGGACCTTGGGAAACACACTCTCCTGCACGAGCAGCCGCGACCCGGCGCAGCAGACATGGCCCTGGTTGAAAAAGATGCCGTTGATCACCCCTTCGACGGCCTGATCGATCGGCGCGTCTTCGAAAACGAGGTGCGCGGCTTTGCCACCGAGTTCGAGCGTCAGCTTCTTTTTTGTGCCGGCTACGGCTTTGGCCAGCAGCTTGCCCACGTCGGTCGAGCCGGTGAAAGCGAGCTTGTCCACATCCGCATGCTCCACCAGCGCGCGGCCGGTTTCGCCGGCGCCGGTCACGATATTCACCACGCCTTCGGGCAGCTCCGCTTCCTGCAAAATCTGCGCGAGATGCAGCGCGGTGATGCTCGTCGTCTCCGCCGGCTTCAGCACCACCGTATTCCCGCAAGCCAGCGCCGGCGCCAGTTTCCACGCCGCCATCAGCAGCGGGAAATTCCACGGAATGATCTGCCCGCACACCCCCACCGGCGCCGCCTTCCGGCCCGGGAACGCGTAGTCCAGTTTATCCGCCCAACCGGCATAGTAGAAAAAGTGCGCCGCCACCTGCGGCAGATCGAAATCGCGCGATTCCTTGATCGGCTTGCCCCCATCCATCGTCTCCAGCACCGCCAGTTCGCGCGCTTTTTCCTGAATGATCCGCGCAATCCGATAGAGATACTTCCCACGCTCTCGGCCCGGCAGTTTCGACCAGGTCTTGAACGCCTTCCGCGCCGAGGCCACCGCCGCATCCACGTCCGCCGCGCCGCCCAACGCGATCTCCGCCAGCGGCTTTTCCGTCGCCGGATTGATCGAGGCAAACGTCTTCCCCGTCTTCGCCGCGACGAATTTTCCGCCGATAAACAGATCGTACTTCGCCGCGAGTTTCACTGCTGCCGTCTCCGGTGCCGGCGCATAAGCCCACTTCCCGCCAAAGCTCAGTTCCCGTTTCTCCGGCGGCAGCGGAGCGGCGGCAACCGGATGAGCTTCGCGAGCAACGACAGCGGCAGAGGAACGGGCGGCGGAACGAGGCATAACCATGGAGCATTTCATTTTCCCCGCCGCGGAGCAATCTCGCTGTGCGCTGGATGCGCCGAAACCGTCAGCCCGCCTTTTCAGAAAGAGCCGTGGTTGTTAGCCGTGTCTCCTCGGGTGGAGCCTGCGACTCGCATGCCGTTCGCGGCGACTCGCCGCGAACACCGCGAAACCAAAGCTGCTGAACCGACCTCTCGATCTGAAAATCCCGGCGCTCGTCTCCTGTTCGGCGACTCGCCAAACAGCGCATGCGAGACGCATGCTCCACCCAAGGCTTCGGAAATCGCCCCTCACCAAAAATCACCGCCCACCCCGCGGACGCCCACCGCCGCCAAACCCCGGAGGCCCGCCTTGCGGACCCGCCGCAATCTGCACCCCATTCGCCTGGGCCCAGGCTTGCGCATTCGGGGCATCCGTTCGCATCCACGAACGCAGCACCTGCTGCGTCGTCTCATTCCGGCGCCGCTCATCGGTGATCGCCTGTGTCCACGCGAGCGCCCCTTCCGGGTCGTCCCGCACCACCCGCTGCGCATAGTCCTGCCGCGCCCGGTCAAATTCCGGCGATGCCCCGAGCTGCTGCAAGTACTGCCCCGCTGCTACCGGATCCTTGCCCGCCCAAGCCTGAATCGCCTCGGCCATCGCGCGCTCGCGCGTCTCGCCCGCCGGCAATCCATTGGCCCAGGCCGCCGCGCCTTTCGGATCGGTCGACGCCAGCCGCTGCGCCAGTTCCCGGGCAAACCCTGCCCGCAATTGTTCATCGCTGATATTCAGCACCGCCTCGCGCGCCGCTTGATCGCCCCGCTGCGAAATCAGCTCAGCAATCAGCGTCTCTGCCATTTGCCCCCGGGCGCGGCCGAAAGCCTGCGTCGCCGCCACCTCCATCGCCCGGTCGATGTTCGTTTTCGCCAGCGTATTCAGGAGGCTCGCCATTGCCCAGTTGTCCTGCCCCCCGTCGCGTCCGCCCGGCCCTCCAGGACCGACTCCAGCGTCGTTGCTTGAAATTCCATTCTTCTGCGCCCACGCAATCGCCGCCTCCGCATCGCTCTGCAGCCACGTTTTGAAGACCGCGTCCAGCCCGGCCATCCGCGAAAAATCACGCAGCCCCGACGCATACCCCGCCGCCGCCGTCGCATCCATCTTCGCCCACTTTTGCAGCAGCAGGCTCTGCTCCGTCAGCCGCATCCCGCCGCGCCGGTTCTCCTTCGCCACGAGATCGAGCACCGCCTTCAAATCGTCCGGCGTTTTCAGCCCATCGAGCAACTGCAAAAAGCCCTGCATCCGCAGCGCCGCATCATCCTGCGACAGCAGCTTCTTCACGTGCTGCTCCAGCGTCCGCCCCGCCAAAATCTGCTCCAACCCCGACCCATGTGTCCCAAAAAACGCCGCCATCGACGCATCCCCATTCTTCTTCGCCGCCGCATCCGAAGCCGTCGTTGCCCCATTCGCCGACTGACCGGCCTCTTCATGTTGCGCCGCATCCTTCGCCCGTTGCCCGCCACTTCGCCCACTGCTCAACCAGCCCAGGCTGAAAGCCCCAGCCGCAGAAAGCAGCCAGATGGAACCAATGAGCGCGAGACGGCGTGAAGGCATAGTGCGGGAGGAAAAGTCGGAGAGAAAACCCCGAAGACTCCAGAAAGTTACGCCCAAAATGACACTTTTGAAAGACGCGATCCGGCTGACGAAAAGGCGCGCTTGAGAACCGGCGCGCCCTCCCCACCACCAACAAATCACGACCCACCAATCACGCGTCCCGCTAAGCGGAAGCCGCCACCACCTTCAAATCCGCCCGCTTCGCCTCGTAGGTCTCGGAATACGCCAGGCTGTGCGCATCCGGCCGGGTGTGCTGGGCCCGGCAGTAGTCCTGGTAAACGTCCGGCCACCAGTTCCGGTGCTCCGTCAGCCCCTCATCGCGCCACTGACGCCACCCGATCAGCACCTTCGACCACGCCCGGTCGCCCCATTCGACGGCTTCCTTCGGCGTCTCGAATTCAGTCACGTACCAATCGCGCCCGACCCGCGCGTGCAGCACTTCATCGGCCCAATCGTAATCCTGGAACGTCGCGCACAGATCGTTGTGCGCCTCCTTGGCCACCTCCCACTCAAAGCGTTTCCCGGTCTTCGGCATCTGCCCCTGCTCGATGTAATAGAGCACGCCGTGCCGTTCCTTCGCGCTCAGCTGCGTATTCAGCCCGAGCGACCAGGTGAAGTTGATCATCACCTTCCGCCAATCCATCCCGAGACTCACAAAGCCCACTTCACCCATCATGGCATGACGCGCCTCGTCCCAGAGCTGCCGGGTCATGTCGCGATAGTACCCCCACGGCTTGCCCTTCGTCTCCGTGATGATCGAGGCCATCATCTCCGGCACATCGATTTCGCGGATCCGACGGTAAAACATCATCAGCACCTTCGGTTCCGCCGGAAAGCTCGAGTCGTGGATAAACGCCTCCGCGTTCACGCCCATGTTGTACGGATCGGGGAACCGTTCGTCGCGTTTCGGCAGCGCGTCGTATTGGTACGGCGTCGCGCTGTACTGCCGCTCGATCTTCTCCCCACTCGGCTCCTGATTACCCACCAATCCACTCGCAGCTCCCACGCAGCTGTCGAGCAGATCGAGCCACTCGCTGTGCTCGGCGAGCTTCTCCGCCGTCACCAGTGCTTCGAGCGCTTGTTCCCCCGCATCGATCATTTCATTCAGCTCCAGCAGGGCAAACTTGGCCACCCGCACACTCGGCGCATCGGCCAGCGGATTCGTGTCGTTCATGTGTTCGCCCAGCGCCTCGATCAGGTACCGGACCCCCTTGCGGTACAACCCCAGAAGCAGCGCCTCGGTGCTCGGCGCTGCGAGGATCTCATCGAAGAAAATCTCCAGACTCGCATCCGGCACGATATCCAGACCGAGGGGCGGCTCCCGCATTTCCCCGACGCGTGCCCGCAGCGCCGCGGTGTGCTCCGCACAATAGTGCGCGTGCAGCGAAAAGAGCATCTTCAGCTCGTAGATCGGCTCCGCCGTGATCCGCGCGATGAAGATCTCGTGCAGTCGTTTGAAGGCGTAGTGAAAGCGCTTCAAGCGGCGGACGCATTCGTCGACGGAGAGCCCCGGCTGGGCCGCCTCCGGAAAAGTGGTCAGACCCGCCAGGGACGGCAATCCCCGGTAGGAGCGGTATTGAGCAGCGGAAGGATGGATGGAGGGCATGGCTTGGCGCATTTCGATTTTGAGGAGCGCGAAACCCATTGAATGCCGCCAAACCCCGGCCGTCTCCGTCTTCCTTGACGAAAACCGATACTTTTTTAACTTAGTTTACGTGATCCATCGTCCGCGTGCCGCTTTCGAAAAAATCACGCCGCCCCCCTCGGCCTCCTTCACCTGCCGGCGGCTCGCCGGCCAGCGCTTCGACGCCCCCTACCACTACCACCCCGAGCTGGAGCTCACCTGGATCGTCCACAGCAGCGGCCACCGTTTCGTCGGCGACAGCGTCGCCCAGTTTTCCGCCGGTGATCTCGCCCTCATCGGCACGAATCTGCCCCACGTCTGGATCAATCCCCCGACCTGCCGCCGTGCCGAAACGGTCGTCGTGCAATTCCTCCCCGAATTCCTCGGCGCCCACTTCTTTCGCCTGCCGGAAATGACCCCGATCCTGCGCCTTTTCGAGCGTGCCGGCCGGGGCCTCACTTTTTCGTCTCCTGCGCGCAAGAAAGTATCCATCGCCATGGAGGGCCTCGTCGAGAAAACCGGCCCCGCCCGCCTCCTCACCCTCCTGGAAATCCTCGCCACCCTCGCCGCCGACCGCGGCGCCCGCCCCCTCTGCTCGGCTCGTTACGCCCCCACCCAGGACCCCACTGCGGGCGAAAAGATCAACGCTGTCTACCGCCACCTCACCGCCAATTTCCGCGAGACCCTGTTCCAGGCCGATCTTGCCCGCGACTTCGGCCTCAGCCCCGCCGCCTTCAGCCGCTTCTTCCGCCGCACCACCGGCCGCGGTTTCACCGAAACCCTCAACGACATGCGCCTCGGCCACGCGTGCGAACTCCTCCGCGATACCAACCAGACCATTGCCGAAATCTGCTACGCCTGCGGCTTCGAAAACCTCGCCAACTTCAACCGCCAGTTCCGCCGCCGCCACGGCCTCAGCCCCCGCGAATGGCGCGCGGCGGCGGTTTAAAACCACCAAGGCGCGAAGACACCAAGGATTGGGGCTGCCGTCTGCCCAAGAGGAGGGTTGTAGAAAGTGCCGCGGCAGCCCTAACAAACGACATGCCTTTCCCCCGGCTCCTCCCGCTCTTTGCGCTCCTCGCTGTCCAAGCCTTCGGCTTCACCCCAATCGACCTGCACGGCTTCCACGACAGCGCGAACCACTGGCGCAATTTCCGCGATGACAGCCGCGTCATCAAAGCCGCGCCCAATCAACCCGCCTACGCCGAGACCCAGGTCGCCGAAGTCGTCGCCAATGTCCTCCTCTTCCAGCGCGACAACGGCGGCTGGCCCAAGGACTACGACATGGCCGCCATCCTCACCGACGAGCAGAAGGCCATCATCCGCGACACCCGCGCGCACACCGATACCTCGTTCGACAACGGCAACATCCACTCCCAGGTCGACTACCTCTCGCGCGCCATCGCGCAGGAAGACCACCCCGAATGGCGCGCCTCGTGTCTGCGCGGCTTCGACTTTCTCCTCGCCTCGCAACTACCGAATGGGGGTTTCCCCCAGCGCTATCCCGACGCCAAAGGCTTCCACGCCTACATCACGTTCAACGACTACGTCACCATCGGCATCCTGAACGTGCTCAAAGACGCCGCCGACGGCGCCCCGCATTGGCAGTGGCTCGACGAAGACCACCGCACCAAAGCCCGCGACGCTGTCGCCCGTGGACTCGCCTGCATCCTGCGCTGCCAGATCCGCGCCGGCGATCAGCTCACCGGTTGGTGCCAGCAGCACGACCCCGAGACCTACGAAGCCCGCCCCGGCCGCACTTTCGAACTCGCCTCCATCTGCCCGCAGGACACCACCGAAATCACGCGGTTTCTGATCCGCTACCAGCAGCCGACTCCCGAGATCATCGCCAGCATCGATGCCGCCGTCGCCTGGCTCCAGGCCGTGCCGATGAAAGGCATGAAGGTGGACAAAATCGCCGCGCCGAAAGAAGAGTTCCAGCGCCACACGGCGGACTACGACAAAGCCCTCGTGCCCGATCCCTCCGCCCCGCCGCTCTGGGCTCGGCACTACGAAATCGGCACCAATCGCCCCGTCTTTGCCGGCCGTGACGGCGAGCGCAAATACGCCTTCGCCGAGATCGAGCGCGAACGCCGCACCGGCACGCCGTGGTTCGGCACCTGGCCCCAAAAACTCATCGATCGCGAATACCCCGAATGGCAGGCCCGTGTCGCCGCCCCCCGCAAAGCCCCATAGCGCCCACCGGCTCTACAGCACCGCTCTGACCGCCGCTTCCCGCGCCCGATGCGTCGCTTCATCGATCACCGGCGAAAGCTGCGTCGTCGGCGCCAGATCCGGCACCTCGATCCACGACCGGCACCCGCCATACCGCGGGCTGTCTGGGAAGGTGTGTGGCGTGCTGAGCTGTTGAATCCGGACAAACGCCACACTCACGCTCAATTTATCGTCCTGCCGAAAGCGCTTCTCGATCTCCGCCCGCGTCCACAGGTGAAACGGTTCCAGCGCGAGCACCTTGTCCCAGTCGGTGACTTCCTCCGTCCATTCCACATGCGCCGCGAGCTGGATCTCGTGCTGCCCGTCCACCCGCAACGTCGGCAAATCGGTTTCCGCCGGAAGGCGCAGCTTGTTCACCTGCTCATGAAAGAGCGTGGGGAAGAGCAGGAAATCGGCGTGCAGAAAACGGAACCCGGCCCGGCCTTCGGCGATACCGCCTTTGCGGATGATCAGGCTTTGTTCGCCCCGTGCGAGCGCGGAGCAGATGAGGGTCCATTCTTTGAAAGCAAACATGATGGCAGAGGGTGGAACATGAAGGCGGGGCAGGGGAGGATGCAAGGGCCGGAATTTTCGGCCTGCGAAGCACGGGGCTGAACCTGAACCGCGGTTTTCCCATTCGTTCCCACCCCCGGTCATTCACCGGCTGCCCCCATTTCGTCACCTTCCGCCCGATTCGTAGGCCTTGCATCCCGTGCCTCCTCCGCGCAGGTTTGTTCCATGTCGTCGTACAACATCGACCTGCACTGCCACTCGTGGTTTTCCGGGGATGGGGTCAGCGCTCCCGAGGCGCTGATCGCCGCGGCGCGTAAGAAAGGGCTGCATGGCTTTGCGATGACCGACCACAACACCAGCGACGCCTGCCGCTACATGCTCGATAAAGGGCTCATGCGCGAAGACGGCCTGCCGGTCGACGGTTTCGTGGTGATCCCCGGGGTCGAAGTGACCACCGCCGAAGGCCATCTCCTCTGCCTCGGCGTCATCCTCCCGCACCTCAAAGGGACCCCGGCCGCCGAGGTTTGCAAGCTTGTGCACGACATGGGCGGCCTCGCCATCCCGCCGCACCCCTACGACCTTTTCCGCGCCGGTATTCGTGAATCCGTCCTCGATACCCTGGAGATCGACGGCCTCGAAGTCTTCAACGCCGCCACGACGCTCAAGCGCTACAATCGCTACGCCTTCGATTACGCCCAGAAGCGCAAGTTGCCCATGATCGCCGGCAGCGATGCGCACCACGAAGCCGCTATTGGCACCGCCTACACCATCCTCGAGCCCAAGGAATTTTCCGTCCGCGGCCTCCTGGACCAGATCAAGGTCGGCACCCAGCTCAACCAGCGCTACCTCTCGCCCAAGGAGGCCTTCAAAAAGACCTGGGGGAATTGGTTGCGCCTCCGGAAACAACGCAAGCACGTCTCTGCCGAGGGGAAAGCGTAGGCGCACTCCCAGGTCGGTCGTCTACCTCCGCAGCTCCGTCACCTTCCCACCGCCGCCATAGCGGGCGATGGCGCGGCGCAGCCCCTTCTCGATCTCCGGCTTCATGCCGACGCCGATGAAGTGGATCTTCGCCGGTTGCGGTAGGGTCAGCTGCAGGCGCTGGAGCTCTTTCTCGATTTCATCCGTCTCGATGTTGTTCAGGCCATTCCGTTGGAACGAGCCATCGGAAATGATCATGATCACATCCGGCTGCATCTTGAAGGCCGCATCCAGCAGCACCAGGAAACCCGGGCTGCCAGTCACCGTGCCGGGCACGCCCTGCGGCATCGAGCCTTCCAGCGCGAAATACTCGCCGAGCCATTCCTGGGCGGCAGCGCGATTACCTTCGCTTGCGGGGACCAGTTCGGCGTTAAAAAACGCGAAGTTTTGCGCGAACTCGGCCATGCCGAAGCGCGTGTTGGGGCTGAGCCCATTGATCAAGCGCGCGGTTTCATCGCGAATCTTGGTCATCGGCACGCCCGCGCGGACCACGGCGCTGTTGACCGTCTTGGAAATATCGTAGAGCAGCAGGATTCGTTTCGCCGTCGTCTGCACGCCGAAAAAGCTGATCCCTGAGCCCGTGCCGCCTCCGCCGCCGAGGCCGTTCCCGTTGCCATTGCCCCGGCCACCCACGCCGGTCAGGCTCGTCACCTGGTCCGAAATGATCGCGCTCGGATCAAGCGGCAGCATCTGGTCGAGCGGGATCTTTGGCAGCTCCGGCAGGGAGAAGGCACTCGGCCGGCTGCTTTGCAGTTTGTCCGTGAAGCTCGGCTTCGGCGCCAGGCCGTCAAAGGACGCCATGTTCATCTTGTGCTCACGCTCCTGCGCGGGCAGCCGCACATCCTTCTGCGCCACGAAGACTGCCGGTGGCGCGGTGAAGTAGCGGGCCACGATGATCGCCCCCGCGATCAAACCTGCCGCGAGGTGAATGCCGAGGCTGACCAGCACGATCGTAATGATCAGCCGGCGAAAGCGCTTCTTCCGCACGGCCTCATCGAGGTCGGTCGGTGGGGCCGGCGGTGGTGTTTGGATGGCGGTCTCGCTCATTGTTCCTCCGCGGATGTGGCAAAAGTGACGCCCTTGATTCCGGCTTCCGCGCAGACGCTGAGCACATCGACGATTCGCTGATGTGGCGTTTGATCGTCGGCGTCCACCGTGATGAGCGGCTGCGTTTTGTTGGCTTCGGAAGCCTCTTTGAACCGTTTCAGGGTCGCGAGCAGCGTGGGCAATTCCGCGCTCGTCGGTGCGTCCAGGGGTTGTTCGTTCAGCACCACCTGGCCGCTGGAAAGAATGGTCACGCGCTGTTCATCCGGCAGGTCGACCGCCTGATCCTGCGAGACCGTGCCGGGCAGGCTCATACTCATGTCCGACTCCGGCTTCACCGGCTTCGAAGTGAGGATGTAGAAAAACAGCAGCAGAAAGCACACGTCGATCATCGGTGCGATCTGCAGTTCGATCTGGGGATGTTCGATGCGTCTCATTAGCGTCTCTGGAGCACTCCGAAGATGACCTCGATGGCGCCCGCTTCACTGGCGATCGCCATCACTTCCTTGATTTGTTTGGCCGGCGTATGGGCATCGGCGCGGACATACAGCTTCAGCGGTGGATAGTTTTTGAAGCGCTGCTGAAGATGCGTGGTCAGCTCCTTTTTGTTCACCGGCTGGCTGCCGGCAAAGATCTGGCCGTTTTCGTCGATGTTGATGATGTCGCGGTCGCCCACATTGTCCGGCGCCTTGATCGCGCTGGCCTGCGGCACCTTGATATTCATCATCTTCGCGTTCTTCGTCAGCTTGCCGGAGAGCATGAAGAAGAAGAGCAGCAGCAGCGTCACGTCGATCATCGGCGCGATCTGCAGGCCGATCTCTTCGTGATGCACGCGGCGCATGCGGCGGCGGGCTTCAGCCATGGCGCAGCCTTAGGCTTCCTCCGCGGTGACGGGCGCTTCCACGCTCTGGGTCGGGGCTTCGGCCTGGTAGCTGCCCGGGGCGGGCGGCGGCGCACCGTGGGCTTCACCGGTGAAGAGATCGAGCATGTGCGAGAGCGCCTTGTGCAGGTCGGCCATGTTCGAGGACACCATGCCGCGGAAGAAGAAGTAGAGGAACATCGACGGGATGGCGAGCAGCAGGCCGCCGCCCGTAGCGATGAGCGCCTCGCCGATACCCTTGGCCAGATCGCTCGCTTCCGCTTTGCCCGCGGTCAGCGCGCTGAAGCTCGTGATCATGCCCGACACGGTGCCGAGCAGCCCGATCATCGGCGCGAGCACCGCGAGGGTGTTCAGGTAGTTCACCACCACCATCATCTTCGTTTCGCTGCGGAAGCAATCGTCGGCGACGGCGTTTTCCATGGCCGACTTGTTATACATGTCGCGCTCGAAATTCGCCTTGGTCAGCGCCGAGCTCAGCGCATGGGTCAGCGGCCCGGGCGTCGTTTCGCAGAAGGCGTAGGCCGTGGCCAGGTCGCGTCGGGTCATCAGTTCGTTCAGATGACTCACCGCGTCCGGCGGCAGCATTTTGGCTTTCCGGTACGTCAGCCCGCAATAGACGGCCACCGCGAGCGTTCCCACCGAGCACAGCGCGATGAGGTGCATGATCGGGCCGCCTTCGCGGTACAGATCGAGCAGGCTCTTGCTGCTTTCGGCGGCGCTGGCGTCGTGCGGCGCCAGCAAAAAGGCGGCAGCCAGCAGGCCAAAAGTGAGGATGCGGTTATTTCTTTTCATGATCTTTTTTCGCGGCAGGACGTGAGGTGGGTTGGGCTCCTCCGAGGAGCGGGTCGACAGCTTTGCGGGCTTCCAGTTCGAAGTCCTCGGCTTTGGCTTCCGGCGGCAGGCTGGCGATCCAGGTCGAGGCCTGTTGCCCCGCCGGGGTGGAAGGATAAAGCGCCACCAGGTCGCGCGCCGTTTCGAGTGCGAGCTGTTGCTCACCGACAAAGCGATAAAGTTCCACTAGGCGCCAAAGGCCGCGCGTGACCAGATCGGCGCGCGAACCAAAGGCGAGGTAGGGATAGAGGTATTGATCGACCGCTTCATGGTAGAGGCGGTTCCGCTCCGGGCGCACCCGCTCGTCTTCCTCCCAGCGTGGGTTTTCTTCGACCAGTTTGCGCAGCGCTTCGTCGGCCACGCGGCCGAGGAGAAAGCGTGCTTCGATGATCACTTCCGGATCCGTGGCCGTCGAAACGAGTTCGGCGGCCTGGGCCACCGCTTCCTGCGAATGGCCGGTGGCGATCATCACGCGAAGCCGCCCCTGCTTGGCTCCCATGCGGCCTTCTTCGCTCCATGCGTTTTTTTCGATCTTGCCGAAAAGCGTTTCGGCCTCGGCGATCTTCGCCGCATCACCGCTCTCCACCAGCAGCAAGCCGTACCGCACGCCGAGCGCGACCGACGGTGACCGGGGAACCGCGAGAAAAGGCTCCCAGCGTTTCCACAGCTCGCCCACCCGCGACAGATCGGCCACCGTGGCTTTGGCGATCAGGCTGTCGCGCGTTTCGTCCGGCGCAAATTCGATCTGGCTCACGTTGGCCCGCGGCACCTGCACCGTGGCGGGTGGTTGTCCGGCCACCAGCATCACCTCCATCTTGAAGGCCTGGCCATCGAACCCGAGTACGCGGCCCGTGCGGCGTTCGCCGCTGGTCATAAAGATGGTGTCGGTGCTCGTGGGTGCGGTTTGAGCCGCGGCCGACCGAAGTAAACCGGCGGCCATCGCCAGATTGAGCCCGAGCCGAACTGCACTCTTCAGAAAGCCTCTATTCATGATCGGGAGTCGGTTTGGTCAGATAGCCGGCAATCCGCTTGGCCAGCAATTCCGTGAAGTGATTCGCCCCGGCGGCATTCAAATGTTGAAGGTCGTAGCGATGGCGCGGTTCGTAAAGAATGGGGAACTTGACCGGGTCGTCGAAGGCCAGGGTAACTGGGTGCGCGTCTGCCGCCGGCGACGGAATGTAGGGCCGGTTGGGACTGACGGTCGGTCCGACGAAAAAGAAGACTTTTGCCCCCGCTCGCTCGAGCTTTTGGGTCAGACGCTGCAACTCCCGCTCCAGCACCGGATCATGCGCCGCAGGCACTCGTTGGGGCAGAGCAGTCATTTCCGCCAGCTTTTCCGTATAAGCCACCGCGCTTTCGGGACTCATCAAATCATCGACCGGGGAGAAGCCGGCATGGGCCACTGTGGCTGGCGGGGTTTTGGCGCGCCGCTTGCCCTCGAACCTCGGCCACGCGCTCCCCCGGCCGATGTTGCTGAAATTCTGAAGCATCATCGAGCAATGCAGGGCGAGCTGGCTGATTCGTTCCGTGGGAGAGACATCGTCCCGGCGGGAATGACGAAGGATCGATTCACAAACCTGAGCGGTTCGGCTGAAGTCGTGCCAGTAAACATCGCGCAAGGTGGGTTCTCCTGACGCGGGATTGAGCAGCCGGTGACGAAGTGGGTTCAGATCGATGATGACCCGCTTCAATCGCTCAGGTTTGGTTTCGAGAACGAGATCCAACACGTAGGGCAACTCCGGAAACGTCATGGCATCGATCCCGAGATTGAACGAGTGGGTCTCAATCCCGAGCGCCTTCATCTGCTGGTCGAAAAGAGTTGGCGAAATCTGCCGCCGAACCCGGCTGGAGCCGATGAAGAGTGTGTCGTAGTCGTCGCGGTGAGCTTTCAACCAGGCGAGTTTTGTCGAGACATCCGGCACGTTTGGAAAGGGTGCTACGGTATGAGTCAGCAGACAGCCGCCGATCAAACCGGCCGCAAAAACGCCGCAGTTGAGCAGACTCCGCCAAAAGGATGGGAGAGGACGGGGAAGGGAGTGCATCGCGGGAAAATCGCCTGAATTTCCTGCCGCTATTTCACCGCGCGAGAATGTGAATGTCACGGTCGCTATCACAATTTCTCGTCCGCCTTTTTACCGCCGAGCTTCGCCAGCTTCTGCTCCGCCACCGCATGCTCGGGCATTTCTTTCAACACTTCATTATCAATCAGTTCTGCATATGTCTTCCTTGCCGCTTCGACATCCTGCAATTGCTCGAAGGCTTCACCGCTGCGGAGGTAGGCCTTGGCCACCCATTCCGGCCAGCGTCCGTACATCACATAGATGCGCTGGAAATACGGCACCGCGAGTTGCGGTTTGCCCTGTCGCATTTGCATGTCGCCGATCCGGTACAGGGCTTCCGATTTCTGTTTTCCGCCGGCCGCCTTTTGCGCCAGCAAACTTTCGAGCGCTTTTTGCGCATCCGTGTAATTGCCTCGTTCATCCAGCAATTTCGCCCGGGTCAACTGCACGCCGGCAAACAGGAACGAGCCCATCGTTTCCTTCTCGAAACGATCGAAGTAATCCAGCGCGGCTTTCTGGTTGCCGCGGCTGAGTTCCAAATTTCCGAGCGCCGCCAGCGCCCGGTCTTTCTGCGGCGCGCGCGGGTTCCACTTGATCATGTCCCGCCACATTTGCTCGGCCTCCTGGTCGCGCTTCGCCGCGGTATAGGCATCCGCGAAATCGGCCATTTGCAGCGGATTCGTCGTTTTCACATCGGCGAGCTTGGCCGCGTCGAACATCAGCGAGAGCGATTTTTCCCGGTCGATCTTTTCCAGTTGGCGCGACTGCGCCCAAAGCGCGCGCAGTTCCTTGGTCTTTTCGCCCTTCCTGCGCGCTTCCTCCGCGAAATCCGAAAGTTCCGCGACGAATTTCCGGCGCTCGTCCTCGCCCTGGTAAAGTTTGACCAGCGCTGGGAAGAGGTCGTCCACGCTGCGGATGGAAGGATCGTTGCCGTGCTGCTTGAGCGTGTCCCAGTATAACTTGCGCGCTTCCTCCGGTTTGCCGTCCTGGCGGTAAACCCAGCCCACCCAGTAAATGGCCTCACCGAGTCGGCCGCTCTTCGGATGGTCCTTCACAAACGTCTCCATGTGCGTCCGCAAATCGGCGTACCGCTCGAGGAGTTTCAGCGCCTTGCCGATCTTGAACCAGCCTTCCTCGAAGAAGCGCACATCGGTCGGGGGAATGCGTTTGAAAGCCGCGATCCCTTCGTCCATTTCGCCATTCGACATCAATGCATCGCCCAGCAGTACGAGCGCTTCGTCGGTCGATTCGTCGCCGGGATACGCCTTTAGATAAGCCCGCAGTTCCGCCACGCTCGCCTTGTAGTTGCGCAGCGAGTGAATGGCGTACGCCTTGCGGAAAACCGCCAGCGCGCGGTTGGCGCCATGCGGATAAGCCGCGAGGTATTCGTCCATCACCGAGCGGCATTTCTCGAACTGCTTGTCGAGCGAGTAGGCCATGCCGCGCCAGTACGCCGCCGGATCGGCCATCTCGTGCTTCGGATAAGTCTGCGCGAATTTTTCGAAAACCGGGATGGCTTCCTTCGGCTGATCGGCCAGCAGCCGGGTAAAGCCCTCCATGAAGAGCGCTCGCGGTGCGTAGTCGCTGCTCGCGTAGTCTTTCCCGATACTGGCAAAGGTCTCCACCGCGCCGTCGAACTGGGAGTCTTTTTGCTGGGCGCTGCCTTTTAGGTAAAGCGCCAGCGGGATGCTCTTCGACTTGGAAAACTTGAGGATGAACGCGTCCGCCGCTTCGACCACTTTTGGCCAGCGCTCGATCTGCCCCCAGCACTGGATCAGTGAAATGCTCGCCTGCTCGACCACGGGATCGGGCGGCAGTTCGTTGAGCATGCTTTCGAGGATCAGTGCCGCTTCGCGATAGCGCTGCATCGCTTGGAACGCCGTCGCCAGCCGCAGGCGCAGTGCGGAATCGAAATTCTGGATCTTGCGGAATTGCTCCAGCTCGCGCCGGATCTTGGTGATCAATTCGCCGAGGATCTGCTTTTGCGCGGCATCGCTGCGCGGATTCGCTTCGAGCGCCGCTAGGCGGGTGCTCAGGTCGGTCAGCCGTTTATCCTGAAAGGTCGTGATCCGCTCGGATGGCCACACCCGCAGCAGACAGGAGATCGCCTTGCGATATTCGCCCCGCTCGAGCAGCTCGGAACCGAGTTGCAGGGTGAGCGTCTGGAAAGTGGCCAGCTGGAGCATGTCGTCCAGCCGGGGAAATTCGCTTTCCACCACCTCGACCGCCTTCAGCGGCTGATCCGAGCCGATGAGCGCGTGCAGTTCCAGCACACTGGCGCGGCCGCGATAGACCGGCGTCAGGGACGCTTTGATCTTCCCGAAGTACTCCGCGGCCTCCTTCAGTTTGTCGTCGAGCAGGTAGCTCATGCCGGCCAGCAACTGCGCCTCCGGGACATTTCGGCTGGCCGGAAATTGGGTGACGTAGGCGCCTTGCTTCCACGCATCGCGGGGAAAGACGGCGATGAACTTTTCCAGGGCTTCCCGGCTGGCGGCGTTCTTTTCCAGCCGGAGCAGGCAGAGCCCCTTCCAGTACATCAGCTCCTGGGCTTCCTGCTGGGCGACCGGCGGCGTGGACCGCAGCGCCTCGTCGATGGCCTGGATCGCCGCCTCAAATTTACCCGCCTGCAGCCACGCCCGGGCTACGGGGTAGCGCAGCCGGGAGACCAGCTGCGCGGCTTCGGCCCGGCCCCCGTAGGCTTTGATGAACTGCGAAAGGCCATTGGCCGCCGCTTCCCACTTCCCGGCAGCGTAATCCGCGTTGGCTTTCTGTAGCAGTTCCTCCGCCGTCAATTCCCCCGCCGCGGGAGCCTGCGCGTGCACCGAACCAACGGTGGTCAGTGTGATCAGGGCAGCAGTAAGGGCAGAGGAGATGCGCAAAGTCATTCGGGAAAGCGGCGCGCAACCCGTAGCAAAGTCTCTACGAGGCGAGGGTGAAAATTGTGTGAAACCTCATTTTCCTCTCCGGACCCCTGAGGCGTACGAGGAGAGAACCCAAAAAATGAGCCCGTTCGGACCGAGGGCAAAAATCGCCTCCGGTTCACGAGAGGAACTTTTTAGTGGTTAAAATTAACCACAGTGTGCCGGTTTTAACACGTCGGCTGAGCTTTGTTAAGTGCTACCTCTCTGAAAATCAGGCCATTGGGTCTGGTGGCACTCCCATTGCTAAGTCGGTGCGCCGCTTCCCGCCGCGCGTTCCATGAACGCCACCGCCACCGTCAGCACCGCCAAAGTTCTGGCCGAGACCTTCTCGGCCATGCGGGCGCTCGGCATCTGCGATCGCCGTCTTTTCGACGACATCCTGCGCGAAACGCTGGCCCACAATCCCGAGTACCTCGGCGTCTGGACCGTCTGGGAACCGAACGCCCTCGATGGCCGTGACGGCGACTACGCGAATGCCCCCGGCCACGACGCCACTGGCCGCTTCATCCCGTTCTGGAACCGGGGCGGCGGACAGATCCACCTCGAGCCGAACCTCGGCTACGATCAGCCCGGCTTCGGCGACTGGTACCTCGTTCCCATGCGCCGCCGGGCCGAGACGGTCATGGATCCGTATGAATTCCCCTTCGCTGGCCGCCCGGAATTCATCACCAGCCAGGTCGCCCCGATCTTTTACCGCAACCAATGCGTCGGCGTCGCCGGCGTCGATGTCGCCCTCGATGAAATCGGCCGCCCCGAGACCATTCATCTGGAGGAAACCCTCCAGCGCGGCTTCATCTTCCTCGATCGCCGCGGCCGCATCGACTACTGGAGCGAGCGAACCCGCGACCTCCTCGCCCGCTTCATCGGCACTCCGCTGAGGGACGAATTGCCCGCCGCCATCGCCGGCCACGTCGCCCGTCTGCGCGTGGCCACTCGCGGCGCCCAACCCGTCGCTGAGTTGCCCGCTCTCCGCCGGGGCTCCGCCATGTTGTGCTCGAAATTTGCCTGGCACCCGCAGAGCGAACGTTTCCTCGTCATCCTTGAGGAAACCAGCGCGCCCGCCCCCGAAGCCACGCTCACCGCCCGCGAACGCGAAGTCCTCGAATGGCTCGGCCAGGGCAAGGCAAACGCCGAAATCGGGATCATCCTCGGCATCAGCACGCACACCGTGAAACGGCACGTCGAACGCATCCTCGCCAAGCTCGGCACGGAAAACCGCTACGCCGCCGCCCTCGTGGGATTAGCCCCACGCTAAGTCGTATGCCCGCTCGCCCGCCGCTCCTCCACCCCGGCGGTCGTCACCCGTGCTGCTCGCATGCGATCCAGCGGTCGAATAGGCCTTATAGGTCCGCCGACCTATATCGCCCCCGAACGATCTCGCGTAATCGTCGACCCGTGACCACACGCACCGACGCTGAACTCGCCGCGCTCAAAGCTGAGCTGATCTCCCAAGGCATCAAATATTGCATCGGCGCCTACGTCGATCTCCACGGTGTCCCGAAGGGAAAAGTGGTCCCCATCGGCCATTTCGAAGATTTTGCCCGCGGCTCCGAACTCTACACCGGCTACGCCCTCGATGGCATCGGCCAGTCGCCGAATGACGACGAAGTCGCCAGCATCCCCGATCTCGATCGCGGTTTTCCGCTGCCCTGGCAGCCGGAAATCATGTGGTACCCGGCCGACCTCGCCTTCCACGGGAAACCGTACGACGTCAGCACCCGCGTCGTTTTCGGCCAAATCCTGCAACAGGCCGCGGAACTCGGTTATACCTTCAATCTCGGCATCGAGTGCGAAGTCTATTTTGTGAAACTCGGCGAGCGCGGGGAACTCCTCATCCCCAATCCCGACGACGACCTCATGAAGAGCTGCTACGATGTGAAGCGGTTCCTCGATGCCTATCCGCTCGTCGATCGCATCGCCTCGACCATCAACGGCCTCGGCTGGGATCTCTACAGCTTCGACCACGAGGACGGGAATTCGCAGTTCGAATTCGACTTCAAATTCGCCGACGGCCTGACCATGGCCGACCGTTACGTCTTCTTCCGCCTGCTCGCGAAGAAATACGCCGCCGATCAAGGCCTCCTCGCCACCTTCATGCCGAAACCCTTCGCGGACAAAACCGGAAACGGCGCACACTTTAATATGTCGCTGTCGGATCGCGCGACCGGCCAGAACCTCTTCAAGCCCCAGGGCGAAAACGACGATCCCTATCGCCTCGGCCTGTCGAAGCTCGGCTGCAGTTTCATCGCCGGTATCCTCCGTCACGGCCCTGCCCTCTGTGCCGCCTTCGCGCCGACGGTGAATAGCTACAAGCGCCTCATTCGCCGCGGCGCGATGGGCTACTACTCCTGGGCGCCGGTCTTCAACAGCTTCGGCACGAATAACCGCACCAATTCCGTCCGCGTCCCGATGAACGGCGGCCGCTGCGAATCCCGCAACGCCGACTCCGCCTGCAACCCCTATCTCGCCGGCGCGCTCGCGCTCGCCGCCGGCCTCGAAGGCATCAAGGAAGGCCTCGATCCGGGCGCGCCGCAGACCGACAATCTCTACGAATTCACCGACGCCCAGCTCGCTGCCCGCGGCGTGCAAGCCCTCCCAAAAACCCTCGGCGAAGCCGTCGCCGCCTTCGAAGCCGACCCCTTCGTCGAGCGTGTCCTCGGGAAGACGCTCCGCGATGAATTCATCACCTACAAACGCGCTGAGTGGGAGGAGTACCACCAGACCGTCAGCGCCTGGGAAATCGAGAAGTATGCGCGCCTTTATTAACCGCCCGCATCTCCAAGCCACCGCTGCATGAGCCTCGCCTGGCTTTCCCAACTTTATCCTCAGCTCACCCGCGGGCCCGTGCTGCTCGACGCGCTCCCGTGGCCGGACCTCCAGCAAATGCTCGAGGCCGGTCACGATTTGCTGCTGCTCCCTGTGGGCGCCACCGAGCAGCACGGCCCGCACTTGCCGATCAATACCGACACCCTGATCGCCACCGCCACCTGTCAGGCGGCCAGCGCCCTCACCGGTGCGCCGATGCTTCCCGCGCTGAATTACACCGTCTCCCTCGGCCACACCGAAAAGTGGCCCGGGACCTTCGCGCTTTTCCACGAGACGCTCATCGCCACCGTCCGCGAAATCGGCCGCTGGGCTTTCGCCACCGGCTGGAAGCGGCTGCTCATCGTGAATTCCCACTTCGGCAACGACGCCCCGCTCCGCTGCGCCGTCGATCGCCTGCGTTTCGATTTCCCCGGGCAGCTCTCCGTGGCGATGCGCAATTCCTGGGCCCTCTCCCCGTCGATCTCCGCCGCCTTCACCAGCGATGCCGCCGATTGGCACGCGAATGAAGCCGAGACCTCGCTCCTGCTCTTCGCCGCGCCCGATCTCGTTCGCGCCGATTTCGCCGCCGCTGATGATCCCGATCGCACCGCCGGCTGCGTCTTCCCGCACCTCGTCGCCCACACCAGCACGAATGGCGTCACCGGCTTCCCCAGCCGCGCCACCGCCGCCCGCGGCGCCGCCTTGCTCCGCGAAATGGCCGACGCTCTCGCCGCCACCATCGAAGCCGCGCGCCGCGATCAGCCCCCGCTCGCCTGGTCCCGCACCAGCACCGCCTTCGCCGCCTGATTTTCTCCGCACCGCCAACTCCAAACCACCACACCGCAGCAGCACGCACCTACACACCAATGAAACTAAAAGCATTGCTCCTCGCCGCCTTTGCCGCGTTCACCGCGACGCTCCAGGCGGAACCGCTCAAAATCGGCTACTCCGACTGGCTCGGCTACACGCTCTTCGAAGTCGCCAAGCAAAAGGATTGGTTCAAGGAAGCCGGCGTCGAGGTGGAAATGGTCTGGTTCGATTACCTGCCCTCGCTCGATGCCTTCTCCGCTGGCAAAATCGACGGCGTCTGCGTCGTGGCCACCGATGCCCTCGTCAATGGCGCCAACGGCGCGAAGAGCAAGATCGTCGCGCTGCTCGATCACTCCGACGGCCAGGACATGATCATCGGCAAGCCCGGTATTAATTCGATCAAGGACCTCAAAGGCCAGAAAGTCGGCCTCGAAGTCACCCTCGTCGAACACCTGCTCCTGCTGAAAGCGCTCGAAGCAAATGGCATGAAGCAGAGCGACATCGAGCTCGTGAATACGCCGACCAATGAAATCGGCCAGACCCTCGCTTCCGGCAAAGTCGCCGCTGTCGCCGGCTGGTACCCGGTCTCCGGCCAGACGCTGAAAGCCGTCGCCGGTTCGAAAGCGATCTTCACCAGCGCCGACGCCAAGGGCCTCATCTACGACGTCCTCGCTGTGAACCCCACCAGCTTCGCCAAGCGCAAAGCCGATTGGGAAAAAGTGGTGAAGACCTACTACCGCGCGGTCGATTATTTGAAGGACCCGAAGACCACGGACGACGCCGTGAAGATCATGTCCGCCAAAGTCGGCGCCGATGCGGCGGAATACGCGAAAGCCGTGCCCGGCTGCCACTACCTTACGCTCACCGAAGCGAAGGCCGCGTTCAAGAAGGGCACCGGCCTCGACTCCATCTACGGGTCCATGACCGTCGGCAATAAATTCAACCTCGATAACAAGGTCTACAAGGTCACGCAGAAGCCCGAGAGTTATCTCGCGCCGAGCATCGTCGAGGGTCTGAAGTAGTCGGGCCCATCGAGGGAACCACCAGGGCTCTATGGCCAAACGCGATTGGTTAGGACTCAAGGACGAGTTGCCGCCTCGGCGGCAGCTCGTGCTGACGATCATGTCGTTTGTCGTCCCGATCGCGCTGTGGTGTGCGGTCAGCTACGTGCCCTTTCTCTGGCACCCGCTGATCCACATCACGGCCCCTGGCGAGGTCGAATACTTCGTCGAGGACATGGAAGTGCCGCGGGCCGATTTCGAGCGGGAGCTGGCCAAGGCGAAAGCCGAAGGCCAGAGCCTGCCCGAGGGGTATCGCGTCAATCCCGTCTATCTCCCCGCGCCGCACAAGGTGGTGCGCGCGTTTTACACCGCCTTTACCACCGAGCCCCGCCTGCCGAATGAACCGTGGCTCCACCAGAGCCTCGGCCACAGCATCAGCACGATTCTCTGGGGCTTTTTCCTTTCTTCACTGGTCGGGGTGCCGCTGGGGATTCTCTGCGGCACTTACCGATTTTTCTCCCGGCTTCAGGAGCCGTTCGTCGAGTTCTTCCGCTACCTTCCCGCACCGGCCTTCGGCGCGCTTTGCGTCGCGGTGCTCGGCATCGATGACGCCCCGAAGATCGCCATCATTTTCATCGGCACCTTTTTCCAGCAGGTGCTCGTCATCGGGAACACCGTGCGCAAGGTCGATCCCGCGCTGATCGAAGCCGCGCAAACTTTGGGCTCACGCGGTTGGACCCTGGTCCGCCGCGTGGTCATCCCCGCGTCGATCACCGACATCTACACCGACATGCGCATCCTGCTCGGCTGGGCCTGGACCTACCTCATCGTCGCCGAAGTCGTCGGCACCATGTCGGGCATCACGTTCTTCATCAATCAGCAGGCGCGCTACCGCAATTTCGACAACGTCTTCGCCGCCATCGGCATGATCGGCATCATCGGCCTGACCAGCGATATGCTCCTCGCCGCACTGGGCAAGGTGCTCTTCCCCTGGAAACGCAAAAGCCGGACGCGCCGGGCCAAGCCCATCGCCATCGGCATGGTCGCAAAACAAAACCGCGGCGAACCGAATCCGGCCGACGAAGCGCCGCCCACCGAAGCGGCCGCCGAACCCGCGCCACCGTCCGAGCCCGAGCTGCTCCCGCCCACCGCCACGAAACCTCTGCAACCCTGACCCATGTCACTCGCTGCTCTTGAACTGCCCGACTACCGTCGCCAGGACCCCGTAGTGGCTGCGCGGTTCGAAAAAATCCGGCAACGCCCGGTCGTGTTGTCGGTGCGGAACCTCGAAAAATCCTTCGGCCCCGCCGGCCATCAGCACGTCGTTTTCGACAACGTCTCGATCGATATCCGGCGCCGCGAATTCATCACCATCATCGGTCCGAGCGGTTGCGGAAAATCCACCTTCATCCGCATCGCCGCCGGCCTCGATGAAGCCACCAGTGGCGAAATGCTCCTCGATGGCAAACCCATCGGTGGGCCCGGCCCCGATCGCGGCATGGTCTTCCAGGGCTACACGCTCTTCCCATGGTGCACGGTGAAGCAGAACGTCATGTTTGGCCTCGAGATGCAGGGCCAGTCCAAAGGCGAAGCCGAGGCCCAGGCTCGCGAGTGGCTTGAAATGGTCGGCCTCAGCCGCTTCGAGGAAAGTTATCCGCACGAGCTTTCCGGCGGCATGAAACAGCGCGTGGCCATCGCTCGCGCGCTCGCCGCCAATCCGCGCGTGCTCATCATGGATGAGCCCTTCGGTGCGCTCGATGCCCTCACGCGTTGCAAGATGCAGACCTATCTTCTGCAGATCTGGAAACGCGTCGATGTCACCATCCTTTTCATCACCCACGATCTCGATGAAGCGGTCTTCCTGTCCGACCGCATCCTCGTCCTCGGGGTGAATCCCGGCGGGGTTCGCGAGATTATCGAAAACCCCGTGCCGCGTCCGCGCTCGGTCGAGCAATTCCTCACCCCGGAATTCCTCTCTGTGAAGCACCGCCTCGACGACCTCATCCATGCGCCTTCCGCCGATCAGGAGGAGGACCGCCTGCCCGTCATCAAACTCACCGAAGCCGGCGACGAAGTGGAGTAACCCCTCCACCCTCTCAGTTTTTCCGCGTTCTCATTTCATGAGCCAACCACGCTACATGCCCGCTCCCCGCTTTGTCTGGCCCCAGCGCCAGCATTGCGCCGCGATGCTCTGCTTCGATGTCGATGGCGAGACCACGGTCCTTAGCGAAGACCCCGCGCTCGCCACCCGCCGCACCCTCATGTCGCAGTGCGAATACGGCCCGCGCATCGGTGTGCCGCGCCTCCTCGGGTTGCTCGATCACCTCGAAGTCCCCGCCACCTTTTTCATTCCCGGCTACATCGTCGAGCAGCACCCGCGCATGGTCGAGGCCATCGTCGCCGAAGGCCACGAGATCGGCCTCCATGGCTACCTCCACGAAAAGCTCGCCTACCTCACCGAGCCGCAGGAGGAGGAGTTGCTCGTCCGCTGCATCGATCTCCTCGAGCGCTACACCGGCACGCGCCCGCGCGGCTTCCGCGCCCCCTGGTTCGAGATCAATCCCTGGACGCCCGCCGTGCTCCAGCGTCACGGTCTCGACTACTGCGCCAGCGCCATGGGTGACGATGTGCCGTATTTTCATCAAAACGGCCTCGTCGAAATTCCCGGCCAGTGGCTGCTCGAAGACTGGGAGCAGTTTGCCTTCAATGCCGATCCCGCCTGGGGTTTTATTCCGGAGAATTGCAGCAAGGTCTTCGACCTCTGGTGGCGCGAGTTCGAGGCCATGTACGATTTCGGCTGTTGCTTCGTCCTCACCCTGCACCCGTGGCTCAGTGGTCGCCCCTCACGGGTGCGCCTGCTCGAAGACCTCATTCGCGCCATGAAGGAAAAGGGCAGCGTCTGGTTTGCCCGCGGCGCTGAGATCGCCACCTACGTGCGCACGCATCCCGAGGCCCGCAGCGAAATCGATTTCGATCGCCAACCCGTTTCATCCGTCTGATTTCGCCATGCCCGTCATCGATGAACCTCAAGTCCGCGCCGCTTGTGCTTTCAATCAGCGGCTGAATGTCCCGCAGATCGTCCCGCGCAGTGTCGAGGCCGACGAAGCCGCCCTGCCCGCGCTCCTCGCCGAGCTGCAATCGACCGGCGATCTGCCTCTCGGCCAGAGCCGCACGTTGCCCGCCGCGTGTTACACCAGTGAGGCCTATTATCGCTGGGAGGAAGAGCACGTCTTCCGGGCCGAATGGCAGTGCATCGCCCACGTCTCGCAGCTCCCGAAGATCGGCGATTTCGTCACGCTCGATCTCCTGGGCGAACCGCTTGTCGTCGTCCGCGACAAGGACGATCGCATCCGCGTGCTTTCCCGCGCCTGCCCGCATCGCGGCATGGATATCATGCCGCCCGGCTTCGGCCACACGCCCGCCGAAGCGCGCGAAGGCACGCCCGGCAGCGGCCACACCCGTCTCTTCCTCTGCCCCTATCACTCCTGGACGTTCGAGCTCGATGGCCGCCTCAAGGCCTGTCCCGAAATGCACCAGGCCGAAGGTTTCCAGCGCGCCGAGTGGGGCCTGCGCGAATTTCGCAGCATCGTCTGGCACGGCTTCGTTTTCGTGAATCTCGATGGCTCCTCGCCCCATACCCCCGCGGAAAAGTGGGCCGGCTTCGAGTCGCACCTCGCCAAGTGGAGCGCACAGGATCTCGTGGTGGTCGATGCCCGGGAATGGGCCTGCCCGTTCAATTGGAAGGTCATCACCGAGAATTTCATGGAGTCCTATCATCATGCCGGCGCGCACCTGCGTTCGTTGCAGCCCATGATGCCCGCCCGCGACACCTGGACGGAAGAAGAGCGGTCGCACTTCATCCGCTGCCACCTGCCCTACGGCGCCCGCGAACGCACTGCCATTGCCGAGACCGAAGCCGCTGGCGGTGCTCGCGAAATCTTCCCTCTCATCCCCGGCCTCGAAGAGCGCGACCGCTTCGAATGGGGCCTCACCCTCGGCTTCCCCCACTGGCTCCTCGCCTACGTCCCCGACTGCCTCA